>Ga0070664_100003451_pt1 | contig 12768 bp, 13 predicted proteins | sample KBSC73metaG_FD_65863 | JGI IMG/M metagenome (GOLD analysis project Ga0070664, IMG submission 65863) | Corn rhizosphere microbial communities from Kellogg Biological Station, Michigan, USA - KBS C7-3 metaG | ecosystem: Host-associated > Plants > Roots > Rhizosphere > Soil ... | reverse complement strand
CAGGGACCGGCAGGCGGGATCACCCCGCATCTTCTGATTCGCGATCGCCGGGCGCCGGAAGCGATCGACTTCTACACCCGCGCCTTCGGGGCGCGCGAGCTTCACCGCGTTCCCACCGACGACGGCCGGATCATGCATTGCCATCTCGAGATCAACGGCGGGTCGCTGATGCTCAACGACGACTTCCCCGAATATCGCGGGGGGCAGCAGGGTGCGGCGCCCGAGGGCGTGACGCTGCATCTCCAGGTCCCCGACGTCGACGCTTTCTGGCGGCAAGCCGTAGGCGCGGGGGCCAGCGTGACCATGCCGCTGGAGGACCAGTTCTGGGGTGATCGCTACGGTCAAGTCCAGGATCCGTTCGGCCATCGCTGGTCGATTGGCGCACCGGTAAAGGCCGATCAGGCGGCCGCCTGATCGTCAGCAGCGGATCTCAATCGTGCGTCGCGTAATCGTCGGCGCCCATGAAATGCAGCGAGACATAGGGCTCGTCGCCGACGACCCAGCTGTCGTGGCCCGGCGGGATGTAGAAGATGTCGCCGGCGCGCATTTCGATCACTTTACCATCGTCCATCGCCGCCGTCGCGGATCCCGAGACGACCATCCCTACATGCTCGACGCGACACGACGTCTGACCCAAAGCCGCTCCGACATGCTCGGACCATTTCCATCCGGGCTGGTAGGTCGCGCGCCCGATTGTCATGCCACCGAGATGGACCAGCTCGAAACGGCCTAGCGCGAACTCACGCACTTCATCGGGGTCTTCGAACCGCTTTAGGACGACCTCCATGTCCATCGCCTTAGTCGAACAGGCTGGAGACGCTGCTTTCGTCGGCGATGCGGCGGATCGCCTCGGCGAGCAGCGGCGCGATAGTCAGCCGCCGGATCTTGCCGTCCTTGGGGTCGGGTTCTCCGCTCCAGATCGAATCGGTGACCACCAGCTCGCTGAGCTCGGACTTCGCCACACGCGCGGCCGCTGCTCCCGAGAGCACGCCGTGAGTGCAATAAGCGAAGACTTCCGTCGCGCCCTGCTGCTTCAGCGCCGCGGCGGCGTTGCACAGCGTCCCGGCCGAATCGACGATGTCGTCGATGAGTATGCAAGTCCGGGCCTCGACGTCACCGATGATGTTCATCACCTCGGATTCCCCGGCCCGCTCGCGGCGCTTGTCCACGATGGCGAGCGGCGCGTTGTTCAATCGCTTGGCGAGGCCTCTCGCGCGCACCACTCCGCCGACGTCCGGCGAAACGACGAGCAGGTTCTTGTTGGCGAGGCGCGCATGGATGTCCGCGGCAATCACCGGCGAGGCGAACAGATTGTCCGTCGGGATGTCGAAGAAGCCCTGGATCTGCCCAGCGTGAAGGTCGATCGAAAGGACGCGATTGGCGCCGGCGGTGGTGATCAGATTTGCGACTAGCTTGGCCGAGATGGGCGTGCGGGGGCCGGGCTTCCGGTCCTGGCGGGCGTAGCCGAAATAGGGCAGCACGGCCGTAATCCTCTTGGCGGACGCGCGGCGGAGCGCGTCGACGCAGATCAGCAGCTCCATCAGATTGTCGTTCGCCGGATAGCTCGTCGACTGGATTACGAAGACGTCTTCACCGCGGACGTTCTCGTTGATCTCCACGAACACTTCCTCGTCAGCGAACCGGCGCACGCTCGCGTCGGTCAGCGGCATTTCCAGATAGTCGGAAATCGATCGGGCCAGCGGCATGTTGCTGTTCCCGGCAAGCAATTTCATTGTGTGCGGCCCCATATCCCCAGCGGAGTTGCGGCTGCCTTAGCGGTCGGGATGCGGGGGTGCAAAGGCGAACTCCGCTCGTCCTGAGCGACGTCGAAGGATTGCCGCGACCTGCCCGCGCGTTAAAGGCCCTTACGAAAATGACGGACCGTTTGAAAATCGCTCTCGCGCAGATGAACCAGCGGGTCGGCGACCTTGAGGGCAACGCCAGGGCGATGCTCGACATGCGGCGACGGGCGAACGACGCGGACCTGCTGCTCTGCCCGGAGCTGCAGCTGATCGGCTATCCGCCCGAGGACCTGGTGCTCAAGCCGGAGTTCGTGCGCAGAACGCATGAATGCACCGATCAGCTTGTGGCCGCCACCATTGAGCCGGGCCCTGCGATGCTCATCGGCACCCTCATCGCCGAGGGCAGCGCGGTCTATAACGCTTTCATTCTCGCGCATGGCGGCAAGGTGATCGGGCGCACGCTGAAACGGGAGCTGCCCAATTACGGCACCTTCGACGAGAAGCGCATCTTCGCGCCGGGCCCGCTCCCCGAGCCCATCGAGTTCAACGGGTTGAAGATCGGCGTCCCGATCTGCGAGGACATCTGGCAAGAAGTCGTGTGTGCGCATCTCGCCGAAGCGGGCGCCGACATGCTGCTGGTGCCGAACGGCAGCCCGTACGAGCTCGACAAGGACGAGACCCGTTACAAGCTCGTGCGCAGCCGGGCGCTCCAGACGGGCTTGCCGATCGTCTACCTCAATCGCGTTGGCGGCCAGGACGAGCTGGTGTTCGACGGCTCGTCCTTCATCATTCACCCCGACGGCGAGCGGGTCGTCCAGCTGTGCGACTGGGAAGAGGCGCTGATCGTCACGGACTGGGAGCGTACGCCCGAAGGCTGGCGTTGCGCGACGCGCGAGTCCCACGATCTCGATGCCTTTCCGGAGGACGTCTACCAGGCGATGATAGTTGGGTTGCGGGACTACGTTGGCCGCAACGGGTTCCCCGGGGTGATTCTTGGGCTTTCCGGCGGAATCGACAGCGCGCTTTCCGCGGCCGTGGCCGTCGATGCCTTGGGGCCGGACAAAGTCTGGGGCGTCATGCTCCCGTCGAAATACACGAGCGAAGAGAGCCTCGAAGATGCGCGCGAGTGCGCGAGGCTGCTCGGCTGCCGCCATGACGTCGTCTCCATCGCGCCAGCGGTCGCCGCCGTCAGCGAGATGCTTCCGAAAATGAGCGGCGTCGCAGCTGAGAACGTGCAGGCGCGTCTGCGCATGGTTGCGCTGATGGCGATGTCCAACTCGGGCGGGCAGATGCTGCTCACGACCGGAAACAAAAGCGAGATGAGCGTGGGCTATGCGACCCTCTATGGCGACATGGCGGGGGGCTATTCGGTCCTGAAGGACGCATACAAGACGACCGTTTTTGCTCTCTCTCGCTGGCGCAACGCCAACAAGCCGGAGCGGGCGCTCGGACCCGACGGACCGGTGATGCCGGCGCGGGTGATCAGCAAGCCGCCGACCGCCGAACTGCGCCCCGGGCAGAAAGACGAGGATAGCCTTCCGCCCTATTCCGCGCTCGACCGGATTCTCGAAGGCCTGGTCGACAAGGAGATGTCGGTGAAGGAGGTCGCTACTGCGACGGGTGAAGACATCGCGCTCGTCGCCGATATCGAGAGCAAGCTCCTCAAGGCCGAGTACAAGCGCCGCCAGGCACCGCCGGGCGTGAAGATCGGCAACCGCAACTTCGGCCGCGACCGACGCTACCCGATCAGCAATTTCTTCCACACTGGCCCGCAGGTTAAGCCGCCGTGATGAGCTGGAACATGGCGATCCTCGCTGTCCTGGTCGCGGCGTGCGCGCCGCGCGCGTCGCTTCCGACAGAGGGTGTCGCCCCCCAAGTGAGCACAATTCCCGCCGCCACCTCCCCGGCACTGGCCCCGGTAGCATCGCTTGCCGGCGAATGGCGCGTCGCTGGGCTCGACGGAGCCGAGATCGCGGGGCCCGTCGGCATCGCGCTTCGCGCCGATTCCCGTGACGTATGGTGGGAACCGCGCTGTGCAGGTTACGTCCGGAGCTACTCGATCGAGGGCACGCGCTTCGCGACCGGTCCGCACATCGGGTTCAAGCCGCCGCGCCCTGGCGAGCTGCCGCCACCAGTCTGTCTCATCGCGCCTCCGCCGCAAATGGGTGCGATCTTCGACGCACTGACCGCTGCGATCATCATCTCAAGAACGCCGAACAACGGCGTGGAGCTCAGAGGCGGAGGGCATTCGTTGCTGCTCTTCTCGCAATAGCGGCGTTCCACGGCTATCGGCCCGCCATGAGCGTCACAACCCGCTTCGCGCCATCGCCCACTGGCCGCCTGCACGTGGGGAATATCAGGACGGCGCTGCACAATTTCCTGTTCGCGTCCAAACATGGCGGGGAATTTTTGCTCCGGATCGACGATACCGACCGCGAGCGGTCCACGCCGGAATTCGACGAAGCGATCCGCAAGGATCTGGATTGGCTCGGCCTGACCCCTGCGCGGATATTCCGGCAGTCCGAGCGGTTCGATATCTACGAACAGCAGTTCGCCCGTCTGAAAGAAGCGGGGCGGGTCTATGCCTGCTATGAGACGCCCGACGAGTTGGAGCTTCGCCGCAAGGTGCTGCTCGGCCGCGGTCTCCCGCCGGTCTACGAGCGGAAATCAGCAAATGAGCCGGCGTCCGAAGGCCGCAAGCCGCATTGGCGGTTCAAGCTCGATCACGATGCGCCGATCGTCTTTACCGACCTGGTCCGAGGCGAGCAGCGGTTCGATCCCAAGCTGCTGAGCGACCCGGTCGTGCGCCGCGAAGACGGGAGCTGGCTCTATCTGCTTCCGAGCGTGATCGACGATGCCGACGTCGGCGTGACTCACGTCGTCCGCGGCGAGGATCATGTATCGAACAGTGCGGCACAGACCCAAATGTTCGAGGCGCTCGGGGCGACGCCGCCCACGTTCGCGCACGAAGCGCTGCTCGTTGCGGCGGAAGGGAAATTGTCCAAGCGCCTTGGATCCTACGGCGCCGAGCAACTCCGCGAGGAAGGGATCGAGCCGATGGCGTTGCTCTCGGTCCTGGCGCGGATCGGCACGTCGCGGCCGGTCGAACCTGTCGCGAGTATGGACGAGCTCGCGAAGGACTTCGATTTCGGCCATTTCGGGCGCGCGCCTGCGCATTTTGATCCCCGCGAAGTCCAGCTGGTCAACGCGAGGCTGCTGCATAAGCTCGATTATGCGGCAGTCGCCTATCGCCTTCCTTCCGCAGCGACCGAGGAGGATTGGCTTCTCCTTCGGCCGAACCTTGAGCATCTGTCGGATTTCGCAGGCTGGTTCGACGTGCTGCACGGCGAAATCGAGCCGCCCGAGCTCAGCCATGATGAGCGGCTGACCGTGAAGGACGCGGCGTCGGCTGCGGAACGGATCGATTGGGCGACCGAGCCGTGGAAGGCCCTGGCAGAGGCGGTCAAGGCATCCACCGGCAAGAAGGGACGCGAGTTGTTCCACCCCTTGCGCGTTGCTCTCACAGGGCGAGAGAGCGGCCCGGAGATGGCCGGCCTTGTCGCGCGCATGGGCAAGGAGCGCGCGACGGAGCGCTTGATCGCCGCTGCGAAACGCTAGCTGACGGCCGGCGCACATTCCCTCTTGCGGAACAAATGTAATGATGTAACATTCCTTTCACTGAGTCCGAGTGAAGGAGGGTTCAATGCTCGCCTATGCTGCAAGCGCCCCGCGTTTCGCCGAGCGCCGCTCCAGCCCCAATGCGATGCTTGCAATCATCGCCGGCCATGTTGCTTTGGTCGCCGTCGTGATGAGCGCGAAGATGGATCTCCCCCTGCCCTTCAAGACCAAGCCGATCGAAGTCACGTGGATCGAACCGATTGAGCCTCCGCCGCCCAATCCGTTGACACGTCCAACGCCTCGCCCGCAGCCGGGCCCAACCGTGACGGACCCTCGCATGCCGCTACCGCCATTGCCGGGCCCCGATCTGAGCCGAGATCCCGTGATTGCGGATCCGACGCCGCTCCCGGCGCCCACTCCGCTGCCTCCGAATCCTGTTCCGACGCCCAGAGTGGCCGCGGTCCACGTGGGCGCTCAGCTGGTCACGCCGCCCTCAGAGTTGAAGCCGCCTTACCCAGCTTCCAAATTGCTCGTCGAAGAAGAGGCGGTCCTGAAGCTTAGCCTGACGATCGACGAGCGTGGCAGGGTTGTCTCCGTCGAGCCTGTCGGCCGCGCGGACCCGGCTTTCCTGGCCGCGGCTCGCAGGCACCTTCTTGCTCACTGGCGTTATAAGCCGGCGAGCGAAGACGGACGTGCGGTAAGCTCGACGACCGTGATCACCCTGCGATTCCAGCTGGACGGCTGACACGACTGGCGAGCCGGGGGGCATGCGCCTATCTTGGGCGTCATGTCCTGGTTTCCCCAACCGTCGAGCCCACGTGATGCGCTGCGCGACCTCGCGGCCTTCATGCGCCACCGCAGCCGCGAGCAGCTGATCGGCGGAGCGCTCGCACTCCTCGCCACTGCCGTCATCGTAATCGAGTTCCTGGTCGACGCGAACATGGGCACCGCGCCACCGCCGCAAATCATCGAGGTCGAGCTTTATCCGTCGAACCGAACCGATGCGGAGATCATTGCCGACCAGAAGAAGGATCAGGCAAAGCTCGAAGCGGCGCGGGAAGCCAAGAAGAAACAGTTCCAGAAGCTCGAGAAGCAACTCGGCATTGACTGACGACCGGGAGTGGATGCGGCGGGCGATCGCGCTGGGCGAAAGCGCGCGCGGTTGCTCGGCGCCCAATCCTAATGTTGGCTGCCTGATCGTCTCAAGCAGTGGAAGAATCGTCGGTAAGGGCGCCACGGCTTCCGGCGGACGTCCGCATGCCGAGGCGATCGCGCTCGACCAGGCGGGGAAGAAGGCCGCGGGCTCAACTGTGTACGTCAGCCTGGAGCCCTGTGCTCATGCGAGCGATCGCGGACCGGCTTGCACCGACCTGCTGCTGCAGGCGCGGCCCGCGCGAATTGTCGTCGCGCTCAAGGACCCCGATGCACGTACCGCGGGCAAGGGCATTGCTCGACTGCGCAGGGCAGGGATCGAGATCACCCTTGGAACCGAGCGCCAAGCGGCGAGGCACTCGCTGACCGGATGGCTAACGCGACTGAAGCTCGGACGCCCCCGGATCACGCTCAAACTCGCTTTGTCGATCGACGGAAAGATCGCGCTGCCATCGGGCGAATCGAAATGGATCACCGGCGAGGACGCCCGGCGCCATGTGCATCTCGAGCGAGCACACAGCGATATGATCCTCGTTGGGCGGGGGACCTACCTCGCCGACCAGCCCCGGCTGGACGTGCGCTTGCCCGGGATGGAGGAGCGCTCACCCCGCCGGGCTCTGCTTACTCGCGGCGAGGCTGTCGACGGATGGGAAATCCTTGAATCTCCGCAGGATGTGCACCGGCTTCATGACGTCAACGACCTGCTGGTCGAAGGCGGATCGGCGACCGCGACCGCTTTCCTCAGCGAGAATTTGGTCGACCGAATCCTGATCTACCGCGCCCCGATCATCGTCGGCGAGGGCAAATCGAGCTTCGGCTATGTTGGCCTCGATGCGATCGCTGACGCGCACGACCGCTGGCGGTTGGTCGAAGAGCAGCGTCTCGGGGTGGACCGCCTCGAAGTTTACGAGCGGGCGCGGGAAAGCTAGGCGCGCTTCCATGTTCACCGGGATCGTCACCGACGTCGGCACCGTGCGCAAGGCCGAGCAGCGGGGTGACCTGCGGCTGGTCATTGCGACGGGTTACGACACCGCGACGATAGATCTCGGAGCTTCTATCGCCTGTTCGGGCGTGTGCCTTACCGTCGTGGACAAGGGTGAGGACTGGTTCGCGGTAGACGTTTCGGCGGAAACGATCTCGCGGACGGCGGCTGACCTCTGGCTCGAAGGGGCGAAGTTGAACCTAGAGCGGTCGCTGCGGATGGGCGATGAGCTCGGCGGCCATATCGTCACCGGCCATATCGACGCGGTAGCGAAGGTTACGCAGACTTTCGATTTGGGCGGAAGCACGCAAGTTACAATCGATGCGCCACGCAAGCTTGGAACCGCGATCGCTGAAAAAGGCTCGATCTGCCTCGATGGCGTGTCGCTGACGGTCAACGACGTGGGTGACATCGGCGATACGACGCGCTTCACCGTGAACCTCATTCCACACACGGCGGAGCGCACCACCTTGGGCGCCCTCAAAGCGGGGCGACAACTTAATGTCGAGATTGACGTTCTTGCCCGTTATATAGACCGGATGCTGGCCGCTCGCGCACATTAGGAACAGGCTTGTTCCCACTTTCCATCACATTGTGATGTGATATTGGCAGATCATGAGCACGACTCTGATCGAGCAGCTGGAGGCGATCATCGCCACTGGCGAAGTCAGCCGGGCCGGCCTTGCCCGCGCAGCGGGACTTCACCCCAATTCGCTGCGCAAACTCGGGTCTGACGACTGGAATCCGACCGCGGACACGCTGGCTCGTCTCGAAAAGCTGATCCAGCGAGGCGCGGCCAAGGTGCTCGTCGGTACCGAAGACATCATCAACGAAGCCCGCAACGCCCGCATGTTCATCCTCGTCGACGACGAAAGCCGCGAGAACGAAGGCGACCTCATCATCCCTGGGCAGATGGCGACGCCCGACGCGGTCAATTTCATGGCGAGGCACGGTCGAGGGCTCATCTGCCTGGCGCTGACCAAGGAGCGCGCCGACCAGCTCGGCCTGGAGCCGATGGCTCGAACGAACCTCAGCCGCAACGAGACGGCCTTCACCGTCTCGATTGAAGCCAAAGAGGGCATTTCGACCGGGATCAGCGCAGCCGACCGCGCGCGCACGATCGCAGTCGCAATCGATGCCGCCAATGGGCCCGACGCTATCGTTTCCCCCGGCCATGTCTTCCCACTGGTCGCGAAGCCTGGCGGTGTCCTCGTCCGCGCCGGTCATACGGAGGCCGCGGTGGACGTCGCCCGCCTTGCGGGCCTGAACCCGAGCGGCGTGATCTGCGAGATCATGCGCGACGACGGCTCGATGGCGCGGCTCGACGACCTTATGGATTTCGCGCGCGCCCACGGGCTGAAGATCGGGACGATCCGAGACCTAATCGCCTACCGCCTCAAAAAGGATCATCTCGTCGAGCGCGTCGCGACGAGCCCGTTCACCGCTGGCAGCGGCGCGCTGTGGCATGCTCAGGTCTTCCGCGACAAGTCGACCGGCGAGGAGCAGCTCGCGCTGGTTCACGGAACCCTCGACACCTCGAAGCCGGTGCTGGTCAGGATGCACAGCCTCGACCTTTTCGCGGACGTGCTCGGTGAGGCGGGGGCCCGCTCGGGCCTCCTGCACGATGCAATGCGAATGATCGAAGGAGAAGGCTCTGGCGTTCTCGTGGCGCTGCACGCCGCCGCGCCAGGCTCTCTCTCACGATCCATCGACATCCGCGCGGGCAAGCCCGCGGTGGCCGGAGACGCGGTGCGCGGCTACGGCACCGGAGCGCAGATCCTCGCTGCACTGGGAATCCACGACATGATCTTGCTGACCAACACGCATCATTCGCCGGTGGCGCTCGCAGGCTATGGCCTCGCCATCGTCGAGGAGCGCGCCATCAAGGACAAAAATCTTTCGTCGGGCCCAGGGCAGGGTTGACGTCATGGCGACTATTCTCCTCACCGAGGCTCGCTTCTATCCGCACCTCAACGATATGCTTCTCGCTGGTGCACGCGCGGCGATCGAGGCCGCGGGCCACAAGCACGAGACGCTGACAGTCCCGGGCGCGCTTGAGCTGCCCGGCGCAATCGCGCTCGCGGCGCGCAGCGGACGTTTCTGCGCTTTCGTCGCGCTGGGGGTGGTGATCCGGGGCGAGACCTATCATTTTGAACTCGTCTCCGATGAGAGCGCCCGCGCGCTAATGGACTTGACGCTGCAGGGCTTTGCGATCGGCAACGGAATCCTAACCGTGGAGAACGAGGCGCAGGCGATTGCCCGCGCCGATCCCAAGCAAGGCGATAAGGGCGGGCACGCGGCTCGTGCGGCGCTGGCGCTCTACGAACTCCGCGAACAATATGGCCCATAAGGCTGGATTATTGGCTCTCGCGCGGTTTCGGCTGTCGGGAGTATTAGCGACGATCTAAGCGGGCGCATGCATCGTCCTGCTCATCCACATCGGCTCGCCTTTCCCGCGCTTCTGCTGGGCAATTGCGTGCTTGCGTTCGGGCCGTGGCTGGTGCGGCTCTCCGATGTTGGCCCGGTAGCCACGGGGTTTTGGCGAGTGACCATCGCTTTGCCATTTCTCTGGGCACTCGCGAATCTGTCGGGCCAGCGGCCTCACTGGCCTCAACGCTCATTAACGATCGCGATCCTGGTCGCGGCGGTGTTCTATGTGCTCGACCTCGCGGCGTGGAACGCCGGCATCCGGATGACCAAGCTCGGCAACTCCACGCTCTTCGGCAACACGGGCAGCTTCGTCTTCGCAATCTACGGACTTTGGCTCGCGCACCGCATCCCGTCGAGAAAGCAAGGCGCCGCACTGGCCCTAGCCTTTGCCGGCGCCGCGCTGCTGATGAGTGGAAGCTACGAGCTCTCGCCCCGAAACTTCGCCGGCGACTTGCTGACGTTGATCGCGGGCCTGCTCTATGGAGGGTATCTGATCTTCGTGGAGCGTGCACGAAGCGAAGTTCCCGCCCTCCCCCTCCTGCTCCTTGCGACATTGTTCTCCGTGCCGATGCTGTTCGGGATCAGCACTTCGCTCGGCGAGCGGATCTTGCCGCAGGACTGGACGCCGCTGATCATCTTCGCGCTGTCGAGCCAGGTCGTCGGGCAGGGGCTGCTGGTCTACTCTATCGGCACTTTGCCGCCGCTGGTGGTGGGTCTCGCGCTGCTCACTCAGCCCGCTGTGAGCGCAGCGGTGGGGTGGTTCGCCTACGGGGAAGGACTGTCGCTAACCGATTTCATCGGCGCGGCCGCAATTGCCGCTGCCCTCGTCTTGGTGAGATTGCCCGAGCGGGGGTTGCCAGTTGCAGACGACCAGCCCAGTTGAGAGCGCGATGGAGGCCCCGAGTCCGCTCGAACGCTTGAGGCGCCGGCTTGCGCTGACTGTCGGCGAGAATGCCGTTTTCGACGGCTGGACGCGGCAAGCCGTCGACAGCGCCGCCAGTCAGCTGGGGGTCGACCCTATTCAAGCGCGACTTGCGTTCCCCAAGCATCAGACTGGCATGATCGACTGCTACATCGAGGAGGTCGATCGCGCCCTCGAAGCGAGCCTCACTCCAGATCAGCTGGCCGCGATGAAGATCCGCGAGCGCATTCGCACGCTCGTTTGGCGACGCCTCGAGATCATGGGCCCGGCACGCGAAGCGGTCCGGCGCGGGCTCGCGATCCTGGCGATGCCGCAGAACGTGCCGCTGGCACTCCGGATCTCCTGGCGCACGTCGGACCTTATGTGGCGGCTAGCAGGCGACACGAGCACTGACTTCAACCACTACACCAAGCGCATGACTCTCGGCGCGGTCTATGCATCGACGTTGCTCGCCTGGCTCGACGATCAGAGCGAAGGGTGGATCGACACGGCGGCTTTTCTAAGCCGGCGCATCGAGGACGTGATGCGATTCGAGAAATGGAAAGCAGGGTGGAGAGGGTCCGGGGAGCGGCGGCTTAGCCTCTCGCGGTTCCTCGGCAGGCTGCGCTACCCGCCTCGCTAATTCTATTGATAATCATTCGCAAATAGCTTAGCCGCGCCCTGTGGCTGGTACTCCTGTCTTGCGCATGATCCTGGCAGTAATCGCCTGGGCAGCGCTGACCTTGGGCACGCCTGTGCTTGCCGCGAGCGACGACGTCCAGGTCAGCTGGCGGCTCTTAGACTATGTCGGCGTCGACTATGCGGGGGCGGTTCGAAACGGCGCCGTCGTCAGCCAATCGGAATATTCCGAAATGCGTGAGTTCGCCGGATCTGTTCGCCAACGGATCGGCGCTCTGCCCAGCACACCGGCCAAAGGTGCCTTGGCGGCGCAGGCCGATGAGCTCGTCGCGGCCGTCGACCGAAAGGCGGACCCCGCCCGCGTGCAGGCGATTTCCAAGAAGCTCGCATCGGCCCTTTTGGCTGCTTACCCCATAGCCTTGGGACCACCGCAGCTCCCTGATCCCGACCGGGGCGCCAAGTTGTTCAACGAGACATGCGCAGCTTGCCATGGGCTAACCGGCGACGCGAAGACCGCAATGGCGGCGAAACTCGATCCTCCGCCGGTGGCGTTCACGGACCGTGCGCGAGCCGATCAGCGCAGCCCCTTCGCGCTCTATCAAGTGATCGAGCAAGGCATCGAGGGCACCGCAATGACGAGCTTCTCGAGCTTGCCTACGCAGGATCGGTGGGACCTTGCCTATTACGCGAGCCACTTCGCCTATCCGGCAGCACTTCGCGAGCAGGGCAAAGAAATTTGGCAGGCGGACGCGGGCGTGCGGGAGATCATACCAGATCTCGCCGCGCTCAGCGCTCTAACCAAAAAGGACTTGGCCGCTCGGATCGGCGATGACAAAGCCGCGGCAGTGATCGCCTACCTGCGCAGCGATCCGAAAGCGGTGACCTGGTCGACGTCGCCGCTCGCGCTGGCCCGACAGCGCCTGGCGGAAAGCCTCGCCGCCTATCGCGGCGGCGATCGCGAACGTGCGAAGTCGCTTGCGCTTTCAGCTTATCTTGACGGCTTCGAGCCCGTGGAGGGCGTGTTGTCCACCCGGAACGGCCGGTTGCTGGGCGATGTCGAGACCGCCATGGGAGCATTGCGTGGCGCGATCGCGAACGGCGAGCCGGCCGAGCGCATCGCCGGGCGGGTGGCCGATCTCAATGCAGAGCTCGACCGCGTCGAAAAAGCGCTCGCCCCAAGTGAGGACTCGACCGTGTCGACGTTCGTCGGGGCCATGACGATCCTCCTTCGCGAGGGCCTCGAGGCCCTCCTTATCGTCGTCGGCATGCTCGCCTTCCTGCGCAAGGGCGACCGCGCGGACATG
>Ga0070664_100003444_pt1 | contig 12786 bp, 10 predicted proteins | sample KBSC73metaG_FD_65863 | JGI IMG/M metagenome (GOLD analysis project Ga0070664, IMG submission 65863) | Corn rhizosphere microbial communities from Kellogg Biological Station, Michigan, USA - KBS C7-3 metaG | ecosystem: Host-associated > Plants > Roots > Rhizosphere > Soil ... | reverse complement strand
GTGCCACCACTCCGACGCGTGCCGGCCCACACCACACCAGCGCGAAGACCGCAGCCGTCGTGATCACCGTCGCGAGGACCGGCCGCTTCACTGCGCGCCAGCCCCCTGCTGCGAGCCGAAGAGGCCGTAGACGGTCCCGTCGGCCGTGACCAGCTCCCGCAGCATGCCCATGTTCTGCGCCTGGTCGCGAGCGTGAAAGCCCTTGATGGTGACCTCGACGCCCTGCTTGATCAGGCCAGGCTTGAAGCCGTTGCGGATCATGCCGCTCGGGGTTCCCGCCTCGAACGCCCAGCGCTCGACCTTGCCGCTGGCGTCCTTCACGTCGAGGAAGAACCACGAATGGGGATTCTCGAGGCGCACCTGCACGATGGTGCCCTTCACGGTGACGGGCCTGGTCATGTCGAAGGCGGCGGCGAATGAATGATGCGCCGTGGCGGTGGTGGCGGAGGCCAGCGCGAGCAGACTCCACACGAGCGCGCGGCGAACGGTTCGCGGCATTGTCAGACCCCCCTTTACGGGCAAACGGTAATTTACTCCCACCCGCCGTTGCGCTTTTCCACCGGAAGGATGCGCATGAACGCTTCCACGGCGTGAATCTGGCCGTCGTAGACCTTGAAAGCTTCCCACACCGTCAGCTGATCGCCGCCGCGTTCGCGGACGCCCCAGGCCATGCGCAACAGGACGATACCCATGCGCTCGTCCACGGCGATGACGCGCGTCTGCGCGTCGCCGAGGCGCTGGAAGATCGCGAGCGACTGGGTGGAGATGTTCTGGCAGCCAGGAGCGAACTTGCAGTCGGGCCCGGCCATCAGCTGGCCGTTCTCGTAGCGATAGGCGTCGGGCGCGAACGGGGCATTCACCGCGGCAAAGGTCTTTGCGGCCGTCAGCCCTTCGGGGTACTTCAGCGCGGCTTTGGTCGCCTCGTCGCGGGTGGACAGCTGCCCCGGACGAGGCGCGTAATTCATCGCCGCACTTGGCGCGCTCAGGCCGTCGATGTTGAAGATGAGCCCTTCGGCGCGGCTGCGTGTCGCCACCAGCTCGATTTCGGTGAGCGCATCTGCCACCACCTTCAGCCGCACCACCAGCATCACCGGCGCCCCGGTCTCCTCCACCATGACCTGGGCGGCCGCCACTCCGGCGCGCTCGTCGAGGATGTCCTGGCGGTAGCCGCGCAGACGCGTCACCGTGCCGACGAGGCCGACTTTGGCGAGCGGCTTCTCGACGGCATCCTCGGTGACGCGCAGCGTGCCGGCCACGGGCAGGCCGCTGACGTCGTGCTTCACCAGCGCGTACAGCAGCTGCGTCAGCTTGCCGCGCAGGCATTCGCGGTCACAGGCGGCGGTGGCCGCGTCGCGCTGCGCCGCGTCGGCAGCGATCCCCCACGCGCACGCGACCAGACACAGCAGCGCGACGATCGCCCGGTTGGTCATCGACGTCTTCCCATCAGTGTCAGGGCTTGGTGGCCGTGTCCCAGTGCTCGACGATCTTCCCGTTGGCAATCCGGAACATGTCGAACCAGGTGGTCGTGTAGGGGTTGCCCGCCTTGTCCTTGTATTCACGAACGAGCGCGAGCGTCACCAGATCACGCTCGGCCACCATCGAGACGAGGCCGTCGATGGAGTCTTTCGGGGGCGTCGCCTTGCGGCCCGCGGCGCGGAAATACGCCTTCACACCCGCCAGTCCGGTCTCGGCGTTCGGGTTGTGCTGGTGGTACTCGGGCGCCAGGAACTTGTCGGCGGCATCGATGTCGCCGCCCTGCAGAAACGTGCGCCACATATCCCAGACCAGCTTCTTGTTCGCCGCGAGCTGCGGGTCCTTGCTGGCCAGCAACGCTTTCTGGGCTTCCGGCGACAGCCCGACGACGGGCTCGGCGGCCTGGGCCGCGGCGGTGATGGCAAAGAAGACAACGGCAGCGGCAAGCAGTCTCATGAGTACGCTCCTCCGGGGAAAATGCGGCCATTCTACTGCACGGCCGGGGGCTACTTGAGCATCACGACCACGACGTCGTACGGCGCCTTGCCCAGGTTCAAGAACTGGTGCGGCGCGTTCTTCGGCACGTAGAACGCGGTCCCCGGCTCGATCCGGCCGGCCGTCTTCTGCCCGTTGATGACTACGGTGGTGATCGAGATCAATCTGCGCATGGCCGATATCCTACCCGCGAAGCCGATAGCTGAGCCTTTTGCGAGCTGCACGACGCTGCACTTAACGCATTGCCATCTGATATCACCGGGCGTAGCATCGGCCCCTCGCGTCGTTGAGCCGACGCCCCGTGGCCGGCCGGCGGCGCGCCGTAACTCCGGTTGTGTGGGGTAATCGTGATTCACGATGTGCCCGGTCCAACGTTGCAGCGGATGTACGAGGCGTTCGTTGCCAGCATCGACGGCATCGTCTGGGAAGGCGACGTCGAGTCGCGGCAGCTGAGCTTCGTCAGTCCCGAAGCCGAGCGCGTGCTCGGCTACCCGCTGGCGCTGTGGCTGAGCGCCGGTTTCTGGGCTCAACAGCTGCATCCCGACGATCGCGAGTGGGCCATCGAGTCGAGGCGGCGCGCCTCCAAGGCAGAAGGCTGCACCGAGCTCGAATACCGCATGATCGGCGCCCACGGCCGCACCGTCTGGATCCGCGACCTCGTCAGCGTCGTGGACGACACCTCCACGGCGAGGCTCTGCGGGGTGATGATCGACGTCACCGAGCGGAAGCAGTCCGAAGACGAGCGCCGCACGCACCTGCGGTTCCTGCAGAGCATGGATCGCGTCAACCGCGCGATCCAGGGAACCAGCGATCGCGATCGCATGCTGCAGGACGTGCTCGAGATCGCGCTCGACATCTTCGCGTGCGATCGGAGCTGGCTGATCGGTCCCTGCGACCCGGATGCGCTGGCCTGGCGCTCGATCATGGACCGCGCACGCCCGGGGACGCCCGGCGTCGGCCTGTATGCGGCCGACGTCCTGCTCGATGAAGGCGTGGCTCGATTGATGCGCGCGGCGCTCGAGGCCGACGGGCCGATCGCGAGCGGCGTCGCGGCGGGCCGTCCTGTGCCCGAGGTGGTGACGGCATTCGGCGTCAAATCGGCACTGACCATGGCGCTGCGCCCACGAGTCGGCCAGCCAGTGTTGCTCGAGCTGCACCAGTGCGGGCACCCGCGGACGTGGACGCCGCAGGAAATGCGGCTGTTCCACGAGATCGGGCGCCGCCTGGCCGACGCCGTCACCGGCCTGACGGCGTTTCGCGATCTCCAGGAAGGTGCCGGACGGCTGCAGCTCGCGGTCAAGGCTTCGGATGTCGGCCTGTGGGACTGGGATATCGCGTCGGGCACCGTGCTTTTTTCACCCGAATACAAGCGGCAGCTCGGGTACGCGGACCACGAGCTCACCAGCGACGTCGACGAGTGGCGGCGGCGGGTCCATCCCGACGACATCGGGCCGACCCTCGAGGGGCTGCGCGTGTTCTTCGAGAGCGATCAGGTGGCGCGCGAGAGCGAGTTCCGCATGCGGCACAAGGACGGGTCGTGGCGGTGGATCTTCTCGCGAGGCGAGGTGAGGCGGGCCGCCGACGGCACGCCGCTGCGGATGCTCGGCTGCCACCTGGACATCACCGATCGCAAACGTGCCGACGAGGAGCGGCAGGCGCACGTGTGGTTCCTCGAGAGCATGGATCGCGTGAACCGGGCGATCCAGGGCGCGATCGATCTCGATCAGTTGATGGAGGAGGTGCTCGAGGCCACGCTGTCGGTCTTCGACTGCGACCGGGCATACCTGGTTCATCCGTGCGATCCATCCGCCGACACCTGGAGCGTGCTGGTCGAACGCGCACGACCCGAGTGGGCGACCAACGTAGCCGAACAGCGCGACGTGCCGATGACCCCCGAGATCGCGGAACGGTTCCGCATGCTGCGCGACGCCGACCGCGCGGTGGTGTTTGGCCCGGGCGCCGCCCGGGCGCTTTCGGCCCGCGCCGAGGAATTCGGCGTCCGGTCGATGATGGTCACGGCCGTCTACCCTCACGCGGACCAGCCCTATGCCTTCGGCGTGCAGCAGTGTTCGCGGACACGGACGTGGACCGCCGACGAGGAGCGCCTGCTCCAGGAGATCGGTCGGCGCCTCGCGGACGGGCTGACGAGCCGCTTCGTGCTGCGCAGCCTGCGGCAGAGCGAAGGGCGGCTCGCCGAAGCGCAGCGCGTGGCTCACGTCGGCCACTGGGAGCGCGACATCACCGATGGTCACGTGACCGTGTCGCCCGAACTGCTGCACATCTTCGGGCTCGGGTCCGAGTACCGCCGCGACCTCACCAGCTGGGACAACGAATGGCGGACGCTGGTGCATCCCGACGATCGGCCGCACGCCGCCGCGGCGCTGGACGCGGCGCTCCACGGCGGCCCCCGCTACGACGTCGAATACCGCGTGGTGCGTGCCGACGGGGAGGAGCGCGTCGTGCACAGCCAGGGTGACGCCGTCGAAGGCGAACCGGGGCGCCCGCGACGCCTGTTCGGGACCGTGCAGGACATCACCGAATTCCGCCGGGCGCAGGACGAGCTGCGGGCAAGCGAGAGCCGCTTCCGCGTCTTCGTGGACCACGCGACGGATGCCTTCTTCCTGCACGGGCGCGGCGGGGTCATTCTCGACGTCAACCAGCAGGCGTGCGACAGCCTCGGCTACACGCGTGACGAGCTGGTGGGGATGAGCCCCACGCAGATCGACCTCGACACCGACTTCCAGAACACGATCGGGTCCCGGCTCGAGTCCGAGCAGGTGCTGGCGTTCGATTCCCGGCATCGCCGGAAGGATGGATCCACATTTCCCGTCGAAGTGCGCCTGCGCCGCTTCCGGATGGAGGGCAGGCGCTTCGCCGTGGCGCTCGTGCGCGACATCACGCAGCGCAAGGAGGCGGAGCGCGCGCTCGTCGAGAGCTACAGCCTGCTCAACGCCGTGGTGGAAGGGACCCCGGCGGCGGTGTTCGTCAAGGACATGGCCGGGCGCTACCTGATGATCAACTCGATCGGCGCTCGCTCGTTCGGGCTGACGATCGACGAAATCACCGGCAAGGACGACCACGACCTGTTCCCGCCCGGCATCGCCGACGAGATCATCGAGCACGACCGCCGCGTGCTCCGATCGGGCGAGCCCCAGACACTGGAAGAGACCGCCACCCTGCGCGGCGCGTCGCGGGTGTTTCTGACCAGCCGCGGCGTCTATCGCGACGCCCAGGGGCGGATCATCGGCCTGGTGGGCTTTTCACGCGACATCACCGAACTGAAGCGGCTCGAGCAGCAGTTCCGGCAGGCGCAGAAGATGGAAGCGGTTGGACAGCTGGCCGGCGGCATCGCGCACGACTTCAACAACCTGTTGACCGCGATCATCGGATTCGGCGAGATGGCCTTCAACGGGCTCGATCCCGCCGATCCCAACCGCGAGCTGTTGAGTGAGATCCGGCGCGCCGGACAGCGCGCCGCCAACCTGACCCGGCAGCTCCTCGCGTTCAGCCGCAAGCAGGTGCTGCGCCCCGAAGTGGTCAGCCTCAATGCCCTGCTCTGCGACGTGATCAAGCTCCTGCAGCGGCTGATCAGCGAGGACATCGAGATCATTCTGTCGGCAGACGAGCGGCTGGGCCTGACGCGTATCGACACCGGGCAGTTCGAGCAAAGCGTGATCAACCTCGCCGTCAACGCGCGCGACGCGATGCCGCAGGGTGGCCGCCTGGTCATCGAGACCCGGAACGTGGAAATCGACGAGGCCTACGCCTCGGCCCACGAAGAGGTAGCGCCGGGGTCCTACGTGATGGTCGCCGTCTCAGACACCGGGCATGGCATGGACGAGGACACGCGCGGGCGCATTTTCGAGCCTTTCTTCACGACGAAGGCGGTCGGGGAAGGCACCGGCCTCGGCCTGGCGATGGTCTACGGGTTCGTCAAACAGTCGGGCGGACACGTCGAGGCCTCGAGCGAGCCTGACCGCGGCACGACGTTCAAGATCTTCCTGCCGCGCGTCTTCGATGCCGAGGTCACGGCCGCTCCCGCCGACGAGTCGATGCCGATTCCCAAGGGCCACGAAACGGTGCTGCTGGTCGAGGACGAGGAAGTGGTGCGCAACCTCTCGCGGCGGGTGCTGCAGTCGGCCGGCTACACCGTGCTCGTCGCGCGGCACGGTTCGGAGGCGATTCTGCTCGCCAGCCAGCACGAGGGACCGATTCACCTGCTGGCGACGGACCTGGTGATGCCGCGCATGAGCGGGCTCGAAGTGGCCAGTCAGCTGTCGCCGGCGCGCCCGGACATGCGAATCCTCTTGATGTCGGGGTACCCCAACGAGGCGGTTCTCCGGCACGGCGTACCGCCGGGCGCGCGCCTCCTGCAGAAGCCGTTCAACGCGATCGCACTCGCCCGGGCCGTGCGTCAGGTGCTCGACGTCGAGCCCTGAACCGTGCTTCTATCGCTCGGATTTCCTCGCCGCAGCGAGAATATTCCGCAGGCTGTAGTTCCCCTCGTGGCACGCGTACTCGTAAATCGGGTCGGGGCTGCGATTCATCGGAAACTGCACCGTCCACGGCCTGACCCACGTCAACGGATCGTTGACCGTGAACTCGTACATCAGCGTGTCCGCGTCCACGAGCGTGAACTTCTCGGTGAGCGTGAACTTGTCGCTCGCGCTGCGAAACACCATCGGCCGGAAGTTCGTCGTCGCGACGACGAGCGTGTCGCCGTCCCAGCGCGCCCGTGAACTACCCATCCACAGGCGAATCGCCTCGCCGACGCGCGGCCGGGCGTCGAGCGGGATGACACGGTGGTCGTGCACCATCTCGTTGAGGATCACGACCTGATCGGTGGTCTGGAAGATTCCGACGTTGTTGTTGTACGCGCCGGGGATCATCGGCGGCCCGGCCACCGTCCAGCCCAGGCAGCGCTCCTGCATCGGACGATCGGTGTAGGAGTCGAGACCGGTGCCGGTGGCACCCCCTTCGTAACTTCCGTTCGCCATCCACAGACCACGCTTGTCGAGGGCGCGACGCGCGCCGTCGGGCGTCAGGGCGGGAATCATGCCGTCGGGCGGATCGATGACCAGCGAGGTGCGCCGCGTGCCGACGATTTTCGACCCGAACTCCCACCACGCCTGGTTGTAGGCGCGGTCGACGTCGGTGCGGCCGTCGGAGCCGCGGCCGGTCGAACTGTCGACGTCGCGGCGGTCGCGATCCTGAATCCGCAGCGTCTGCTGCTCGAACGCAGCGGCCTCGGCGGCGGTCAGAAACGGCTTGTCCTTGAACTCCGCCGGGCGCTCGAGCGTGGTGAGCGTGGCGTAGCTCCACGTTCCCTGCAGATCAGGATGCCCGTCACTCGTACGAGGTATCGCCTTCTCCGCCGCCGACATCGCAACCGTCGCCGCCAGGACGAAACCGATGGCTATGGTCCTCATGCGGCTGACAATAGCACTCAGCGAACGGGGCCGTCGAACGACAGGCCGGCGGTCACGAGCGGCGGCTTCACGCCGACGTCGATCCTGCCGACGTCGCCGGTGGCACGCGCCGACCGGTCGGCGGTAATCCGAAACTGTCGGCGATAACGCTCGACCGCCGCCGCCACCTTCTTTCCAATCTCCGGCAGGAGCGACGCCAGCCCGGCGGCGTTGTTGATGCTCTCGTAGGTGCCGCCGCTGTACCTGGCCACCGACGTGCCGACCCTGCTTTGATTCGTCCCCGCGTACGCCGCGCCCTGAACGTGGCCGGCTTGACTCACCCCTTGCGGGCCGCCGGCATAGAGCACGACGTGCACGGTCGTGGGGCGGACCGCGAGCCGCGCCATGATCCGCTCGACGTCTCTTTCCTTCATGTCGCGATCGCCCGAGGTCGTGGCCACGCTGATGACGATCGGAAAGAAGTCGCTCGCGTCACGCTCGATTCGCTGCGTCGCCTCGAGGAGACTTTCAACGAACCGGCCGGCACCACGGTCGGGGGCCAGGAGCTCGAGGCCTTCCTGCATAGAGGCACGGTCGCGGGCGGCGCGGGTCAGAAAGCGCGGCTGGGGCGCGGTCCCTACCATGGTCACCTCGACGTTCGCGGGCAGCGCCGCGGCGCCGGCGCCGTCGAGCACGCCAGCAAAGATCCGAATCTGCCTGGGCGCCTGCGCCACCAGGGCCGTCGTGGCCACCGCAAGCACGAGCACCGCCGCGAAAAGCAGCCGCATCACCGGAGTCCTATCATGCGCGCACGGCCCAGCGCAGCTTGGCGGAAGACGCGCGCCGGTTGGCGAACGTCTCGGCCTTGCTGGAACGAATCACCTCTTTCGCCACGTCGGCATACACGCCCGCCCGGTGGCCGGCCTGGAACGCCTTTTTCACCCGACGGTCCTCGCCGGAATGAAACGTCAGCACCGCCACGCGTCCGCCGGGCGCGAGGCACTGGGGCAGCGACCGCAGGAGGGCGTCGAGCGCCGAGAACTCGTCGTTGACCGCGATGCGGAGCGCCTGGAACGTTCGGCGGATGGACATCTTCACGTCCGCTTTCGCGATGCCGGGAGCCGCTGACGTGAGGCCGATGCGGAGCACGCGTTCGGTTGCATGCGTGGTGTCGAGCGGCTGTGCCTTCAGCAGGCGGGCGATGAGCTGACTATGCGGCTCGTCCGCATGGTCCACGAGCAGTTGCGCAAGCGCCGCTTCGCTCGTACGGAGGATCAGTTGCGATGCCGGCTCACCCTTGCCGGGGTTCATCCGCATGTCGAGCGGTCCGACGCCCTTGCAGCTGAAGCCGCGATCGGGATTATCGAACTGCATCGAGGAGACGCCGAGGTCGGCCAGCATCACATTGGCATGCTGGACCCCCTCGGCTGCGAGCGCCTTGGCCACGCCGGCGAAATTGCCATGACGCGCCACAAAGGCGTTGGCGCCGAAACCGGCGGCGCGCAGACGCGCCTCCGTGCGCGGCAGTTCGAGGGGATCGACGTCGAGCCCGATGAGCCGTCCACCCGGCTGCAGGCGTTCCAGAATCGCGCGTGCGTGGCCACCGCCGCCGAGGGTGCAATCCACGGCCACCTCACCCGGGCCGGGCCGGAGGCAGGCGACGACCTCGTCCACCATGATCGGCAGATGCGTCCCTGCCGGCGTCTTGCCGCCGGCGAGGACCTTCTGCAGGTCGTCGGGGTACTGCTCCGGGTTCAGCTCTTTGTACTTGTCGTGAAACTCGCGCGGGTTCCGCCCCGGATAGCGCCGGCGGCGCTTGTGGGGAGGAGACGCCTCAGGGGTGCTGTCAGGCAAGGGCGCTATTTTACCGGCGCTGACCGGACTCCAGCCGGTGCGCCCGTGCCCGCGAGGCCGACCCGCCGATCAGCCCCAGGTCGAACAGGGCGGCGAGCACCACGACAACGAGGGGGAACCCGGTGAGAGACCCGCGGCTGTTGATGGCCCAGGCATAGGCCAGCGTCGTCAGCGGCATGAACAGGAACCCGATGAACGGCCAGAGGCTCGTGGCGAAGGCACGACCGATGTAGTCGCTGAACAACACGACGAGCACGATCGCGAACCGCGGCGCCGAGAGCGCCAGGCATCCGACGAGGCACGGCATGAAGCGAGTCTACAGGCAGCCGCACGCGAGGCAGCCAGCCCGGCTACCCGAGGCGGGGCCGACATTAACGGACGCTTAAAAAGGTTAAAGGTTGTAAAGACAACCGGTTAACCCCCGTGAACCGTAAACACCGCCGGGGCTGGTCCCGTAGGCCAGTACATGCGGAGGCTCTCGTATTCGTCATCGCTCCCTCTCGTTCTTCTCATCCTTCTCGTCGCAATCTCGCTCCTGACGCTCGGCTGCTCGCGACCGGCGGCACAGAGCGCCGACGGCGGTGGAGGCCGCGGCGGCCGCGGTGGCCGCGGTGGCCGTGGCGGCTTCGGCGGCGGGGCGCAGCCAGTGGTCGTGGCCAAGGCGTCACAGAAGGATGTGCCGGTCGATATCGACGCTGTCGGCAATGTGGAAGCCTCGAGCACGATTGCGGTGCGCACGCAGATCACCGGCACGCTCGAGTCGGTGGGTTTCCATGAAGGCGACTTCGTGAAGAAGGGCGCGCTGCTCTTCACAATCGACCGCCGGCCGCTCGAAGCCGCGCTGCAGCAGGCAGAGGCGAATCTCGTGCGCGACCAGGCGCTCGCCAACCAGGCCGAGGCGCAGCTGGCGCGCGATGCCTCCAACGCCGAGTATCAGACGCTCAACGCGCAGCGCCAGTCGCAGCTCGTCGAGCGCGGGCTCCTCGATCGCAACAGCGGCGATCAGGCGCGCTCTCAGGCCGACGCGACGAATCTGGCGGTGAAAGCCGACCGGGCGGCCGTGGAGAGCGCTCGCGCCGAGCTCACCGTCCAGCAGGCCGCCGTGAATGCGGCGAGGGTGCAGCTTTCCTACACCACCATCCGCTCCCCCATCGATGGCCGGACCAGCGACGTGGCGGTGAAGGCCGGCAACCTGATCACCGCCAACAGCACGCAGCTGATGACCATCGCGCAGATGGAGCCGGTGTTCGTCACCTTCTCGATTCCGGCCACGCATCTCCCCACCGTCAAGCGCGCCGCCACCGGCGTGCACCTCCGCGTCGTGGCCACGCCGCAGGACGAAGACGCGCAGCCGGAAGAGGGGACGCTGACCTTCTGGGACAACGTCGTCGATCCCGCCACCGACACCATCAAGCTCAAAGCCACGATGCTCAACTGGGATCGCAAGCTGTGGCCAGGGCAGTTCGTGCGCGTGAAGCTGCGGCTGCAGACGCTGCACGACGCCACCGTGGTGCCGCAGCAGGCGCTGCAGACGGGCCAGGAGGGACAGTTCGTCTTCGTGGTGCAGGACAACATGACGGTCGAGCAGCGCCCGGTTGCCATCGCGCAGCGTGTCGGCGACGACGTCGTGATTCAACAGGGAGTACGGCCGGGCGAGACGGTGGTGACCGACGGACAGCTGCGGCTCGAACAGGGCACGCGGGTGCAGGTGGCCGACGCCAACGGGCTGGTGCCGGCCGGCGGACGCGACGGACGCAATGGCCGCGGCGGGCGCGGCGGCCGCCGCGGCGTCGGCGCCGGCCAGGGCGGCGCATGAACATTTCCGAGATCTTCATCCGGCGTCCGATTGCCACCAGCTTGCTGATGGCCGGGATTGCCCTGATGGGTGCGATCTCGTATACCGGGCTGCCGGTGAGCGATCTGCCAGCAGTCGACTACCCCACCGTGCAGGTCCAGGCCAGCCTGCCCGGTGGCGACCCTGCGACGATGGGCTCCACCGTCGCCAGCCCGCTCGAGCGCCAGTTCACGACCATCGCCGGCGTCGACGAAATGACGTCGAGCAGCAGCGCCGGCAACACCAGCATCACGCTGTCGTTCGACCTCGATCGCAACGTCGACAGCGCCGTGGTCGACGTCCAGACGGCGATCGCGGCAGCCATGCCGCTGCTGCCGTCCACGCTCACCTCGCCGCCGTCGTTCCGCAAGCAGAACCCCGCCGACCAGCCGATTCTGATGCTCAACCTCACGTCGAGCACGCTGTCCATGGCCGCGGTCGACGAGTTCGCCGAAAACGTGCTGGCGCCGCGCATTTCGACGGTGGAGGGCGTGTCGCAGGTGCAGGTGCAGGGCGCGCAGAAATATGCCGTGCGCGTGCAGCTCGATCCCGACCGGATGCGCGCGCAGAAGGTGGGGATGAACGAGGTCGACCAGGCGCTGGCGAACTGGAATGCCAACGAGCCGACCGGGCAGCTGTTCGGGCACGACTCCACCTACACGATTACCGCCAACGGCCTGCTCCAACGGCCGGACGGCGACATCCTGCACACCGCCGACAAGTTCAAGCCGCTCGTGATCACCTACGTCGGCGGTCGCCCGGTGCGGCTGGAGGAGGTGGCCAACGTCGCGGACAGCGTCGAGACGGTCACGCAGGCGGCGTGGCTGTACACCAAGCAGGGGCGGCAGCGGGCGATCACGCTGCAGGTGCAGAAACAGCCCGGGACCAACGTGATTCAAGTCACCGACGCCGTGCGCAAGGTGCTGCCGAGCCTGCAGGCCCAGCTACCCCCGTCGGTGCACCTGAGCATCCGGCAGGACCGGTCGCGCACCATCCGCCAGGCGTTCGGCGACATTCAGCTCACCATGCTGATCACGCTCGCGCTCGTCGTGGGCGTCATCTACCTGTTCCTGCACAACGGGTCGGCCACGCTCATCCCGGCGCTCGCGCTGCCCTTCTCGATCTTCGGCACCTTTGCGGTGATGAAGCTGCTCGGCTACAGCCTCGACAACCTGTCGATGATGGCGCTCGTCCTGTCGATCGGTTTCGTGGTGGACGACGCCATCGTGATGCTCGAGAACATCGTCCGGCACATGGAGGCGGGCGAGGCGCCGCTTGAAGCGGCACTCACAGGCTCGCGCGAGATCGGGTTCACCATCCTCACCATGACGACGTCGCTCGCCGCCGTCTTCATTCCGATCCTGTTCATGGCCGGCATCCTGGGGCGCCTCTTCCGCGAATTCGCCGTGACGATCACCACGGCCGTCCTGATCTCGGGCGTCGTATCGGTGACGCTCACGCCGATGCTGTGCAGCCGCTTTTTGCAGGTCGTGCATCAGAAGACCGGCTTTGCCGGGCTCATGGACCGCGGCTTCGCCGCGCTGCAGCGCGGCTACGCCTGGAGCCTGGGCCTCATCCTCCGTCACCGCCTGGTGATGCTCGCGGTGTTCGGTGCGGTGCTGTGGACGACCCTCCACATGTTCGGCGTGGTGCCGAAGGGATTCATCCCCGATTCCGACAACGACTTCCTGTTCGTCAACCTGCGCGCGGCGCAGGGCACCT
>Ga0070664_100003442_pt1 | contig 12791 bp, 15 predicted proteins | sample KBSC73metaG_FD_65863 | JGI IMG/M metagenome (GOLD analysis project Ga0070664, IMG submission 65863) | Corn rhizosphere microbial communities from Kellogg Biological Station, Michigan, USA - KBS C7-3 metaG | ecosystem: Host-associated > Plants > Roots > Rhizosphere > Soil ... | reverse complement strand
GACCGGCGTGATCGGCCCGCGGCTGCCCATGGCGAAGCTGCTCGCAGGCGTCGACGAGGCCGCCGTCGCGCTCTCCCCCGACGGCGGCCCGCCGGCGGCCGAGGCGATCCTGACCACCGACGACGGGCCGAAGACCGCGCTCGCCTCGCACGACGGCTTCGCGGTCGGCGGGATGGCGAAGGGCGCGGGGATGATCCACCCGCGGCTCGCGACGATGCTCGCGGTCGTGACGACCGACTACCCGCTCGCCGAGGGCGAGGCGGACGCGTTTCTCCGGCCCGCCGTCGAGCGGACGTTCAACCGGATCTCGGTCGACGGCGACTGCTCCACCAACGACGCGGTCGTCCTTCTCGCCCATCGCGCCGACGGTGCACGCAATCGCTCCCGTGACGCGTCGTTCGCCGCGGCCCTCGAGGACGTCTGCGCCGACCTCTCCCGCCAGATCGTCGCGGACGGGGAGGGCGCGACCGTCGTCCTGGAGATCGTCGTCCGTGGCGCGGCCACCGATGCCGAGGCGCGCGCGATCGCGCTCCGCGTGGCGACGTCGCCGCTCGTCAAGACCGCCGCGTTCGGGCGCGACCCGAACTGGGGCCGCGTGCTCGCGGCCGCCGGCTCCGCCCCGTGGAACGGCGGCTTCGCGCACCTCGACCCGGACCGGCTGCGCGTGTCCTTCGACGGGACCGCGGTGTTCGAGGACGGCGGCCCGACGGGGCTCGTCCCGACCCTCGACGGCGCGGACGCGCGCATCGAGCTCGACCTCGCGCTCGGCGACGGAGAGTGCGCATACCTCGCGTCCGACCTCTCGTACGACTACGTCCGGCTCAACGCGGAGTACACGACGTGAGCGGCCTCGTCGTCCTGAAGCTGGGCGGCCGGGTTGCCGCCGACGCGGTCCGCGACGCCCTCGCCGAAGCCGGTGATGCGACCGTCGTCGTCCACGGCGCCGGCCCGCAGATCACGTACGAGCTGACACGGCGCGGGATCGAGGCCCGGTTCGTCCGCGGGCGCCGCGTCACGACGCCGGAGGTGCTCGAGGTGGTGCGCGAGTCGCTCGACGGCGTCAACGCCGAGGTCTGCGCCGCGATCGGCCCCACTGCGTTGCCGCTCAGGGGCGAGGACGTCGGGCTTCGCGCCCGGCAGGTTCCGTCGCTCGGGCTCGTCGGGGAGCCGGAGCCGTGCGCGCCTGGCGCCGTCCTCGACGCGGTCGCCGCGGGTCGGGTGCCCGTCGTCTCGCCGCTCGCGGTCGGCCCCCTCAACGTCAACGCCGACGAGGCCGCGGCGGCGCTCGCGGTCGGTCTCGGCGCCGCCCGGATCCTGTTCGTCAGCGACGTGCCGGGCGTCGTGTTCGAGGGCGCGCTCGCGCGCGTGCTGCCCGCGGACGAGGCCGAGGCGGCGCTGGACGCGGGCGCGTTCGAGGGCGGCATCGTCCCGAAGCTCCTCGCGGCGGTGCGTGCCGCACGAGGCGGCGTCCAGGCGTCGATCGGCGTGACGGAGGTGCCCGCGTGACGAGAGGCGCGACCTCCACGGGGCTCGATCGCAGCGCGGTCCTGCCGACATATGCACGCGCCGACCTGACGATCGTCCGCGGCAAGGGCTGCCGGGTCTGGGACGACGAAGGACGCGCGTACCTCGACTTCGGGGGCGGGATCGCGGTCACCGGCCTCGGGCACCGGCACCCCGCCGTCACCGCGGCGGCGCACGCGCAGCTGGATGCGCTGTGGCACGCGTCGAACCTCTACTGGACCGAGCCGATGCTCCGGCTCGCGGAGCTCCTCTCCGCGCGCGCGGGGGGCGCGCAGGCCTTCTTCTGCAGCTCCGGCGCCGAGGCCAACGAGGCGGCGTTCAAGGTCGCCCGCAAGGCGACCGGTCGTACGCGCCTCGTGGCGCTCGAGGAGAGCTTCCACGGGAGGACGTTCGGCGCGTTGTCCGCCACGGGACAGCCGACCAAGTGGGAGGGCTTCGGCCCGCTCGTCCCCGGGGTGTCGTTCGCCCGCCCGAACGACGTCGAGTCGCTCGAGACCGCCGTCTCGCCGGGCGCCGACCTGGCGGCCATCGTCCTCGAGCCCGTGCTCGGCGAGGGAGGCATCGTCCCGCTGGAGCAGGAGTTCGTCCAGGCGGCCGCCGAGCTCGCACGAGAGGTCGGCGCGCTGCTCTGGGTCGACGAGGTGCAGACGGGCGTCGGCCGGACTGGGACGTTCTTCGCCTACGAGCAGCTCGGCCTCGAGCCCGACCTCGTCACACTGGCGAAGGGGCTCGGCAACGGGCTGCCGATTGGCGCCCTGCTTGCGCGCTCGGGTGCGGCCGAGGCGATCGGCCCCGGCGACCACGGCGCGACCTTCGGCGGCAACCCGGTCGCGAGCGCGGCCGCGTGCGCGGTCGTCGAGGCGATCGACGACACCCTCCTCGCCAACGTCGTCGCGCGCGGAGAGCAGCTGAGGGCCGGCCTCGTGGCGCTCCCCGCCGTGACCGAGGTGCGCGGCCGGGGGCTGATGGTCGCCGCGGCGCTCGACCGCGAGGTCGGCCCGGTCGTCGACGCATGCCGGGAGGCGGGGCTCATCGTCCTCACCGCCGGGCCGCCGCCCGGCGTGCTGCGGCTCCTGCCGCCGCTCGTGGTCGGCGAGGCCGAGGTCCAGGAGGCCCTGGGGATCCTCGGCGACGTGCTCGCGTGAGCGGGAACCGGGTGCGGCAGCAGGCGATCCTGCGGCTCGTCCGCGACCGGGCGATCTCGACGCAGTCCGCGCTCGTCGAGGCGCTGCGCGAGGAAGGCCACGACGTCGTGCAGACGACCGTCTCCCGCGACGTCCACGATCTCGGTCTCGTCAAGGTACGCGCGCCCTCCGGGCGGCTCGTCTACGCGGCGCCGGGGGCCGACGACGTCGACCGGCGCCACGCGATCGGCGTCGCCCTGCGGCGGTACGCGACCTCGGTCGAGCGCGCGGGTCCGCTCGTCGTCGTGACGACCCCGTCGGGCTACGCGAGCGCCCTCGCGCAGGCGATCGACGAGGGTCGCCACACGGGCATCGCCGGCACGGTCGCGGGCGACAACACGATCTTCGTCGCCCCGCGCGAGGGAACGAGCGTCGCGGCCCTTGCGACGGAGCTCCGCGACCACATCGACCGCGACTAGAGAAGCCTCGAGTCACCACAGGTTTCGGCCGCGAAGCAGGCCGCTTCAGGGGTGTACCCCGCCGTTAGGCGGGCGGTTTCGCGGCATGGGATCCGCTTCTCCGGATCCCATGCTCGCGACAAGGAAAAGGAAGCGGCCGCTTGGGGGAGCGGCCGCCTCGGTGGTACTGGGGAGGGTGGGTGCTATCTCATTCGGCGTCCGCACCCGAACCCTTCGTCCCTCGAAAGAGTGATATTCGACGCGCCCTCAGAAGGCGTACCGCTGCTCCTTCCACGGATCGGCGTCGTTGTGGTACCCGTAGCGCTCCCAGAAGCCGGGCGCATCCGCGGCCCGAAGCTCGATCGCGCGGAGCCACTTGGCGCTCTTCCAGAAGTAGCGCCCGGGTACGACGAGCCGCAGGGGCCAGCCGTGCTCCGGTGCGAGTGGCTCGCCATCTGCGTGGGTGACGAGTAGCGCGCCCTCGAGCTCGAGGGCCGAGGCGGGGACGTTCGCGGTGAAGCCGGCCTCCGCGTGCGCGATCGCGAACTGCGCCGACGCGAGCGGCGAGACGCGGTCGCGGATCGTCGACCACGCGACGCCGGCGAACTCTGCGTCGAAGCGGCTCCAGCGAGTCACGCAGTGGATGTCCTCGACGACGGTCTCCTTCGGCAGCGCGTCGAGCTCGTCCCAGGTGAGCGTGAGCGGTTCGGCGACCTCGCCGTACACCCGGAAGTCCCAACCGGCGAGGTCGGCCGGGTAGTCCGGTACGTCACCCGCGTGCAGCACCGGCCACTTCTCGGTGAGGTACTGACCCGGCGGCAGCCGGGCGGGGTCGTACCCCGCCTCCTCGACCTTCCGCTCCGCCCTGCTCCTGAACATGCCCGCTACCCTCGTCTCGATGGCCGTCACGACGTTACAGGCCGCGCCGCGCCCCAGGTCGTTCGTCGCGGTGCGCGGCCCCGAGGCCGCCTCGTACCTGAACCGGATGGTCTCCAACGAGGTCGAGGCCCTCGCCGTCGGCGAGTCCTGCGAGGCGCTCCTGCTGACCCCGAAGGCGCGGATCGTCGCGCCTCTGCGCGCGTGGCGTCGCGCCGACGACGACTTCCTGCTCCTGACCGAGCCCGAGGCGGGCGAGCGTCTCCTGCGTGAGCTCTTGCGCTCCCGGTTCGCGGCGAAGTGCGAGATCGCCCTCGAGGAGCACCGCTCCGTGGTCGTCCTCGGCGCGGAGGAGCTTGTGTTGAATCAACATCAAGTCGTCGTCAACCTCGACTACGGCGTCCCAGCGGTGGAGCTCGTCGACGCTGACCCGCCGGAGGGGGCCGAGCCGATCGCGGAAGAGGACCTCGAGCGACTCCGGATCCTCGCGCGGACCCCTCGTCTCGGCCGCGAGCTCGACGACCGCGTCATGCCCGCGGAAGCCGGGCTCGAGCACCGCTCGATCAGCTTCACCAAGGGCTGCTACCCGGGGCAGGAGCCTGTGGCACGGCTCCACTTCCGCGGCCACCCGAACCGGGGCCTCCGGGTCGTCGTGCTGGACGCGGGCGAGCTACCGCCGTACGACGCCGAGCTCGTGCACGACGGAAAGGCCGTCGGCCGGATCACGAGCGCCGCCCGCGACCCCGAGCGCGGGATGGTCGCCCTCGCCTATGTCCGCCGTGAGATCCCCGTGGGGTCGCGACTCGAGTTGGGCGACGGTCGCGCCGCGTGGCCTCTGGGCGAGACCGCCTGACGAGTAACGAGGAGGCTCATGGGGGAAACAGGGCTTCCCCCACGCCGATGCGCCCGGCACGATTCGAACGTGCGACCTCTGCCTCCGCAGGGCAGCGCTCTATCCCCTGAGCTACGGGCGCGCGGGAGAGCGGAAGTGTAGCCGGATCGCGTTCCGGCCCCCCGACTCTAGACTCCTGGCCATGCCGTTGTGGCTATCGGAGGACGACGTCGCGTCCCTCGTGTCGCCCGGCGAGGCAATCCCCGTCGTGGAGGAGTGTTTCCGGCGCATCGCAGTCGGTGAGGTGGAGCTGATGCCGCGGCGGCGGTTCGCGCTCGACGACGGCTACTTCGCGGTAATGGCCGCCGCGGATCGCGGCCTCGGCGTCGCGGGCCTCAAGAGCTACACGGTGGTCGGGGACGCCCTCACGTTCGTCGTCTGCCTGTTCGACATCACGGATGGGTCGCTCACGGCATTGCTCGCGGCAGACCGGCTGGGTCAGGTGCGGACCGGCGCGGCGAGCGGCGTGGCGGCGAAGCACCTTGCGCGTCCCGGCGCGGCGAGCCTCGGCCTGATCGGCGCGGGCTGGCAGGCCGAGTCGCAGCTCGCCGCGATCCGAGGGGCGGTGCCGACGATCGAGCGCGTCGTCGTGTCCAGCCGGACACGTCAGCGCGCCGAGGCGTTTGCGGAGCGGCACGGTGCCGAAGTGGTGGACAGCCCGGCGGACGCCGGCGCCTGCGACGTCGTGGTCACGGCCACGACCTCGGCGGATCCCGTGCTCCGCGGCGACTGGCTCTCGGACGGCGCCCTCGTGTGCGCCGTGGGGGCCAACTACGCGACGGCGCGCGAGCTCGACTCCCAGGTGATTGCGCGCGCGACGCTCGTCTGCTGCGACTCGCTCGAGGATGCGCGCCTCGAGTCCGGCGACCTGATCGAGCCGGTCGCCGCGGGGCAGCTCGACTGGCTCGAGGTCCAGGAGCTCCATGCGATCGTCGCCGGCGAGCTACCGGGCCGGCAGGCTGACGACGACGTGATCGTCTTCAAGTCGAACGGGATCGCGCCGTGGGACCTGGCGGTCGGCCACGAAGTCGTCCGACGCGCCCGCGAGCGGGGCGTCGGCGTCGAGCTCTGACCTCAGCCTCAGTCCTCCTGGAAGGAGATGTCCTGCGCGCCCTCCCAGAGGAACTTCTTCCCGAGCTCGCGCAGGTTCTCTGCGCCCTCGACGATCGTCGCGAAGTGGTTCCCCGCCAGGGCACCCGCCTTCGACGCGAAGCTCACGTACCCGTAGGCGAGCAGGATCTCCGTCTCCGAGACGCCGCCCGGGTAGAGCACGATCTCCCCGGGGCTGGGGTAGCAGGTCGCGTTCTCGGGGCCGAGCCCGAGGTCGAGGTCGCCGAAGGGGATCCAGCCCGCCTCGCCGCTCCAGCGGACGTGGATGATCCGCGACTCGAGGGGCAGCAGGCCCCGGAACGCGGCGACGGTGGCGGGCGCCGCCTCCTCCTCGAGGCGCGCGACGAACGCGAAGCCGCCTGCGCTGATCCGCAGCATGGGCGCCGATCCTAGCCTGAGGCCGCGCCCGAGACGTACGCGGCGACTGCGGCGATCTCCGTGTCGCTGAGCTTCCCTGCGAACGACGGCATCACGCCTTTCCCGTCACGGACGCGCTCCGCGACGAGCGCGGCAGAAGGGTGCGCGGCGTCGAGGTTCGGGCCGACCGTGCCGGTCGCCCCGGCGTCCGCGAGCGTGTGGCACCCGGCGCAGCCCGCCGAGAGGAACACCTGCTTGCCCGTCGCGACGTCAGCGGGAGTGGCCGCCGGGGCGACCGTGTCGTTCGTTCGGTCGACGACGACAGCGAGAGCGACGAACGCGACGAGTCCCGCGACCGGCATCCACCAGTACGTGCGTCCCGTGTGGCGCAGGTTGAAGAAGAGCCGCGCCCAGCCGCCGATCGCCATCAGCGCGACGAGCACGAGCCAGGCGTTGTCGGCGCCGTACGCGAAGGGGAAGTGGCCCGCCAGCATCGTCAGCAGGACGGGCAACGTCAGGTAGTTGTTGTGCACGGAGCGCTGCTTGGCCTGGAGCAAGGGCGCGGGGTCGGGCTCGCGGCCGGCCTCTTTCGCACGGACCAGCTCCCATTGGGAGGGAATGATCACGACGAACACGTTCGCCGCCATGACCGTGCCGATCATCGCGCCGACCTGGAGCCACGCGGCCCGCGGGGTGAAGAGCTCCCACGAGCCCCACGCGGCGAGCGCGACCAGGACGAAGAGCGCGGGCCAGAGGACGCGTGGGTCGGTGACGAGGCGGTTCAGCACGTCGTACGCGATCCACGCGGTCGCGAGGAGCGCGATCGAGATCGCGACCACGAGCCACGGGTCGAGGTCGCTGCCGGGCTTCACGAGCGTGCTCGAGGCCTCGAGGTAGTAGAGGACGATCATCAGCCCGAACCCCGAGAGCCAGGTCGTGTACGCCTCCCACTTGAACCAGGCCAGGTGCTCGGGGAGCCGCCGCGGGGCGACCACGTACTTCTGCACGTGGTAGAAGCCGCCGCCGTGCACCTCCCAGAGCTCGCCGCCGACCCCGGCCTCGCGGTCGACGGGGTCCTTCGCCGGTCGGAGGGACTGGTCGAGCAGCACGAAGTAGAACGACGTGCCGATCCACGCCATGGCGGCGATCACGTGGAGCCAGCGGAGACCGAGGTCGAGCCAGTCGCGGAGCGCGTCCGAGATCGCGAGCGGCAACATCGCCGTCATCCACGCCTCCAGCGGTCCTCGGCGATCGCGACGAGCTCGTCGAGGGCAGTCTCGAGCTCGGCATCCGTGGGGTTGTCGATCCGCGCACGGAGCACGTCGAGGATCTCCGTCTTGAGGCGCCGGTTCACGAAGACGCAGAACCGGAACCCGTGCCGGTCCTCGTAGTCGGCGTTCAGGCGCAGCAGCTCTGCGATCACGTCCGGGTCGACGTCCGAGCCCTGTTCGGCGGCCGAGCGCTTGGAGAGCCCCTTCCGCTGGCCGATCGCCGGGTGCGCGTTCAGCACCTCTCGCTTCTCGTCGTCCGGGAGCTCGTGCACCAGGGTGCGCGCACGGACGAGCGGGTCGGGCTCCCGGGCAAGCCGCTCGACGAACGCCGTGCGCGCCTCGAACAGCTCCGCGAGCTCGTCGGCGCTCAGCTGCCCCGGTAGGTTGCGCATCCGTAGGGCGAGACGAGGAGCGGGACGTGGTAGTGGCCGTCCTCGAGCTCCAGGGTCAGCTCGACGCGGCGAAAGAACGGCGACGGCGGCGAGAACCCGAGGACGTACGGACCGGGTTGGAGGTCGTCGGCGAGGCGCGCCCTCCCGTCGGCGTCCGTCTGCGCCGATGCCACGACCGTGCCGTCATGGGCGAGCTCGACCGCGACGCCCGCGGCCGGTCTTCCGGCGGCCGTGTCGAGCACATGCGTGGAGAGGGAGCAGCGCACTACGCGAATCTTCGCGCCTGGACCCGATGGGCGCGGGCGATCTCGGCCTCCTCCGCGCGCACGAGCGCACCGCCGCGGACGACGTCCTCTCCCCCGACGACGAGTCGCTCGACACGGTGCGGGCCTGCGAAGACGAGCCCCGCGACGGGATCCTCGGCGCCGCCGAGCTCCAGGCCGTCGACCGCCCAGATTGCGAGGTCGGCCTGACGGCCGGGCTCGAGCGTGCCGAGGTCCTCGCGGCCGAGCACCGCTGCACCGCCGCGTGTTGCGAGTCGAAGCGCTTCACGTGCGGTCATCGCGTCCGGCCCGCCTCGTCCCCGCGCGACGAGCAGCGCCTGCTTGACCTCCGCGAAGAGATCGCTCCGCTCGTTCGACGCGGAGCCGTCCACGCCGAGCCCGACACGGCAGCCGGCGTCGACGAGGTCGCGGACCGGTGCAATGCCCGCCCCGAGCCGGAGATTGGAGGTCGGGCAGTGCGCCACGCCGGTCCGGGTCTCGGCGAAGCGCCCCACTTCCGCCGGAGACAGGTGGACGCAGTGCGCGCACCAGACGTCCTCGGCGAGCCAGCCGAGCCGGTCGAGGTACTCGACGGGCGTGCAGCCGTAGAGCTCGCGGCAGTACTCCTCCTCCTCGACCGTCTCGGCGAGGTGGGTGTGGAGCGGGAGGCCGAGACGTCGCGCCAGCGTGGCCGACTCCTCCATCAGTCGCCCTGTGACGGAGAAGGGGGAGCACGGCGCGACCGCGATCTGCACCCGGGCGCCGGCGCCGGGCTCGTGGAGCTCCGCATGGAGGCGCTCGGTGTCGGCGACGATCGCATCGAGGTCCTCGACGAGGTCGTCGGGCGGCAGGCCGCCGTCGGCGACGCCGAGGTCCATCGAGCCGCGTGAGGCGACGATCCGCACCCCCAGCTCGCGGGCGGCCTGCACCTCGGCCTCGACGAGGCCCTCACGCCCGCGTGGGAAGACGTAGTGGTGGTCGAAGGCGGTCGAGCAGCCGGAGAGCGCGAGCTCCGCGAGACCCGTGCGCGCGGCGGCGTACTCGGCTTCGGCGTCGAGTCGCGCCCACACTGGGTAGAGCTCGCGCAGCCACGTGAAGAGATCCGCCTGCTGCGCCCGCGCCCGTGTCAGGGTCTGACAGAGATGGTGATGAGTGTTGACGAGCCCCGGCGTGACGACGGCGCCGCCGAGGTCGATGCGCTCGACGTCGTCTCGGCCCGCGGGCTCCGCACCGCCGCCGATGGAGACGATGACGCCCTCCTCCACGAGCACCCAACCGTGCGGATGCTCCGTGGCGGCGTCGTCCATCGTGACGACCCAGCCGTTCGCGTAGAGCGACTGCATGCGGCCGGACGTTATCGTCCGGCGCCGTGAGGGGCGCGTCCGCGCACGACGTCCTCGCCCGCGCCGCGGCGCTCGGCGAGATCAGCGAGGAGCCGGGACGGCTGACGCGCCGCTACGGGACGCCGGCGCTGGCGCGGGCCGCCGATCTCGTTGCGGAGTGGATGGAAGGCGCCGGCCTGGCCGTTCGGCGCGACGCCGTCGGCAACCTGATCGGCCGCACGGGTGGCGACGGGCCGCCGTTCGTCCTGGGCTCGCACCTCGACACCGTCCCGAACGCCGGACGCTATGACGGGCCTCTCGGGATTCTCGTAGCGCTCGCGATCGTCGAACGCCTCACGCCCGGAGGGACGCCCCCGCCACGGCCGCTCGAGGTCGTCGCGTTCGCCGACGAGGAAGGGACGCGGTTCGGCACCGCCTACCTCGGCTCGACCGCGTACGTGGGCGCATTCGAGCGCGATTGGCTCGACCTCGTCGACGACGACGGGATCACGCTCGGCGAGGCGATCCTCGCCTTGGGTGGCGACCCGGAGGCGGCGCTCGTCTTGCCGGCGCCCGAGCTGGCCGGCTACCTGGAGGTGCACATCGAGCAGGGGCCGGTGCTGGAGCGCGAGGGGCGGCGGGTCGGTGTGGTCTCCGCGATCGCGGGTCAGACGCGCGTCCGCGTCGTTCTCTCCGGAGAGGCTGGGCATGCAGGCACCGTGCCCATGGCCGCTCGGCACGACGCGCTTGCCGCCGCGGCGGAGGTCGTGCTCGCGGTGGAGCGCGTCGGCCGGAGCACGGACGGGCTGGTCTCGACCGTCGGCGCGATGTCGCTCGCTCCGAACGTCGGCAACGTCGTTCCCGGCGAGGCGCGCATGCTGCTGGAGGTCCGCCATGCCGACGACGACGTCCGCGCGCGTGCCGCCGAGGCGATCCGCGGCGAGGTCGAGCGAATCGCGTCCGTGCGCGGCGTCGATGCGTCGTGGACGCTCCGATACGACACTCCGGCGGTCGAGCTGGCCCCGGACCTACGGCGCCGGCTCGAGGCCGCGATCGAGGCTGCGGGTGATCAAGTGCGGACCCTCGTCAGCGGCGCGGGCCACGATGCCGTCGTCCTCTCGCGGGTCTGTGCCGCAGCGATGCTGTTCGTCCGCTGCGCGGGTGGGATCAGCCACGATCCGCGCGAGTCGGTCGACGAGGCGGACGTCGCGGCGGCGCTCGACGTCGTCGAACGGTTCGTGCGCGAGCTCAGCTTCTAGGCCGAGCCCGTCTCGCCGACGGTGACCTTTGCCGCCTCCGCCTGCTCGTTGCCGACGGCCTGCAGGATCTCGGGCCGGTCGAGCAGCCTCGCCCGCTGAGCGGGGCTGGGCAGTCGGTTCACGACGTACTTGTCCTCGAGGATCTCCGCGAGGGCCCGCCCGCGCCCGTGCTCGCGGATCACGTACTGCGCGACGCGCTCCTCCGCACCAGAGCGCTGGAAGAGGAACGAGAAGAGGTCTTTGAACGCCATGCCGAGATCGTAGTTTCTACGACGATCGGGCGCGGAGAGCCGGCTCGTCCGGCCACTCGAGGTTGGCGTCGGGGATGGGGTCCCCGTGCGGGTCGTGGGTCGGGAACCCGAGCGACTCGTCGATTCTCGCCTCGAGCTCTTCCGACAGCACGTGCTCGAGGCGATTGGCCTCGTCGTGCACCTCGTCCACGTGGATCCCGAGCGTCTCGGCGAGGTACAGCTCGAGAAGCCGGTGATGCCGGATCACCTCGAGCGCCACCCGTTCGCCCTCGGGCGTCAACGACACGCCCTTGTACGGCGCGTGGACGGCGAGGGACAGTGCCGCGAGCTTCTTCACCATCGCGCTGGCCGAGGCTGGCGAGACACCCATCCCGCGCGCGAGGGCTGTCGTGGTGACGCGGTCGCCGCTCTCTCCAAGCTTGTAGATCTCGCGCAGGTAGTCCTGGATCGCGGCGCTGAGCGTCGCCCGTGCCATCCCGCGAGTGTACGGGCGGTTGCCGCATCCGCCATGGGTGCCCTGCTAGCGTCGGGCGCCTCGTGGACGTCCGTGTCGGCCACAGCCCCGACCCCGATGACGCCTTCATGTACTGGGGGCTCACGACCGATCTCGTCGATACCCGCGGCTTCCGCTTCCAGCAGGTGCTGGCGGACATCCAGACACTGAACCACTGGGCTCGCGCGGCCCGGCTCGAGGTGACCGCGATCTCGCTCGCCGCGTACCCGTTCGTCCAGGAGGACTACGCCCTGCTACCGCACGGCGCGTCGATCGGGAGCGGCTACGGGCCCGTGGTGGTCGCGCGCGAGCCGTGCTCGCTCCAGGAGCTCTCGACGATGGAGATCGTCGTGCCGGGACGGCTGACGACGGCGTTCCTCGTGCTGCGGATGGTGCTCGGCGAGTTCCCCGATCGCGAGCTCGCCTTCGAGCAGATCCCGGACGAGGTGGCGAGCGGCCGCGCCGAGGCCGGGCTGGTGATCCACGAGGGCCAGCTGACGTTCTCCGAGCAGGGCCTCGTGAAGGTGCTCGACCTCGGCGAGTGGTGGCTCCTCGAGACTGGCCTGCCGCTGCCTCTCGGCGTCAACGTCGCGCGGCGCGACGTCGAGCGCCCGCGAGACCTCTCCGCCGTGCTCCGCGACGCGATCCAGTGCGGCCTCGACAACCGCAGCGAGGCGCTCGAGTACGCCTTGGAGTTCGGCCGGGGAATCGACGCCGCCGTTGCGGACCGGTTCGTCTCGATGTACGTCAACGAGCTGACGAAGGACTACGGCGACGAGGGTCGTTCCGCCGTCGCGGAGCTGCTCCGTCGCGGCGAAGGGCTCGGCGCGTTCCCCGACCCTGTCACGGTGGACTGGGTCGAGTAGCGCTCAACGCTTGAGCGTCAGCGCCGCGCCTGCTGCGAGCAGCGCGATGCCGAGCACCCGCGGCCCACTCAGAGCGATGCGCTCGAAGCCGAACAGGCCGAAGCGGTCGATCACGGTCCCGGCCACGAGCTGACCTGCGACGAGGAGCGCGATCGTCGCGGTCGTGCCGATCCGCGGCGAGACCACCGTGATCGTGAAGACGATGAACGTCCCGAGCAGGGCGCCGAGCCAGAGCCACTTCGGGCTCGACCAGGCGCCGCTGATGTCGCCCGGCCCGCGCCGCACCACGAACAGCAGCACGAGCGCGAGGCCGAGCGAGAGAAGCGATGCCCA
>Ga0070664_100003441_pt1 | contig 12792 bp, 6 predicted proteins | sample KBSC73metaG_FD_65863 | JGI IMG/M metagenome (GOLD analysis project Ga0070664, IMG submission 65863) | Corn rhizosphere microbial communities from Kellogg Biological Station, Michigan, USA - KBS C7-3 metaG | ecosystem: Host-associated > Plants > Roots > Rhizosphere > Soil ... | reverse complement strand
GTTCGCGAAGAATACCGCGGTATCCGGCCCGCACCGGGCTACCCGGCGTGCCCGGACCATTCCGTTAAGGCGGCGTTGTTCGACGTGCTCGGCGCCGGCGAAGCGGGTATGACGATCACCGAGAACTACGCGATGCTGCCGGCCGCATCAGTCGCAGGCTTTTATCTCGCGCATCCCGATGCGCGGTACTTTGCCGTCGGCAAGATCGGCGAGGACCAGCTCGCGGACTACGCAAGGCGGAGCGGCATCGACGCCGGCATTGCGCGTCGGAGGCTTGCGCCGAATTTGTAAGCAGTCGATACGCTCAGTCGAGCGCGAAGCGGTGCGGCAGCAGCGCCGCGAGCGTGAACGCCGCGACGTCGGGCCCGTCGCAAAAGCAGCGAACCTGCAACGCGTCATCGCCGAATTCAGCGATCACCTGTCGGCACGCGCCGCAGGGTGACACCGGCGCTTTTGTCGGTGTATAGACAGCGAGCGCGACGAGCCGCGTGGCTCCATCGCCGATTGCGCGAAAAATCGCGTTGCGCTCGGCACAACTCGTGAGGCCGAACGACGCGTTCTCGACGTTGCATCCATGTGCAACCGTGCCGTCGACGGTCAGCACCGCAGCGCCCACGCGAAAGGCGCTGTAGCGGCAGTACGCGTGCGCACTTGCCGCCCGCGCAGCCTCGGAGAGTTGCTGCCATTGCTCGTCGGTGATCGCGGTCATCCTTTGAATCGTCGGGCGAAGAGACGCGTTGCTCGCGCCAATTGACCGACGAGGATCGCACAGCGAGCGGCGATCGGCCAGCTTCGACCGAAGCGGCGCGCGCGAAAATTCGGATTGCCCGGCATTTGCACGCGCCGGTACGATGCGGGAACGCTGCAGCGGCTCCCTAAGATGACCGACTCGACGATCCTGACGTTCCTGTTCACCGACATCGAAGGCAGCACGTCGAAGTGGGAAGAACAGCCGGAGCTGATGGCGCGAGCCGTAGCGCGACACGACACGCTGCTCAGAGACACCGTCGAGGCGCATCGGGGCAAGATCGTCAAGACGACGGGCGATGGCATCTACGCTGCATTCCCCGACCCCGGTGATTGCCTCACTGCGGTCATCGACATCCAGCTCGCATTGCTCGACCCGGCCGTCACCGCGGGGATGCCGCTCGCGATCCGCTGCGGCATCCATACCGGCGCCGTGCACGCGCGCGACAACGATTACTTCGGCAGCACGATCAATCGGACAGCACGAATCATGGGCGCCGCGCACGGCGGGCAGGTGCTCGTGTCGCACGCGGTGGCCGACCTGTTGCGAGATTCATTGCCCGCTGGCGTGTCGCTGAAAGATCTCGGCAGTGTCCATCTGAAGGGGCTTGCGTCGCCGGAAGCGGTATTCCAGATCGTTCACCCACAGCTCTATCAGTCGTTCCCGGCCTTACGCGAGCTCGAAGCGACACCGAACAATCTTCCGCAGCAGCTGACGACGTTCATCGGTCGCGAGCGCGAGCGGCAGGAGATCGAGGGCTACCTCGCCACGACGCGGCTTTTGACGCTGCTCGGCATGGGCGGCCTCGGCAAGACGCGGCTCGCGCTGCAGATCGGCGCCGGTGTCATGGATTCGTACCCGGACGGCGTCTGGTTCGTCGATCTGCAGACGATTCGCGATCCCGCGCTCGTCGTGGGGGAGACGGCGCGCGTGCTTGCCGTGCGCGAGGAGGCCGGCAGGCCGCTGATGCAGACGCTCTGCGCGCATCTCAAGTCGCGCAAACTCTTGCTGATCCTCGACAACTGCGAGCAAATCGTCGATGCGAGCGCCGAGCTCGCGGGATCGATCCTGCGTGCAGCACCCGACGTCAGGATCGTGACGACAAGTCGGACTGCGCTGCGCGTACCGGGTGAGCAGACATATCTCGTGCAGCCGTTGCCGGTGCCGTCGCGCAGCGGCACGTTCGAAGCGTTGTCGGAATCGACGGCCGTGCAACTTTTCGTGGAGCGCGCGAAACTGCACAAGCCGAGCTTCGCATTGACGGAGCGAGAAGCGCCGGCCATTGCCGAACTCGTCGCGCGGCTCGAGGGCATTCCGCTCGCGCTCGAGCTCGCGGCGGCGCGGGTGCGCTCGCTCAGCATCGTCGAGATCAATCGGCGGCTGCAGGATCGCTACAAGCTGCTCGTCAGCGGCGACCGCACATTGCAGGCGCGCCAGCAGACGCTGCGCGCGCTCGTCGACTGGTCGTACGACCTGTTACAGGAAAACGAGCAGATCCTGCTCGCGCGCATTGCGGTCTTCGCCGGGAGCTTCGATCTCACGGCCGCCGAAGACATCTGCGGCGCCGAGCCTCTGACTGCCGACGACATCCTCGATCTCATCACGTCGCTCGTCGAGAAATCGCTGATCAACATGGAGGAGAGCGATGACGCGGCGAGCTATCGCGTCCTCGAGACGATCCGCGATTACGCGCGCGAGAAGCTCGTGATCCGGCAAGAGCAGGCGACGATCTCGGCGGCGCATTGCAATCATTTCTTCACGTTCGCGAAGGCCTCTAACCAGGGGCTACAGGGACCCGACCAGGCCGACTGGACGCGTCGCGTCGAGAAGCGCCTGGATGATCTGCGTGCGGCGATCGCGCTGTCGCTCGCGAAAGGCGTCGATCCGATCATCTCGGTGAAGCTCGAGGTTGCGCTGATGGGTTTCTGGATGCTGCGCGGCTATTCGTCGGAGGGACGCCGGTACGTGCGTGCGTCACTCGAACTGCCCGAAGTGCGCGCGTCGGACGCCATTCACGCACACGCGCTCTATGTCGGCGCTTGCCTTGCGGAAGCGCAGAGCAATTATGCGCAAGCGCAACAGATGCTGCAGGAGTGTCTGGCGCTACGCCGCAGCCTCGGCGCGTCGATCGACATTGCCGCGTCGCTGTCGACGCTATCGCTCGTTCGCTTGCACACGGGCGATGCCGACGGCGCGCGCAAGGACGAGGAGGAAGCGGTCACGATCTTTCGAAGCATCAAGAATCGCATCGGCGAGGCGATCGGTTTGCTGCACCTTGGTCAGATCCACTTCTATCTCGAGGATGACGCGCAGGCCAACCAGTACTTCGAGCAATGCCTGACGATCTCGCGCGAGATCGAATACCGCGAGATCGAGCGTGAGGCGGAGCTCCTGCTCGGGGAGTCGCTGCTGGCGGCCGGTGACGCGTCATCGGCAAAGACTCGCTTTTGCCGCTCGCTCGAAGTGTGCCGCGATGCCGAGGACAAACGCGGTGAAGCGACGGCGCTGTGGTGGCTCGGCCGCTCCGACTTGATGAGCGGCGATCCGTCGGCGGCGCGCGTCAAGCTGAACGGTGCGATGCGAGCGTTCCAGGCATTTGAAATGTACGAGGAGCTGCTCGGGTGCCTCGACGATCACGCCGAGCTGTTGCTCGCGACGGGTTCGGCAAATGGTGCCGTCTGTGTTTACGCTGCCGTGGAGATCGCGCGGGAGCGACTGACGCTGCGCCGTTATCCGCGCAGTCAGCGGCGGTGGTCCGAGCTCGTCGCGAATCTGCGCCGCGATATTGGCGAAGCCGCGTTCGAGCACGCGTGGGCTCAGGGACGCGGATGGAGCGTCGAGGATGCAATTGCACATGCATCGCAGTGCATCGCCGAGTCCGCGATGCAAGCGCACGCAGCCACGGTCGGTTGATTGAAAATGAAACGGCCGCCCGAAAGCGGCCGTCGTCGCTCGCCGCGTTGCGGCGGAAAGCGTGCAGCGAGTCAGCGGCAGCTTGGCCTGCGGCGCGCGACCCAGCACCCGGCGAGCGCCGTGAGCAGCAGCGCGACCGTTGCGGGTTCCGGCACTCGCGTAATTTCCACCGTGGCGACGTTCGATGATGTCCCTGCATCGTGGTTTGCAACGCAGCCTTCGAAGCAAGACTCTGTGAGTAGCCGCGCTGTCGCAGAAAGCTCGTCTACAACAACATTATTACCGTCAACAGTATTCCCCAAGTTGAGCCACATCCGACCTTCATATCCAATGGGTGGAGTGGACGCCACGAATTGCGGGCCGATGTCAGTCGTATCGACGGCGGCGAGCGTCCCGTTTTGGACGAGGTAACTGATCACCGGGTCGGTAACCAAGTTGGGCCCGAAGTCCAATGTTTGGATATTTGTTCCGTTGGTCAGTGTGATCGTGGCGCTGAACATGTCCAGCGCTCCGCACCCGTCGGAGTTGGTGTGAACGCCCGGGATATCAAGACAAGCTTGGTCCACCTCGAAGAAAACTTCGCCGGTGAATGAAGCTCCCGCAATGAAATCGCCGAAAACCGGATCAATCGCACCGCGAAACACGACGCCAGCTGAAGCATTTGCTGACAGGAGCATTGCAAGCGCCCCTGCGGCACAGGCTCTGAAAACGATTGCGAGCGGATTTTTCACTGAAATCTCCGAGAAAGTCGCGGTACGATTTTCCGCGAAGCACAGCCGGTATCGCCTGCACCGGCGCCAAGCATGTACAAATGCAAAAGTCGCACCCGTCGGCCCTCAAAATCCCGTACTCCTTTGAACTAACAAATGAAAAGTTGTGGGCTACTAGATGAATCGTGAACAGATTTGTCGACGCGTAAAGTTTCTCGACACTCGGAATCACTCCCTAGTCGTTGTAGGATCGCTTCTTGCAGACGCGTACAACTCGTTGAGAAAACGGTCATTTCGGGCTGTGGTGATGATTGCCGCCTTTTGCGGTCGTAAGAACTTCCGTTTGGGTGAGCCTTTGACCAAATCGGGACCAGTCGCCATCGGGCCCGCACGCTGACATGACGCTCGTCGATCCATCGGCCGAACGCGAAGCGCCGCCTGCGGACGCGGCGTTCGCAACGCGCGTCGGCCCATACGTCTCGCGGATGCTCATCCAGCATCTCGCTGCGAATCCCGATCAGTTGACATGGTCGAGCGAAGGCTCCGCGGCATTCATCGACATCTCGGGCTTCACCAAACTGTCGGAAGCGCTTGCGCGACAAGGGCGGGTTGGTGCTGAACAGGTGGCGGAATCGATCGGTCACGTCTTCGAGGCGATGCTCGCCATTGCGTACGCGGGTGGCGGCAGTCTGCTGAAATTTGGCGGCGACTCGCTGCTGCTGTGGTTCGACGGTGCCGATCACGCCACGCGTGCGTGCCGTGCCGCCGTGCTGATGCGCGACACGCTGGCCACTGTTGGCAAGATCGAAGTGCCCGGCTCGACGGTCGCGCTGCGGATGTCGCAAGGCGTTCATTCGGGCGAGTTCAACTTTTTTGCCGTCGGCTCCGCGCATCGCGAGCTACTTCCCGTCGGGCCCGCATGGAGCCGTCTCGTTGCGATCCAGCACTGCGCCGAGCCCGATGAGATCGCCGTGACCACTGAAACCGCCGCAGGCATTGCGGCGGCGTGCCTCGGCGGCGACAAGCCAGGGGGCCGGCTGCTGACTGACGTTCCACCCGGTGACCGCGACGACCTGCCGTTGCGGCCGCGACCCGAACTGCCGCCGGATGCGCTTGGGCGGTGCCTGTCGACGCTCATCCGCGAGCACGTCGTGAGCGGCGGCGGTTCGTCCGAGCACCGCCCGGTGACGATCGCGTTCCTGCGTTTCGAGGGCACCGATGCGCTGATTGCGCACGACGGTGCGCAGGCGACTGCCAGCAAGCTGCACGATATTGTCAATGCCGTCGATGCCGCATGCGATCAGCGCGGCGTTGCGTTGCTTGCATCCGACGTCGATGCCGATGGCGGCAAGCTGATCCTGACCGGGGGCGCGCCTAAAGCGACCGGCAACGACGAAGAGCACGTGTTGCTTGCGTTACGCGAGATCGTTGCGCGCAAGTTGCCGATCGACATCCGCATTGGCGTGCATCGGGGCGCCGTATTCGCTGGCGACATCGGCCCGCACTACCGGCGAACGTATACGGTGATGGGCGACGCCGTCAATCTCGCGGCACGCGTGATGGCGAAGGCGGAGGCCGGAACGATCTACGCGACGGCTGACGTGCTCGAGCGCAGCAACACGCTGTTCGAGACGCGCGCGCTCGAACCGTTCACCGTGAAGGGAAAAGCCGAGCCCGTGCAGGCATGGGCGGTCGGCACCGCACAGGGCTCGAGAACGCGGCAAGTCACGACCCAACGATTGCCGTTGACGGGTCGCAATGTCGAGCTCGGCGCGATCCGCAAGGCGTTCGCGAGTGCGCGCGCGGGCGCCGGACGGCTGATCGATGTCGTTGGCGAGGCGGGCATCGGCAAGACGCGATTGCTCGAAGCACTTCGGGACGCGGCCGCGGGCTTTCGCAAGCTGCACGCGACCTGCGAAGCGTATACGACGTCGAAGCCGTACGCGTTGTGGAGTGAGCTTCTGCGCGAGCATCTAGGCATCGGTCGCGACGCGCAGGACGATGCAGTCGTCGAGTCGCTGCGCAACGTCGTCACGTCGCAGGTGCCCGACGTGATGCCGTGGTTGCCGCTGATCGCAATGACCGTCGACGTCGAAATCCCGCCGACGCCCGAGATAGAAATGCTCGCCGACGCCAATCGGCGAACGCGTTTGCACGAATCGGTGTGCCGCTTCCTCGAAGTCGTGATTCCCGGGCCGGCGTTGATCGAGATCGAGAATGCGCATCACATCGATGAAGCATCAGCGGAGCTGCTCTCGTATCTGACGGACAACGTTGCGTCGCGCGCGTGGCTCTTTGCCGTCGCTCGCCGGCGTGGTGGGAGCTTCGAGCCGCCGAAGACGGACAGTGTGGTGACGATCGAGCTGAAGCCGTTGGCGGCCCAGGATGCGCTGCGAATGGCACAACTTGCAACGCAGCATAGTCCGCTGCCCGCCCACGTACTCGACATCGTCGCCAAGCGCTCGGGCGGCAACCCGCAGTTCCTGCGCGACTTGCTACGCACGGCGATCGAATCCGGTGGCGTCGCCGATTTGCCGGATTCGGCCGAAGCCGCGGCGATGGCGCAGATCGACAATCTGTCGCCGGAAGATCGGTCGGTCGTACGCCGCGCATCGGTATTCGGCATTACGTTTCACCCGCGCATGCTCGCGTGGTTCGCCGACGAAGGCGAGGGAACGGTACCGGCGCCGCATCTGTGGGAGCGGCTCCGTGATTTGTTCGACGAGGAGCCCGACGGATATCTGCGTTTCAGGCGAACGCTGCTACGTGATGCCGCGTACGAAGGCCTGCCGTTCCGGTTGCGTCGCAAGCTTCACGGCATCGTCGCCGCACGGCTCGAGGAAGAGATGGATTATCCCGAGGAGGCGGCGGGGATTTTGTCGCTGCACTACTTCGAGGCCGGCGATTACCCGCGTGCGTGGCGCTACGGCAGTCTTGCGGCTTTGCGCGCGGAAGCGTCCTATTCGTATGTCGAAGCTGCGCGCTTGTACACCCGAGCGCTCGAAGCGGGACGCCAGGTTCCGGATCTGGACAAGGGCGAGCTTGCCGAGGTTCAGATGCTTCTCGGCATGTCTTGGTTTCGAGCCGGGGAGTTCGGCAAAGCGTCAGAGGTATTCACAGAGACGCGGCCACTGCTCGCAAACGATCCGCTCGCCGAGGCAGACGTGCTGATGAAGCTATCCGAACTGGAGGAGAAACTCGGCAATTACGCAGGCGCCCGTCGTTATGTCGATGAGACGCGCGAGCGATTGCAGGGCCTTTCGGGCGATGAGCCGGCACGTCGATCCGCTCGGGCGGCTGCGTGGTATGCGACGGTGCTGCAGGCGGAAGGCAAGACGCAAGATGCGCTTTCATGGGCGGAAAAGACTCTCGTCGAAGCGGGAGCCATCGATGATGCCGATGCACTTGGTAACGCGTTTTTCGTCAAAGGTTGGGCATTGGGCGAACTCGCTCAGGAGGGCGCGTTGTCATTCATGCAGCGGTCCCTCAATGAGTTTCGTCGGATCGGAAACCTCGTCCGGCAAGCGGGGGTGTTGATGAGCCTCGGCGTCGTCTGCCAGTGGGAAGGTCGCTGGGACGAGGCATTGTCGTATTACGAGAAGGGGCGTGACGACTCGGTGAAAATTGGCGATACCGTCGGTGCTGCATTGGCGCGAGTCAACATCGCCGAGATCCTCACGGATCGCGGCGAATGGACGGAAGCAGAGGCTCTGCTCCTCGAGACCTTGCCCTTATGGAAAGCATCGCAGTACCATTATTATCTCGGCGCATGCCTGTCATTTCTAGGTCGTGTGTCGTTGCGCCGCGGTCGGCCGGAAGAAGCACTGGCTCGTCTCGAGGACGCGAAAGCCAACTTCCTGCACGTAGGCGCCGAACAGGAAGTGCCGGCAGTCGACGCGCGCATCGCAGAGTGTCGTGTCACGCTCGGCGATGTCGATGCTGCGCTGGAGCTCATAAGTGGCCTGCTGGAGCGCGCGAGTTCGTCGACGGGAGTGGCTCGTGTTTTGCCGCTGCTGATGCGCGTGAAAGGTCACGCTCTCATGCGACAAGGTGACTTGTGGGGAGCGCGCGATGCACTAGAGGAGAGTCTGGCGGCTGCGCACGAGCGCAATGACCTGTTCGAGAAGACGCTGACGACGCTTTCGCTGATCGAGATTGACAGGCTGGAAGGTATCGAGCCGTCGCACGAGATGGTGTCGCAAAATCGCGACATGCTCGCAAACCTCAAGATTCGCGCGGTGCCGCCGGTACCTACTCCAGCCACTTAGTGCAAAAAAAGCGGCCCCTAAAGGCCGCTTTGTGGTCTATTGCTGCCCGACGCGTACGAAGCCGTCGCCGATGTCGATTACTGTGGTGAAGTAGAGCAACCGCACCTTACCGTCCGGCCCTAGCGCGAACGAATCGAATCCGTGCTGGGCAATACACATGTTCGCCTGCGTTTGCGGCGTGTACGGCGCCGGAAATGTGGTCGGATCGTTCGGGATTATGGGTAACGGTGTGCTCATAACACGCGCACCGCCGGCATGCACGGCCGGTTGCGACATGCCTTCCGTGGGCGTGCCGCGGGTTACGTTGTAAGTGATCGTGAAGGTACCTCCGCTCGCGACGGGCGATCCCACCATCGAAATGGCGGTCATTCGCTCGACACCGACGCCTGTCTTGTTCGCGATCACGATCGGGAACGGAACATCCGGCACCGACGGCGCTCCCGGCACCGGCACGGCATACGGGTTGGCCGGTGGTCCCGGGTTGGCTGCGATGCCGGTGATCGTCACCTGAGTCGCGTTGGCGGCCAGATCACCAGCTGGCAACGTTCCATACGGTGCCGGCAACTTGCCGCTGACGCACGCGAGTCCGGGGACGAACGCCGGATTTCCGGATCCGTCGTTCAGCCAGGCGACTTGGGGACGCGGGGCCGTCGTCCAGCCGGCCAACGGATTGACTACAGCAGGATTGCCGGTTGTCGCGGGTTCGACGTTGCGCAGCCGCCAGTTCAGCGAGTACAGGAAGGCGGGATTGGCCTGCACGGACGTGTCCCAACTCAGATGAACCTGATCGTTGGTTAAAATCGTATTCGTGAACGTGTAGGGCACCTTGATGCAGGTCGAGCCGTCCTTGTTGTAAACACCTCGGTATCCCGTCGAATATCCGGGCTGGTCCGGGGCGACGTTGTAGGGATTCGTGAAATTTGATGCGAGGTCATCCCCGCATTGAAGAATGCCGGAGTAAATAGTGAATGGACTCGAATTAACCGGCGTTATTCCGGATGATCCGGCGGTCAACGCATAATTTCCTGCCGCATCAAGTTTTAGCGCCGGAAAAATGGCTACGCCGCTCACCGCATTGATTGGGCCGCCCCCCGTGAGCGTGCCGGTTCCCGGTCCTGCGTTCGTCAGTGTGATGGATCCCGTAAAGAACGTCGCAACGGTATTGGGGGCGCTGAAAAGAGCGACTTTCACCGGGGCACCGGTCGGATCTTGCGCAACGCTCGTGATCGTCGTATTGACTTGCGAGTTCGTCGGCTGAGTCAAAAATCCGAGCGTGCAACCGCTTAGTGAATACGTGACCGGCAGAGCGCCCGTGTAGTTGAACGGCGATCCACCAACGTTGTTGCCCGTATAGGCGGCAGTGAGCCAAGTGCCGGAAGCGGAACAGCTAGCGCTCGATGCGCCCGACACGGTCAGCTGTAGCGACGCCGGAGTGGTCGGTGGAATTCCGTCGGCGTAATTCACCTGAATCGATGCGCACGGGAAGGTCGCGCAGTTGTAGGGCGTGACCACGCCAACGAAGGGCGAAACGGTTGACGCCGCCGTGATCAGGTACCCCGAGCCCGGCGGCACGGTTAGCGTCTCGGATTTGATGACCGAGTTGCCCGATGACAGGTTGTTAAAGGTCGCTGTCACAGAGCCATTCGCTCCGATACCTTGCAACGTCACATTGAACTGCTTGGTCGCCGTCATACCAGGCAACGCAAACGTCATTAAAAGGAACGCGAATACGACGTGGATCAGATTGCGCAAGCCGTTCATGCGGGGTCCCTTAGACGTTTCATCGGAAAACGCGCACACAAAAAGACTTGCGGCGAGGTGTGTGCGATCTCGCCGAAATACTCGGTGGCGTGTCACACGTTGGACGAACGAGAGTCCGTGCGTCGTGTGCGAAAGCTGTTGTTTTTGTTGCGGTCTAACGTACCGACGTCGTCAATGCGAAGTGTCGGCGTATTGAGCAGTTAAGCAAAAGGCGCACCGACTGCATCGTCATTTTTTAAGCTACTGAAGTTAAAGATTATAAATCAGATATTTAACCTGTTGCACACAACTTTTGATAGCGATTGTAAAGCCCATCGACACCGGCCGAATCCCGAACCGCCTCGAACCATACAGAAGCGGCCATTAAGGGCCGCTTCTGAAATCGTTGTTGATTATTGATTACTCACCCTGACAAAGCCGTCGCTGAGGTCGATAATGGTTGTCGAGTACGTCGGCGGATCGGTCGCGGGAAGCACCTCCGTTGGTGCACCGACAATGCACATCTGCGCCTGCCTGCCGAACGCGTAATGCGAAGGTGTGGGGTTCACCACTGTGACGCCATCGGCGTACGTCGCCTGGTAGCCACTTTCGGGCAGCAGTGGAAGCGGCGTGCTCATCAATTTCGAGCCCGCGGCGTGAGGCGCAGGTGTCGTCATGCCTGCGCCACGCGCTTCGACCGTCCAGGTCGATCCCTGAGCACTGGTCACGCGCATCCGCTCCGTACCGATCACGATGTCGAACGGCGTCGTCGGCGTCGGCAGGACGGCGTTCTGCGGCGAGGTGTTCACTTTGATCGTCAGCGTGCTCTGATTCGCATTGTTGCTCAGCACGCCGTAGGGCTTGGGATACGGTATTGACGCTAACGTGGCGGAGTTCCCGTTGGGGTCTTTGCAAGGAAGGATGGACCCGTCGAGGTACGCGGGCACCTGCGTCGTGGAGTTCGCGTTGGGGAACGCCGCTGATGCCTTGGAGTCGTCGACATTCACCCACGCGAGCTTCGGCATCGTGTCATTGGTGGACACGACGTTATAAGCCCATACTCCCAGCGCCTGGTCGGCGGGCCCCACTGGCCAGCGAAAATGGACCTGGCCGTCGGCGGTCAACAGCTTGTTTGAAGCGAAGAAGTCGCTCGGATTGCTGCAGCTCCCGTCGGAGTTATAAGGGCCGCGCGTAACGACGAGTTCCGGCGACAGCGACGCCTTGTCGGCGACCAGAACGACCGAGTTTCCGCAAGCCAGCGTGCCGCACGAAATGAGCGTCTGCAGATTAATCGCGAGACCCGTAGATGCATCGACGCTGTCACCGGTTCGCGTAAACGAGTCCCCGCTCAGCGAGGCTCCCGCACGAACATTGGCGTCCCATAGCGCATCGCCGCAACTCGTCACGTAGAACGTCAACGCATAAGTCTGTTTTGCCTTCAGCGGCGCCATATTCGTGACGACGATCCGCATATTGTTGCCGTTGGCGTCCGCGACGACCGTGGCGGTGCCGTTCACGACTCCGCCGATTACGACTCCGCCGTCGTCGATTATGACTCCGACGGTTGCGCCGGACGGCTGATGTCCCGCATCACCAGGCGGGGCGTAGATCGTGACGCCCGGATTCGTGATCGTCAGCTCCCACGATCCTATATTCGATGCGGCGTCCCCCGGTGGCGCTTCGTTCTTTAGCAAGGCTTGCACCATGACCGGTGCATTCACCGAGCGCGGAACCGTGTTCGTGTTGTACGTCGCATGTTCGTGCATGACCAGGCTGTACGCCTTGCCGGTTCCATTGTTCCCACTGCCCTTTGCCGCGACGACACCTGGCAGCGAAAACAGCGCGCATGCCAGCACGGCCATCAGCGCATGCAACTTATGAGTCGTTCTCATGTTCATCTCCGAGGCAAGTAACGTGGCGATTTCGCCTGCCCGGATCTCGCGTGCGTCACCGAAGGGAATGCAAAGTGCCTGGCCGGTGGGGCCGTTTCGCAACGCACTGGGATCTTCGCTTAGGCTCCCTCTGGAAGGCCCGGGAGCCGGGCCCGCCATCGCCGCAACATTAGTCCTGTCCGAGCGAGCCAACAAGCGATTATTCGGCACTTCCGACGTATTTTTTTCAAGATGGTTCCGTCCCTAAAGCCGCCCGGCCGCTTGACCTGCGTGTCCAAAGTTTTCAGAGGTGCGGAGCAAACAATCTCACGGCCTTGCCGGCCGTCCGATACCCCGGCTGCGGCGGAGCAAAGCCGTTCCTAGTCCAGCGCCCCCAGGAAGTCCGCCTTGCCCAGCGGCACGCCGTTGTGGCGCAGGATGCCGTAAGCCGTCGCCGCGTGGAAATAGACGTTGGGGACGGCGAACTGCAGCAGGTAATTGAGCCCCGTAAACGTGTGCGGCTGTCCGCGCACCGGGCGGAC
>Ga0070664_100003440_pt1 | contig 12793 bp, 15 predicted proteins | sample KBSC73metaG_FD_65863 | JGI IMG/M metagenome (GOLD analysis project Ga0070664, IMG submission 65863) | Corn rhizosphere microbial communities from Kellogg Biological Station, Michigan, USA - KBS C7-3 metaG | ecosystem: Host-associated > Plants > Roots > Rhizosphere > Soil ... | reverse complement strand
CAGCTGCTGGACGTCATCCCCATGGCCATCGGGCTGGAGAAGGCGGGAGGGAGCTTCCACGTGGTGTTCCCCCGGAACGCCGCCATTCCCAACGCCAAGCAGATCCAGGCCACCACCAGCTTCGACGGACAGACCGAGCTGGCGATGCGCATCTACCAGGGGGACAACGAGGCGGCGAAGAAGAACGAGCTGCTGGGGGAGTTCGTCTTCTCCGGCATCAACGCCGGCAAGGCCGGGGATGCGCAGGTGGAGGTCACCTTCGACGTGAACGTCGAGGGCATCCTCACCATGAGCGCGCTCGACCCCGCGACCGGACGGAAGATGAAGACCACCGTCCGGGTGACCCAGAGCTGAGCCACGGGGCGCGAGGGCCAGCGCCCCGGCGGGATGACGCTGAATCGATCGGTCAGCGTGGTGGCACTGGCAGGAGTCCTGCTCGGCCTGGCGGTCGCCTTCCGGCTCGCGCTGGTCCTGCCGGAGGTCCCCAACCGGCACGCGCTGACCTACGACGCCGCGCGGCGGGCGATGGTGAACGTCGACGCGGCCGATGCGCTCCGACGCCTGGACCTCGCCCGGGTGCTCTGGGACGTTGCCGGACCCGAGCAGTGGCCGACGCTCCGGTTGCTCTTCGCCGCCCCTGCGCACGCGGTTGCCGGGCCGTCACGGGCGCTGGGGGTGGAGCTCGGGGTGTCGCTGGCCTTCGTTGCGCTCCTGGTGCTGGTGCTGGCGCTCTCGGCAGCGGCGCTCGCTCGCCGGCCCGCCGATTCACTGGCGATGTTCGCTCTGGCCGCCCCGTTGCTCCTCGGGAACCAGGACCTCCTGGAGCACGCGGCCAACGGGATGCTCGAGGTTCCCGAGGCGGTCTTCACGCTCGGGGCCACCGTGGCCTGGATCCGCGCCCGCGAATCCGGCACCGCGCGACCCTGGGCGCTGGCGCTTCTCGGGAACGCGCTCTTCCACGTCAAGTTCCAGCACGGGCTCTTCCTTGCGGTGACTGTGCTCGCGGTGGAGGTGCTCGGCCCGGGCGGCGGGGAACGGCTCGCCGCGATCGCCGCAGCGCTCGGGAAGGCCCTGCGCCGGCCATGGGGCGTGGCCTTGCTCGCAACCGGGCTGGCTGTCACCGTCGTCGGCCTGACCCTCGTCCATGCCGGCGGGGGCCGGGCGGTTCTCCTCGGCCAGGTGGTGACCCTCGGACGACCCCGCGTCGTTCGCTGGACCGCGGCGACCGTGGCATTCGCCTTCGTCTGGCTGGCCCTGGCCGCCGACCGCGAACGGTTGGCCGCCGCGCTACCTCCGCGCCTCCGGTTCGCCTGGAGCTGGCTGCTGGTCCCCATGGTGCTCTGGCTGCTGGTGCCGTTCACCTGGCGGCTGGAGACGCTGGTCACCAGCACCACCTTCGATTCCGGCAGGGGAGCGCTCGGGCTGGTGGATCGGCTGCTCTTCTATCCCCGGGCTGTCCTGGAGGGCTGGTTCCCTCCGGGAGCGCGCTGGCTCGCCGTCCTCCTGCTGTTCGGCACGGTGGTCGCCGCACGCTTCTCACCTCGGGTGAGGGGGCAGCTGCTCCCGGTGGCCGCGGTGGCGGGTCTCGAGCTGGCGGCGCTGACGGTCCTCGCCGGACGCAATCTCCAGCCGCGCTTCGCGGTCAACCTCGCTCCCCTGGTGGCCCTGGCCGCGGCGCTGTGGGTTCCGGCGCTGCACCGCCCCTCGCTCCGGGCACTGCTCGCAGGCGGCGCGTCCCTGCTCCTCCTCGGGGCGGTGCTTCCCGTCTGGCGCGGCCCGGCGCTCGCCGCCACGGTGGCCCGTGGCTTCGAGAGCCGCGAGAACGGCGATGCCTGCCGCGAGGTCGCGCGCGCGCTTCCGCTCTCCGAGGGAGAGCTGGTCAACGAGACGCACCCCAGCCGGCTGCAGCTCTGCAACCTGTGGGTGAAGCTCCTCGCCCGCGAGCGGGGCGACCGGATGCTGGTGCGCGAGCGCTGGACGGAGGCGGGAACGCACACGGTGCTGCTTCTGACCGACGGTACGGAGCCCCAGGGGCCGCGGAGCGGATGGACTCCGCTCGGCGTCGAGGCCCAGGCCGGGGTGGTGCACGGCGCGCTCTACCGCGTGGAGGCGCCCGGGCTCTGATCGCTAGGCGGTCTTCTTCTCCTTCTCCAGCACCAGCTGCGGCGGCTCGTGCTTGGTCACCACTTCCTGGGTGATCTTGCACTCCCGCACACCCTCCCGGTACGGGACGTCGTACATGATGTCCAGCATCGCGTCCTCCATGATGGCGCGGAGGCCGCGGGCGCCGGAGCTCCTCCGCATCGCCTCGCGGGCGATGGCGCGGAGCGCTTCCTTGGTGAAGGAGAGCTTCACCTTCTCGATCTCGAAGAGCTTCTGGTACTGCTTCACCAGCGCGTTCTTCGGCTGGGTGAGGATGGTGACCAGATCGTCCTCGCGGAGGTCGTTGAGGGTGGCCACCACCGGGAGCCGCCCGACGAACTCGGGGATCATCCCGAACTTCATGAGGTCCTCGGGCTCCACCAGCTTGAGGAGCTCGCCCACCGTCCGCTCGTCCTTGTGGACGATCTTCGCCCCGAATCCGAGGCCCTTCTCCCCCACCCGGCGGCGGATGATCGAGTCGATGCCGTGGAAGGCACCGCCGCAGATGAAGAGGATGTTCGAGGTGTCGACCTGGACGTATTCCTGCTGGTTGTACTTCTTGCCTCCGCGTGGGGTGACGTTGGCCCGGGTGCCCTCGATGATCTTCAGCAGGGCCTGCTGCACGCCCTCGCCGCCGACGTCCCGGGTGATGCTGGGGGTGTCGCCCTTGCGGGCGATCTTGTCGATCTCGTCGATGTAGACGATGCCCCGGGCGGCCTTCTCCACGTCGTAGTCGGCGTTGTGGAGGAGGTTCTGGATGATGTTCTCCACGTCCTCGCCCACGTAGCCGGCCTCGGTGAGGCTGGTGGCGTCGGCGATGGTGAAGGGAACGTTGAGGAACCGGGCCAGGCTCTGGGCCAGGAGGGTCTTGCCGCTGCCGGTGGGACCGATGAGCAGGATGTTGCTCTTGCTGAGCTCGACGTCCTCGTGCCCCGCGGCCTTCACCCCGGGGCGCGGCCGGGCGGGGGGCTTCTTCTGGTAGATGCGCTTGTAGTGGTTGTACACCGCGACCGCGAGGACCTTCTTCGCGTGGTCCTGGCCGATGACGTAGTCGTCGAGGAACGACTTGATCTCGGTGGGGGTGGGCAGCGAGACCTGGGGCTTGCCCTCTTCCCGGTCGTGCTCCTCGGCGATGATGTCGTTGCAGAGCTTGATGCACTCGTCGCAGATGTAGACCGTCGGACCGGCGATGAGCTTGCGCACCTCGCGCTGGGACTTCCCGCAGAACGAGCAGGACAGGTTGACGGTGTGCTCCTTCTTCACCCTCTCTGACCTCCAGGGCAGGCGGCCCTGACCGACATCAACGACTCCAGCACAGACCCCGATGCCTGCGCCACCCTCGACGCTGCCGCGAGAATGGGCCCCTTGTCCAATATAAGTCCCGAGTTCCGGGCACGGCAGACGGGCGACCCGAACGTCCTCGGCAGGACTGCCGCGCGAGGCGGCGACCTCCAGCAGATCAGTTCGCGGTCCCCCGCACCAGGGGACGCTCGCCGAAGCGCGCAGTTGCGCGCCAGCGTCCCTGCTCAGACGCGAGCGACGGCCAGGGACTCCACCGCCGCGGCGAGGTCGTCGGCCTGGGTCCTGACCGACGCCGGCACACCTCGGCAGACCCGGAGATCCTCGGCGAGCCTGCGGGCGGTGCGTGCGAGCTGACCCAGGCGCACCTCGGTCGGGGCAGGCTCGGGAGCGGGGCGCGGGAAACGCTCGCTCAACTCTCGGCGCACCGCGGCGACCGGGCGGTCCGGATCCCAGATGGAGTCCCGGATGCTCCGGTATTCCTCGGCGTCGAGAGCGCCGCGCTCTTCTGCGTCGGCGAGCACCTCGACGACCTCGAAGGCCGGAGCCGGCCGGGCATCGGCCACCTCGGGCTTCCAGTGCCGCTCGTGGCGGTCGAGGAAGCTCCAGGACCGGGTGAGCTTCAACGCGGTGGCCTTGCGGATGTGGAGCTCCCGCGTGCAGTAGGCGTCGAAGCTCGGGAATCCCCAGCTTTCCCACAAGGCCTCGTCCCGCACGCGGGTGAGCACGCGCGCCAGGCCCGTCCAGGACGCCTTGAAGGCCCGGGCGGCGTGAAGCACCTCTTCGCGGAAGGCATCGGCGCTCTCCACCATCGGCGTCCGGGGCATCAGCCGGCTCCCCGGCCGATGGTGAACGACAGTCCAACCGTGGCCTGCTGCCCCTCGTACGGCCGGAAGGGCCAGCGCTGCAGCTCCTTCATGAGGCACTCCTGAAGCGCACCCTCGGCGAAGCGCGGGTGGTCCACCCAGAGCTTCTTCACCTGGCCGTCGTTGCCGATGACGAACTCGATGGGAATGCGCTCGGCGAGCCCGGGCGAGCGCTTCGCCTCCTCGGCGAAGCACGGGTACAGCGCCCGCTGTCGCTGGGCGATGACCGTCTGGATCGATCCGCGGTCGAACTTGGCCTCGATGCTCACGTCCTCCGGGTCGTTCTCCGGAGCGCCCGACCCCGTCCGCGGCCCGACGCCTGCCACGCGGGTGCCGCCCGCCGCGGGCCGCCGCCCACCCTTGTCCATCGGGTAGTCGAGCATCTCGTCCTGCTGCTTTCGCGCCTTGGCCAGCCGGATGACCGGGGGCTCCACCGCGATCGCTGCCTCCGCGGTGCGGGTGTCGAAGGTGCCGTGCACGGCCATGTACCGGGCCACTGCGCCCGCTGCGCCGGCCACCACCACGGCGATTCCGGCCACGATGGTCAACCGGACGTTGCGCTGCCGGCGGGCGCGATCGCGCACCCGGCGCTCGAGCGCATCCACTCGCCACTTGGCCTCGGCCTTGGCGAGGTGGACCCGCAGGGCCTCCACCTGGGTGACGCGCTCGAAATCCTCGCCGACGAGGGCGACCTCGGTCTGACCGTTGATGTCCCCGGCGTAGAGCCTGTCCAGGAGCTGAGGACCGTGGACCGGCCCGAGCACCAGCTCCCCCTTGCGGTACAGCCACTCTCCGCCGAGGGGGTGCTCGGCGTGTTCGACGTCGCGCGAGTCCATGGGGTGGGAGCGAGCTAGTCTACCCTGCTCAGGGACACGTGAGGCGACGTCGTCTGGCGCTGTGGGTGTGGTACCGGGGCGACCCGTTCCAGGGCTGGCAGTCCCAGCGGACCGGGCGATCGGTGCAGGAGACCCTCGTGGCGGCGCTGGCGACCCACGGTGTGTCGGGTGCTCCCATGGCCGCGGGTCGCACCGACCGCGGCGTCCACGCCCGCTGCCAGCCGGTGAGCCTGCGCGTTCCTCCCCTGCTCGCTCCGGAGGCGCTCGTCGGGCTCGGGGGCGCGCAGTGGGGCATCGCCGCGGCCGTGGCCGCGCCGGATGGCTTCCACGCGCAGTGGTCGAGTGCCTGGAAGGAGTATCGCTACCGCCTGGCGACGAATCCCGTCCCTGCCGCCTGGAGGAGCCTGGTGTGGGAGACCGCCACCCATCCACGTCTGGAAGCGCGCAGCGTCGACCTGGCGCGGGTGCGGTGGGCGCTTCAGCGCGCGGTGGGCACGCGGGACTTCGCCGCGCTCCACGCGCGATCGAGCGTGCGCCGGCCGCGGACGCTGGAACGCGTCTCGTGGTGGGAGCGCGATGGCGTGGTGGAGCTCGGGCTGCGCGGGGACGCGTTCGGGCGCTACGGCGTGCGCCTGCTGGTCGGCGGCGCGGTGCTGGTCGGTGCCGGGCTCGCGGACGAGGGCACGTGGGAGCGTGCGCTGCAGAGCGCGACCCCGTTCGCGGGGCTGCGTGCGCCCGCCGCGGGGCTCACGCTCTGGGAGGTGGGCTACGCCGCGAAGCTCGACCCGTTCGCCGGCATCGCTCCGCGCGTTCCGGGAGTGCCGCCGTTCGTGCCGCTGGATCAGGCCTGGGGCGGCACGCCGTAGGGCACCCTCGGCGCCTCGTGCTTGGCCAGCACGTCGGCGATCGCCTCGCGCAGGTACTCGCTCTGCCGAATGCGGGTGGTGCGGGAGAGCGACTTCAGGGCCTCCAGCCGGTCCCGGGTGAGCCGGAACACGACGGAGGTGAGGCGGGGCGTGGGGTGGGAGATGGTCATACCTTGATGCACATCGTCCTACGTCCTACGGTGCGGTCAACTTCTTCGCCGGCGGCCGGCAAACGAGTTCTCTGAGACCTCGAGCGCCGGATTCGCCGAGAGCCCGGGAAGCGAGTTCTCTGAGACGTCGTCCGGGAGACGTCGTCCGGCCGGGGACACGAGCCTCTCCGAGGCCTCCCTCCGGGGGTCACTCGAAGATGTAGGTCCGGAACTGGAGGCCCCCGGCGACCGCGGCGGCGATGCGGATGCCCTGCCCCGCCGTCACCTCTGCCGCCCCGCCCAGGTAGAGGCCGACCACCGGCAGCAGCTCGTACTGGATGCCGAACCCCAGGCGGGGGCCCGCGGTCACGTTGGGCGTGACGTGCAGGGCGAGCTCGGCAGTGAGGTAGGTCTTGAATCGCTCCTCGCCGAAGTACGCCCGGAGCCCGCCGGCGATCGCGACGTCCACGGCGGAGCCGCCGAAGCCGGTGCGCGCCCCGACGGTCCACTCGTTGCCCGAGGCCCCGAAAGGAAAGGTGAGCAGCGTCTCCAGCAACGCCCGCCGCCCCTCCTCGGTCTCGCCGCCCGACTTCACCTCGCGCTTGAAGTCGATGCCGCCCCCCACCAGGAACCCCAGCGCCCCGCGGTGGTCGAACCGCTCCTCCTCCTCCGAACGGGCCGCGGCGGGGATCAGGACCAGGCCCAGCGCGAGCACCGCGGTCCAGCGGTGGGTCGCTCCGCGCACCAGCGCCGCCCGTCCAGGCTCACGGGCGCGGGGCGCGCCATCGCCGGGGCTCAGCACAGCGCGCCAGCGTCCATGCTCAGCAGTGCGCTCCGGCGGGCGGCAGCCCCGCCGCCTCGTTCATCCGGCCCGAGCGGAACGGCTCGAGGTCCAGAGCGACGAAGGCGAAGCCACGCGCCCGGAGCGCTCCGTTGATCCGCTCGCGGAACACCGGATCTGCGAACCGGTGCTGCTCCTCGGCCGAGACCTCCAGCCGGGCGATGTCTCCGTGGTACCGGACGCGGAAGTTCCGCAGCCCGGCGGCTCGCAGGTCCGACTCGGCGCTGCCGATCTGCACCAGCCGCTCCGGGGTGACCGCCGTCCCGTAGGGAATGCGCGAGGCCAGGCAGGGCATCTGCGGCTTGTCCCAGGTGCGGAGCCCCAGCGCACGGGAGTGAGCGCGAATCTCGTCCTTGGTCAGCCCCACCTCCGCCAGCGGCGAGCGGATCGCCTGCTCGCGCGCGGCCTGGTGTCCGGGCCGGTGGTCCCGCAGGTCATCGGCGTTGAATCCGTCGACGATCGCCGCGAGCCCGAGCTGGGCCGCCCACTCGGTGCAGCGGCTGTACAGCTCGCTCTTGCAGAAGTAGCAGCGGTTGGTGGGGTTTGCGGCGTAGCGCGGATCGCTCACCTCGTCGGAGTCGACCGAGACGTGCCGGACCCCCAGCTCGGCGGCGAGCGCCTCGGCCTCCCGCTTCTCCCCGGGAGCGACGCTGGCCGAGATCGCGGTCAGCGCCACAGCGCGCTCGCCCAGCTCCTCCCGGGCCAGCCGGAGCACGAAGGTGCTGTCCACTCCGCCGGAGAACGCGACCAGCACCGAGCCCAGCTCCTGGAGGGATGCGCGGAGCTGCTGGACCTTGTGGCCGCTCCGCTCCACCAGCTGCTCGCACTGCGCGGGCGTCAGCACGGCGGGCGCACTCCTCCGGCGATCAGCGCTTGCCCTTCGCCTTGCGCTGCTTTGCCACGCGGGCGGCCCGGGCGCTCGGACGGGCACGCGCGCCCTTCCTCGCCGGGGGGGTGGCCCGCATCCGCTTGCCGGTGATGACCCTCAGCTCGTCGCCCGTGACGTAGCCCATGTCCAGGAGAGCCTGGAAGATCCGGAGCGCGCCCGACTCGACCGTCTCCACGTCGGAGCGGATGGTCACCTCGGGAGAGGACGGTGGCTCGTAGGGCTCGGTGATGCCGACGAAGTTCGGGATCTCCCCGGCGAGCGCCTTCTTGTAGCGCCCCGTCGAATCCCGCTGGATGAGCTTCTCGGTGGGGCAATCGACGTAGACCTCGAGATAGCGGCCGACGAGGCGCCGGTTCTCCTCGCGCGCAGCCTTGTACGGGCTCACCGACGCCACCAGCGTCGCGACATGGTTCCGGGTCAGGAGATTGGAGACGAGGCCCATCCGGCGCACCCCGATGTTGCGCTCCTCCTTGGTGTCCGCCGTGCCGCCCCAGAAGTCGTCGGCGAGGTCGTTCTCGTCCAGGACCTCGACCGCGCGACCCACCTGCTTCAGCCGGGCAGCGATGTAATCGACCAGGGTCGTTTTCCCGGCGCCGGACATCCCGGTCAGCCAGAGCGTGAAGCCTTGGTTGGGGGCCATGAACACTCCGCAAGAGCGCCGCGGCAAATTTCGTACCAACGCGCGAAAACCGAAGCGCGGCGCGGGCTTGTGTGTACACGAAGTCCGCGACATTGACAATTCGAACTGCGGACCTCGGCAGCGGGTGTCCGTTCGCAACTCGGCGGATTTACTCGCCAGCCGGGAGCGGGCAGTCCGATACCCGGAAGTCACCCTCTGCCCAGACGGCCCAGCAGGCGCTCCGGGGCCGTCCACCCCCGAAGGCCACGACGAGGTGCGCCACGCCGGGCAGAAGGGGCTGTCCATCGGGAGCCGCCCAGCGCCGGTCCTCGGCCGAGAAGCTCGACGGTCCCTCGGGGTGCGAGTGGGCGATGGCCAGAACACGCTCCCCTGCCTGGTCGGCCTGCCGCAGGACGGTGAGCCAGGCACGCGGCTCGAGGCTGAAGGCGGTCCGAGCGCTCCGCCGAAATGCCTGGGGGTCGCGAGCGTGGTGTGCGCCCTGGGCGTTCTCCATGGGGACGAGCCGGACCTGGTCCTCCCGGCCGACCAGCACGGCGCACCCCTCGTCCGGCAGGGCCGCGGCGAGATGGCGGAGGAGCGCGGTCAGGACCGATGCGGGAACGACGGGGGGCCGATGGACGCACTGCGGAGCGGGCAGCGTGGAGAGCACCCCTTCCCGGGACATCCGGATCCCTTCCAGCGGCGAGGCGAGGCCGAGCGCACGGCGCTGGACGAGGAATGCGAGCAACGTGCCGAGCTGGATCGCGCCGGGGCCCTGGATCTCGGGCGGGGCCAGGTCCCGGATCGCGAGGCCCAGGCAGTCGTTGCAGCCCTCCTCGGCGATGGACCAGACAACGTGGGTGCCGGCGGCAACTCCGACCACCACGCCCGAGCGCTCCGGCGCGGCCGGTGCGGCGAGGACGTCGAGGCACCGCGCGGGCGGTGCGCCGAGGAGTGGCGGCGTCGAGGCCCACGCTCCGGCGGAGGTCGAGCCGCGCTCGACCTCCGTCCCACCGGCGCGCAGATAGGCCGCGGCGGCGCCGGCCAGGGATCCACCGAGCGCGAGATGAACCCGGACCGCTCCCAGCGACTCCTGTCCCTTCTCTCCCAGGTCCCGGAGCAGGAGCTGCCGCGCGTAGCGCTGAATCTGCGGCTCGGTCAGCACCCTGCGCCCTCGCGGCGGAGGAGCAGGCGCCAGGTGCCGTCCTCCAGCGGATCCAGCCCGAGCACGGTGTGCCCCAGGTCCCGTGCGCTCTCCGGAACGTTCCGCAGAGGCTCCTCACCCTTGAGACGGACCTCCAGGACTCCACCGACGGGGAGGCGCTCCAGCGCGATCTTCGTCCGCACGAAGGTCATGGGGCAGACCTCGGAGGTGATGTCGATGCGGGCGTCCGGCGTCACGCGCGGGCTCCGCATCCCGGACAGTCGGGCACCCGGTGAACGGTGAGGGTCCGGAAGCGCAGCGTGCGCCCGTCCACGACGTGGAGCGTGCTCCGTCCGGCGGGCGACGCAGGTCCGAGGGCCAGAGACGCCTGCAGCGCGCCGAGCACGCCGGCCAGCGAGCCCAGCACCCCGGCCCGGGCGCAGGTCGGCACCTCGTCCTCGCGAGGCGCGGTGCCGTACAGGCAGCGCAGGCAGGCGCCGCCCGGGTCGATGCGCATCGCCTGGCCGCCCCACTGCACCACGCCCCCCGAGACCAGCGGCGTGCCGGTCCGCGCGACGGCGTCGCTGAGGAGGAACTTTGCCGCCACCGAGTCGGTGCCATCGATGGCCAGCGTGTGACGGGCGAGTAGCGGCTCCACGTCCTGCGGACCCACGCGCCGGGCCCAGGTCTCGATCTCCAGGCCGGGGAAGGCCCGGGAGAGTCGCTCGCCGGCGACCTCCACCTTGGGCCGGCCCACGTCCTCGGGCCCGTAGAGGGGCTGGCGATGGAGGTTGGAGGTTTCCACGACGTCCCCGTCGACCAGCGTGAGGCGAAGCGCTCCGGCCCCGGCGAGCGCGACCGCTGCCGGACACCCCAACCCCCCCATTCCGATGATCACCGTCGCCTCGAGCATCCGTCGGCTAGGGTATATCGGCATGCGCGCTGCCCTGCTCCCGGTCCTGTTCCTCGCCGCGGCAGCCTGTCGACCCTCGACTCCACATGAGGCGAGCGCGACGCCCCCGCCTCAGGGAGCCGCGCCACCCGCTGCCCGCCCGGAATCTCCTGCGTCACGTTCGGCCCCGGCGCCGATGGCGGCCCGCATCCAGCTCGATGCGAAGCAGACCGAGTGCGTGGACAGGTGGCTGAAGGGGCACGGGCTGGACGACTACGGCAATCCGCAGGGGACGATGTACGCCGGCGGGACGCCCACCTTCGACGAGACCACGGGCCGCTCGGTGGATCGCTGGACGCTGGTGGCCAGGAACCGCCCGGAGGCGCTGCAGAGCTGCGCGGTGCGGATCCCACCCTGATCGGGAAAGCCGGCCACCAACGCGCACGCAGGTCACGCTCGCGGGCAATCCGCGCGGCAAGGGGACGGCGGGCAGCCTCCCGGAGCGGTTGGAGCCACCGCCGGTCCGGAAACGGTCTCCTCGAGGCTCAGGCGGGCGCCGCCGCTCCGACCCGCTTCTGCAGCGCGGCGATGACGTCGTCGAGGTGTCGCCACACCTGGCGCTCGTGCTGGATGACCTCCTCGATGCGCCCCTCGGGGGAGACGACGAACGTGACGCGCCGGTTGATCCGCACCAGCGGCCACAGCACCCCGAACCGGTCGCTGATCTTCCGGTCGCTGTCGCCGAGCAGCGGGTACTCGATCTTCTCGCTCCGGGCAAACTCGCACTGGACCTCGGGCCGGTCCACCGAGACGCCCACCAGCTCCGCCCCGAGCTCGCGGATGCGGGCCTGGTTGTCGCGGAAGCGGCGGATCTCCTCGGTGCACCCCGAGGTGAAGGCCTTGGGGAAGAAGAAGAGCACCAGCCGCCGGCCCCGGTAGTCGTCGAGGCGGACGGTCCGACCCTGACAGTCGCGCGCCTCGAATTCCGGCGCCGTGTCACCCACCGCGAGCATGGCCACCTCCGGATCGCCCCATTTGCCACGAAACACGGGCGGAGGGCAGCCCGGCGACCGGTACAGCGTCGCTCAGTGGAAGCCCAGGACAGTCCAGCCGATCCAGTGCGCGACGGCCGGCGACACCAGCCGGCCGGTCCGCTCCCGGAGGATCCCGAACACCAGTCCGAACGCGGTCTTCCCCAGCAGCCCCCACAAGCCGAACCGCAGGTGGTAGGCGGCGAAGATGAGCGCCGTGACGAGCAAGCCGGCTCCCCTGCCGAGCATCCGCTGGAGGGTCGGCTGGAGGTCACCCCGGAACAGGCTCTCCTCCGTCAGCGCCGCCTCGATCCCGATCAGGAGCCCGAGAAGACGTTCCAGGAACGGGACCTCCCACCACCCCTGGAGCGTCTCCGCCGCGCTCGCTCCCCCGCTCATGGAGATGAGCAGGACGATGGCGCAGCACGCGAGGCCACCCAGCGTCCCCTTCAGGAGATCCGGCCCCAGCCGCTCGGCGCGCCAGCCGAGCTCGGCGAGCGAGACCCGTCCCCAGACCACCAGACCGAGCCCGATGACCCCGCCGAGCGAGAGCACGCTCGCCGCGAGGAGCGCCGCGAAGGACCAGCCGTCGATGACGCCGAGGTCGCCGCGCCCGGTGACCCGGGCAAGCAGGACGAAGCCGATGACCCGACTCATCCCCAGCAGGACGACCAGGAGCAGCGCGTGGGCGAGCCGCGCCCCGCTGCCGACCGGCCAGCGTGCCCTGCTTGGTGAGACCGCCGGGGCGGTGGGAGCCGGGACCTGCATCGCCGTCGAGACTACGACTCCCGAGCCCCGGCCTCACGCCCGTCCAGACCGAGAGCCCCCGACTCGACCGCCTCACCGGAGTGGGCCACGTCCGGACACCTTCGGTCGGACGAGGTTTCGCGCAAACGAAGGCCGCCTCCGTACGAGTGACGGAGACGGCCTGATCCGGCTCAGCGTCGGGGAACCTAGCCGGCGCTCGAGCTGGTCCCGGTGCCGAGCGGCGGCAACCCGGTCTCGGGAGGCAGCAGCGGCCCGTCGTCGTGGGCCCCGGCCAGCGCCGCCTCCAGGTGGCTGATCTCGTCGGCCGGGCTCTCCACCTCGAGATCGAGGTGCTTGTACTGGGGCAGCCCGGTTCCGGCGGGGATCAGCCGGCCCATGATGACGTTCTCCTTGAGGCCACGGAGGTAGTCCACCTTGCCGTTGATCGCGGCCTCGGTGAGCACCTTCGTCG
>Ga0070664_100003438_pt1 | contig 12799 bp, 11 predicted proteins | sample KBSC73metaG_FD_65863 | JGI IMG/M metagenome (GOLD analysis project Ga0070664, IMG submission 65863) | Corn rhizosphere microbial communities from Kellogg Biological Station, Michigan, USA - KBS C7-3 metaG | ecosystem: Host-associated > Plants > Roots > Rhizosphere > Soil ... | reverse complement strand
CGAGGAGGTCCTGATGACCCACCCCGACGTCTCGCTGGCCGCCGTGGTCGGCGTACCCCACGAGTCGCACGGCGAGGAGGTGAAGGCGTTCGTGATCCGCAACGCCGGCGCCTCGGTGACCGAGGACGAGCTGGTCGCGTGGGGCAAGGAGCAGATGGCGTCGTACAAGTACCCGCGCGTCGTGCAGTTCGTCGACTCGCTGCCGATGACCGCGACCGGCAAGATCCTCAAGCGCGAGCTGGTGGACTGACCACCCCCGGGTGGTCGAGGTTTCCGGGAGCGCACCGGAGGGCCGTCTCCAGGCCTTACGCTTTCGCCCGTGCGCCGGGGGTCTCAGGCCGCCTCTCCTGCCGGGGGGCGGCACAGAGCGGCCCGTCCTGACCAGGTCGGACGGGCGCTGCGGCGTGCCCTGGTGGCCACCCTGGTCCCGGCCGCCGTGCTGGGCCTCATCGGCGCGATCGTGGCCCGCACCTCGTCGAGCCGGCTCCTCGACCTTGCCGTCGACCGGTCCGCCCTGCTCTGGGTCGTCGTCACCATCGCGGTGCTCTGGTCGCTGTGGATCGCGCTCATCTGGCGCACCTACACCCGGCACCGCACGCACCCGGCGCCCCTGGCGCTGCGGGTTGCCGGGGCCTTCGGGGTCGCGGTGATGTGCGCCGCGGTGAGCGCTCCGATGGCGATGGGTGCGCGGTACGCCGTCGTGCAGCGCGACCTGATCGGCTCGGTCTTCGGCGGTGAGGTCAGCGCCACCGCGCCGAAGGTCACCAAGGAGAACCCCTGGGGCAAGCGCGACCGGGTCAACGTGCTGCTGCTCGGCGGCGACGGCGCGGTCCACCGGCCGGGTGTGCGCACGGACTCGGTGATGCTGGCCAGCATCAGCGTGAAGACCGGGCGGACGGTCCTGTTCAGCCTCCCGCGCAACCTGCGCGAGGTGCCGTTCAAGCCCGGATCGAAGCTCGCCGAGCTCTACCCCGATGGCTTCACCGACGGCGGCAGCGAGCCGAACGCGAACTACTTCCTCAACGCCGTCTACCGCGACGTCCCGCTCCTCCACCCCGGGGTCCTGGGCCGTTCCGACAACGAGGGTGCCGACGCGATCAAGCTGGCGGTTGCCGGCGCGCTCGGCATCCGGGTCGACTACTACGCGCTCGTGAACCTCGCGGGGTTCCAGCGTCTCGTGGACGCCATCGGTGGCATCACCGTGAACATCAACGAGCCGGTGCCGATCGGCGGGAACACCGACGCGCACATCCCGCCGGACAGCTACCTGCAGCCGGGCCCCGACCAGCGCCTCAACGGGTTCAAGGCGCTCTGGTTCACCCGCGGGCGCTACGGCTCCACCGACTACAAGCGCATGCAGCGCCAACGCTGTGCGATCAACGCGATCGTCGCCGAGGCCAGCCCGGTCAAGCTGCTCAAGCGCTACACGAAGCTCGCCAGTGCGAGCAAGGAGATCGTGCGCACCGACATCCCGCAACAGTTGCTCGCGGCGTTCGTCGACCTGGCCGACAAGGTGAAGGGGCAACCGATCAGGTCGGTGAGCTTCGAGCGCAGCGACGCCTTCGACCCCAACGCCCCCGACTTCGACTACGTCCACGCCGCCGTGCAGGCGGCGCTGTACCCGAACCGCGCCGCCCAGCCAACCTCCGGTCCCACTTCGGGCGCCACCCTTGCCGCGGCCGGTACGCCGGGCACGAGCACGGCGAGGACACCTTCCGGTGCGAGCACCACGGCCGCCGAACCCGCGAAGGCGAGCGACGCCGCCTCGGACTGCGCCTACCACCCCACGACGGAGACCGCAGCGGGCTGAGCCTGAGCCGACCACGCCTGGCGCGGCAGTCCCTCGCCTCAGCCTGAATTCACCGGTTCCCGCCTGCTGCGCGCCACCATGCAGTGCGCTGGCTGCGTTGCGGACGCTCAACGGTGCAACCAGACCGCGATCGCGCCTTGCCAGCACACCCGCCTGATGACGCTCGCGACGCCGCCAATCGGTGAATCCAGGCTCAGCCTTCGGCGTGCCGTTCCAGCAGCGAGCGCACGCTGAACGGCTGCACCTCGGCCAGGGCGATGGCCGTGTTGGACCGGACCACGCCCGGTGCCTCCAGCAACAGGTTCGTGATCCGGTGCAGGTCCTCGGTGTCCCTGGCGACGACGCGGGCCGTCAGGTCGCCGTCTCCGGTGGTGACGAGCAGTTCCACGACCTCGGGGATGCGGAGGACGGCGTCGATGGTGGGCCGACCCACCCGCTGGCTGATCGACATGGTGATCAGGGCGAGCAGTGGATAGCCCAGGTCCGCGGGCGCGAGTCGCCGGCTGTGCTCACCCAGGTGACCGCCCTCCTCCAGCAGGACCCGGACCCGCTCGCCCGAGCGCGCTCCGCCGCCGACCTCGCGCTGACCGCCGGCCGGGCCGTCACTCCCGACGGCGTCGGCGTCACCGCGGCGCTCGACCTCTTCGACCGGGTGCTCGCGCCGGCCACCCGTGCCCAGCACGCGCGGACCAACCTCGCCTACGTCCCGGCCGCGCCCACCCGGGCCGCTCTCGCGTTCGAGGCCGTTACCGGAGCGGCGAACATCTTCGCGGGAACCTGGGAGGCCGGATCCGGTGCGATCCACGCCGAGAACGAGGCGCTGGCCTGGTTGGTCAGGCTCCTCGGCTGGCCGCGCAGCGCCGGCGGCTGCTTCGTCAGCGGGGGCACGATCGGCAACCTCTCGGCGCTGGCGACCGCCCGCGCCGCGGCGACGCAGCAGCGTCCCCCGGACGGCTGGAAGGTGGTGTGCGCCGAGACTGCGCACTCCTCGGTCTCCGGTGCGGCCCGCGTCATGGACGTCACGGTGGTCACGGCGCCGGTGGACCAGCGGGGGCACCTGACCGGCGACGCGGTGCGGGCCATCCTCGAGACCACCCCCGGGGTCTTCGCCGTGGTGGCCACGGCAGGCACGACCAACGCCGGCATCGTCGACGACCTCGGCGACATCGCGACGGTCTGCGACCAGCACGGCGTCTGGCTCCACGTCGACGGCGCGTACGGCGGTGCCGGCCTGGCGGCGCCCAGCGTGCGCCGCCGGTACGCCGGCATCGAGCGGGCCGACAGCTTCATCGTCGACCCGCACAAGTGGCTGTTCGCCCCGTACGACTGCTGCGCGCTGCTCTACCGCGAGCCCTCCCACGCCCGTGCCGCCCACAGTCAGTCGGCGCACTACCTCGACGCGATCGACCGCAAGGTGCACAACCCCGCCGACCTGGCGCTGCACCTCAGCCGGCGAGCCCGCGGGCTGCCGTTCTGGTTCAGCCTCGCCGTCCACGGCACCACCCGCTACGCCGCCGCGGTGGAGCAGACGCTCGCCACGAGCCGCCTGGTGGCCGACGCCGTCAGGGGCCGCGACCACCTGCGCCTGGTCGCCGAGCCGGAGCTGTCCGTGCTCCTCTTCGAACGCCCTGGCTACAGCCCGGAGGACTACGCGAGGTGGTCGGACCGCACCGCGGAGGCGGGTCTGATGCTGTGCGTGCCGACCAGGTGGACCGGCGACACCGTGCTGCGGCTCGCCTTCGTCAACCCGAACACCCGCGCCGACGAGGTGCTCGCCGTGCTCGACACCCTCCGTCATCCGGCGCCCCCGGCCGGGCTGCGCTGAGGATGCCCACCCCTCGAGCCAGCGGCGGCTCCCAGAACCGCAGCCGACGGGGGCCAGTAGGATCAGGACACGTCAGCCGAACCCTCTGAGCAGGAGTGCCCCGTGGCCCGTGTCGTCGTCGACGTCATGCCCAAGCCCGAGATCCTCGACCCGCAGGGCAAGGCGGTTCTCGGCGCCCTGCCTCGCCTCGGCTTCGAGGGCGTGACCGAGGTCCGCCAGGGCAAGCGGTTCGAGCTCGAGATCGAGGGCGACCTGACCGAGGCGCGGCTGGCCGAGGTCGAGAAGATGGCCGAGACGCTGTTGTCCAACCCGGTGATCGAGGACTACGCCGTGCGGGTCCTCGACGGTTCGGAGGCCGACGCGTGAAGGTCGGGGTCGTCACCTTCCCCGGGTCGCTCGACGACGCCGACGCACGCCGCGCCGTACGCATCGGTGGGCACGAGCCGGTCGCGCTCTGGCACGGCGACCACAGCCTCCGCGGGGTCGACGCGGTGATCCTCCCCGGTGGCTTCTCCTACGGCGACTACCTGCGCTGCGGCGCGATCGCCCGGTTCGCGCCCGTGATGACCGAAGTCGTCGACGCCGCCCGCGGCGGCATGCCGGTGCTCGGCATCTGCAACGGCTTCCAGATCCTCTGCGAGTCGCACCTGCTGCCCGGCGCGCTGATCCGCAACGACCACCGCAAGTTCGGCTGCCTGGACCAGCGGCTCGTCCTCGAGAACGTCCGCACCGCCTGGACGAGCGCGTACGCCGCCGGCCAGGAGGTCACGATCGTGCTGAAGAACGGCGAGGGCTCGTTCGTCGCCGACGAGAAGACCCTGGACATGCTCGAGGCCGAGGGCCGGGTGGTCGCCCGCTACGTCGGCAACCCGAACGGGTCACAGCGGGCGATCGCCGGCATCACCAACGAGGCGGGCAACGTGGTCGGGCTGATGCCTCACCCGGAGCACGCCATCGAGGAGCTGTGCGGCCCCGGCACGGACGGGCTCGGCTTCTTCACGTCGCTCGGCGCGGCCGGACTGCTGTCGGCCTGACCGTTGCCGCCGAGGATCATCGCTACCGCCGTCCCCGGGACAGCGCCCGCCAGGTGAGCGCGGCGACGACGCCCGTCCGCTTGATGCCCACGCGCTTCTGGTAGGCCAGAACAGCACGCTGGGTCGCCCGGTTGTAGCGGCCGGTCACGGTCAACCCCGCCGGCAGCGCCCCGTTGAGCGCCCGCTGCGCGCGCAGCACGTCGTCGTTGCGGACGCCCGGCTGCAGCACGGTGCCGCTGTTGCCGGCAGCGAGCAGCGAGGTCCAGTCCGAGGGCGTGAACGCGCGCTGCACCTGGTGGTGCACCCGGGCCTGCCACGCCTTGACCGCGGCGGTGGTCGCGGGGTTCCAGGTGCCGGTGACCGGCTTGGTGAACAGGCCCTGCTGCTTGAGCAGGCACTGCAGCGGCACGTGCAGCCGCAGCCGCTGTCGCGGAGCGGTGAGCCGGTACGCCGTCCGGTTGATCGAGGCCGGCGTGCAGTTCGGGTCGCTGAGCTTGTCGCCCGTCGTGGGCGGCGGAGGCGGCGTCGGCGCCGATCCGCTGAGGTCGAGGTAGTTGCGGTCGATGTTGATCGTCACGCCACCCCAGGTCTCCTTGTGCCCGCCCTGGTACTGGTGGATCCGGTGACCGACCCAGCCGTCCGGGCGGATGAACGAGGAGTTCGCGTCCGCCACGTTGTTCCAGTCCGCGATCCAGATCTGGTCCGGCAGCGACGCCGTGTTTCCCGGCGTGACCCGGGCGTCGTCCAGGATCTTGATGCCGGACAGCGCGCTGGAGTACACGCCGGACACGTAGCCGCTCTTGTGCAGCTGCCGGGTCCAGGCGCTGAGGAACCACAAGGACGAGGCGCGGCACGACGCGATGCCTGCGTTGAACGCCTCGATGTCGTAGTAGATCGTGCTCTGCGCGGTGATCCCCAGGTTGCGGGCCGCCGCGACCGCGATGTTCGCCTCGTTGCGGCCCTGGGTGCGCGCGGCGGCGTACGTGTTCGTGGGGTCGGCGCTGATCTTGTTGCTCTGGTACCGGTCGCGGGTGGTGCACGACGCCTGCGCGCCGAGGTGGATCGGCAGCAGCCGCCAGCCGGTCGCCAGCTGGGTCTGTACCCAGGTAGGCGTCAGGTTCGTCTGCGCTTGGCAGAAGCGCAGCGACCCCGACATGTAGATCCCGACCGCACGGAACGGTGAGGAGCTCAGCCAGGCCGTCATCGCCGCCTGGCTCGGAGCCTCGCACTGGTCGAAGCCGTAGCCGACCATGTTCCCCGGCGTGACCGGGTTGGGCGACGTGGCCGTGGACGTCGACGCGGTGAGACCGACGGTCGCCCCGACAGCGGCGATGGCGAAGCCGGCGAAGGTCCGCCGAAGTCGTGGCAAGGAAGGCATTTCGGTCACTCCAGGGTGGGCAGTGGCGTCACCCTAACCACAGCAGTCACAGCGGTAACAGTGGTTCCGATGAACTACAAATCTGTAGTTTTCCGGGCACGCCGCGGTTGTCCGCTCGGGCCTCCCACCGCGGGCCCGGTGCCGACCACGAAGTAGATTTGGCCGCGACATCCCCCTGAGCCCGGAGCAGCCGTCTCGTGCCTGATGCCCGTCCAGAAACACGCACCGCCTCGAAGCTCGACACCGTCGCCCTCGCCACCGAGGACCCTGACCGGGACCAGCCCTGGGCCGACCTCGGGCTGAAGGCCGACGAGTACGCCCGGATCCGGGAGATCCTCGGCCGCCGGCCCACCTCGAGCGAGCTGGCGATGTACTCCGTGATGTGGAGCGAGCACTGCTCCTACAAGTCGAGCAAGGTGCACCTCAAGCAGTTCAGCGAGATCCCTCAGGAGACGCCGGTCGGCAAGATGCTCGCCGGCATCGGCGAGAACGCCGGCGTCCTCGACGTCGGTCAGGGCTACGCGGTCACCTTCAAGGTCGAGTCGCACAACCACCCGTCGTACGTCGAGCCCTACCAGGGTGCCGCCACGGGAGTCGGCGGCATCGTCCGCGACATCCTCGCGATGGGCGCGCGGCCGGTCGCGGTCATGGACCCGCTGCGGTTCGGCCCGCTCGACGCCGCCGACACCCACCGGGTTCTGCCGGGGATCGTGGCCGGCGTCGGTGGCTACGGCAACTGCCTCGGGCTGCCGAACATCGGCGGTGAGGCGGTCTTCGACGAGACCTACGTCGGCAACCCGCTGGTCAACGCACTCTGTGTCGGTGTGCTCCGCCACGAGGACCTGCACCTCGCGAAGGCGAGCGGCGCCGGCAACCAGGTGATCCTGTACGGCGCCCGCACCGGCGGCGACGGCATCGGCGGCGTCTCCGTGCTCGCCAGCGAGACCTTTGACGCCGACGGCCCGGCCAAGCGGCCGAGCGTGCAGGTGGGCGACCCGTTCATGGAGAAGCTGCTCATCGAGTGCACGCTGGAGCTGTTCCAGGCGGGCGTGGTCGCGGGCATCCAGGACCTCGGTGGCGCGGGCCTGTCCTGCGCGACGTCCGAGCTGGCCAGCGCCGGCGACGGTGGCATGCACGTCGAGCTCGACCGGGTGCCACTGCGCGACTCCACGCTCGCGCCGGAGGAGATCCTCATGAGCGAGTCGCAGGAGCGGATGATGGCGGTCGTCGAGCCCGGCGACGTCGAGGCGTTCCTGAAGATCTGCGAGAAGTGGGACGTCGAGGCCGTCGTGGTCGGCGAGGTCACGGACAGTGGCCGGCTGCAGATCGACTGGCACGGCGAGCGCGTCGTCGACGTGCCGCCGCGCACGGTGGCCCACGAGGGACCGACGTACCAGCGCCCCTACGCGCGACCCGACTGGCAGGACACCCTGCAGGCCGACGTCGCCGAGGCCCTGCCCCGCCCGATGTCCGGCGAGGACCTGCGGTCCACGGTGCTGCGCCTCGCCGCCAGCCCGAACCTCTGCGACAAGTCCTGGATCACCGACCAGTACGACCGCTACGTGCTCGGCAACACCGTGCTCGCCCAGCCCTCGGACTCCGGCATGATCCGCATCGACGAGGACTCGAACCTCGGGGTCGCGGTCTCCACCGACTGCAACGGGCGGTACGCCAAGCTCGACCCGTACGCCGGCGCGCAGCTCGCGCTTGTCGAGAGCTACCGCAACGTCGCGGCGGGTGGTGCCCGGCCGCTGGCGATCAGCGACTGCCTGAACTTCGGCTCGCCGGAGGACCCGGCCGTCATGTGGCAGTTCGCCGAAGCCTGCCGGGGCCTCAAGGACGCCTGCCTCGAGCTCGGCGTCCCGGTCACCGGCGGCAACGTCAGCCTCTACAACCAGACCGGCGAGACCGCGATCCTGCCGACGCCGGTGGTCGCCGTGCTCGGCGTCATCGACGACGTCACCAGGCGCACGCCGACCGGCTTCCAGGCTGCCGGTGACCTCGTGTTCCTGCTCGGCACCACGCGCGAGGAGCTCTCCGGCTCCGAGTGGGCGCACGTGGTCCACGGCCACCTCGGCGGCAGGCCACCGGCGGTCGACCTCGGTGCCGAGAAGGCGCTGGCCGCGCTGCTCGCCGACGGTGTCGGCCTGCTCAGCTCGGCCCACGACCTGTCCGACGGCGGCCTCTCCCAGGCACTGGTGGAGTCCTCCCTGCGTCGCGGCATCGGCGCCACGGTCACGCTCGCCGGCGACGCGTTCGTCGACCTCTTCAGCGAGTCCGCGGCCCGCGTGCTGGTGACGGTCGCTGCCGGCGACTCCGCCCGGCTCACCGAGCTGGCCCTCGCGCACGGCGTACCGGTCGCCCACCTCGGCGAGACCGGTGGCGACGCGCTCGTCGTGGAAGGACAGTTCGACCTCCCCCTCGACGAGCTCCGCACCGCCTGGACCGCCACCCTTCCCGCCGCGTTGAGCTGACCGCCAGGCCGGATAGTCCCACGGGAAAAGCACCGCTCCCGGCCTGAAACAGGTGCCGTGCGCGTGGGACTATCCCGCCTCAGTGGGCCGCCGCCGGCACGGGCACAGCTGGCTCCGCGGTCGGCGTTGCCTGCGCCCGCAGCTCGGCCTGCCAGACGGCCGGACGCGGGACGGACCGGATGGAGCGGCTCAGCGTGGGGATGAGGGCGGCGACCGCCGTCAGCACGATGAGCGCTCCGACCGCCCTGGAGCCGCCGACGGCCGCGAGCAGCGTCCCCGCCAGCACGGGTGAGAGCGGCATGGTGAGCATCGAGGTGAACTGGGTGACGGACTGCACCCGGCCCTGCAGCTCGGGGGGAGTCAGGGCCATCCGGTACGCGCCGATGCCGGCGTTGCCGGCTGGGTTGAAGAACAGGCCGGCGGAGAGCGCGGCGGCCACCACCGCGGGGTTGTTCCAGAACACCATCGGCACGGACAGCGGCACGAAGCCCCAGGCGACGACGACCGTCAACGTGCCGGTCCGGGTGCGCTCGATCACCCACGGTGCCGCGATCGCGCCGAGCACGCCGAACAGCCCGACCGAGGTCTCGACGAGCCCGATCTGCACGGGCGCGAACCCGTCCTCGAGGAGCCGCAGGATCGCGACGAAGAAGAGCGCATTGACCAGCAGGTTCACCAGTGCGGCCCAGATCAGGAGCACCCGGAAGAAGGGCCGTTGCACGATGAACCGGACACCGTCGCCGAGGCTGTCCCGCATCCGTGGCCGGGCGCCGTCGGCCACCGCCGAGAGGTCGGTCCGCAGGCGGCCGAGCAGCACCCACGACACCGCGTAGGTCACGGCGTCCACGGCGAATGGCACCCATCGGGCCAGGCTGAAGAGGGCGCCACCGATCGGTCCGCCGACCAACGACGCGACGTGCTGGCGAGCCTGGTTCTGCGACAGCGCGGTCGCGAGGTGCTCGTCGGGTACGACGGTGCGGATCGCCGAGGTCTCGGCGGGCGCGAACAGCCCGGCCCCCGCGCCGGTGAGCACTGCGACCAGCAGCAGGTGGGGGATCGAGATGCCGGTGGTGAGCTCGGCGACCACGAGGGAGACGTAGAGCAGGAGGCCGGTGGCGCTCGCGGTTCGCATGAGCCGGCGGCGGTTCGTGCGGTCGGCGTACACGCCCGCGGGCAGCAGCGTGCCCACCATGCCCAGGATGTGCGCGCTCTCGGCCGCGGCAGCCCACATCGCAGAACCCGTGATCGCGTAGGCGAGCAGCGGGAAGACGAACATGCTCATCCGGCTGCCGAGCTCGCTGATCGTCTGGCCGACCCACAGCACCGTGAAGTCGTGGTTGCGGAGGAGGTCCCGAGCGGTCGTCATATCCGCAACATATATTGCGCAACTAGAGGTGCGCAATATTACGTGCGCAACTTGGTAGACTGCGGCCATGGTTGGCGACCACTCCGAGACGGTGCAGGATCCCCGCATCCTGCGCGCGATCGCTCATCCGATGCGCCAACGGGTGCTCGGCGAGCTGTCAGCTGCCGGTCACCTGCGCGCCGCCGACGTGGCCGACCTCCTGGGCATTCCGGCCAACCAGGCGAGCTTCCACCTGCGGCAGCTCGCCAAGTACGGCCTCGTCGAGCCGGCGCCCGAGCTCGCGCGCGACGGTCGCGACCGCGTCTGGAAGCCCGTGCACGAGCACGGTCTCAATCTCGAGGTCAGCGCGATGGAGAAGGGCCCCGGCGGGAAGGCGGCCGTCGCCGTCTGGCGGCGCCACGCCGCAGGAGCCGCGAAGGAGGCCGTCGACCGTGCGTATGCCACGCGCAAGGCGCGGGACATCCACGTGATGATCAGTGACGACTGGATCCGCCTCACCAAGGCGGAGGCGAAGCGGTTCGCCGACGAGCTGGTCGCACTCCAGGAGCGCTGGCAGGACCGTAGCCAGGAGACTGCGGACGACGGTCAGGAGCGCCGCACGTACCACGTGCTGAAGATCCTCCAGCCCGCGCCGGAGGTCGAGGAGTGACGACGACCAAGGAGCAGGTGAAGCACTACCTCGCCGAGCTGCAGAGGCGCGCGCCCGGGCGGTCGGTCGAGGTCCGCGTGCCCCCGTACGCCGCGGTGCAGGCGATCGGCGGCGGCACCCACACCCGCGGCACCCCGCGTGCCGTCATCGAGACCGATCCGGAGACCTGGCTCGCGCTGGCCACCGGCGACCTCTCCTGGGTCGAGGCGGTCGCCACCGGGCGAGTCCGCGCCTCCGGCGAGCGCGCCGACCTGTCGGCGTACCTGCCGCTCGCGGACTGAGCCGGCGGCTCAGCTCCGTCCGAGCACGTGCGCGTCGTCGTGGAGGGCGAGGTACTCCGCCAGCCGGTCCTCCCGCAGGGCCGCCCAGAGCTGGGCGTCGGCCTGCTCGTCGAGCAGCACGTAGTCGCTGCCGTCCTGGGACGCCAACGGCTTCGCCGCGACCGGCACGGTGAGGAAGGTGGTGTTGCTCGTGCGCAAGTGGCGCATCGACCACAAGGTGCCCAGGATCTCTGGGTAGGAGTAACCCTTCTCCAGGGCCAGGTGGCCGGCGGTCGCGCGCAGCATCCGGTTGACCGCCAGGGGATGCGTGAGCTTGCCCCCGTCCACGGCACCGCGCATCAGCGCCTTGACGAGGCTCTGCTGCCGCTCGACACGGTCGAGGTCCTTGCGGGGCATGCAGGGCTGCAACGCGACGTAGTCCAGCGCCGCCTGGCCGTCGAACCGGCGTGGTCCGGCGGGCAGGTCGCACATCTCCCGGGGCACCTGCACGATCACCCCGTCGAGCACGTCGACGATCTCGCGGAAGGCGTTCAGGTCGAGCACGGCCATCCGGTCCAGATGCGCGCCGGTGGTCTGCTCGACGGTGCGCGCGACCAGGCGCGGGCCGCCCGACGTGGCGGCGTCGGAGAGCGTGCCCGGCCCGACGTCGGGGATGTCGAGCACCGCGTCGGCGGGGATCGAGATCACGTACAGCGCCCGGCCGTCGGCGGTGAGGTGCAGCAGCATGACGAGGTCGCTGCGGAGGAGATCGCCCTCCCAGCCGGTGCGGCGGCTGCCTCCGGCCGCGGTCGCGCCCGGGTCGCTGCCCACCAGCAGGATCGTCGTACCCCGGGTCTCCGCGCCCACCTGGTCGACCGATGCGGGCATCCGCTCCAGGCCGCCGAACGTCCACCAGAACCAGACCGCGCCGAGCACCAGCAGGGTCGCGAGCGCGACCGCGCCGGCGGCCAGGATCCGCTTGCGACGGCGCCGGCGCCGCACCTTGCGCTTGTGCTCCTCGCGCCGTTCGTGGCGTCGACGGCGGCGCTCCTCGTCCTCCTCCGAGGACTGCTCGACCAGCGACGTCTCGTCGTCCTCGGCCTCGCCGTCGGTCACCCGGATCCCTCTTCCTCGTCGCGGTGCTCCCGCCACCGGCGCGGACAGAGTACGACGCAGCGCAGGGCCGGCTGCGCGCCGACCACCGAGCGGATCGCGGCAGCCTCAGCAGCACCTACAGTTGCCCCATGTCCCTCGAAGACCTGCGTGCGCGCGTCCAGGCCGTCCTCCCCGGCATCCGTGAGGACCTGGAGCGCCTGGTCCGGATCGAGTCGGTCAGCGCCGACCCGGCACGTGCCGGCGAGGTCCGGCGCAGCGCCGAGGCGGTCGAGGAGTTGTTCCGCGCCGAGGGCTTCCAGACCCGGGTCACCAGCGCCGACGGAGGGGCCCCCGCGGTGATCGCGCACCGGCCCGGACCCGAGGGCGCGCCGCAGATCCTGCTCTACGCCCACCACGACGTGCAGCCGGAGAACGACCACGCCGACTGGGACACCCCGCCGTTCGAGCCGACCGAGCGCGGCGAGCGGCTCTACGGACGCGGCGCCGCCGACGACAAGGCGGGCATCGCCGCGCACCTCGCCGCAGTACGCGCGCTCGGCGACCACCTGGCGATCGGCGTCACCGTCTTCGTCGAGGGAGAGGAGGAGATCGGCTCCGACACACTCGAGGCGCTGCTGAAGCAGGAGGCCGACCACCTTCACGCGGACGTGATCGTGATCGCCGACAGCGGCAACTGGGACATCGGCGTGCCCGCGCTCACCACGAGCCTTCGCGGGCTCGTCCGCGTCGACATCGAGGTCCGCACGCTCTCCCACGCCGTGCACTCCGGCATGTGGGGCGGGCTCGTGCCCGATTCGCTGATGACGCTCGCCCGCGTGATCGCCTCCCTGCACGACGACGACGGCAACCTGCTCATCGACGGCCTGTACTCCGGCCCGGCCGCCGAC
>Ga0070664_100003437_pt1 | contig 12800 bp, 10 predicted proteins | sample KBSC73metaG_FD_65863 | JGI IMG/M metagenome (GOLD analysis project Ga0070664, IMG submission 65863) | Corn rhizosphere microbial communities from Kellogg Biological Station, Michigan, USA - KBS C7-3 metaG | ecosystem: Host-associated > Plants > Roots > Rhizosphere > Soil ... | reverse complement strand
CCGGCAACAACGTCATCATCTCGGTGGGGGGCGACGGCGTCTTCATCGTCGATGCCGGCCGTGCCTCGATGACCGATGCGGTGCTCGAGACCATCCGCCGCGTGCAGCGCGAGTGGACGATCCGCAACGAGCCGCGGCCGGCCGCGTTCGGGGCGGAGGGCCGGTCGTCGGTGGTGGATCGCCACATCACCGCGCCGCCCAAGCCGATCCGCTACATCGTCAACACCAGCGCGGATCCCGATGCGGTGGGCGGCAACGAGAAGCTGCGCAACGCGGGGCGCACCTACACCGGCGGCAACGTGGCCAACGACATTCGCGACTCCGGCGAGGGCGCGGCCATCCTCGCCCACGAGAACGTCCAGATTCGCCTGACCAAGGACGAGGACGGGCGCACCGCCGCAACCGGCGATGCGCTCCCCACCGACACCTACTACGCCCCGTTCTACAAGCTCAGTCACTTCTTCAACGGCGAGGGCGTGCAGCTCATTCACGTCAAGAACGCCCACAGCGACGGCGACTCGATCGTGCAGTTCCGCGGCTCGGACGTGATTGCGCTCGGCGGGCTGATGGCCACGCGCGAGTACCCGCGCATCGACGTCGCACACGGCGGCTCGATCAACGGCGTCATCGACGGTCTCAACAAGGTGCTCGAGCTCGCCATCCCGGAATTCCGTCTCGAGGGCGGCACGATGATGGTGCCGGCCAGCGGCCGCATCGTGGACTCGGGCGACGTGGCCTACTACCGTGACATGCTGACGATCATTCGCGACCGCGTACAGGACCTGATCAAGAAAGAAATGACGCTCGACGAAGTGCTGGCCGCCCGGCCCACCGCCGACTACGACACGCAGTACGGCACGACCACTGGGCCATGGACGACGCGCGCCTTCGTGGAGGCGGTCTACAAGAGCCTGGGCGGCGGCAAGCCGCCGACGCCGCCCGCGCGGCGTGCGCCGGGGCGACGGCCATGAGCGGCGCGACCCGTACGTGGTTGCAGGCCGACGGTAGGTGGTTGCGGGTCTTTAGACCCGCCTGTACGGTCCTGGCGGTCACGGTATGCGCCTCGGCGCTGTCGGCGCAGCAGCCGGCGCGGGTGACCGCCCGTGCCTCGGCGCCCGTGGACCTCACCGGCCAGTGGGTGTCGATCATCGCCGACGACTGGCGCTGGCGCGTGGTCGTGCCGCCGAAGGGAGACACGCTGTATCTGCCGGTCAACGACGCCGGCAAGAAGCTGGCGGGGGAGTGGGACGCCGCGCGCGACGCCGCGGCGGGTGAAGCCTGTCGCGCATACGGCGCCGGCGGCATCATGCACCTGCCGGGCCGCCTGCGCATCGCGTGGGACGGCGACGACACGCTGAAGCTCGAAACCGATACCGGTCAACAGACGCGCCTGTTCCGGTTCGACCCCTCGGCGGCACCGGCGGGGGAAGCCACCTGGCAGGGGTTCTCGCGCGCCGTCTGGGAGTTGCCTGGTGCCGGCGGGCGCGGCCGCGGCGGACGCGGCGCCGCCGCCGGCGGTCCCAGACCCGGCTCGTCGATGCGCGTCACCACCACCAACATGCGCCTCGGCTACTACCGGCGCAACGGCGTGCCGTACGGCCCCGGCGCCACCATGACCGAGTGGTTCACCACCATCACCGAGCCCGACGGGAACACGTATCTGCTGGTGACCAAGATCCTCGAAGACAGCCAATACATGAGCGGACCGTACATCCGGACGGTGCAGTTCAAGAAAGAAGCCGGCACCGCCGGATGGAACCCGATTCCCTGTATGTGAGGCAGAGAGGGCGGAGAAGGCAGAGAAGGCGGAGAAGGGAAAACACTTGAGGATCTGCAGGTTCGATGACAATCGGCTCGGCATCGTCGACGGCACGAGCGTGCGCGACGTGACGGCGGCGCTCGAGGTGATTCCGCCGGCGCGCTATCCGTTTCCCACCCACGACGCGTTCATCGCCCATCTCGACGACGTCGTGGCGCGCGCGCAGGCGCTGGCGCCGGCGGCGGCGGTGCTGCCGCTCGACGCGGTGCGGCTCTTGAGCCCGGTGGCCAATCCGGGCAAGCTGGTCGCCGCGCCGGTGAACTACGAGAAGCATCTCGCCGAGGTGAAGAGCGACGCCTCGCTGCATCAGAACACCGCCGGCCACACGCTCACCATTCACAAGGCCGGCATGTTCCTGAAGGCGACGAGCTCGATGGCCGGCGCCGGCGACGGCGTGGAGCTTCGCGTGCCCGACCGCCGCACCGATCACGAAGTGGAGCTGGCCTTCGTCATCGGGCGCACGGCCAGCCGGGTACCGCGCGCCGAGGCGCTCGGCTACGTGGCGGGCTACACCATCGGGCTCGACATCTCGATACGCGGCACCGAAGACCGCAGCTTCCGCAAGTCGGCCGACAGCTACAGCGTGCTCGGGCCGTGGCTGGTCACCGCGGACGAGATCCCGGATCCCGGCGATCTGGATCTGGAGATCAGCGTCAACGGCGAGCGGCGGCAGCACTCCAACACCCGCAACATGACGCTCGGCGTGGCCGAGCTCCTCGAGATGGCCTCGGCGTTCTACACCCTCCACCCGGGGGACGTCGTATTCACCGGCACGCCAGAAGGCGTGAGCCCGATCGAACCGGGCGACGAAATCGTCGCCACCATCCAGGGCATCGGCTCGATGTCGGTGCGCGTGCGGGGGGCGAGCGCGGCCGGCGTTCCCGCCGCCGCTGCCGCCACGGCCCGCGCCTGACGCTGACGTGGCGACTGCCGCCTACGGCCATCGCCCCGAGCTCACGCCCGAACGGCGGGCCTTCTACGAACGCCTGCGGTCGTTCGGCGCGGCGCCGCTCTGGGAGGTGATGGGCACTCTCATCCCGCCCGAGCCGCGGCCGCAGGCGCAGCCCGTCCTCTGGAAGTACGACGAGCTGCGTCCGTTGCTGATCGAGGCCGGCCGTCTGTTGACCGCGCAGGAGGCCGAGCGGCGCGTGCTCATCCTCGAGAATCCCGGGTTGCCGGGGCGCTCGCAGGCCACGGGCAGCCTGTATGCCGGTCTGCAGCTGATCCTGCCCGGCGAGACGGCCCGCACCCATCGGCATGCCTCGTCGGCGCTGCGTTTCGTGCTCGAAGGCGCCGGCGCCTACACGTCGGTGGACGGTGAGCGCGCCACCATGCACCCCGGCGACTTCATCGTCACGCCGTCGTGGCGCTATCACGATCACGGCAACCCGGGCGGCGAGACGACGATCTGGCTCGATGGCCTGGACGTTCCGATCGTGAACCTGTTCGACGCGAGCTTTGCCGAGCACCACGCCGAGGAGGTTGCGCCGGCGCGCGCGGCGGCAGGCGCCGCGCCGGTCTTCAGCTATCCCTTCGCCCAATCCCGCGCGCTCCTCGAGGAGCTCCGCCGCGAGCCGGTGCACCCGAGCCACGGCTACAGGCTGCGCTACGTCGATCCGGCCACCGGCGAATCGCCGATGCCGACGATTGCCGCGGTCCTGCAGCTGCTGCCGAAGGGGTTCGCGGGAACGCCGCTGCGCCAGACCGACGCGGCGATCTACGTGGGAGTGGAAGGGCAGGGGCGCGCGCACGTCGGCGACCGCACGCTCGACTGGGGCCGGCGCGACGTGTTCGTCGTCCCGTCCTGGATGCCGCTGCGCCTCGAGACGGTGGGCGGCGCCGACGCCGTGCTCTTCAGTTTTTCCGATCGCCCCGCGCAGCAGGCGCTCGGGCTCTGGCGCGAGCGCCCGGCTTAGCCCCCTCGAAAGTGCAATCGCGGTTACAGCTCCCGCGCCGCCGCGGGCCGCGTGCCAGTTTGCGCGCCCCTGCGCCCGCCGCGGGCCCGTCCTGCGCAGAACGGCCGCGCTGACGCATCTAAGTCCCTGATCTCCCGTCGCATCGCGGGTTCGCTCGGCGTCCTCCGCTGCCAGTCCCCGGGTGCCGCCGCGTGCCGAAACCGGCCACGTCGGCACGCCCGCGTCCCGCCTTGGTACCAGGCGCCGCACCGGCGCGCGTGGCACAGAGGGTGCACCCCTATCCTCGACGTAGACCACAGCGGATACGGTCCTATGAAGCGCTATTGCACATCACGGCTCGTTCGGCGGTTGCAGGACTCGAGGGGCGCCAACATCCTGGAGATGGCGCTCGTACTCCCGCTCCTCTTCCTGCTGACATTTTCAATCGTGGACTTCGCGTCGCTGTTCTACGTGTATCTGGCGCTCGAAAACGGCGTCACCCAGGCCGGGCGCTTTGGTGTCACCGGCAATGTCTCGGGTGGGCTGACCCGCGAGGATTCGATACGGCAGGCGATGCGCGACGCCACGCCGACCCTGACCGTCCAGGATGGCGATTTCACCTTCTCGCACCAGGTGCCGGGCGCCGCGAGCTGGCTGGCAGGCTCCGGCAACCCAGGGGACATCAGCAAGGTCAAGGTCACTCACACGTGGGCGCTGATGACGCCGTTCATCCGCGGGTTCTTCCCGGGCGGCAAGGTCACCATCGCCGTGGAGTCCGCGATGCTCAACGAGCCGAGGTTCGATTGACACTCCGCCTTCGCTCCGCTTCGGTGAGACCGGCGCATCGCCGCCGGTGGCTGCGCCGACCCGCCTCGGGTGAGCGCGGACAGACGCTGGTCGAGATGGCCTTCGTGCTGCCGATCGCCATGATGGTGTCGCTCGGCGTCGTCGAAGTGTCGTACGCCATCCTGCACCAGCACGTGATCAGCCGGATCACCCGCGAGGGCGCCAACCTGATTTCGCGCGACGTGTCGCTGCTGGATGCGACCAATGCGCTCAAGTCGATGAGTACCAAGCCGGTGGACTTCGCCAACGGCTCGCAGCTGGTGCTCTCGGTGCTCAAGAAGGGCTCTATCGTTGGCACCGCCAACTACGACAAGGTGGTGCTGTATCAGCGCTACGCGATCGGCACCCTCGGCACCGCCAGCACCCTCGCGACGGCGGGTCCCGGGAGCTTCGGCCCCGCGCCCGACTTCAAGGCCAACAACTCCGACACCGACGTCAACCTGCGGATCACCAACCTGCCCGCGAACGTGGACATCACCCGCGGCGGGCTGCTGTATGTAGCCGAGGTGTTCACGAACCACGCGCCGCTCACCCCCCTCAACAAGTTCGGCGTCACGATGCCCCCGACGCTGCGATCGATCGCGTTCTTCTAGCGAGGCTCCGCGTGCGACTGATGAGCAACGTTCTATCGCTTCGCCTCGCGAGACCAGCGTTTGATTGCCCGCCCTTTGGGCGGGCATGGCCCGAGGCACGAACCCCGAGGAAGGTAGCGATGACCAGACACGGACGCACCCATAACAGCGAAGCCGGCGTGGCCCTGATTCACATGGCCGTGTTCCTGCCCATGCTCCTGCTGTTCACCGGCCTGGCCGTGGACAGCGGCCGCGCCTACATCGTCAAGGCGCAGCTCTCGAAGGCCGTGGACGGTGCCGCGCTCAGCGCGGCGCGCAACCTGAACGGCGGCAATCCGAAGGGCGAGGCGGCCAAGGTGTTCAACGCCAACTTCCCGCCCAACTTCATGGGCGCGACGTCGGTGACCGACCCGGCCTCGGCGCCCGACTTCTACGAGATGCACACGGTGGAGGCGACCGGGCTGCACGTGGTCACCATCAAGGCCACGGCCACGGTGCCCACCACGTTCATGCGCCTCGGCAACTTCAACGAGGTGACGGTGTCGAGCGCCAGCGAGGCGACGCGCCGGCTGGTGGACCTGTCGCTCGTGCTCGACGTGTCGGGCTCGATCGGCCCGGCCTGGCCCGCCGTCCGCGACGCCGCGCGCAGCTTCATCGACTCGTTCGACAAGAACGGCGACCGCATGGCGCTCATCACCTACAGCTACGGCGCCAAGGTGCTCGATCCGATGCCGGCCGGTTTCGGCTTCGACAAGGACAAGCTGAAGGCGGACGTGCCGAGCGCCCTGCCGGGCGGCACCACCGCCACGCCCGAAGGGCTCTATCGCGGCTGGGACGAACTGCGTTCGGTATCGCTGGGGCAGCAGGCCGGACTGCGTGTGATCGTGCTCTTCACCGACGGGTCCGGCAACGTCCTGCCGGGCTTCCTGGACGGCAGCGGCATCGCGAAGGGCGTGTTCAGCGGCGACTTCCCGAAGGTGCTGCCGGATCCGAACAACTCCACCACCAACACGCCGGCCCTCCAAGGCTTGTTCCAGACCGAGACCGGCGCGCAAAGCCCCAGCTGGTCATTCACGCCGCCCAACTGGGACAGCACCAGCACCACGGCCAACCTGAAATACCTGCCGGCCACCAGCGCGCACACGCATCACCGCAGCGCCGGCATTCCGGTGTCGTTCGCGCTTCAGTCGAACACGCTGAAGGTGAACGGCGTGACTCAGAGCACGAAGCGCGGCCTGCGTAACTACAACAGCACCGTCAGCCAGTATCCGGCCGAGGTGTTCAACGTCCGCAACGCCGTCACCAACCTCACCGAGATCATCGCCGACGCGGTCCGCAGCGATACGACCGGCGACCACAAGATCCGCATTTTCGCCATCGGCATGGGCGACCTGGTGAAGATGAACCTGGGCACGATTCCCGAGTCGTCGGAGAGTGTGCTGAAGCGGATTGCCAACGACAAGACGTCGGCCGACTTCAACTCGGCGCAGCTCGAAGGCAAGTACTACTTCGCGCAGACCGCCGCCGACCTCGGCCCGGTGTTCCAGCAGCTGCAGGCCCAGATCGTCCGCCTGAGCAAGTAAGCCTAGCGCCTTTCTTTCTTCAACCGCTCGGCGGCCAGCTGCTTGAACTCGCGGTCCTCTGGTTCCCACTCCGGGTTGACCGGACCGTCGATCACCTTCTGCAGCTCCGCTATCGCGTCGGCTTTGCGATCGAGCTCGAACAGCGTCTCGGCAAGAAAGAAGTGGGACGCGGTGCTCTGCGGATCGTAGGTGAGCGACTTGCGCAGGTGCTCCTCCGACTGCTTCTTGCTGCCGCCGAACAGCCCCGGCACCTTGTAGTACCAGCGCCCGAGCGCGCGGTCGGCGGAGCCGTTCTGATAGGGGGCGTCGAGCTGCAGCACCTTCTCGAGCGCTTCGCGGATCGGCGTGCGGTACTTCAAGCCCTGCCGCATGCCGAACGATTCAGCCAGTTCGCCCATGCTGGCGGCCATCCAGAAGTAGCCCTCGGGCCGCGCGGGCTCCAGCAGGCTGGCCTGGCGGCCGGCCTCCACGCCGCGTTCGAGCGCGGGCCGCCGCGCGGCCTGGTCTTCATGTCCGCCAAGCCAGTAGGCGGCGCGCGCCAGCTTCCATGCCGATTCGAAGTCCTTGGGATTCTTCGCGAGCCGTGCACTCCAGATGCTCGCGGCCTCACGCGCCTTGGCCACCGTGGTCCGTTCGCGATAGAGCGCGTCGGGGTCGCCCTGCGGTTGCGCCTGCAGCGCCGACGAGGTGGCGAGGGCAGCGATATAGAATACGGCGATGGAGGCTCTCATCCGGAAGCTCCTCGTGGACCTTGGCGAGGACCCCGATCGCGAAGGGCTGGTCAAGACGCCGCACCGCGTCAGCAAGGCGATGACGTTCCTCACGAGCGGGTACGCGGCCGACATCGACCAGATCCTGAACGGCGCCCTGTTCACGGTGGACTACAGTGAGATGGTAATCGTGCGCGACATCGACTACTACAGTCTGTGCGAGCACCATCTGCTGCCGTTCTTCGGCAAGTGCCACGTCGCCTACATCCCCAACGGCCGGGTCATCGGGCTCAGCAAGATTCCCAGGCTCGTCAACGTGTTCGCGCGACGGCTGCAGCTGCAGGAGCGCCTGACGGCCCAGATTGCCGAGACGATCCAGCAGAAAATCGCGCCCCTCGGCGTGGCGGTGGTGTGCGAGGGCACCCACCTGTGCATGTCGATGCGCGGGGTCGAAAAGCAGAACTCGACTGCGGTCACGAGCGCGATGCTGGGGTCGTTCCAGACGTGCGCGCGAACGCGCATGGAGTTCCTCTCGCTCCTCAAGCGTCAGGGCAGCCCGATTGGACACGATTCCCACCTCGACCACGCCTCGCTCGACGAATAGACGGCTGGCGGCCCTGGCGGTCGCCCTGTGCTGCGCGTTCGCGTCGCTCGAGGCCCAGACCCGGCGACCCGCACCCAAGCGTCCCGCGGCCCCCGCGCCTGCGCCGGTCATCAAGACCGAGCCGGCGATGATGACGTGCCCGCAGGTGCTCGGCGAAGGCGTCCGCACCAAGCGGCAGTTCTGCGACGTGCTGATCGGGCGCGATCCGGCCGGCGGCATCTTGATTACGCTGCCGCCGCACGCCGGAACGCTGACGCTGACCTTCGACTTGCACAACCGGCACACCTACTCGGAAGAGCTCGTGCGCACCGGCAAGGCGTATAGCCGCTACACCGCCACGATCGGCGTGCTCACGCTCGACAACACGCTCATCTCGCGGGCCATCGTGCAGAACGAGTTCCGCACGCAGGCCGACCTGGTGGATCGCATTTCCGGCGGCGGCGGCGCGTCCGGACTGAAGGCCGTGGCGCCCACCGGCACTGAACCCGTCTCGATCCTCATCCCCGAGGAGACGATGCAGGTGAGCATCCTCGGGGAAAAGCTGTCGGTGGTGCGGCCGGACAACACCGACACCTTCAATGCCACCGGTCGGCCGATGGCCATCATCAGCAACGTGATGGTCGAGTACAAGCCGCCGCCGCCAAAGCCGGTGCGGCGTCCCGCCGCCAGGCGTCCGGCCACGCCCAAGAAGTAGAGCTGTTCGAAAACGAACACCAACTGATCGATCTGCGGCCACGTCCAACTGGCCATGCAGATCAGGAGCGCGTTCGAAACGGCCGCACAGGACGTCCGCTACGCGCTGCGCACGCTGCGCGCGGCGCCCGGCTTCACGGCCGTGGCCCTGGCATTGCTGGCGCTCGGCATCGGTGCCAACACGGCGATCTTCAGCGTGGTCAGCGCCGTGCTCCTTCGGCCGCTCCCGTTCCCGGAGCCCACCCGAGTAGTGCTGTTGTGGGAGGACATGACGGCTGTGGGTGGTCCGGCCCGCGTCGAGGCGTCGCCGGGCGACTACGTGTCGTGGAGTGAGCGCAATCGGTCGTTTACCGGCGTCGCTGGATATGGGCTCGACCACTACACCCTGACGGGGGCCGGAGACCCCGACAAACTGACCGGCGCGAGGACCAGCGGAAACCTGTTCGCCGTCCTCGGGATGCAGCCGCTCCTCGGACGCACGCTCACGAGCGACGACGACCGGCCCGACGCGCCGGCAGTGGTGGTGCTCGACGAGCGGGCGTGGCGGGCACGCTTCGCGGCCGACGCCGGCGTGGTGGGCCGCACCGTTCGCCTCAACGGCATGCCGCACACGGTCGTGGGCGTGGTGCCCGCGGACTTCCGGTTCCCAGACAAGACGGTGGCGCTCTTCATCCCGTCGAAGCTCACGCCCGTGGAGCGCGAGCTGCGGTCGGGATATTTCATGTACGTCGTGGCCCGCTTGAAGCCGGATGTCAGCCTGGCGCAGGCCCAGGCCGACATGACGGCGCTGGCCCGGCAGCTCGCGCGCGAGTTCCCAGGTTCGAACGGACGCACCGGCGTCACGGTGTCGGCGTTGCACGAGCACCTCACGCGCGAGGCGCGCCCGTCGATGGCGATTCTGCTCGCCGCCGTGGGGCTGGTGCTGCTGATTGCGGGCGCAAACCTGGCCAACCTCCTGCTCATCCGCGGAGCGACTCGCATGCGGGAGGTCGCCGTGCGTCAGGCACTTGGCGCCACCCACAGACGCATCACGCGACAGTTGCTCACCGAAAACGCCGTGCTCGCGGTCGCCGGGGCGGGGCTCGGCGTCGCGCTCGCGATTCCGGCGCTGCGCTATCTGGGGCGATTGACGCCAACCGGTCTGTCCGCCGCCGCCGCCCCCACGCTCGACATGCGCGTCTTCCTGTTCACCGCCGGGATCACCATGGTGATGGTGCTCGGGTTTGGGACCGCGCCGGCGTTTGCCGCCGCCCGCGTGGACCTCGAGTCGGCGATTCGAAGCGGCGGGTCGCGCGGCACGACCGGGCGAGGGCGCATGCGGAGCGCGCTGGTCGTGGCGGAGCTCGCCCTCACCGTCATCCTGGTCGTGGGCGCCGGGCTGCTGCTGCGCAGCTATGCCAACGTTCTGGCCATCGATCCCGGGTTCGATCCGCATCGGTTGCTCGTGGCTGAAACGCCGCTGCCGCCGTTGAAGTACGCCGACACCATCACGCGGTCCGCGTTCCTCCGCTCCGTGGCCGAGCGCGTCAGCGCCATCCCCGGCGTCACCGCCGCCGGCTTTGCCAACTTCCCGCCGATGGTGTTCAAAGGAGGCCGGGCATTCATCACGGCTGAAGGTGAGCCACCCCCGCCGCCGGGTGACATCTCGCGCAACATGACCGTCGATCGCACGGCCGGCCCGGGGTACTTCCGCGCGCTGGGCGTGCCGTTCCTGCGCGGACGGGACTTCGACGATCGCGACGCGCAGTCAGGCGTTCCGGTGGCGATCGTGAATCGCACATTCGCCGAACGCCGCTGGCCCAACCAGGATCCGATCGGACGCCGGATCAAATTCGGTCCCGCGACCGCACCCGGCCTCTGGCTGACCGTCGTGGGCGTGGTGGAAGACGTCCGCGAGATGGCGCTCGAAACCCGCGCCGAGCCCGAGATGTATGGACCGAGCAACCAGGGGCAGGGGATCCCGCCATTCCTCTGGCCGCAGTACCTCGTCGTGCGGACGGCTGGTGATCCGTTGTCGATCGCGGCGGCAGTGCGGGCAGCCGTATGGAGCGTGGATCGCGATCAAGCGGTGTCGAACATGCGGACGATGGACGACGTGTTCAACGTGGAGCTGCAGAATCGCAACACGCAGCTGACGCTGGTGGGCGCCTTCGCGCTGCTCGCGTTCGTCATGGCGGGGATCGGCCTTTACGGCGTGCTCGCCTACACAGTGGCGCAGCGGCTGCCGGAGATCGGCGTTCGCGTGGCCCTGGGCGCCGCCCGCACCACGGTGGTCATGGACACGCTGCGCAGCGCGATGGCGCTGGCCGCCATCGGGATCGCGCTCGGCCTGGCCGCGGCGGTGGCCGTCAGCCGCGCGCTGCAGACATGGCTCTTCGGCGTCGGTCCGCTCGACGTGTCGACGTTCGTGGGAACGGCCCTGCTGCTGGCGGTGATGGCGCTGCTGGCGAGCGCCGTTCCGGCTGCCCGTGGCGCCAGCGTCGACCCCGTTCGCGTCCTGCGCACGGAGTGATGTAGGGGGTGGATGTAGAGGGTAGAGGAGGGCGGTCTTCAGGCCGCCCTAGAGGCCAAAGGCTAGAGGCTAGAGACTCCGCGTCAGTAAGAGATCACTCTGACGCGAGTCCCAGTGGTCGGACGGGCTTCGACGCCTTCTTCCTCGTCGAGCGCCGCAAAGCCGCACTGCTCGGGGTCGAACATGCCCCACTCGTCCTGCACCGGGCGCTTCGACGGCTTGGCGGCCGGCGCGGGCGCCGCGGGCACCTGCGTGGCGCCCGCGTGCACCTTCTTCTTCGGCTTCTTCGGCCGCGGCATCGTGAGGCCCCGCTCGAATTCTTCGATGACCAGCGCGTCGAGGCCCACCTTGCGCGCGGCGTCGCCGATGAGCGACAGCGCTTCCTGGTCCAGGGCCGGCGCCGCCTGAGGCTCGCTCGAGGCTTGCCGCGACAGCGCGGGAGCCGCTGCCGGCCGCGCCGCATACGGATCCAGTGGCGGGTGCTCGCCGACGCCAAGATCCGTGGCGACCGCCGAGATGCTGGGCACGTCGAAGTCGTTCCAGGCATCGCCGAAGCCGTCCACGAGCGTGAACGAGAAGCGCGACGGCTCGGTCGGCGCTGCCGGCGCCGGCGACGTGAACGCGAACGCGTCGACGTCCAGCGCGATCTCTTCGTCGAGCTCTTCGTCGGGCGCCGACAAAGCCGCCACGGCCTCGGGCTTCTCGACTTGCTCTTCGACAACCGGCTCGAACACGACCGGCTCGAACGTGATGAGCTCGTCTTCGGCGGCCGGGCCCACCGTTAACTCGCTGACACCGGGTTCGGGTGCGGGCGCGGCGGCGATTGACTCGGGCTCGAACGCCACTGCCGGTTCGGGCTCGAACGCCACCACCGGTTCCGGCTCGATCGCGACCACAGCCTCCGGTTCGACCGCAGGCTCCGGCGCCATCGTGAAGATCGGCTCGGGCTCGACGGTCATCACCGGCGCCGGCTGGTCGAAGGCGATGATCGGCTTCGCCGCCGGCGACGCGAACAGGCTGGGATCGATGCCAGCAATCTCAACCGGCTTGGGCGCGCGCGCCGCAGCCGGCTCGGCGAAGAGCGACGCGAAGAGGCTCTTCTCGCCGTGCATGGGTGCGGAGAAGTCGATGACCGGTTCAACCGGCGCCGGCGCGGGCGACATCGACGCTGCCGGGGCGGCAAACAGGCTGGCCAGATCGTCGAGACTTTCCTGCCGCCGGGCCGGCCCCGCGGCCAGCTCGCTGGCAATTGCGTCGAGACTCTGGAACGAGTGCATCTCGACGACGGGGACTGGAGGCTCGCCCGGGATGCCCTCCGGGAGCGCCGGCGGCGGCGTCTGGCGCGACAGCTCGTCGAGCGCCTCGGCGGCCATCGGATCGGCATAGAGATCGCCGAAGCTGACCGCGGGTTGCGGCTCGGGCTCGACCATCGGCTCCGCGATGGGTGCGATCTCCTCTTCCGCCATCATCGCGAAGGGCGCCTCGAACATCGGCTCTTCGATCGCCGGCGCCTCGACGGCGGGCTCCTCGACGGCAGGCTCCTCGACGGCGGCCGCCTCGATGGCG
>Ga0070664_100003436_pt1 | contig 12801 bp, 14 predicted proteins | sample KBSC73metaG_FD_65863 | JGI IMG/M metagenome (GOLD analysis project Ga0070664, IMG submission 65863) | Corn rhizosphere microbial communities from Kellogg Biological Station, Michigan, USA - KBS C7-3 metaG | ecosystem: Host-associated > Plants > Roots > Rhizosphere > Soil ... | reverse complement strand
AACGTTGCCCCGCCCGCGCCGCCGGTCGAATATCCCGGCTGGGCGCGAAGGGATGCTTGGACCGTCGGCAGCCTGCGGCCGGAAGACGCCGGCTTGACGGACGATGCATGGGGCGGCGCGAGCGGGGCCTTCCTCACGACGTTGATGCGGCGGATGCACACGCCCCTCGCATCGCGCTGGGCGCATATCGCGCTGCGTGACGGCCTCCTCGCCAGGCTTCGCGCGCCCGTCGGCGTCCATCCGGTCGATTGGGTCGGCGAGCGCGCCTGGCTCTTGTTGCGGCTCGGCGAGGCCGATGCAGCGCGAATGCTTGTTGCGGGCGTCGATGCGGACCGCTTCACACCGAAAATGGTGCAGGTCGCGGTTCAGAGCGCACTCGCAAATGCCGACCCGCCGGCGCTTTGCCCGCTCGAAGACGGGCTGAGGCAGAACGATGCGGCGATTCAGCGCCTGGTGCAGGCGATCTGCGCTTCGCTCGCGGGTGAGCCCGAGTCGGCCGCAGCGATGATCGACCAGGCCCGCCGCTTCGGCCGGATCGGCGGCGTCGACCTCACTCTGGCCGAGAAGGTGGTGGGCGCCGGTGCGAACGGCCGTGCGGCCACCATCGAATGGGATCCAGTCGATTCGCTCACCGCCTGGCGCTTCGGCCTGGCCACCGGAACCGGCGCAACGCCGCCAGACCGACTGATGAATGCCGCCTCACCGCAGTTGCGTGCATTTCAGGCGCGCGCGCCATTGTTGAGCGCGCAGCAACGGCTCCCGTCGGCAATGATTGCCGCCGGTCTCGGCGTTTTCTCGTCGCAGACGATGGTCGACCTCTATTCGTCGATCTACGATTCGACGGACCCAAGCGATTTGCCGGACACGGACGCCTGGCAGCTGCGGCAGGCCTTCGTGGGGAAGGGTGCGGACACGCGGCTGGCGGCCATCCGCAAGCTCCTCGGCACAGGAAAGGATGGGCTCCAGAAGGAAGCGGCACGAGCGCTCGCGGCGCGGGCGGCGACGCTTGTGGAGCCGAATTCCAAGCTTTCGAAGGACGCGCCGGATCTCATCTCAGCGATGCTTGCGGGAGGATATGACCAGGCGGCGGCGCGCTGGATTACTGCAGTGAACGGCATGGAGGATGAGGACAGCGATCGTTGCTGGGCCATGTTGGCGCTCGCGACGCCGAACATCGCCGACGTGGGCTCGAGCCGCATCACAGGCTTCATCCGCCGCGACAAGAGCCGTGATCGGGTCCGCAGCGCACTGCTCGTCGCAGGCCTGGCCGGGCTCGGTCGGATCAGCGCGGATACGGCCAATACATTCAATCGCCGATACGGGCTCGGTCTCGGGCATGTCACGAGCTGGACGCGAATGATCGACGCGGCCGCGATTCGCGGGCAGGGCGGCACGGTGCTGGTCCTGACGGGCACGGGCTTCCAGACACCGCGCTTCGACCGCGTGCCGGGATCCCATCTCTACCATGCGGTTTCAGCCCTGAACCGCACTCATCAGGAGTTTACGGCGCGGATGATCGCCGCCGAGGCGCTTTCACGAACGTGACGCCCGACGATCGGGCCCTCGTCGACCGTTTCCTCGACATGATGGCCGCAGAAGCCGGCTCGTCCCGCCACACACTCGCCGCTTATCGCAACGATCTCGACCGGGCGTCCGAAGCCGTCGGCTCGCTCGGTTCCGCATCCACCGACGACCTGTCCCGCCTCGGCGCGAATTGGGGGGAGCTCGCGCCGTCGACCGTAGCGCGCCGTTCTGCGGCGCTCCGACGCTTTTACGCCTTCCTGGTTGATGATGGCCTGCGCAAGGACGATCCGTCCGAGGCGCTGCCGCGCCCGCGCCTTGAGCGCCCTTTGCCGCGGATACTCGACACTCATGAAGTCCAGCGGATGTTCGAGGCCGCGGAGGACCGGGCCGCGAGCGGGGAACTCGCCGCGGTCCGCAATCTGGCGCTGCTGGAGCTGCTCTACGGTTCCGGGCTGCGAGCCACCGAGCTAGTCAGCCTGCCGCGCGGGGCCGTGAGGGCGAATCAGCCCTTCCTGATGGTGCGCGGCAAAGGATCGAAGGAGCGGCTGGTCCCGATTTCCTCACGCGCGCAGGCGGCGGTCGAAAGGTGGCTCGACATATCGCCCGGCGGCACAACCTGGCTTTTCCCCAGCGGCAAGGCTCACCTAAGCCGGGTTCGGCTTTTTCAGATCGTTCGCGCAATGGCCGCTGACGCCGGAATTCCGCCCGAGCGAGTCAGCCCGCACGTTCTTCGTCACGCCTTTGCGACGCACCTGCTCTCCGGCGGCGCCGACCTTCGCGTGCTCCAATCCCTGCTCGGTCATGCCGACATCGCGACGACCCAGATATATACCCATGTGGACAGCGCCCGGCTGGTGGAGCTCGTCAATGCGCGGCATCCGCTGGCAACGCGTTCACGTTGACCAGATACGCTCGTTCCGCCTAGTCGCCGCCACGAATGCAGACCTACCTCGATTTCGAAAAGCCGATCGCCGAGCTCGAGACGCGTGTCTCCGAGCTTCGCGAGACTGCAGCCAGTTCCGACGACATCGATATTGATGCGGAGGTCGCCAGGCTCGAGTCCAAGGCCGACAAGCTTCTTCGCGACACCTATGCGAAGCTGACCCCGTGGCAAAAGGCGCAGGTTGCCCGGCACCCAGATCGCCCGCATTTCAAGGATTACGTCGGGGGCATCGTCGACGACTTCCTGCCCCTCGCCGGCGATCGTTCTTTCGCCGACGATCCGGCCATCGTCGGCGGCCTTGCCCGCATCGACGGGCGACGCGTCATGCTGATCGGCCACGAGAAGGGCGACGACACCGCCTCGCGGCTCCGGCACAATTTCGGGATGGCCAAGCCCGAAGGCTACCGGAAGGCGATCAGGCTGATGCGCCTTGCCGACCGGTTCGGCATCCCCGTCGTGACGCTTGTCGACACGCCAGGTGCCTTCCCGGGCGTGCAGGCCGAGGAGCGCGGACAGGCCGAGGCAATCGCCCGTTCGACCGAGGAGTGTCTCGCTCTTGGGGTGCCCATGGTCGCCGTGATCGTCGGGGAGGGCGGCTCAGGGGGCGCGGTAGCGATTGCAACCGCGAACCGGGTGTTGATGTTCGAACATGCCGTCTATTCGGTGATCTCGCCGGAAGGCTGCGCATCGATCCTCTGGCGAACCGCGGACAAGGCCGCTGAGGCTGCCGAGGCGATGAAGATCACCGCCGCGGACCTTCAGGCGCTGGGTGTCATCGACCGGATCGTGTCGGAGCCTCTGGGCGGCGCCCACCGCGAGCCGGAAGCCGCGATTGGGGCGCTCAAGGGTGCGCTCCTGGAGGAGCTCGACGGCTGCGGCAAGCTCGGCCCCGACGAGCTGCGCGCTCAGCGGCGCGCCAAATTCCTCGCCATTGGCTAGCAGGAACCGCCGGCAGTCATTTTCCGTTCACGGTCGCAACGCTTAGTTCGCGCACGAAACGAGGAAATTGCTGCTGTCATGCGTAACAGGGTCCTTCTTCTCGCCGCCGCTGCTCTGGCCGTCACTCCGGCCGCCGCGCAGCAATTGCGCTATCTCAATTCGCAGGACGTCGCCGAAGCGCAGCGCGATCATGCCGAGCTGGTTCGTGAGCTGGGAGGCGCGGAAACGGGTCCTCGGGCCGCTTACGTGCAATCCATCGGCCGCCGCGTTGGGGCTTTCTCGGGCATCGCCAATCCCGGGCAGGCGCTGCATTTCACGACGCTCAATTCGGCCGTCGAGAACGCTTTTTCGGTGCCGGGAGGTTATGTTTACGTAACCCGCCAGCTCATGGGACTGATGGATGACGAGTCCCAACTCGCCTTTGCGCTCGGTCATGAAGTCGGTCACGTTGCCGCCAACCACGCCCATATCCGAGAGCAATATGCTCAGCGCAGCACGCTCGGAGTATTCGGCCAGATCCTCGGGGCGATCTTTGGGCCGGTGGGCGAAGTTTTGCAGGCACGTTCCAGACTCGACCTGCTCAGTTTCTCTCGCGACCAGGAATATCAGGCTGATACACTCGGCCTGAGGTACCTGGTCGCCGCGGGGTACGACCCTGCGGGCGGGGCCGGAATCCTGGCGGCCCTCAGCCGCTCCAGTGCCTTGCAGTCACGCCTCCAAGGCAGAACCAACCGCCAGACACCCGAATGGGCCAGCACGCACCCGCTCAGCGAGAACCGCATGGTGAGGGAGCTTAGCCAGGCGCGCGCCACCGGGAAGCTGGGTACCGGCATTCGGAACCGCGACGTTTTCCTCAATCAGCTGGAGGGCCTTTTCGTAGACGATGATCCTGCGCAAGGCGTGATCGAAGGACCAACCTTCACTCACCCTGACCTGCGCATCCAGTTCACCGTGCCGCAGGGCTATCTCATGTCAAACGGCAGTGATGCTGTGACCGTGTCTGGCTCGGCCGGCAAGGCGCAGTTCCGGGGAGGGCAGTATAACGGTAGCCTGGACGATGCCGTGCTGCTGGCGTTCCGCCAGCTCACGCGCGGTCAATCCAACTTCCCGGTTCCTCCGCCTCAGCATGCCACCATCAACGGGATGCCAGCAGCGGTCACGACCGCGCGGGTCAACACATCTTCAGGACAGGTCGATGCCAGCGTCGCCGCATATCAATGGGACGCGCAGCGGATTTATTATTTCGTGATGCTTACGCCCGGTGGTTACGGCGTGGGGCCCTTTTCGACCATGATCAATTCGCTCCGGCGGATCACCCCTGCGGAAGCGGCGGCGATCAGGCCGCGGATCATCCACATCCAGACCGTCAGGCCGGGAGACACCTTGCAGTCGCTCAGCGAGCGGATGGCTTATCGAGACTTCAGGCTCGAGCGGTTCCTGACGTTAAACGGTCTGGCGGCGAACAGCACGCTGACGCCGGGACAGAAGGTCAAGCTAGTAATCTACGGGACGAGGCGGGTCTGAACGCCGATCAGCCCATCAGGGCATGTAGGTGTTCATCGTATTGGAGAGCTGGCCCCATTTGCCGCCGACACCGCCGCCAAGCTGCTGCATGCCGCCAATGCAGGCGACGCAGATTAGCGCGCAGATAAGCCCGTATTCGATCGCAGTCGCCCCTCGCTCATCGGCGCCGAGCCTGCGCAATATTGTCCGGATAGCGATCACGCCACCCTCCTCTGGTCCACGTCCACGTGACCTGTTTACTGCGTCTGAGGTTAACAACTCTTCCCCGGTACAGAGTTAACGCGCTTTCATCCCTCTTTCGGAGTCCAGGCCGCGAAATGGAGGATTTCGAAGGTTTCGACGGTCCGCGAACCCTGGCCTGCTTCCGCAAAAGCCGCAACGGCGGCCGCCATCGCGCTCTTTCCGACATAGCGCGGCCTCCCGCTAAGCGTGTTCGTGCAGCCCATCGCTCGCAAATCCGAAACGAGCCGGTCCAGTGACTGATAGGAAACCGCGACGCGATCCACATCGACCACAGGATGCACGAACCCGGCATCGGCCAATAAAGGCGCGAGTGCCGACGCCTCGATCCGGGGATGAATGTGCGGGGCTGCCACACCCGTTGCTGAGTCGGCGGCGCGCATGGCGTTCCTCAGCGCCGGCAGCGTATCGCCCCCCGACACGGCGCCGAGGACGAGGCCGTCATCCTTCACGGAATGCCGGATAAGGCGGAGCGCCAGCGGCAGGCCGTTAACCGTATCCAGCGTGCCGATGGCGAGCACGAGGTCGTAGACGGCCGCCTCGGGTTCCCAAGCGTCTTCGATCACGATGCGACCACTTGCCTGCTCGGCGAAGAGCGGCCCGGGATCGGCCGTGTCCGTTCTTTGGGCAAACGAGCTTAGCCGCTCCGGCCAACGCGGGTCCGGGCATCCAATGATCAGGGCGCGGCCGAATTGCCTCGGCATCATTCGCAGCCGTTCCAGACAATCTTCAAAGGCACGTTCGTAGAGGAACAGCTCTGGACCGAGCCGAGCCGCCCGGTCCCGCCTCCGGGCCCGCAATTTCATGTCGAACAGGTCAGGCACGGCCGCGCTTGTGCGCTGGCCGCGACCGGGCGACAAGAAGCGATGACCGTCTCGATCTTCCGCGCTGCCGCTCGCTGGGTACTGGATTTCGCGCTTCCGCCACGATGCGCCGGTTGCGGGACGATTGTGGAAGACGTCCACAGCTTTTGCTCCGACTGCTGGCCCAAGGTGCAATTCCTGGGTGAAAGCGGGTGCGCGACTTGCGGCCTGCCACTCCCGGGCACGGAGCAGACGGCATGTGGCCGATGTCTTGCGAAACCCCCGCGCATCGTGCGGACTAGAGCCGCGGTCGCCTACGATGAACTGTCGCGCGACCTTGCAATCCGGCTGAAATACGGGCGCAAGGTCGCCATCGCGAGGGCGATGGCTCGCTACATGGCGCCGCTCGTCAACATCGAGGGCCAGCCTTTGCTGGTGCCTGTCCCTCTGCACCGAAGTCGCCTGTGGGGCCGCGGGTTCAATCAGTCCGCGCTTGTCGCGCGCGAACTCTCGCGCCGCCTCGGCATCGCATCCGATCCGCTCGTCCTGCGTCGGACCCGGCCAACGCCGCCGCTCAAGGGAATGACCCACTTGCAGCGCCGCAAGGCCGTCGCCGGAGCATTTAACGTCCGTGACCGTAACGCGGTCGCAGGCAAGACCATCATCCTAGTTGACGACGTCCTGACCACCGGAAGCACCGCCGATGCCTGCGCGCGCACCCTGCAACGAGCGGGCGCTGCGCGGGTAGAGCTGGTCACCTGGGCCCGTGTGGTGAAACCTTCGCAGTTGATGCGTTGAGCGCCATGCCTAAGTATCGGCGTGAAAGGATGTTTCGTGCCGCGTATTGAGATCTACACCAAGACGTTCTGTCCCTATTGCTGGCGAGCGAAGACTCTGCTCGAATCGAAGGGGGTCTCGTTCCACGAGATTTCCGTCGATTTCGGCGGAGCCCAGAAGGAGACGATGGTGCAACGGGCGAACGGGCGCACGACCGTCCCGCAGATATTCATCGGAGAGACGCATGTTGGCGGATGCGACGAACTTCTCGCCCTCGAGCGCGCCGGTGAGCTGGATGCGCTGATCGCGGCCTGAGGCATGACACGGATCGCCCTCTTTCAGTCGACAACCGGCATCGATCCGGCGGCGAACGCACGGGCGGTCGTCGACGCGATCGAGCAGGCTGCCGCGGGGGGCGCCGAGATTCTGTTCACTCCTGAGATGTCAGGGCTGCTCGACCGCGATGCGGCGCGCGCGGCAAAGTCGCTCCGGCCGGCCGAAGAGGATGAGGTGCTTGCCGCTGCGCGTGAGGCGGCTGCGCGCCATCGCATCTGGTTGCATATCGGCTCGCTTGCCGTGCTCGTCGAGGATGGGAAGGTCGCCAACCGGGGCTTCGTCGTCGATCGCGATGGCAAGGTCCGGGCCACCTACGACAAGATCCATCTGTTCGACGTCGACCTTCCCACCGGCGAGAGCTGGCGCGAGTCAAACGTCTATTCGGCGGGCAAGGGCGTCGTGCTCGTCAATGGAACTCCGGTCGGCAGGCTCGGCCTCACGATCTGCTACGACCTCCGCTTCCCCGGCCTGTTCGCGCGGCTTGCCGAATCCGACGCGGACGTAATCGCGGTGCCCGCCGCTTTCACCGTTCCGACGGGAAAGGCGCACTGGCACGTGCTCCTTCGCGCGCGTGCAATCGAAGCCGGCCTGTTCGTCGTGGCTGCGGCCCAGGTCGGGCATCATCAAGACGGCCGGAACACGTTCGGCCACTCGCTGGTCGTCGATCCATGGGGCGAAGTCCTACTCGACATGGGAGAAGAGGGGCAGGGCGTCGGCTTTGCAGACGTGGATCTCAAGCGCATCTCTGACGTCCGTTCGCGCATTCCGGCGCTCAACCACCGCCGGCCCATTCCGGATGCGGTCAGCCTGTGATCGTATTCGATCTTCAATGCTCCGCCGACTGCGGGACCTTCGAAGCCTGGTTCCGCTCGAACTCCGATTATGAGGAGCAGCGTGAAGCCGGCCTGGTCATCTGCCCGGTGTGCCATTCGCCAGAGGTCGCGAAGGCGCCGATGGCGCCGAGCGTTCCCCGCAAGACTCCTGATATTACAGTCACCAAGCTAGCCGCGCTTCAGGCCGAGATGCTCAAAAACTCTCGCTGGGTCGGCGACGAATTCACGGACAAGGCACGCGCCATGCACTGCGGCGAGATTGAGCCCGAGCAGGTTCACGGAAATGCGACTCTCGAGCAGGCAAAGTCGCTCGCGGAGGACGGCGTGCCGGTCGCGCCCTTGCCGCTTCCAGTAACGCCGCCGAACCAGGTGAATTGATTGGCGGGGCCGCTGCCCCTATTCGCTTCCCCAGCGACCCCGTAGCTCAGCAGGATAGAGCATCAGATTCCTAATCTGAGGGCCACAGGTTCGAATCCTGTCGGGGTCGCCAAGAGATGAAGGGTCCACGAATGCCGACGCAGCAAGAGGCCGAGCATCGCGCGGGACTGGCCGACCGCCTGTTTACGGAGCATCCGCGCTCGCTTGGGATGAGCTGGGCGGGACATGGCGTCGGCGCGGTTGCGATCGGCGTCAGGCTCGTCGGCGCGGGCGTCGCCTGCATCATTCACGCGGTTGTGCCCGGCCTTTTCACCCAGACCGCCGGGAAGACGATCACCGGGATGTACGACCACATGAATCGGCGAAAGGCCGGCGCCGTAAATCCGGAGGCTTGGCCTGACTACGAAATCTGACCGCGTACCGGTCGCGATTGTCGGGGGAGGCGCCTCGGGAACCATTCTCGCAGCGCAGCTGGCGCGGCGCGGGATCCGGACGATGCTCATCGAGGGCAGCGGGCGGATGGGCCGCGGCGTCGCTTATTCGACGACCGAGCCCGCGCATTTGCTGAACGTTCGCGCCGAGGGGATGAGCGCCTGGGCGGGGGAGCCCGACCAGTTCGCCAGGCTCTACGCCAGGGAAGGCGGCGAACCGCGCGGATTTGCCCAACGCCGTTTCTTCGCGCGCTATCTGGGCGAATTGCTCGATCAGGCCGTAGCGAGCGGCTACGTGGAATTGGTCGAAGCGACCGTCACCAGCGGCACTCGCGACGGAGCGGCCTGGACGATCGAACTGGACGACGGATCTTCCGTGGAAGCGAAGTCCCTAGTGCTTGCAGTCGGCAACCAGGAACCGGATGCGCTGGGCGCGTTCAGAGAACCAGGAGCGAGGTTTATCGCAAATCCCTGGGGACGTGACGCGCAAGATGCCGTCGCAGAACTCGCCGCATCGGGAGGAGCCGCGTTGCTCGTCGGGACCGGGCTCACGATGGTCGACCTCGTGCTCTCGCTTGACGCCGCGGGGCACCAGGGCCGGATCGTCGCTTTGTCGCGGCGCGGCCTCGCTCCTCGCGCTCACGCCGACTTTGAGCCGGCCCCGGTCGAAGCCGGCGAGCTGCCGCAGGGACTTCGGCAGCTCTTCCACTGGCTTCGCAGGCGCAGTGCCGAGGTCGGCTGGCGCGCTGCCATCGACAGCCTCCGGCCGCACAGCCACGAAATCTGGCAAGACCTGGAGCACGAAGAGCATCGGCGGTTCCTGCGCCATGTGCGTCCGTGGTGGGACGTTCATCGCCATAGGATCGCACCCGAGGTCGGCGAGACCATCGCACGGCTGGTCGGGGAAGGTCGGCTCGAGATTGTCGCTGGCAGGATCGTCAGCGCTCGAGATACGGCGGACGCGATCGAGGTCGAATATCGGAGACGAGGCGCGCCGGCGTCGCAGACGGAAGCATTCGCTTACGCATTCAATTGCACGGGTCCCCTCCATTCGATCTCGCGCACGAAGAATCCGTTGCTCCGCAGTCTGCTCGACGCAGGGGAGGTGAAGCCCGACCATCTTGGCATCGGCGTCGAGGTCGATGGAACCTGCCGGGCCGGCGAACATCTATGGGCCATGGGGCCGCTGACCAAGGGACGCTATTGGGAGATCATTGCGGTGCCCGACATTCGGGAGCAAGCCGCCGAGGTAGCAGATCAGATTGCGAAAGAGCTGAAGGCATGAATTCCGCTTACGACCATGGCGAGCCGGACGACGGCGATCTCGTCGAGTCCGCTCCGGCCTGCGAGATTCCGTCGGATGTCAGCAATGCCATCAAGACGCTCATCCGCTGGGCCGGCGACGATCCCGACCGCGAAGGACTTCTCGATACCCCACGCCGTGTGGCACGCGCGTGGCGCGAATATGCGAAGGGCTATGAGGAAGACCCTGCGGTCCATCTCAGCCGCACGTTCGAGGAGGTCGGCGGCTATGACGAGATCGTGCTGCTGAAGGACATCCCCTTCCAGTCCCATTGCGAGCATCACATGGCGCCGATCATCGGCAAGGCGGCCATCGCCTATCTGCCGCGCGACAAGGTCGTCGGGATCAGCAAGCTCGCCAGAGTCCTTCACGGCTATTCGAGACGGCTCCAGGTGCAGGAGCGGCTGACCGCGCAGGTGGCCGACGCCATCTGGGACCATCTGCAGCCCAAGGGCGTCGCCGTGGTCATTTCGGCGACCCATGCCTGCATGACCGCGCGGGGTGTTTCAACTCCGGGCGTGATGATGACCACCAGCCGAATGATGGGCACCTTCCGGGAGGACGAGCGAAGCCGCCGCGAGGTCCTCGCGCTGATGGGCTACTGACCAGCGAAGAAGCCCGCCAGGCGCCGCCCGACATCGGCCGGGTCTTCCCAGAGAAAATTATGGCCGAAGTCGGGGTAGACGTGCGCCTCGGCGCGCGGGAAGACCTTGATGGTGTGCCGCAGCAGAGGCTGAGCCAAGGCCCAAGGCGAGTGCCATCAACGCTGTCATGACGTTCGATCCCTACGAATTGTGCCGCTGCCGGCAGGACAGTTCAGGCGATCTCGCGGCCGAGCAGCATCGGGACCATCTTGCGCGACCCGCCTTCGAAGAAGCCGACTTCACCGTCGAACCGCTTTGGATTGTGGAAGGTGCCAAGCAGCATGTCGAACCAGGGTACGTCGCCATAATTGCGCCCATGCACGCCACGTTCGTGGTGGGCGCTGTGACTCTCGGGGCGGGTGATGAAGTATCCTAGCCACTGCGGGGTGTGGATGTTGGCGTGCTGGAACATCGAGCAGAAGGTGGCCATCAGGTTGATGGCGATCGCCGCTTCCGCGCTCACTCCTAGCCCGAGCACCAGCGCCAGGCTGCCGAGCAGCGTCCAGCCGATCATGTCGAACGGGTGGAAGTAGAATGCGCCCCAGATGTCGACGCGTTCCGCGCTGTGGTGCATCTGGTGGAACCAACGCCAGAGCGGCTGCACGTTGTGCATGGTCCGATGCCAGCAATAGACGCCGAGCTCCAGAAGCAGGAACCCCGAAGCGATCTGCATCCAGAGCGCCCACTGGTCGCCGCTGGCCAGGCGGTGGTCGCCGAGCCAGCCGTCCCACAGCAACGGCGCATAGGTCCCGACCGCGACATAAAGCAGCGCGAATGCCGCGCCCTTCAGCTTCCAGTTGGACACTCGCGGGAATAGCCGCGCATGGGCGGCCACTTCCAGCAAGGCGAACCCGCTGAAGAGAGCCATCGCGACATAATGGTACAAGCCGATCATCTTGATCCCCGTTCGTTACCAAGGGCCAAATACCAGCAGGCCCAGCCAGTGCTCTAGCGGACGCGCGGTCGGTTATCTCCTGCGTTAGAAATTTCGCTGGCTTTCGTGTAGCTTGGCGGCCGCGGGAAGCAGGGGCGGCGGGCGATGGTCGACAAGCTGATCGAGAAAACTGGACCCGCGGTACAGCTGCAGTCAGGCGCCAAGACAAAAGGCGAGCGAACGCGCGAGCGGCTTCTAGACGTTGCCTATGACTCGATCGTCCAGAAGGGCTTTGCGGCGACGTCGGTGGAGGAACTGGTCGAGGCGGCTGGCATCACCAAGAGCGGATTCTTCTACCACTTCAAGGACAAGAATGACCTTGCCCGGCAGTTGTTCGACCGCTTCCTGGATGAGGACGAAGGAATCGTCGATACGCTGGCGCATCGCGCGCGGGAGCTGAGTGACGATCCGCTTCAGAGCCTGCTCATCTTTTTGAATCTCTACGCCCAGATGATGGACGACATGGAGACCTTGCACCCGGGCTGCATGGTCGCGACCGTCACTTACCAGGAACGCCTGTTCGATTCCGAGATGAAGCGGATGAACGTCAACTATCTCATGCGGATGCGCTCCCGCTTTCGGAATTGGTTCGACGAGATTGCCGTGACCAACCCGCCGCGCGCCGATGTCGATCTTGACGCTTTGTCCGACCAGCTGACGGTGATCGTGGAAGGCGCCATCATCTACGCAAAGGCGCTCCAGGATCGCGCGCTGATGGGGAAACAGACGCGTCTATTCCGATCCTATATCAAGCTCCTGTTCGGCGCCTGATCAAAGCAAGCGGGGCAGCTCCGCTGGCCTGAGAGCTGCCCCGCGCCCCACCCCGTCCGGGGGGTGGCTAATCGAAATGCGTCCTCACGCCTGGGAGGGCGCCTCCATCCCATGCTTCAGATGACTCATCTGGTCATGGCCTGACTTGATGGACTGATAGCAACGCTCGATGAGGTCGTGCGTCTCGCCGTTGAGGTCGCCGCTCTGCAGTGCCGCCTGCCATTTTCCCTTCAGATAATCCTCGCCGCGTTCGACCTCGTTGATGATGGCTTTTTCATCGCGGCCGGTGATCGCAGCCTTCAGGTCCTCGAAGCGCTGGTGGGTCTTGCCCAGGAACGAGCCGTCATCCTCGGGATTGCCGCCCAGGCGACGGACTTCGGCGCGCAGCTGCTCGACGACGTCCTGCCGCTCGGTCGCCCGC
>Ga0070664_100003433_pt1 | contig 12804 bp, 12 predicted proteins | sample KBSC73metaG_FD_65863 | JGI IMG/M metagenome (GOLD analysis project Ga0070664, IMG submission 65863) | Corn rhizosphere microbial communities from Kellogg Biological Station, Michigan, USA - KBS C7-3 metaG | ecosystem: Host-associated > Plants > Roots > Rhizosphere > Soil ... | reverse complement strand
GCGAAGGGCGAGAAGCTCGGCTGCTTCGCGCTGACCGAACCCGACGCCGGGTCCGACGCGGGCAACCAGAAGACCCGCGCGGTCCGCGAGGGCGATCACTACCGCATCTCCGGCCAGAAGGTGTTCATCACGTGCGGCCAGGCGGCGGACCTCTGCGTCCTGTTCGCCATGACGAATCCGGAGAAGAAGACGCGCGGCATCTCGGCGTTCGTCGTGGACGCGAGCGCGCCCGGCTTCGACCGCTCGAAGCACCAGGTCAAGCTCGGCGTCAACGCGTCCGGCACGGTCGAGATCTTCCTGACGGACGTGCTGGTGCCCGCCGTCGACCGGCTCGGCGAGGAGGGCGACGGCTTCAAGATCGCGATGTCGACGCTCGACGGAGGGCGGATCGGAATCGCGGCGCAGGCGGTGGGCATCGCGACGGAGGCCTTCGAGGCCGCGGTCGCGTATTCGAAGGCGCGCCGGGCGTTCGGGAAGCCCATCGCCGACTTCCAGGCGCTGCGCTTCTACATCGCCGACATGGCGACCGACGTCGACGCGGCACGGCTCCTGACGCGCAAGGCCGCGGCCGCGAAGGACGGCGTGAAGAAGAACGGCGGCAGATTCTCGATGGAGGCGGCGACGGCGAAGCTGTTCGCGGCGGAGATGGCGCAGCGCGTCACGACGAAGGCGTTGCAGATGCACGGCGGGTACGGCTACACGAAGGAGTATCCGGTCGAGCGCAACTTCCGCGATGCGCGCATCACCGAGATCTACGAGGGGACGAGCGAGATCCATCGGCTGATCATCGCGAGGGAAATCTTCAGGGACGCCGGGCTGCAGATCGGATGAGAGGCGCGTCCGTAGAGACAACATTGACTAACAGGGAGACGAGCCCTCTGCGACTTCCCCTCTCATTTTCACGGTCCGCGAAGCGGACCGCTAGAGGTCCGAGTCACAGGGGCCGCCCCTACGAACGGGGGTAAGCGGGGCACATGGGCCAGACCCGAATGTTCCGGGACCGCGTGGTCTCGATGGAACAGACGCTGGAGGGCGGCGAGAAGTACCTCCCGCTCCTCAAGGAGCTCGTTCACGAGGCTCTCCCGGAGCTCGAGTACCGCGAGCACGTTCTCGACCACGAGCGCGACCTCTTCGTCATGGAGATGGAGGGTCAGGGCGGCGCGCGCAAGCGCGTCTGCTGGACCCGCATGATGCTCTTCGACGCGGAGCGACTCCCGACGATGGCCGCGGATCCGGCCGGCGCCTTGCGCGCGCGGATCGTCGAGTTCCTCAGGAGCCGAGCGGCGCGGCCCGAGATCGTGGTGACGTTCCGCCACCTCGAGGACGGCTGGGTCGACACGCCCGAGCCGAAGCGAGAAGGGCGGCGGCGCCGGCGGGGGGGCCGCGGCGGTCGCGGCGGCGAGCGGGAACGCGGTCCGGCGGGGCCGGAGCGGCGTCCCCAGCCGCAGGCGCAGCAGCACGCGGCAGGCGGCCGGCCCCAGCACGGCGGCCGCCGTGGCGAGGGCGCTCGCCCTCCGCAGGGCGGCGGCCGCGGACCGGCTCCGGCGCGAGGAGGATCGGGAGCGCCGGCGCCGCCAGCCCCGGCGCAGGCACAGGCGCAGGGCGGCGGCGAGGCGGCCGCGGGAGCCGCCGGTAAGCGGCGAAAGCGGTTCCGCCGGCGGCGGCGCGGAGGAAGCGGCGGAGGCGGCGGGGGCGGCGGGGGCGGCGAAGGCGGCGGACGGCCCGGCGCGCCCGGCGGCGGCGGCGCGGGGGCGCCGACGCCATGAACTTCGAGCTGACGGAAGACCAGAAGGAGATCCGACGCTCGGTCCGCGAGTTCGCGGAGGCGGAGATCGCGCCCCGGGTCGCCGAGTGGGAGAGGGAGGAGCACTTCCCGCGCGAGGTCCTCTCGCGCCTCGGTGAGCTCGGCGTGATGGGCGTGATGGTCCCGGAGCAGTACGGCGGCGCCGGAGCCGACGCCATGTCGTATGTGCTCGCGATCGAGGAGCTCGCGCGGGTGAGCGCGTCGGTGGCGGTGATCGTGTCCGTCAACAACTCGGTCGCGTGCTACCCGATCTGGAAGCACGGCTCCGAGGCGCAGAAGACCGGAGTTCTGCGCGAGCTCGCCTCCGGGCGGGCGCTCGGCGCCTACGCGCTCACGGAGCCGCAGTCCGGATCCGACGCCGCCAACCAGAAGACGCGCGCGGTGCGCGACGGCTCCGACTACGTGCTCGACGGCGCGAAGGCCTGGATCACGAATGCCGGGGAGGCGGACTGGTACGTCGTCATGGCGATGACCGATCCTCCCGCGGGCACGCGCGGCATCACGGCCTTTCTCGTGTCCGCGAAGGACAAGGGACTGCGCGTCGGGGCGAACGAGGAGAAGATGGGGCTGCAGGCGTCGAAGACGGCGGCGGTCTACTTCGAAGGGCTCCGCATCCCGGAGGATCGCAGGCTCGGCGCCGAGGGAGAGGGGTTCACGATCGCGATGACGACGCTCGACCACTCGCGCATCGGAATCGCCGCACAAGGGATCGGGATCGCGCAGGCGGCGTACGAGGCCTCGGTCGAGTACGCGCAGACGCGGGAAACCTTCGGCAAGAAGCTCGCCGAGCACGAGGCGATCGCGTTCCAGATCGCCGACATGCGCGTGCAGCTCGAGGCGGCGCGCGCGCTGACCTACCGCGCGGCGCTGCGGTCGGAGACCCCCGGGGTCCGCTTTTCCAAGGAATCCTCGATGGCGAAGGTCTACGCGACCGAGGCGTGCAACGCGATCGCCGCGCGCGCGGTCCAGATCTTCGGCGGGTACGGATACTCGCGCGAGTATCCGGTCGAGCGCTACTACCGCGACGCGCGCGTGACCACGATCTACGAGGGGACGAGCGAGATCCAGCGCATCGTGATCTCGAAGAACGTCCTCGCGGGCAGATAGGAGATCGGCCAGGCCGTGAGCGACTTCGAAGAACGCGATCCGTTCCCCGAGGCGTCGGTGCCGGAGGAGGACGCTCGCCGAGAGGCTCCTCCCGCTGAGCACGCGGGCGAGCGCGCGGAACCGATCGCGGGCGCCCCCGAGCCCTCGACGGCTTCCACCGCTGACATCCCTCCGTCCGAAGCGCCGACGCTGCCCATGATTCCCGTCGAGCAACTTCGCTTCCGCGGGGAGGAGGCCGCTCCCGCGCCGTCGGATCCGCCGCCTCCCGCCGCGCCCGACCCGCCGCGCCCGGCACCTCTCGCTGGCCCGTCGGCTCCGGCCGCAGCCGCGACCGAAGGCGCAGCGAGCACCGCGGAAGCGACGCAGGGCGCGGCGGGCACGGCAGGAGCCGCGACGTCACGACCGGCGGGCACCGCAGCCGCGACAACAGGAGCGGCGGGCACCGCAGGCACCGCGACGCACGGAGCCGCGGGCACCGCAGCCGCGACATCAGGAGCGGGGGGCACCGCAGCCGCGACATCAGGAGCCACGGGCGCCGCAGCCGCGACGCATGGAGCGGCGGGCACCGCAGGAGTCGCGGCGGGGACCACAGGAGCCGCGGGCACCGCAGTCGCCGCGCATCCGATCCGCGACCTCCTGGACCACCGCCAGCCGCTGTATCGGGACTGCCAGGGCTACCGCCTCCGGCTCGATCCGCCCGACCTCGCGCGTCTGCGCGAGCTGCCGGGCTCGCGCGGGAAGTCGGACGACGAGATCGGCGAGGCGTTCTTCGACGGACAGGCGGACCGCCTCGCCGCGTCGATCGCGGGCGACGTCCCGACGCCGTGCGAGATCCGCGTCGTGGTGGACCCGTACTCGCGCCAGGCGTTTCTCGCGCTGGAGAACCGCATCCGCGGAATCCTCAGCTTCTGACTTGCGAACGGCCGCGAGGGCAAAGTGAAGGGCCGCGACGTTAGTCGCGGCCGACTTCGCTGTGAGGCGCTACAAATTGCGACGGGCGCGACCCCGGTCGCGGCCGTTCGCTAGATGTCCGCGGTGATGACGACCCGCTCGGCGCGCTTGAGGTGCGCCTTCTTCTGGTGCGGGTCGATCTTGACCCCGATCTCGCCCGGCTCGGCCCCGGCGGACGCCAGGATGTCGGCCCAGCTCTCCGCGCGGAACCGCAGGAAGTCTTCCGCCACGGCGGGCTCCTCGCGCCCCTCGAAGTCCGACATCGCCTTGAGCTTGTCGACGTCCGGCCGCTCCAGGACGAACGCGTATCCGTCGCGGCTCATTCGGTACACCTGTCGCTGTTGGGAGTTTGGTTCCATGACGGGGAATTTTAGGATAATCGTCGCGTTTTGCGCGGGTTGATGAATTCACACAACCGAACTTTCTCCCGACCGGGGTTTCTCCGGCCGCCCGTCGCCGCCTTCCTGACGGCGCTGCTCCTCGCCGCCGCAGCGCCCGCGCTCGCGGAGAAGGTCCGCAACCACTTCGACAGCGACAGCATCATGCGCCCGCCCGGGTTCTTCGACTACGTCGTGCTCGGCGCGCCCGGCCCCGCGAAGTGGCTCGTGCTCTCCGACCGCAACCCGCCCTCCGCGCCCGCCGTCGCGGTTCAGGTGGAGGCCGGCCGGCCCGCGACGTCGATCGCGGCCGCCGTTCGCCGCACGTACGCATTCCGGGACGGAACGGCCTCGACGTTCGTCAAGTCGGGCGGAAGCCGCTCCGGCCTCGTCGTCCGTTACGTCGACGAGAAGAACTACGTGGCGCTCCTGGTCGACGGCGAAAGCGGAGACGCCGAGCTGACGAGCGTTCGCGACGGCAAGAGCGAGTCGCTCGGCCGCGGCAAGGCGACCTTCGCCCAGCCGTGGTCGCGGCTGGACCTCGTGGCGTCCGGCCCGTCCCTGAAGGCCACGTTCGGCGACGCGCTGCTCCTCGAGGGAACCGATCCGCACCCGGTCGCCGGGCGCGTCGGCATGGCGGCGTCCGGGCCCCGCGAGGCGCGCTTCGACGAGCTGATCCTGGATTCGGAGGAGATCAAGGGACAGTAGGCGTCTGCGGCGAGACGCTCACTGCTTGCTCTTTCCCCCCGACTCCACCTTCCCGGCCAGAACGTACTTCCCGCCCTCGACCTTCAGGATCACGATCGGCTTGATCGGATTGCGGTCCGAGTCCATCGTGATCGTGCCCGTGACGCCGGCGAAGTCCTTCGTCGCCGCGAGCGCGTCGCGGACGCGCTTGCCCTCGGTCGACCCGGCGCGCACGATCGCGTCCGCGAGCATCCGCATCGCGTCGTACGAGGACGCCGCGATCGAGTCGGGCGCCGCGCCGTAGCGCTTCGTGTAGTCCGCGACGAAGCGGCGAACGTCGGGCGCCGGGTCGTCGACCGAGTAGTGGTTCGCGAAGTACGCGCCGTCCATCGCGGCGCCGCCGATCTCGGTCAGCTTCGGCGAGTCCCAGCCGTCGGCTCCGAGCAGCACGGACCTCAGCCCGAGCGACCGCGCCTGGCGCGCGATCAGGCCCGCGTCCGTGTAGTACCCGGGCACGAAGAGGACGTCGGCGTTCTTCGGCCGGAGCGCGGTCAGCTGCGCCGAGAAGTCGCTGTCGCCCTCGGCGTACTTCTCCTCCGCGATGACCTCACCGCCGAGCGAGCGGAAGGCCTGCGTGAACGCCTCCCCGAGCCCGACGGAGTAGTCGCTGCGGACGTCGACTAAGAGCGCAGCGGTCTTCGCGCCGAGCGTGTCGCGCGCGAACCTCGCCGAGGCCTGCCCCTGGTACGGATCGATGTAGCAGGCGCGGAAGATGTAGTCGCCCTTCTTCGTCACCTCGACGTTCGTCGAGGTCGGGGAGATCATCGGCACGCCGTAGCTCTGCGCGATCGGCGCGGCCGCGAGCGTCCGCGAGGACGCCTGCTCGCCGATCAGAGCGACGACGTGGTCGCGCGTGATGAGCTTCGAGACGACCGACGCCGCCTCGGAGGCCTCGCCGCGGTCGTCCTCGGCGAGCACGTGGATGGGCCGGCCGAGCACGCCCCCCGAGCGGTTGAGCTCGTCGGCGGCGAGCATCACGCCGTTTCGCCCGGAGATCGCGAACGTCGCGGTGGGTCCCGTCAGCGCGCCGTAGAAGCCGATCGGAATCCCCTGCGCGTCCGGCGCCTTCTCGCCGCCGCACGACAGGGAAAGCGCGAGCGCGGCGGCGAAACCGATCGAAGAAAGCAGGCGCGCACGCACGGCGCGGATTATAGGTGGCAGTGCGAAGGGCCGCGACGCGTGTCGCGCCCCTTCGCAATTCGTAGCGCGCCTCGACGGCGCGGAGTCGGCCGCGACTCCGGCGCGGCCCTTGCTTTGATAACCTACGCCGCCTTATGAACGCATCGAAGACTTACGACGTCATCATCATCGGCTCCGGGCCGGGCGGCTACGTCGCGGCCGTGCGCGCGTCGCAGCTCGGCCTCTCCGTTCTGGTGGTGGAGAAGGAACCGCGGCTCGGCGGCGTCTGCACGCTGTGGGGCTGCATCCCGACCAAGGCGCTCCTGCACACCGCCGACCTCCTCGAGGAGGCTCGCCACGGCGCGGACGTCGGCGTCGCCGCGCGCGAGGTCCGGCTCGACATGCCCGCCGCCATGAAGCACAAGGAGAAGGTCGTCCGGCAGTCGACCAACGGCGTCTCCTTCCTGATGAAGAAGAACCGCGTCGACGTCGCGCCCGGCTACGGGCGGATCACCGGACCCGGCAAGGTCGCGGTGGCCGGCGCCGACGGCGCCGAGACGGTGTTCACCGGAAAGAACGTGCTCGTCGCGACGGGCTCCGCGCCGCGGTCGCTGCCGGGCATGGAGATCGACGACAAGGCGATCCTGTCCTCGACGTCGATGCTCGAGCTCGTGGAGGTGCCCAAGTCGCTGGTCGTGATCGGGTCGGGCGCCGTCGGCGTCGAGTTCGCGTCCATGTACCAGCGCTTCGGGTCGAAGGTGACGATCATCGAGGTCCTGCCGCGCATCGTGCCGCTCGAGGACGAGGAGATCTCGCGCGAGCTCGCCGCGTCGTTCAAGCGGCAGGGGATCGCGGTCTACCCGGACACTCGCGTCGAGAAGATCTCCCGGGGCGAGGGTGGAGTGGAGATCATCGCGCGCTCCTCCGGCGACAAGACCGAGACGTTCCGCGCCGAGAAGGTCCTGATGGCGGTGGGGCGCCGGCCGCTGATCGACAAGATCGGACTCGAGGCGCTCGGCGTTGCGACGGAGCGCGGGTACGTCAAGGTCGACCGGTTCATGCGCACGAACGTCCCGGGGATCTACGCGATCGGCGACGTCCTGCCCACGCAGGCGCTCGCGCATCTCGCCTCCGCGGAGGGGATCGTCGCGGTCGAGCACATGGCCGGGCAGCAGCCCCCCGCGATCAACTACGACCTGGTGCCGGGCTGCACGTACTGCTCGCCGGAGATCGGCTCGGTGGGCCTCACCGAGGCGAAGGCGCGCGAGCGCGGCTACGACGTCGCCGTCGGGAAGTTCCCCTTCTCGGCCAACGGCAAGGCGCGCATCCTGGGCGCCGCGTCGGGGTTCGTGAAGATCGTGGCGGAGAAGAAATACGACGAGGTCCTCGGCGTGCACGTCATCGGTCCGTCGGCGACGGAGCTCATCGCCGAGGCGTGCGCGGCGATGAAGCTCGAGGCGACGTCGGAGGAGCTCGTGCGCACGATCCACGCGCACCCCACGCTGTCGGAGACGATGGGCGAGGCGGCGCACGCGGTCACGGGGCACCCGATCCATATCTGACCGTCGAAGCCGCGTGAGCGGCCGTCGACGGTCATCCTGAGGCGCGCAGCGCCGAAGGATCCTTCGGGGTTTGCCGGACGGAAAATCGGCCCCTCAGGGCTGCGTCAGAGGGGGCGGGGGCGAGCCCCTACGACGATCCGGACGCGTTGGTCTTCTACCGCGGCGGGTTCGCATTCGTCCCGCTCGGCGCCATCATCGGCGGCTCGCCGGGGGCGCTCTGGACCGCGTTGCCCGGCGGGGCCGCGAACGTGCGGCCGACCTGGTAGTCGTTGGGCGAGTTCGGATTTCCCTCGGTCACGCCGGGGACGACGTTGCCGTAGAAGCCCTCGCCGAGCTTCGGGCCGCTGGCGGCCTTGCCGCGCACGGAGTTGGCGTTCGTCGCGCCGGCCTGCGCGCTGCCGCCCTGCATCGCTAGATTCCCGATCGGGACGATCCGGTCCGCGGGATTCGTCGCCGCGGCCGCGGCCGAGTCGACCTGCGTGATCTTGCGGACGTCCGAGCGTCGCAGGCTGACGAGGGTGCCGGCCGGGTACGAGTGGAAGAAGTACGTGGTGCCCTTGAGGACGGGGATGTCGGTCGCGATCATCGAGCCCGAGGGCGACGTCTCGATCCGGTAGTACGCCTTGTCGGCGGCGTGTGCCGCCGCCGCGCCGAGGAGCGCCGCCGCGGCCAGCGCCGCTGGGAGGAGGCCGACACGCTTCATCGAAGACTCCTTTCGCCGATCCGTTCTCGAGCGAATCACTGAGGCTGCGTTGGGGGAGCCGTACCGTTCGTGGCGGCGGGGAGCGTCGGGACGCCGTCGTTGACCGTCGCGTTCGCCGGTCCGTAGGCGTCGGACGTACCAGGGGTTCCCTGGTACGACCAGTTGCCCGTCGGCGCGCCGCCGATCGAGGAAAGGCTGTGAGCGCCCGCCTGGGCGCCGCCCGCGGTCGGGCTCGAGATCGCGACCGCGCTTCCGCCCTGCATCGCGAGCGGGCCGATCGGCACCTCGCCCTTGGCGCGCTCCTGGGCCCAGTACGCGTCCTCGCCCGAGAGCGGATTGATCCGCCGGACGTCCGCCTGCCGGATGCTCATCACCGTGTTCCCGCGATACGTCCGGAACACCCAGGCGTCGTTCTTCAGGACGGGCTGGTCGAGCGACACGAGCTCGCCGCTCGGGATCAGCTCGATCTGGTAGACGATCCTCGACGACTCCTGCTGCGTGTTCTTCTGGGTGATGGCCCGAATGCGTGAGCGCTTGACGCGCGTCGGAGCGTGCTCCGGATAGCTCTCGAACGTGTAGACGCCGTTCTTCAAGACCGGCTGGGTCGCCGCGAAGGTGTGCCCGTTCGGCACGAGATCGATCTGCCAGATCACGGGACGGGCAATCGGGGCCGTGTCCTGCCCCCAAACCCCCGCGGCGAACGCGAGGCTCGAGCCAAGGCCGAGCACTGCGGCGAGACCGGCGCGGATTCGCATGGTCGCTCCCGGGGAAAGGGTATCACCGGCGGCGAAATGGATCCGGGCCCGGAATGCTTCGAACGCTTGTCGGGAGGCGCAGAACCCCTGCCGGGACTTCGCTTTACCCGCGCCGTTCCTGGTTTCGCGGCGGGAGGAACCAATAGAATGGCCGACTCGATTCCGAGACGCATGAGCCAGGAAGCACCCAGACACGACCTCTCCGCGCTGCGGATCAACCGGGAGCCCGAGAAGAGGCGAGGCCCGCGGGGATGGCTGCTGCTCGGAGCGGTCGCCGTCGTCGCCGCGGGCGCGGCCGCCTACTTCGCGGCGGGCCGGAGCCTCGGCCCGCGCAAGGTCGAGGTCGTCACGGCCTCGATCGTCACGGAGGGGCAGGCGACCACGGTTCTCACGGCGACCGGCTACGTCGAAGCCGAGCGCAAGGCCGACCTGTCGCCGAAGATCACTTCGCGCATCACCGAGCTGAACGTCACCGAGGGGACGCGGGTGAAGAAGGGCGACGTCATCGCGAGGCTCGACTCGACCGACCTCGACGCGCAGCTCGCCGAGGCGAAGGCGAACTGGATCAATGCGCAGGCGGAGCTGAAGCGGCAGCAGACGATCTTCGACCAGGGGCTCGCCACCCGCTCGGCGCTAGACGCCGCGACCGCGCAGGAGGCGGCGACTCGCGCGCGCGTCCGCTACGTCGAGGCGCTGCTCGACTACACCGTGATCCGGGCGCCGTTCACCGGCGTGATCACGGCCAAGCGCGCCTTCGTCGGCGAGGCGGTATCGCCGTTCGGGTCCTCGCCGTCCGGGGGAGGCTCGGGCGGCGCGATCGCGACGATCGTCGAGTTCTCCTCGCTGTACGTCGGCGCCGACGTCAACGAGGCCAACCTGTCGAAGCTCGCGAAGGAGCAGCCCGCCGAGATCACGCTCGACGCGGTGCCGGACAAGACGTACCACGGGCGTCTGCGCCAGATCGTGCCCGCCGCGGACCGCCAGAAGGCGACCGTGCGGGTGAAGGTCGCGTTCCTCGACGCCGACGACCGCGTCCTCCCCGACCTGTCCGCCCGCGTGAACTTCACCACCGAGCCGACGGCCGGCCGCGCCGCGAAGACGCGTGTCCTCGTGCCGAAATCCGCGTTGACCTCCTCGGAGGGCAGGAGCGGCGTCTTCCGCGTCGTGGACGGCCGGGCGAAGCTCACGCCGGTCACCGCCGGGGGAGACGTGCAGGGACAGGTGGAGATCACGCAGGGCCTCCAGGGAGGCGAGAGGCTGATCTCGCTGCCGGCGGGCGCCGAGGTGCGCGACGGCGAGAAGGTGAGAGTCGAGGGTCAGAAGGACTGAGGGCGGGAGCGGCGGTCGCCGCTCGCCGGCCTCCAGGCGCCGTTTACCGGTTCCGCGGCGCCTCCGGGCGAACCAGGCTTTTCAATCGCGTCCCGGCGTTGAAAGAATCGACCGGAGACTTCGAGGAGGCGAGATGGCTCAGTCGGCCGAACCTCTGATTCGCATCGACAAGGTGGAGAAGGTCTATCGGCGGGACCAGATCGAGATCCCCGTGCTCATGGGGATCAACCTGGACATCCCGGAGGGGGAGTACGTCGCCCTCATGGGCCCGTCCGGATCGGGCAAGACGACGCTTCTCAACCTCATCGCGGGCATCGACCAGCCCACGCGCGGCCGGATCGTCGTCAAGGGGCGGGACATCGCGACGCTCTCGCAGTCGGAGCTCGCGTCGTGGCGCTCGAACACGATCGGCTTCATCTTCCAGCTCTACAACCTGCTGCCGGTCCTGACCGCGTTCGAGAACGTCGAGCTGCCGCTCCTGCTGACCAAGCTCGGTAAGGCGGATCGGCGCAAGCACGTCGAGACCGCGCTGTCGATCGTCGGCCTGGCGGACCGGATGGACCACTACCCGAGACAGCTCTCGGGAGGCCAGGAGCAGCGCGTCGCGATCGCGCGGGCGATCGTCTCCGACCCGACGATCCTCGTCGCCGACGAGCCGACGGGAGACCTCGACGCGAAGTCGGGCGACGAGATCCTGGACCTGCTCCGCCGGCTCAACGAGGAGTTCGGCAAGACCATCGTCATGGTGACGCACGACCCGAAGGCCGCCGCCCGCGCGCACCGGATGGTGCACCTCGACAAGGGCGTGCTCCACACGGACGAGCGCACGGAGGTCGGGGTCGGGAGGAAGGCGTGAAGTACTTCCGTCTGATCTGGCGAAACGTGTTCCGCAAGAAGCTGCGGACGTCGCTGACCGCCGGCTCGATCGTCATCGTCCTGACGCTGATCGTCGTCCTCGCGTCGCTCCTCCAGGCGATGCAGGCGGATCCGTCGGGCGGCCGCGGCGCCAACCGCCTCGTCGTGCAGCACGCGACGGGGCTCGGCAACTTCCTGCCGCTCTCCCAGCTCGAGCGGATCCAGCAGATCCCCGGAGTCGTCGCCGTGTCGCCGCAGATCTGGTTCGGGGGCGTCTACAAGGACGACCGGCCCGAGAACTGGATCGGGCAGCTCTCGTGCAACCCGGACATCTACTTCGACAAGGTCTTCGACGACGCGACGATCGATCCGGCGGTCAACGAGGAGTGGAAGAAGACGCGCAACGGCTTCGTCGCCGGCCACAAGACCGCCGAAAAGTTCAAGTGGCGCAAGGGCGACCACATCATCCTGAAGGGAACGTACATCCCGCTGACGCTCGACCTCGTCTACATCGGTCCGTTCACCGCGGGCGACGAGTCGAACATCTTCTTCCACAACGAGTACCTGAACCACTCCGACTGGTTCGGCGCGAACAAGTACACGGGGATCTACTACCTGAAGGTCGACAGCGGCGAGAGCGTGCCCCGCGTCGCCGCCGCGATCGACAAGATGTTCGAGAACAGCGACGCGCCGACGAAGACCCTCACCGAGAAGCAGTTCCAGCTGAGCTTCATGGAGATGATGGGCAACGTGAAGCTCCTCATCAACGGCATATCGCTGATCATCCTCGTCTCGGTGATCCTCATCGTCGCCAACACCGTCGCGATGTCGGCGCGCGAGCGCGTGACCGAGATCTCCGTGATGCGGACGCTCGGCTTCAGCCGCAACCACATCCTCGGGTTCATCCTGTCCGAGTCGGTGCTGATGGCGCTCATCGGCGGTACTCTCGGCCTGCTGATCGCGAAGTTCGTCATCATCCCGTTCATCGTGACCGTCACCAGCAAGACGTCTCTCTCGATCTGGCTGGTGAACTTCAAGGTCTCGACCGACACGTGGGTGAAGGCGTTCGGGATCTCGGTGCTGGTCGGCATCGTCGCGGGCTTCGTGCCCGCGATCCAGTCTTCGAGGATCCGCATCGTCGACGGCCTCCGGAGGGTGGTGTAGTCATGGCGATCCCCCTCAAGTACAACCTCAGAAATCTCGTCGCCCGCAAGACCTCGACCGGGATGACGGCCTTCGTCATCGGTCTGGTGGTCGCGGTGTTCCTCTGCGTGCTCGCGATGGTGCAGGGGGTGACGCGGACGCTCTCCGTGTCCGCGTCGACCCGCAACGTGATCGCGATGCGCGTCGGCGCGCAGGCGGAGATGCAGAGCGTGATCACGCGCGACCAGGCGGAGCAGATCGCGTCCCTGCCCGGGCCCGAGCGCACCGCGTCCGGCAAGCCCTACGTCTCGCCGGAGCTCCTCACCCTCATCAACGTGCCCCGCTCCGACGG
>Ga0070664_100003431_pt1 | contig 12805 bp, 8 predicted proteins | sample KBSC73metaG_FD_65863 | JGI IMG/M metagenome (GOLD analysis project Ga0070664, IMG submission 65863) | Corn rhizosphere microbial communities from Kellogg Biological Station, Michigan, USA - KBS C7-3 metaG | ecosystem: Host-associated > Plants > Roots > Rhizosphere > Soil ... | reverse complement strand
CAGCGAGGACGGGTGGGCTCCCGCGCCGAGGCACGGCTGTCCATCGCTCCGGGAGCGGCAGCCGCGACCGTCGTTCTCCATGCGCGTCACGAGTTCCGGCTCCGGGGCGAGCTGGAGGTGCTCGCCTTCGGCCGCGACGTCGCCCGGCGTGAGCTCGCCGCCCGCTCCAGCCGGAGCGAGGATGCGCGGGACGCTCTGGAGAAGGCCGAGGCGAACCTTGCCGTCCTGGAGCGCCTGCTCGAGCGCCGCATGGCGGACGCATGGCGGCGCAAGGCTCGACGAGAGGAGGACCCCTAGGGGAGCGGGCGCAGGCTCAGGAAGGCGTCCGAGAGGACCTCGGCGTGCGTGCCAGGCCCGTTCTTCAGACCGGCGAACATTCCCCAGCCGTCGATCGCCCGCACCGAGGTGACCTCGTTACCACGGCCCGCCGGTCCCGCGGGCAAGGTCACCCGCTGGCGCGCGGCCCCGTCCTGGCCGACGCTGACCGCGAGATTGTCCCGCGCATCGCTCACGCTGAGCCCGCTGGGGTTCTGGGTGTAGTTCGTCGACCCGACGGCGAGGAGCGAGCCGTCATTCCGCGGCGCGACGTCCCAGAACATGTCACCCTCTTGAACGTCGACCAGGTGCTCACTGAGCACCTGTCCGGTCGATGCCTCGAAGGACTGGAGCCACCCGTCCCAGCTCCCCGGCTCGTTGCCGGTGCGGATCCTGCCCGTCAGCCAGAGCGTCTGCGCCGTGGCTCGGATGTTCAGCAACCGCTTGTTGGTCCCGAGACCGGAGAGGACGGCGTAGCTCCGCGCGCCCTCCGGCGAGAGCCGGGTGATGACCGAGACCCCGTAGTCGAAATGCTCCGGATCCGCCCTGGCGAGCAGGTGCTCGCCGAAGAGCGCATCGTGAGCGGTGAGCACCTCGGGCGTGCTGGGGACCACGACGTACGCGGCGCCGGTCGAGTCGACGTCCAGGTAGACGAACGCCGTCCGGTCACCCTGGTGGAAGTTGTCGAATCCGCCTCCGATGATGCCGATCGCCAGGAGGTCCGCCCCTGGCTCGACGAGCGTGGTCCAGGTGGGGTGGAAGGTCTCCTCGTGGAACTCGAGCCGGTGAACGCGGACCGAGTTGTCGGACCACCGCACGGCAACGAGCACGTCCTCGCCGAGAGAAGAGATCCGGGCCCGGTCGAGGGAGAACACGATCCGTCGCGTCTCGGCCGGGTCGGGGAGACCCGGGTCGAGCTCGGCGGAAACCGACGTCCCCTCGGATCGGAAGCGAGTCACCCAGGTCCGGAACGGCTTCACCAGGACCTCGTTCCCGGGCACCGGCTCGATCTCCACGGCCGTCGCCGCGCCGCTGGGGTGCACCGTGAAGTCGATGAGCAATCGACCCTCGGGTGGCAGGTACTCCCGGACCACCCCCAGCTCCGCGTCCAGCCACACCAGCTTGCGTTGCGGCATCGTCACCAGCAGCTGCGGCTGGAGCGTCTCCACCAGGACGATCCATCGCTGATCGGTCCAGGGCTCCACCCTGACCGCCGCCACCCCGGCAAGCGTCGCGTCCCTGGGATCGAGCTGCTGCCTCCGGGAACCGGGCGGCGTCCCCCCGCAGGCGGCGAGCACCACGACGACGATCGGCCACGACCTCCAGAGATCAGCGCGACGCAGACAGGGCTCCTTGCAGTCCTCGAGTCGTGGACACAGGCTCCTGCGGCCGTTGCCTCGCGTTGACCAGCACAGTGAGCCCCACTTCCGAGCTACCTCCCGAGTTCCGCTGGCTTCCCGGATGGGTCGATCCCGGAGAGGCGGGTCGCCTCTTCGAGCTCCTCCTGGCCGGCACGCCCTGGGAGGACCCTGCGGTCACCATTGCCGGGCGGCAGATCCCTCTTCCGCGACGGGTCACGTTCTACGGTCCGTTCCCCTACGCCTATTCGGGGATCGTCCACCCGGCGCGTCCGCTTCCGCCGGTCGTCGGAGCGCTGCGGGACCGCATCCAGGAGGTGGCGGGACAGCCGTTCAACACCGTGCTGATGAATCTGTACCGCTCGGGCAGCGATTCCGTGTCCTGGCACAGCGACGACGACTATCCGCACGGCGGTCATCCGGCGGTCGCTTCCCTCAGCCTGGGCGGCCCGCGCAAGTTCCGGATCGCGCACAAGCGGCGCGCCGGGGCGCGTTTCAGCCTCGACCTCACGCCGGGAGGATTGCTGATCATGGGCGGGACCAGTCAGCTCGACTACCGCCACGCCTTGCCCAAGAGCACGAAGCCGCAGGGCGCACGGATCAACCTGACCTTCCGGCACATGGCCGCCTCGAACTTCTAGTCCGCGGTGGCTCGCAGCGCGCCCGACCGGAGCGGCACCAGATAGTTCAGGCTGCTGCCCGCCAGCGCGGCCCCGATCGCCAGGTTCACCATCCCTCGCCAGAGCGGTGGAACCCCGCCGAGCGTCAGTCCCACGCTCAGCGCCGTCATCAGCCCGATGACGACCCAGCTCCGGAGCCCGTAGACGTGGATCGGCCGCTGGTTTCGTTCGAGCGCGGCGAGCCGGTCGATGTTCCGCTGCGCCGTCCTCCGGAGCACGAACCGGCCCTTCGCCACGCCCACCGCCAGCCCCACCACGGCGACGACCGCGACGACCACCGGGGGGGTCTCGCCGCGGGCCGCCTGGCCCAGTCGCGCCGCTCCAAGAGAGAGCAGCACCACGCCTCCCAGCAGCCACAGACCGAAGGCCAGCCACCCCAGAGACCGCGGGGCGAGCCGGACCGGCAGCAGCGAGGCGAGCAACAGCGCTCCGGCGATGAAGGGCATCATCGGAACCTGCGGCATCGTCACCTCCCCATCCCGGTCGCGCCCGGGCCCGCACCCCCGGGAGCACGAGCCCGTCCGCTCACAGCTCGTCGAGGAACTCCTCGTTGTAGGTGTAGCGCGAGAGCCGCTTCACCAGCGCTTCCATCGCCTCCACCGGCTTCACCGCGAAGAGCATCTGCCGGAGCTTCTTCACCTTCTCGTACTCCTTCTGGGTGAAGAGCTTCTCCTCCTTCCGCGTGCCGGACTGCGGGATGTTGATCGCCGGGAAGATTCGCTTCTCCGCCAGGAGACGGTCGAGGGTGATCTCGCTGTTCCCCGTTCCCTTGAACTCCTCGAAGATCACCTCGTCCATCCGGCTGCCGGTGTCGATCAGCGCCGTACCGACGATGGTCAGCGAGCCGGCCTCCTCGGTCGCCCGGGCCGCTCCGAAGATGCGCTTCGGCCGCTCCAGCGCCCGGCTGTCCACGCCGCCGGTGAGGGTCCGGCCCGAGCTGTCGACCTCCTTGTTGAAGGCCCGCGCCAGCCGGGTGATCGAGTCGAGGAGGATCATCACGTCCTTGCCACTCTCCACCATGCGGCGCGCCCGCTCGAGCGCGAGCTCCGCGACCTTGAGGTGATCCCCGGTGGCCCGGTCGCTGCTCGAGGCCAGCACCTCGGCCTTGATGCTCCGGCGCATGTCGGTGACCTCCTCCGGACGCTCGTCGATGAGGAGCACCATCACGTGGATCTCTGGATCGTTGGCCAGCACCGCCTGGGCGATGCGCTGGAGCATGATGGTCTTGCCTGCCTTGGGCGGAGAGACGATGAGCGCGCGCTGGCCCTTGCCCAGCGGGGCGATCAGGTCGAGCACGCGGGTCACCATCTCCCGGTGACCGTGCTCGAGCTTGATCCGCTCCACCGGGTCGATGCTGGTCAGGTCGTTGAAGTGAGGGAGTCGCGGGGCGCCCTCCACCGGCTGCCCATCCACCGTCTCCACCCGCTGGACCTGCCCCTTCGGGCCCCGCATCTGCGCCATCGCGGTGAGGTACTGGCCCTGGCGGAGCCGGAGCTTCTGCACCAGGTTCTTCGGAATCTCTGCGTCCTCGGGACCGGGCAGCAGGTTGCGGCGGATCTGTCGGAGGAAGGCGTTGGGCCCCTTGGCATCGGTGTCCAGCACGCCTTCGACCGGGGCGAGGTTGGGCTGGACCTGCGCCTGGGGCGGCCGGGGCGCTCCACCCGGAGCCTGCTGCCCCGGCTGGGACTGCTGCTGCTGCTGGCGCGCCTGCCACTGCTGCAGCTCCTGAGGCGTGAGGAAGACCTGGTTCTGCTGCCCGTCCGGTCCAGTCAGCATCCGGTAGGCCTGACCCTCGGGCGTGAACAGCACCGGAGCGCCACGCCCGCGCCGGCGGCGACGGCGGCGGCGACGGCCCGAGCCGGGAGCCTGCCCGGGAGCCGGACCGGATCCCGCTGCCGCAGCGGGGCTCTGCCCGCCGGACGGCTCGGCCTCGTCGGGCCCGTCCTCGTCGGAGCCGTCGTCTCCGTCGGTGTCCGGAGCCTCGGGCGCGCTGGCCGGGGCGGGGAGGGTGTCGAGGGGTTCGTTTTCGTTGCTCATCCAGTGCTCACGAGGGGGTGAGAGACCTGGCGGCGGAAGAGGGCAAGAGCAGGAAAGCGCTCACGAGCCCCGACCGGTCCGACAAGCCCCGGAGTTCGGCCTCGCCAGTCAGCCCGGGAATTGGGCCCGACCCGACGAGGACCCTCACACCATAGCACGCTCCGCACCCGGATGCAGGCGATCGGCCTCGGTCCGCTCGCTCGCGAACACGGGCTACTGCAGCTGCAGCTCGAACGGCAGCGCGGCCTTCATCCCTGGCTCGAGCAGGAACAGCGAGGGGAGTCCCACCTCGCGCGCGAGCCGCGGAAGGGCATCGGGCTCCGGCCCCGAACGCTCGGCGTCCACCCCCAGCCCCAGCTGGGTGAGCACCCCGCTCTCCCCGGCCAGCGCACCGAACAGGCCCACCGGGCCGCCGTAGGTCACGAGCTGGAGCTCCTCGCCGTCCGGGACCCCGGCGCGGCGTCGTGCCTCGGTGATGGCCTGGGGGAAGCCGCCGAGGGCGTCCACCAGCCCCCGGGCCAGCGCGTCCTCGCCGGACCAGATGCGCCCGCGTGCCACCGCGTCGACCTGCGCGCGCTCCATCCTCCGGCTCTTGGCCACCTCGGCCACGAAGTCCTCGTAGAAGGCGTCCACCCAGCGCTGCGCCGCCGCCTGCTCCGCCGGCGTCCACGGCCGGTACAGCCCGAGGATGTCGGCGAGCGGGCCGCGCTTCAGCGTCTCCACGTTGATGCCCAGCTTCTTCCCCAGGCCCTCCAGGCCCGGTTTGAGGACGAAGACTCCGATGCTGCCGGTGAGCGTGGTCGGCTCGGCCAGCACCCAGTCCGCTCCCATCGCCGCGTAGTAGCCGCCCGAGGCCGCCGCCCCTCCCATCGTCGCCACCACCGGCTTGCGCGACCGCGCCCGGAGTACCGCCCGGTAGATGATGTCCGAGGCGAGGCCGTCGCCCCCGCCGCTGTCCACCCGGACCACGATGGCCGCCACGCGCGGATCGGTCTCTGCATCACGGAGCGCGCGCTGGATGGTCTCCGCGCCCGCCGATCGGGTGAAGCCGAGAGGATCGCTCCGGCTCTTGCCGCCGGTGATGGACCCGATCACCGGCACCACCGCGATGCGGCGGGGCTCACCCCAGCGGCGCTCGGGTGGCGTCGGCCAGTAGGTCCCGATCCACTTGCCCTCCGGCACCAGCGCGGCGCCGGCGCGGTCCAGCTGTGCCGGGTCCACCACGTCGTCGGCGAGCTTCTCCCGGACCGCCAGGCGAGGCGGAAGCAGCCCCTCCTCGAGCACCTTCCGGAATCTCTCCGGGGAGAGCCCGCGGGCCTCGGACACCAGGCCCTCGTAGCGACGCATCTCGGAGTCCAGGAAGGTGTCGAGCGACTCGCGCTGCTCGCGGCTCATGCTCGCCCGGGTGAGCGCGTCCGGCGCGTCCTTGTACGGACCGACGCGCGCGACGTCCCACTTGATGCCCAGCTTCTGCATCGTGTCGCCGAGGAAGATGGCGTTCGCCGTCAGCCCGTTCACCTCGAGGAAGGACTGCGGAGAGACCCAGATCCGGTCGGCTCCGGTGGCGACCAGGTACTCCTTGTCGCCGCCGGAGAGCAGCACCACGGCGACCTTCTTTCCGGATTTCCGCAGCCGTACCAGCTCCCCCCGGAGCTCCTCCGCCTCGGCCATGCCCACCGGGAGCCGGTCGATCTTCACCACCAGCCCACGGAGCGTCCGGTCCTCGACCGCGCGGTGGAGCCGGCGGAGCAGCCTCAGGTAAGGGTCCTCCTCGCGGATGCCGAACAGGCCGAGCGCCGACCCCCCCTCGCGAAGCGCCGTGTCCAGGTCGATGAGCCCCACCCGCTGACCGAACTGCTCCAGGCCCCGGTAGCGGGCCGTCGAGAACCGGCCCTGGACGAGGTGGTCGAGGCCGTTCGGCCCTCCTCCGAGCGCGTACGTCCCACCCGCGTGCGCCGAGTTCAGGGTGACCGACAGCTGCCAGAACCACGGGTCGCCGGGCTCTCGCCAGCTCTTGGTGACCGACGTCCCGACCACCACTCCGGGGACCACCTCGGCCTGGGCCAGGGCGCCCACCCGGCTCTCGCCGAGGCGATTGAAGTCGGGGAACTGCCAGCTGGCCCCGAGCGTGAGCCGTTCGCCCCAGGGCCGGACCCCGAACGCCACCTCCCAGGTTCGCTCGCCGGTCTCGTCGCCGATGTCCTTGAGCGCCAGGCCCAGGGCGAGGTAGCGGACCGGACGGCTGGCGAGTCCGAGGTCCCAGGTGTTCGGCCCGGGTGTCGTCCCGAGCCTCGGGGTGTAGACGTTGAAGCTCGTTCCCGCGCTGAGCCACTGCCCGCCGACGGAGAAGGTGTACGAGGTCTTCTGGTAACCGCTGCGATCGGCGCCGGCGTACGGGCCACGAACCCAGTTCAGGCCGACGCCGAATCCCACCCAGTCGAAGAAGGTGCTGCCGAAGTACAGGCCGTCGACGATGGAGTCGAGGTCGAGGTTTCGCTCGTGCTGGTAGATCAGCATCGGACCGCCGATGAACTGCAGCCCCGCGGGGTTGACCTCGGGCGCGGTGACCTCGTCGGCCAGCGCGGCGTTGGTGGGGGGAAGGGTGGGGCGGAGCTCGCCGATGGCCGAGGCCTGGGCGAGGGCGAGCGACGGCAGGAGCAGCGCGATCGACGCGAGGCGGCGGGTCACCCCCCCTGCTTGACCCAGGTCCAGGCCCGGAGCAGCAACAAAGCGGTGGGCTGACACCGCGGTCCGACACTCCGGGCGCGCCCTCCGTTTCTTGCCACGTGGGCGCCCGCCGTTAGGATGCCCTGGCTGCTGCAGGGTGCTACAGGGGAGAACCGCGCGGATTTCCTCGCCTTCTTTCCAGGCAGGCGGGCGCCCGGAGCGAGGCGATGGCTCGACAGAACACGGCAACCAAGGCGCGAGGAGGAAAGCCGCCCCCCGGCAGGAATGGTGAGCTCGACCTCGGTGGAGGTGGCGGCGGTGACACGCCCGCGGCGCTCCACGAGGAAGCCCGCCGCCGGTACCTGAACTACGCGCTGAGCGTCATCACCTCGCGCGCGCTTCCCGACGTGCGCGACGGTCTCAAGCCGGTGCAGCGCCGGATCGTCTACGGGATGTACGCCGACTTCCGTCTGACACCGGACGCCAAGTATCAGAAGTGCGCCGAGGTCTGCGGTCAGATCATGGGCCGCTACCATCCCCATGGCGACCAGGCGATCTACGACGCGCTGGTCCGCATGGCCCAGGACTTCTCGCTCCGCTATCCGCTCGTCGACGGCCACGGCAACTTCGGCTCGCTCGACGGCGATGCGGCCGCGGCCTACCGGTACACCGAGTGCCGGATGACGGCCATCGCGACCGATCTCGTCCGCGAGATCTCGAGCGAGACCGTCCCCTTCCGCCCCAACTACACCGGCACCAGGACCGAGCCGGTCGTCCTCCCGGCGATTGCTCCGCAGCTCCTGATGAACGGGACCACCGGGATCGCGGTGGGGATGGCGACCAACATCCCGCCGCACAACCTGACCGAGCTCTGCGATGCGCTGACCGCGCTGGTGAAGGATCCGAAGCTCGAGACCAAGGACCTCCTGAGGTTCATCAAGGGCCCCGACTTCCCCACCGGTGCGCAGGTCCTGAACACCAAGAAGGAGCTGCGGGAGATCTACGAGACGGGTCAGGGCGCGGTCCGTGTCCGCGGCGAGTGGAAGGTGGAGCAGCTCCCCCGGGGCGGGCAGCAGATCGTCATCACCTCCATCCCCTACGCCGTGAACAAGGCCAGCCTGGTCGCGAAGATCGGCGACCTGGTGCGCGAGCGAAAGCTGTCCCCGCTCACCGACGTGCGCGACGAGAGCACCGCCGACGTGCGCATCGTGCTGGAGATCAAGCGGGACGCAGGCGCCGAGCTGGTCATGGCGTACCTGTACAAGCACACCCCGCTGCAGACGAACTTCAACGTGAACATGACCGCCCTGGTCCCCGGCGAGGACCCGGAGGTCGGCACGCCACAGCGGCTCGATCTCAAGGCCATGCTCCAGCACTTCCTGGACTTCCGCTTCGAGGTGGTGACGAAGCGGCACGAGTTCGAGCTCGCCCAGGTCAAGAAACGGCTCCACGTCCTGGAGGGCTTGGAGAAGGTCTACGACGCCCTCGACGAGATGATCCGCATCATCCGCAAGTCCGACGGCAAGCAGGACGCCGCGGCCAAGCTGATGAAGCGCTTCGAGCTCGACGCCGAGCAGGTGGACGCCATCCTCGAGCTGAAGCTCTACAAGCTGGCCCGGCTGGAGATCCTGGTCATCCAGAAGGAGGCCAAGGAGAAGCGGGCCGAGGCGGCGCGCCTGGGCGGAGTGCTGAAGGACTCCCGGAAGCGCTGGGCAGTGGTGACCGACGAGCTGGCCCAGGTGAAGGAGAAGTACGCCGATGCCCGCCGGACCAAGATCGGCGGCGGGGGCGACGACATCGAGTACTCGGAGGAGGCCTTCATCGCCGACGAGGATGCGCACGTGCTTCTCACCCGCGACGGCTGGGTGAAGCGGGTCCGGGAGATGAAGGACCCGAGCACCACCCGGCTCCGCGAGGGCGACGAGGTGATGATTGTCGTCGCCGGCTCGCTGAAGAGCAACCTGGTGTTCTTCTCCAACTTCGGGTCGGCCTACGTCACGCGCTTCAACGACGTGCCGGCCTCCACCGGCTACGGCGATCCGGTGCAGAAGCTCTTCAAGTTCGACGACGGTGAGAGGGTGGTCGGCGCGCTCTCGCTCGATCCGCGCATGTCCCGCCCCGAGCTGCTCCTGGGCGTGAGCAGGCGTGGCTACGGCCTCCGCTTCCCCCTCGCGCCGCACACCGAGGCCTCGACTCGCTCCGGACGTCGCTACGCCCGCCCGGGCGAAGGCGACGAGCTGGTCGGCGTGGTGCCGGTGGGCCCGCGCGACCTCCTGGCGGTGGTGACCGAGCACGCCCGGGCCCTGGTGACGAAGGCGAGCGAGATCAACGAGCTCGCCGGGCCGGGCCGTGGGGTCACGGTGATCAAGGTCGAGCCCGAGGACCGGGTGCTGGCCTTCCTCTGCACCGCGGACAAGGAGGCCCGCATCGAGCTCGAGACCTCCAAGGGCAAGAAGCTCGTGCTCTCGCCGGCGAAGTACGAGGTCAGCGCGCGCGGTGGCCGGGGCCGGGAGATGGCACGGAAGGAAACGGTGAAGCTGTTGCCCATGCCGCTGCAGTGGACGCCGCTGCCAGAACCCCAGAAAGAGGAGCGCTGACCATGGCCACCGCGAAGAGGGCCACTGCCCGCGGCGGGAGCTACAGTGCCAGCGACATCCAGGTCCTCGAGGGCCTGGAGCCGGTGCGCAAGCGGCCGGCGATGTACATCGGTGGCACCGACGTCACCGGCTACCACCACCTTCTCTGGGAGATCGTCGACAACAGCGTCGACGAGGTGATCAACGGATACGCCGACCGCGTCGAGGTCACGCTCCACAAGGACGGGAAGTCGGTCACCGTGACCGACGACGGCCGCGGAATCCCGGTGGACGTGCACCCGCGCTACCGGAAGCCGGCGCTGGAGATCATCCTCACCACCCTGCACTCGGGCGGAAAGTTCGACCAGGGGAACTACCTTCACTCCGGCGGTCTGCACGGCGTGGGCAGCTCGGTGGTCAACGCCCTGAGCAGCAAGCTCACCGCGGAGGTCCGCCGCGAGTCCAAGAAGTGGGTCCAGAGCTTCTCGCGTGGAAAGCCGACCTCCAAGCTGAAGTCCATCGGTCCGGCGCGGGGGACCGGGACGGCCATCACCTTCACTCCGGACACGGACATCTTCGGGGAGAAGGTGGGCTTCGACCCGGAGCTGATCCGCGAGCGCCTCGAGGCCAAGAGTTACCTCCACAAGGGAATGGAGGTGGTCTTCCGCGACCAGACCGCCTCGCCGGCCACGGAGGTGCACTACCGGCACGACGGCGGGATCGCCGAGTACCTGGGCAAGGTCGTTGCCGAGCGCAGCAAGGCCCTGGTTCCCGCCGGTGCCGATCCGTTCTACGTCTCCCGCGAAGATCCGCGGCTGGAGCTCGCGGTAGCCTGGACCGAGGCCACCGACGAGCACGTCCGCAGCTACGTCAATGGCATTCCCACCAACAACGGTGGCACCCACGAGGCGGGGCTGCGCTCAGGGCTGGTGAAGGCAGTCCGGAACTACATCGAGACCCACGAGCTGACGCCCAAGGGAGTCACGCTCACCGCGGAGGACATCCGGGAGGGGATGGTGGCCATCCTCTCCGCCTACGTCATCGAGCCCCAGTTCCAGGGGCAGACCAAGGGGCGCCTCAACAACCCGGAGATGGCCGGTCTGGTGGACAACGCGGTCCGGCCGGCGCTGGAGAAGTGGCTCAACGACAATCAGTCGGTCGCCGAGTCCATCGTCGCCCGCATCACGCTCGCTGCCCGGGCGCGGGAGGCGAGCCGGGCGGCCTCGCAGGCGGTGACTCGCAAGGGCGCGGTCAGCCACAAGCTGAACCTGCCGGGAAAGCTCGCCGACTGCGCATCCACCGACCCGGGCGAGAGCGAGCTGTTCATCGTCGAGGGCGATTCGGCCGGAGGCTCGGCCAAGCAGGGGCGCGATCGCCGGACCCAGGCCATTCTTCCGCTGAGGGGGAAGGTGTTGAACGCCGAGCAGGCATCCACCGACAAGGTGGCCAGCAACAAGGAGCTCCAGGACATCGTCAGCGCACTGGGGTGCGGGATCGGCCCGGACCTCAATCTGGAGAAGCTTCGCTACGGCCGGATCTTCCTCCTGATGGACGCCGACAGCGACGGCCATCACATCGCCACGCTACTCCTGACCTTCTTCTACCGGCATCTCCGTCCGCTCATCCAGAACGGCATCGTCCACATCGCCCAGCCCCCGCTGTACCGGATCGACATTGCCAAGGAGACGTACTGGGCCATCGACGAAGCGGACCGCGACCGCATCCTCAAGGAGAAGGCCAAGGGGAACACCAAGCCGAACATCACCCGGTTCAAGGGTCTGGGGGAGATGCCGGCCGACGATCTGAAGGCCACCACGCTGGATCCTCGACGGCGCCAGTCGCTCCGGGTGAGCATCGTCAACGAGCTGGAGACCGATCGGGTGATCAACGACCTGCTCGGCAAGGACGTCTCGGCGCGCTTCAAGTTCATCATGGAGCGGGCACGCGAGGTCGAGGGCGAGGAGCTCGACATCTGATGGCGGAAACCGAGCGGGTTGATCGGCCCTCGCTTGCCTTCGCGGCCGATCTCGGCGTCGCTCGTCGGTCGCGGGACCCGAGCCCCGCTCCCTCCTCGCTCCTTGACCTCGCCCGCGAATGACGGCGCGGTCATCCGACCAACCCACTCGGTCTCCGCCATTGAGCGAGGAGACGCTGCGGTTCGTGGGCGTGGGCTCGCCGGAGTACGCCCAGGAGATCGATCTTCGCTGGCGCGTGCTCCGGAAGCCGCTCGGCTTCGAGCGCGAGGCGGTGGCGTTCCCCTTCGAGGCGGAGAGCCTGCATCTGGTGGCGATCGCGGCGGGGAGGGTCGTGGGCTGCGTGCTCTTCCACCCGGAGGGGACGTCGACCGGTCGGCTGTTCCAGATGGCCGTCGAGCCCGACCGCCAGGGCACCGGTCTGGGCACTCGCCTGGTGAGGACCCTCGAGGACGAGCTGGTCCGGCGAGGCTTCCGGGAGTTGACCCTCCACGCCCGGGACACCGCCGTCGGCTTCTACGCCGGGCTCGGCTACGAGCCATCCGGCCCTCCTTACCTGGAAGTCGGAATCCCGCACCAGAACATGCGCCGGGACCTGCTCGGCCGCGCATCCTGAGCGGGTCTCCGGTCCTGGTCGTCTCCCAGGTGACTTGCATCGCGGCTCCGGCGGCCGGCCATGGGTCCGGTCCGGGTGAGGACGAAGGTCCCCCCGACGCCTCGTGACCTGGCCGGACATCCCCGTTCGCTGTAGCCCGGCCCCCTCAGCTTCGCGTGGGGTCGAGGCCGCATTGAACGGAGCCAATTCGCCCGGGCGAAGAAAATTGCAGGCAGCGATCGAGAGGCGCTCGCCGGGCCGGGCGGTGGGAACGGACCTTGCTTCGGGGCCTCGCTGCGCGGAGGGCGAGGAGCAATTCGATGGGTGCTCGTCCCTGGCTGTTCGTCATCGGTCTCGTTCTCGCGTGGTCGCTCCCGGTGCGAGCGCAGAACAGTGACAACCCGGAATGTCTCGGCACCCAGTGCGGCACGCCGATGGAGGACGGCGGCGGCTGCGGCTGTGGATGTGGCTGCGGCTGTTCGGTGTGGGTGAGCTACACCGACGACGGCAAGACGCTGTCGTACACCGACGACGCCGACGGTGACGGCAAGTCCGACGGCTTCGACAACTGCCCCTTCGTCGCCAACCGCGACCAGGCCGACGG
>Ga0070664_100003429_pt1 | contig 12806 bp, 17 predicted proteins | sample KBSC73metaG_FD_65863 | JGI IMG/M metagenome (GOLD analysis project Ga0070664, IMG submission 65863) | Corn rhizosphere microbial communities from Kellogg Biological Station, Michigan, USA - KBS C7-3 metaG | ecosystem: Host-associated > Plants > Roots > Rhizosphere > Soil ... | reverse complement strand
TGGATAAACCCCTCCTTCTCGAGCTCCTGAAAAAACCGCCCATCGATAAACTGTTCGGGCTTGAGATTAGCCACTCGCGGATCGGTTTCGGCCATCTGATCGAGTACGGTCTTGAGCGATTCCGGCGAAGGCCGCGGAATGCGCGGAATGTTGCGGACCATGTACATCTCGTAAAGCTCGTCGAACATCGTCGCGTCGCTGCTGCGCAGATATTTTTGCATGATTTTGATCGTCTGAGCGCGCTGGGTTTTGCCGAAGTGAACGCCTTCGACGAAGGCGCGGATGAATTTGCGCACGGTGTTTTCGTGGCGTTTGATGTACGAGCGCGTCGTGATGATCGATGACGTAGGAAAATTGACCCCCAACTTGGCAATGTCGACGAGCTCGCGATAACCCTCACGGCGCGCCAGGATCGCCAGCTCGGCATTGACGACGGCGGCATCCAGAGCGCCGGCGCGCAAGGCATTATAGACGTCGGTCACGCCGCCCGATTGAATCACGGTGAAATCACGCTGGCGCTTCACCGGCCATTTTTCCTCGGCGTAGCGCAGGCCGAAGTCCGTAGCCGAGCCGAACCGCGAAACACCGATCTTTTTGCCTTTAAGGTCTTCGACACGCTTGATCTCCGGCCGCGCCATCACCACAAACGTCATCACGTTCATTGAGCTTGCAATCACGACCAGATCGCCGCCGGCAAGATTGGCATTGATCACGGCACCGCCCGTAAAAACACCGATAGGCACTTCACCTGATTGAACCACCTGTCCCGCGCGACCGCCGCCCGCAACGTAGAGTAATTCCACGTCCAAACCGTACTTGCGGAAAATCCCTGCCTCGTACGGAATCCAAACCGAGGCTTGCGATCCGCCAATGGCGCTGTAAGTCACCCGGAGCTTTTCCAAAGGAGGCTGAGCCAAAAGCTTAGCGGAAGAAATAACGACGCACAGAAACAATAAGATCAGTGCTCCGATGCGTTTCATGGGCATCTCTCTTCTTGCAATAATCGCAGAACTGAAAGAAACCGATCTCGATTTTTCATCGAGCTGAATTCATCTGCCCCTATTCGCGGTCGCGCGCAAAATAATTTTCTCCAGCGGCTCCTCTGCTAGCGAAGCCAGGCGATGATCCGCATGTTCCAAAGGCAACCGACAGGTAATCGGATTGGGCACTGCAACGCAAAAAATCCCGGCTGCTTTTGCTGCTGCCACGCCGTTGGGAGAATCCTCCAGCGCAATCGCTTCGTCGGCTTTGGCGCCGAGATCTTCGAGCACCTTTAAATAAGGCGTGGGGTCAGGCTTGTGCCGGTCGGTGTCCTCGAAGCACCGGATTGAATGGAAATAATCGAGTAACTTAAGCCGGTGCAAATGACCGCGCACGTGATCGCGGGTAGAACTCGATGCCAAGCCGATTCTTAGGCCCAAAGCAGTGGCACTCTGGAGATATTCTTCTACCCCGGGCAAAATCGGCTGCGTGATCGTTAACGCGATCACCCGGGCGCGCCGGTCTTGGCGCAGCTTCTCCACTTCGATGACGGGATCGATGTGTTTACAAAAATAACCGTAAAGATCGAAATGCGTGGGCGGCCGGCCAACGAGATCGGCCCAGAGCTCCAGGCCGAGCTCTCTGCCATACTCGGCAAAGAGCTCGTGCCATGCTTCGAACTCGGGACTTTCGCTATCGATAATCAGTCCGTCGAAATCGAAGATCAGTGCCTTAATCACGGTGCATCGGCGTGAAGTCAATGATCAATTATGGTGCCACTGAAGCTCGTACGAAAATAATGCCATCCTCTTGCCGCTATGGTAAATTAGACAGCATCCCGCAGCGACTAGATCCGTGCGGCCGATTGGCCGCGCGCGATTTTTTTGCTTGCGACCTTCTCGACCAAGTCTCTGAAAGTAGTGTTCGCGTCGCACTTCACATTAAATGCAACCACAAATAGCGTAATCAAGTCCTTCGCGTAAATGCCGTCGTCCGCCCACTCGGCGATTTGGCTCAAGTTATGCTCCGGTTTGAGTTGTTTGATCTTCATGCCGACAATTTCTGCGAGACCGGCAGCGAGTTGCTGCGCGATAATGCGCTGGGCTGGCGGAAAATCGAGCCGAATGAAGGCCACTTCGAGAGCCCAATCGATTCCCTTCGAAGCCGGCCGCCAAACCACTCGGCCTAAGGTCATCAGGAGGACGATCGCGCAAAGTAGAATATAAACCGGCGCCATTGTCGACGATCCAAAATTTTCGCTTTCGCTCTAATTTTACCCGGATAGATGGTGGATCGGGAAGAGATCACAGTCACACAGCCGCAGTGGCCCGGACGGGACCCAGGTTGCCGGAGTTACGAAACAGTTTTTTGTCTATTGGCGGGGCAGGAGATTAGCAGTTCCCCAAACCAGAGGCGAAAAGCTTTCACAGTACCGGCTTTCACCTATGTTACTCTTTGTTCCAGTTCAGCCAAGCGCCGCTTTAACTCCCGCTCCTCGTTCCATCGTGTAGTTTCATCACGCACGATTGCCGCAATTAGGCGGTCGCCTTCGCTGGCGTCGAGCAAAGTCACCGTAAATGCGATGGACAGCGCGCGGCCGTCTTTAGCAGTCGCCGGCACTCGCAGCACATCTGCCGCGTATTTGCTCTTCCCGCTTTCCATGACCTGGCGATACCCTTCCCAGTGCCGTGCGCGAAAACGCTCCGGAATGATCAAATCGAGGGATTGACCCAGAGCTTCGACCTCACTAAATCCAAAGATTCGCGTCGCCGCAGGATTCCAGAATATAATCCTGCCATCTGCTCCCGCGGCGATGATTGCATCGCCAGCCGCGTGCACAAAAGCGGGTAAGTCGAGTATGGGGTTCATCGGCATGCGAGTTGAATTTACCAGCGGCCGCGTCCTGGAGCGTAGGATCGTCTGCCCGACCGAGTGCCAAAGGCCGGTTTTGGATTCGGATCAAGCAGGCGGCAATACGCGTAATCGAATCCGTCGAGCTTTACACGGGGGATTTTCTGACCGATGAAGCGCTCGATGGCCGCCACCTCCTGCAAATCCTCCGCCGTCATGATCGTGAACGCATCGCCGACACTCTGTGCGCGTCCGGTGCGGCCAATCCGATGCACATAGTCTTCCGGATGATGCGGCACGTCAAAGTTGATGACATGGCTGATCTGCTCGACATCGATTCCACGCGCAGCGATATCGGTCGCGACCATGACTTCATATCTGCCGTTGCGAAAACCGGCAAGGGCGTTTTCCCGTTCGCGTTGGGTTCGGCTCGAATGCAGGACAGCGACAGCGTGACCTTCCTGATGCAGCTTGCGCGCGACCCGGTCAGCGCCGTTTTTCGTCCGGCAGAAAATCAACACTTGATCGTACTCGGTGCGCCGGAGCAACTCCTCCAGCAATTCCTGCTTCTGACCTATATCGACCGGATAGAGAGCATGGCTCACAGTTTCGGCGGGCGAGCGGCGCTGACCAATTTCGATACTCTCCGGATTGCGCAATGCCCATCTGCAGAGCTGTTCGATCTCCGGCGGTATCGTCGCAGAAAATAGCAGGGTTTGGCGGTTGCGCGGGCATCGTTCGATAATTTTTCGCACGTCCGGCAAAAATCCCATGTCTAGCATGCGGTCGGCCTCATCGAGAACCAAAATTTCGGTCTGATCGAGCCGTACCATGCGCCGGTGCATTTGATCGAGGAGGCGGCCCGGCGTCGCAACCAGGATGTCCACGCCTTGCCGCAAACTCTGATCCTGCCTGCCGTAACCGGTGCCTCCGAATACAACGGCGGTGCGCAAATTCGTAAAGCGTGCATAATCGCGAAGCGCCGTTTCGACCTGCGCGGCGAGCTCACGGGTCGGCTCGAGCACCAGCGCGCGCAGCTTGCCGTGCGTGCCAAGGCGCGTAATCAACGGCAGTGCGAAGGCGGCAGTTTTTCCAGTTCCGGTTTGCGCCGAACCAATAACGTCCCGACCGGCCAAAATGAGGGGAATCGCGCGCAGCTGAATTGGAGTCGGATCGGTATAACCGGCGGCGCGCACGCCTTCAAGCACCTGAGGCGAAAGATCAAGCTTTGAAAATGGCACACACTCTTATAAACACAACCTGCGCGCCTTCACAAACGTGAGCATTGTCTGTCTCTATACTGTGGATCGGGCAAGCCGTTTCAGGATTTCTCGGAGATGCGCTGCGGCTAGCGAGTGATCGCCTCGTTCTGCGCTTGCATTCGCTTTCTCAGAGTCGCCAGGAAGCTTTCTTTGTCTGTGGGAGAGATCATCAAGCGATTGCCTAGACCGTAGTAGATGCTCAAGCGATCCAGCGAGAACGCCGGACTGGAGGCGGGGTTGCGCGTCGGCTCGATGCGTGTAATTTCGCGCAGCGGAATCACCCAAGCAAAGGGACCTGACCTCACCAACAGCATATCCGATGTGATCGTGTAGTGTGTAGTTGCGTAAAGTCCACCGATGCCGCCCAGGACGATAATCACGATGAGCAACGTGAGCAGATCAACGCGGTACTGGTTAACTCCGCTGTCGCCGGCGATAAATTCTAGTATAAGAACCGGCACGAGAACTATCGCACCCAACAACCAAAGATCTATTTTGGATCGAGAGACTATATTCACGGCTTGTGGCGTGGGCTTTCCCAACGGAACACCTGCCTGAGCTAAATTGCGATGACCACTCTGCCGGTCACGGTGCCGCTTTTCAATTGATCCAGTGTGCGGTTGAGATCAGAAAAATCCCGCTGCTCGATCGGGATCGGTTTGATTTGGCCTGCGCGTGCAAGCCCGATGACCGTTTTGAGTTCTTCGATACTGCCAAGATGCGAGCCCTGTACCGTGATGGCACCCAAGATTGTACCTGCAATCGAGAGCGGAATCTCCCCGCCGAACAGACCGACAAGAATCAATCGGCCGCCTTTACGCAGCGAGCTGATCGCAAGCTGAGCTGTTTCCGCGGCGCCAACGAAATCGATTGCGCCGAAAAGCGCATGGTCGGTAATTCGTTTCAGCTCCTGCTCGGCATCACCTTCGCGTGTATTCAGAGTCGCTGCCGCGCCCGCCTTTTTCGCCGTGACTAGCTTATCGCTGTCGATATCGACCGCGACGATTCGTTGATGGCCGATTGCGCGCAGCATGCCAACGGCTGAGAGGCCCAGACCGCCAACACCGATAACCGCAATCCATTCTTCGTCGCGAATCGGACGGAGCTTGGAGACTGCGGCATAAGACGACAGGCCGGAGCACGACAAAGTAGCCGCCCAGAGCGGGTCGATACCTGACGAATCGACGAGATAGCGCGCATGCGGCACGATCAAGTGATCGGCGTATCCGCCTCGACGCTGGATGCCGATCATCTGCGGCTCCATGCAATACTGATCCATGCCTTCGCGACAACGCATGCACGTCCCGCAGCCGATCCACGGGTAAACTAAACGATCCTGGCCGATCGGAACATCGACAGCTTCTGGCCCCGCGGCGATCACGGTGCCGAGCGGCTCATGTCCAAGCGTAACCGGCGGCCGCATACCGCGTTCGTTCATCAGCAAACGCTTGCCTCCACCCAGCTCAAAATAGCCGTCGCGAATATGAGAGTCGCTGTGGCAAACGCCGCAATATTTTAGCTTCAGGAGAACTTCGGTACCGGTGGGTATAGGCGTTTGCCGCTCGATTCTTTCGAGCGGCTGGCCCCATTCAACAACATCGTAACTCAGCATGGCGGGAGCGTTAAGATATTTCCAATCATAATGTGTTAAAAATTGATTTCCAACGAGATTTCCGATAGAAATCGAGAGCAATTCCCAGCAAATCGAAATGTCCGATACCCAATTCGCCGCGCTGGCCGATCACTTACTTGCCCGGCGCGAGGCTATTCTAGAAAACTGGCGCTGCGCCGTAGATGGTGACCCGTCCCTGTCGACAGCCACGGCTCTGGCGCAAAAAGAATTCTACGATCACATTCCAGCGGTGCTCGATGCTTTCGATGAAATTCTTCGAGCGCGAAATCCCGCGCAAAAAACCGAGGCTGCGGCGGAGCAAAAAAGCCGCGCCAGCGAGCACGGCCTGCACCGATGGCATCATGGCTATAACCAAAAGGACGTGATGCGCGAGTGGAGTCACCTCCAGCTTTGCTTGCTCGACGAGCTGGAAAATTATTCCCCGCGCATCAGCGGAACAGAACCGGACGCCATGCCTACCGCACGGCGCGCTCTGGCACAGTTGTGCAGCGATGGCATGATGGAAAGCGCGGCGCGTTACGCTGAGCTTCAGCAACTGGAAGCGATCGGCCGCATTCGCGATCTCGAAAACGCCATCGAGCAGCTCACAAAACTCGATCAACAGCGTCGTGCAATTCTGCGCCGAGCCGTCCACGATGTGCGCAATAGTTTCGGCGTGATAAAAAATATTTCCGACCAGCTCGGCGATGACGAAACAGACGAGTCTGCCAAAACCGAATATTTTTCGTTGCTGCAAAAAAGCGTCGGCTCGCTGCACACCCTGCTAAATAATCTTTTGGTGTTGACGCGCTTAGAGGCCGGGCAAGAACGACGCGATCTGCGCCCCCTTGACGCTGCTCTTCTGCTGAAAGAGCTGTGCGATTCGTTTCAATCGTTTGCCGCAGACCGTGGGCTGTTCCTCCAGTGCGACGGTCCGCCCTCATTACCCGTGCAAGGCGATGCGATCAATCTGCAAAGGATTGCACAAAACCTGGTTTTGAATGCTCTGAAATATACCGCGTGCGGCGGCGTAAACGTCACTTGGAATGCTTTCGAGGTCGAAGGCCGGCAGCGCTGGGCCTTGACCATCTCGGATACGGGGCCCGGCTTCCAGAACGCGGCCGCGGCGCCGCTCGCCGGCGCAATCGAAGAGTCGACCGCGGAAGCCAAAGCAGTGGAACATCCGTCCGAGCAGACCGAGGTTCGTGATGAGAGCGGTTCCAGTGGTGTAAGTGACGTAGCCCGGGCGCCGGAACCCGCAGGTGAAGGCATTGGACTGGCCATCGTGAAACGGCTTTGCGAGCTTTTGGACGCGACCCTGGAGTTGGAGTCGGAGCCTGGCCATGGCAGTGTTTTCCGCGTCGAGCTTCCCCGTTACTATCCCGCCGACTAAACTATATTGCCTCGTTCGCCTGATACAGCCCCAGTTCCCACATCGCGGCAACGGCAAAGGCCGCTCTGTGGTACCCCACGTGCAAATCTTTTCGGCTACGCGATCTTTTGCAGCGTGGCATGTCGCTCTCACAAGGGCGACAAATCCCCCTCTTTCCCCCTTTCGCAAAGCGGGATGAACGGGGATTTTCGTGAAACTATATGCCGAAGCGGAAAATAGCCGCATTCGCCGCGCATAAAAAACTTACGCTTTTTTCTGTTCTCCCTGCTGGTCAAAAAACTTGAGCGCCATCGCGCCGTGTGTCGCGGCGCCGCCGGCGCGCAGCGCTGCAGCAATCAACGAGGCCTCTACGACCTCTTCACGGCTCGCCCCGGCAGCGTGCGCCGCCTTGGCGTGGGCTTCCATGCAATAAGGGCACTGCGTCGTGGCGGAGACCGCAATCGCGATCAGCTCTCGGTATTTTCTTGGAATCGCGCCGTTCTCACGCCCGACAATGCTATTGAAGCCAAGCCACGCATTGAAATCCTGCGGCGCGAGTTTGCGCATCTCGCGCATAAGCTTCACATCGTTTTCGTCATGGTAGTGTTCTGACATGGTGATCTTTCTTTTGCTAATATTTCGCCGGCCTCAGTTCCCGAGCGTTCAATCCGTGCACGGCAAATCCGATTCATCGATATCGACCCAACTCACCCGGCTGCTCCAGTATCCATGCACGGAGGGTTTCCCGGGCGGAACATCGTCGAGCGTACCGGCCGGCACGATCGCTCGGGTGCCATCGCGCGAGGCGTGAGGCACCGGACAATTGCAGCGGCTACAGATCTGTCGCGCAAAGCTTTTGGCTTCGGGTAAATCAAAGCGCTTGATCAAATTTTCGCCGTGAGTCCAGCGAAATTGACTGATCGGCACAGCGATATTCGTCGAGCGCACGCCACCCGTGGCTTTGCGGCATCGCGAACAATAACAATGACCGAATCTCATAAACGGCGTACTCACCTCGTATTGCACTGATTTGCAAAGACAGCTTCCCTTCATAGTTTGTTCTGACATTTTAGCCTCCGTCTGCGCCTGGGCGACTAGTTCAATTTCACCGATCCGATTCGGTTAACGCCGCTGCACGCGATCGCGATGTTGCCGTCTTTTGTCAAAATCACGTTGCGCACGACGCCACCGCCCGAAGGAATTTTCCAGTTCTGAAATTTTTCCGTCTTGGGATCGAAACGCACCACCGTGTTTGGCGCCACCCCGGTCTCGCTATACCAGATCACATCATTCACCGCTACGATGCCATAGGGTTGCGATTGCGGGCCGCCGGGCGAAGCCCATTCGCTCGCCTTCCCTGTGGCCGGATCATAGCGTCCAAGATAACCGCGAAAGTAATCGGAATACCAGATGACGTCGTCGCTGGTAATCGCCACACGCCGCGGCCGGCTCTCGTCGTGGGGCAGTACGTACTCGCGGATCGCCATTGTATCCGGGTCGATGCTCGCAATCTTGTTCGATCCGAACTCGACAAAAAACGGAATACTCTTAGAACTGGTCACCATGCCGTAGGGCCGCGACTTTAGCGTAGGCACGGTCACGAGCTTGATTTCTGCGGTTTCCGGCTTGAGTCTCCCGACCATATTTCCGCCTTGCACGGTAAACCAAAGAGTATCGTTCTTATCGAAGATCGGCCATACCACAGAGCTTGGTTTTGGCCGGGTGCGGTCTTTGGTGCCCTCGTCGTGATTCCGATATGTTTCGGATTGCCAATTATCACCATGCGTAAGTGGCGCAAAGAGAGTATCGCCGTCGCTTGGAGGAGCGGCAACGCAAACCCGATAGTGCCCTTCGCGATTGTCTCGGGGGCGTTCGGGCGAAGAACGAAACTCGTTTGGCTGCGCAATTTTAAAGGCAAGTGGCAGGCGGAAAAAATCTCTAATCTAATGGCTCGCTATCTCGCAAGAGCTTGTCCCCGGTACAACGATTATGTCGGCATCGTCATTCGTGAGGTGAGACGGAACATCCCGCTGCAGGCCGTGAATGGTCGCTGCCAGCCGGTGTACTTGCGGATGGCATAAATTGTGAGCAGAGGGAAAAGAGTCATCGACAGATAAGGTTCACAAGGCAAATCGGTCGTAGCTTTAAACGAGACCTTATGATGATTGATGATGACACTCTCAGACACCTGTTACGGATCTACGATGATCTGGTTTCAGCTATGCAAATGGTTGAATGAGAAGCACGACATAGAAGTGTCATCGCGCCTTATTCCGCTTGTCGATGAACACACTCATCTGCTGATCGAAGCGGAAAAAAACAAATGCAATGAGCGTCACGAGAACGCTGAAACATGTCGAAGGCTGTACCTCGCTGTTGTGGTCTGCGGTTATTTCTCTCTCCTGTCCGCTTTTTTATGCTGTTTTTCTTCGTACTGAATCAGACTGATCTGTCCGTCACTCTCTATATTTGCCAGCTTCACTTTTGAGAGATCCTCCACTCCTTGCTCGCGAAATTTTCCAAGCAACTCGGCTTCGGTGATCAACTCGCGTCGCATGTTCCGGCGCAACAGCTTGCCGCGTTTCACCAGAGGAAGTGGCGGCGGTTCTATTAGCCGCTCGAACCACTCAGATTTGACAGTCAGCCAATCGAAAAAATAGTTCCAGAAAATAATGGTCGCGACTAGCACAATGCCATCGGGCAAGGATCTGTACTCGCCCGCCATAGCATTTTGTGAAGCATCGGCGAGCAGAGTGATCAACAATAAGTCTGTCATCCCAAGTGTGCCAGTTTGCCGTTTCAACACGATGCGGAGCAAAATAGTGAGCGCAAGATACATCACAGATCCGCGCACGATGATCTCCAAAAAAGGGGTGTCCGGCACAAATATCGAGTTCCAGTCGATATTATCAAACATACCTATGCAAGCTTGGCGTCTGAGAAAATGTCGCCGTTTGAGAGCTGAGCATAGCGCAAAACCAAAGAGGCAAGAGCAAAGTAGGAACTGCTTTTGTCATCACCTGCCCGTGGAGAATTGATACTCATCACCTGATCACCCGATCAGCTCTCGCCAGCACGTTGGGCGGAATCGTGAGGCCGATCTGCTTGGCAGTCTTAAGGTTGATCACCAGCTCGAACTTGGTGGGCTGCTCAACGGGAATGTCGCCGGGGTTTGCGCCTTTCAGAATTTTGTCAACGTAGGGCGCTGCACGCCTATATGAGTCCGTAATGCTCGGTCCATACGACATCAGACCTCCGGCTTCGGGATATTCCTTAAACAAAAACGTAGACGGCAAGCGATGCCGGATTGCAAAATCCGCTATGACCTTTCTTTGGGTGAAGAATAAGGGATCTGGGGTGAGAAGAACCGCGCCTGAGCGCTCCTTGTCGATGCTAGCAAGCGCCGTATCGAGCTGCGTTGGATCATGGGCCTCGAAGAATTTGAGGCTGATCCCCAGAGCTTGCGCCGCCAACTCGGTTTGTTTCACGAACACACTCGCGACCGGATGAGTCGTATTCCACAGGACTGAATAACTCTTAATGTTTGGCACAATGTCCTTGAGCAACTCCACCCATTTGCCGCTAAAGCCTTCCCCGACCGCCAAAGACGTCCCCGTCACATTGCCGCCGGGTCGGGACAAACTGTCGATGAGACCACGCTCGAAAGGATCGGTGACCGCATTGAAGACGATTGGGATCGTACTCGTCGCCTTCTTTGCAGCCACCGCACCAGTGGCACTACTGACGACGATCATATCGACCTTCAACCGGATCAGTTCATTGATGAGATCGGAGACACGTTCTGCCCAGCCCTCAGCCCAACGTTGCTCGATCGTAATGTTAGCGCCTTCAATATAGCCTAAATCGCGAAGGCCTTGGCGAAATGCTTCGAGGTTTTGGCCGCCCGCTGCGGCAGAAGTCATTGCCACGAATCCGATCCGGGGAGCTTTTTTCGGCTGCTGCGCTTCTGCGCTTTGGCAAAACGCAAAGAGCATAGCGCAGAGCGCCGCACAAAGTACTGAGTACTGAGCTATCAGTGCTGAGTTTCCGGTCTTTGGCGAGCGTTTCATATCTCAGTCCTCAGCACTCGTTACTCAGCACTGTTATTTGATCACCCGATCCGCCCTCGCCAGCACGTTTGGCGGAATGGTGAGGCCGATCTGCTTGGCGGTCTTAAGGTTGATAACCAGCTCGAATTTTGTGGGTTGTTCAACCGGAAGATCATCAGGCTTTGCACCTTTCAGGATTTTATCCACGTAGATGGCGGCACGGTGATAGAGGTCGCCGATCAGCGGACCGTAAGCCATTAGTCCGCCTTCCTCGGCGAATTGGCGGGTTGGGTACATGCCCGGAAGACGCTGCTTCAATGCAAGGTCGACGATAGTTTTCGAGTGAAGAGTCGTTTGGGGACTCAAGACCACCAGCAAAGCATTGACGTTTGCCTTCGGTAGCGCCGCAAACGCCTTTTCAATGTCGGCTCGTTCCTCAATTTTCACCAGATGCAGCGGTATTGCCAACGCCTGAGCTGCTTCTTCGGTTTCCTTGAGTCCCGCCACCGCTTCGGTCGCACGCGGGCTCCACAGCGTCGCTACACGGGTGATCTTTGGAAAGCCTTCCTTAAGGAGCTCAACCCGTTTGGTGCTGAGGTCAGATACAAGCACGCTGAGGCCTGTCACATTTCCCCCCGGCTTTGCGAAGCTTTCAGCCAGGCCTTGTTCCACCGGGCTGCCGCTGGTCATAACAATGGGAACCATTCGTGTCGCCTTGCGCGCGGCCCGAGCGCTTTCTGATGAAGTGGTGACGATCACGTCGACTTTTTCACGCGCCAACTCCATCGCCAACTCCGGTAGGCGCTCGTACTTGCCTTCTGCGTAGCGGTATTCCAAGAGGATATTTTTGCCTTCCGTATAGCCGTGCTCTCTCAATCCTTCTTTAAACTCTTGCAGATGCGGTTGATCGCGGCCGCCCATGAAAAGAATGCCTATTCGGGGAATTCTTGATTGCGCCTGAGTGATCGCGCAGTGCACAAAAACCATAGCGCTGAGCGCAAGAGCACACACGCCCTTGCTAACTATTGACCACGGACCGCCCGCTACTTTCACTTAACCACTCTATCCGCCCGCGCCAGCACATTCGGCGGAATCGTTAGGCCGATTTGTTTCGCGGTTTTGAGATTGATGGCAAGCTCGAACTTGGTCGGTTGCTCCACTGGCAAGTCGCCGGGCTTCGCGCCTTTCAGTATTTTATCGATGTAAGTGGCGGCGCGCCGGTAGATGTCCGCTTGATCCGCCCCATAGGACATGAGACCGCCAGCATCTACAGCTTCTCTGTTAGGGTGCACCGACGGTAAACTGCTCTTTAACGCAAAACCGACAATACGTTTTTGATTAGTACGCATCAGCTGGCCACCGAGGATGTACAGACCATCCGAACGTTCGTTGTTTAGGGCAGCGAATACCTTCTCAAAGGCGTCTGCATCTCGTACCTCCCAAGGCCGAACAGTCAATCCGAGTTCACGCGCCGCAACTGGGATGTTATCTTTCACTTGGAGTACATTGAGCTCAGTGGCCGGATCGTAGAGAACCGCGACACGCATAACTTTGGGAACGGTTTCTTTGAGCAGCTCCAGGCGCTTCCCACCTAGTTCTCTGGCAAGATTTGTTAGGCCGGTAATATTTCCGCCGGGATGGGCAAGGCTTTCAACTAGGCCTGCCTCGACAGGATCGGA
>Ga0070664_100003424_pt1 | contig 12814 bp, 11 predicted proteins | sample KBSC73metaG_FD_65863 | JGI IMG/M metagenome (GOLD analysis project Ga0070664, IMG submission 65863) | Corn rhizosphere microbial communities from Kellogg Biological Station, Michigan, USA - KBS C7-3 metaG | ecosystem: Host-associated > Plants > Roots > Rhizosphere > Soil ... | reverse complement strand
GGCAGGGCGGCTCGACGCTCACGATGCAGCTTGCACGGCGCATCTACGGCATCGACAGCCGCACGGCCGTGGGCAAGATCGCGCAGATCGGCGCGGCGCTGTGGCTGGAAGCGCGCTTCAGCAAGCGCGAGATCCTGGAGGCGTACCTCAACACCGCCCCCTACGGCGGCAACATCGAAGGCGTGCAGGCCGCGAGCCTCATCTACTTCCGCAAGGACGCCGCCAAGCTCAGTCTGCCCGAGGCGCTGACGCTCGCGGTGATTCCGCAGAACCCCGTCAAGCGCATCGCCGAGCGCGGCCGCAACGCCGAGCTGCAATCGGCGCGCGAACGCCTGTGGGCGCTGTGGGCCGAGCGCGATCCGGCGGCGAAGCAGCACGCGCCCGACGCGCAGCTCGCGCTCTCGGCACAGTCGCGCGGCAGCCTGCCTTTTCTGGCACCGCACGCCACCGACATGCTGCTCGCGCAGGAGCGTGGCGTGCAGGAAGTGCGCACCACCATCGACCTGCGCATGCAGGCCACGCTCGAACGCGTGATGGGCCAGTACCTGCGCGCGCACGCCGACGTGGGCATGAGCAACGCGAGCGCGCTGTTGCTCGATGCGTCGACGATGCAGGTGCGCGCGATGATCGGCTCGGCCGACTTCCGCAACGACGCCATCTCGGGGCAAGTCAACGGCGTTCTGGCCAAGCGCTCGCCGGGCTCCACCCTCAAACCCTTCATCTACGCGCTGGCGCTCGACCAGGGGCTGCTGCATCCGAAGACCATGCTGAAGGACGCGCCCACCTCCTTCGGCCCTTATACGCCTGAGAACTTCGACCACCGCTTCGCCGGGCCGCTGCCCGCGCAGGAGGCACTGATCCGCAGCCGCAACGTGCCCGCGGTGGCCGTGGCAGCGAAGCTCTCGAAGCCGGGGCTCTACGACTTCATGCGCCTGGCCGGCGTGCAGAAGCTGCAGGGCGAATCGCACTACGGTCTCGCGCTGGTGCTCGGCGGCGGCGAGGTCACGCCCGAGGAGCTGGCTGGCATGTATGCGACGCTGGCCAACGGCGGCATCTCGCAGCCGATCCGCTACACGCAGCCCGCGCCCGGCGAGCGGCCCGTGCAGCCGCTGCGCTTGCTGAGCGAGGAAGCGTCGTTCATCACGCTCGACATGCTGCGCCACACGCCGCGCCCCGACACCACGCTGCCCGCACGCCCGGCCATCGCGTGGAAGACGGGCACGTCCTGGGGCTTTCGCGACGCGTGGACGGCCGGCGTGTTCGGCCGTCACGTGCTGGTGGTGTGGGTCGGCAATTTCGACGGCACCAGCAATCCCGCGCTGGTGGGCGTCGACGCCGCCGCGCCGCTGTTCCTGCGCATGGTCGATGCGCTGCGCGCCGAGCGGCTCGACCCGGGCGAAATCGCATCGCGCCAGCCGGCGGACCTGCGCCAGATCGAGGTCTGCGCCGCGACGGGCGGCCTGCCCGATGCGATGTGCCCGGTGCGCACCATGACATGGTTCATCGCCGGCAAGTCGCCGATCCAGGTCAGCAACCTGCACCGCGCAGTGTGGGTCGACGAAACGACCGGCAAGGTGGTCTGCGGCCCGCAGCCCAATGCGCGCCAGCAGGTGGTGGAGCAATGGGGCAGCGACATGCGCCGCCTGTTCCGCCAGGCCGGCCTGCCGCGCGCGAGCGCGCCTGCCGACGGCTGCGAGAAGGATGGCGATGCGCCGGAGAGCGCACCACTCATCACGTCGCCCTTGCGCGGCGTGCGCCACACCCTGCGCGTGAAGAAGCCCGAGCCGCTGGTGCTGCGCGCCGAGGCTGCCGCGGGCACGCAGGCCGTCTACTGGTTTGCCGACGATGCGCTCATCGGCCGCGCCGAGCCCGGCGAAGGCATCACCTGGATGCCCGATCTCTCCGTATCGGGCCGGCGCTATGTGCTGCGCGCGGTCGACGACCAGGGCCGCGCGGAGTCGCGCGAAGTGACGGTGGACGTCGCTCCTTGAAAGGATGTCATGGCCGCGTCATGCCGCCTCGGCATGGTCACGCGTTTTGAACTCGAACGCCTTCCTTTCCATGACGCGCATCGCCTCCCTGTCTTTCATCGCTCTTGCTGCTGCACTCGCGTGCGGCGGCGCGACGGCCCAGACCGCCTTCCCCTCCACGCTCGCCGGCCACGCCGTCCTGCCCGCGCAGAGCTTCGTCGCTGCGCCCAAGGACGCCCCGGCCGACCTGCAGGCCAGCGGCAAGTTCACGACCGGCAAGCGCGTCGAGGCGATCGGCTCGGTCGAAGGCCTGTCGGCCGGCCGCGGCACCGGCGTGTCGCTGCCCTTCAAGGGCCAGCCGCTGCAGGGCCACTCGGGCATCAAGAAGATGGACGACGGCAGCTTCTGGATCCTCACCGACAACGGTGCCGGTACCAAGGCCAACTCGCCCGACTTCATGCTCTACCTGAACCACTACAAGGTGGACTTCAAGAGCGGCAAGTTCAACCGCCTGAACACCATCTTCCTGCATGACCCGGACAAGAAGGTGCCCTTCCGCATCGTCCACGAAGGCACCAAGCAGCGCTACCTGACGGGCGCCGACTTCGACCCCGAGAGCTTCCAGTTCGCCGGCGGCGCGCTGTGGATCGGCGAGGAGTTCGGACCCTTCCTGATCAAGGCCGACCTCAAGGGCAAGGTGCTCGCCGTGCACGACACGCTGGTCGACGGCAAGGCCGTGCGCTCGCCCGATCACCCCGCAGTGACCACGCCAGGCATGCCCGGCGGCGCGGTCGATTTCCAGATCAAGCGCTCCAAGGGCTTCGAGGGCATGGCCTCGTCGAAGGACGCAAGCAAGCTCTACGCGCTGCTCGAAGGCCCGGTGTGGAATGCCGAGGCCAAGGACTACGAACGCGTCGACGGCAAGGAAGCGCTGCGCGTGCTGGAGTTCGATGTGGCCACCGAGAAGTGGACGGGCCGCCACTGGAAATACGTGCTCGAAGCCAATGGCAACGCCATCGGCGACTTCAACATGATCGACGCAACCACCGGCTTGATCATCGAACGAGACAACGGCGAAGGCACGAGCGACAAGGCTTGCCCCGAAGGCCAGAAGCGTACCGACTGCTTCCACGACATCGCGAAGTTCAAGCGCGTCTACAAGGTCGAGCTGAACGACGCGAACGCGGGTGGCCCGGTGCGCAAGATCGGCTACATCGACCTGCTGAACATCGCCGACCCCGACAAGCTCGCACGCAAGCCGCTGAACGACGGCGTGCTGAAGTTCCCCTTCTTCACCATCGAGAACGTCGACGTGGTGGACGCCACGCACATCGTGGTCGGCAACGACAACAACCTGCCGTTCTCGAGCAGCCGCGAGCCGAACAAGGCGGACGACAACGAGCTGGTGCTGCTGGAAGCGGGCGCGTTGCTGCAGGCGAAGTAAGCGGCCTGCCGCGAGGGCATCGGCACCGCCTTGCTGTCTTTCAGGTGTCCGTGCCGCGCTGCTGCACCAAGGTCATCGCGAACTGGCCGTTGCCGACCGACCAGTCCGAGTAATCATTTTCGTGAGTGAAGATGAAAACGTCGGCTGGTGCGATGCCAGCCTGGTGTTCCAGGTTGTGCGCGATCTGGCCATAAAGTGTCCGTTTCATCGCATCGCTGCGCCCCCGGCGCATGGTGATCTCGACCACGATCACGCGATCGGAACGTGCCACGCCATTGAACCTGCGATCGAAAAAGAAATGGTCGGCCCTGTACGGGTTCACCAGGTTGAACAGCTCGTCCTCCGGCATCCCGATACTGCCGACCAGTGCGTCGTGGATGCCTCGCACGATGGCCTGGCATTGAGCGGGAGGCGTGTCTTCAGGGACGGCGGTGCGAATGAAAGGCATGGTGACGGACTCCAGCAAAAGCGATGCATGCCGCCGGACGATTCCGGACAGGTCATGCGCCGTTTGTAGGCGCCGCAAAGCAAAAAACGAACCGATGAATTTGCCGGTGCTATGTGCAATAAAGTCACTTCACCATGAAACAGCATCTTCGCCACATGAACGCGCTGCGCGCCTTCGAAGCGGCCGGCCGTCTGGGCCGCATGACCCTGGCCGCCGACGAGTTGCATGTCACGCCTGGTGCGATCAGCCGGCAGGTGCGGCAACTCGAGGATGCGCTCGGCGTCGTGTTGTTCGAAGGGCCGAAGAACCGGCCCGTGCTGACCGTTGCCGGCAAGTACTTGCAGCCGACCCTGTCGGCGGCCTTCATGCAGATCGAACAGGCGGTGGATGCCATGCTTGAGCGGCAGCACACGACATTGGACGTCTCCTGCCTCAGCACCTTCACGATGCGCTGGCTCATTCCGCGGCTCTACGATTTTCATGCGAGCCAGCCGGACATCGGCGTGCGGCTCAAGACCACGGACCAGAGTGCGGCAACGCCGGTGTCGCGCAGCGACGTCGCGATCTCGGTGGCGCAGGACGAAGACGAGGAGGCGACGCCTGCCGATGTGTTCCTGTTCGACGAACTGCTCGGCCCCGTGCTGGCTCCCGGCCTGGCCGACCGGTTGCGGCTCGGCGAGCCGGCCGATCTCGAGAACCGGGAGATCCTGCAGACGCGCACGCGGCGCAATGCCTGGTCGATGTGGAGCGCATCGGTCGGCAGCGCGGTGCGAGTTTTGCCCGGCACGGAGTTCGAGCACTACTACTTCACGCTGGAGGCTGCGATCGGCGGCCTGGGCATCTGCATCGCGCCCTGGCATCTCGTGATGGACGACGTGCGGGCGGGACGATTGACCGCGCCCTTGGGCTTTCATGCCAGCGGCTACCGCTATGTCGCCAGGCGCAACGGCACCCGGGACGAGGCGGCGCGACTGTTTTGCGACTGGCTTCAGGCCCAGGCCATGGCGATGCCACAGCCCGGGCCGCTCGGCCCGCGGGCCGTCAGGCCCGCATCAGCGCCTCGATCTCGTCCGCCTTCACGGGCACGCCGCGCGAGATGAGCTCGCAGCCGGTGGCCGTGACGATCGCGTCGTCCTCGATGCGGATGCCGATGCCGTGGAACTGCTCCGGTACGCCGTCGGCGGGCCGCACGTAGATGCCGGGCTCCAGCGTCAGCACCATGCCCGGATGCAGGATGCGGCTCGGGCGGTTCTTGATGACCTCGTTCGACAGCGGATCCTTGCGCTCGCTCACCTCGCCAATCTGCGTGGGCTCGACGTAGCTGCCGCAATCGTGCACGTCCATGCCGAGCCAGTGGCCTGTGCGGTGCATGTAGAACTGGAAGTAGGCGCGCGAGTCGATCACGTCGTCCACGCCGCCCACCTTGTTGGCGTCGAGCAGGCCGAAGTCGAGCATGCCCTGCGCCAGCACCTTCACCGCGGCGTCGTGCGGATCGGTGAAGCGGTTGCCGGCCTTGGTGACGGCGGCCGCGGCGTCCTGGCTGGCCAGCACGAGGTCGTACAGCGCGCGCTGCGGGCCGGTGAACTTGCCGTCGGCCGGGAAGGTGCGGGTGATGTCGCTCGCATAGCCGTCGAGTTCGCAGCCGGCGTCGATCAGCACCAGATCGCCCTTGCGCAGCGGTGCCGCATCGGCGCGGTAGTGCAGCACGCAAGCGTTGGCGCCGGCCGCCACGATGGAGTAGTAGGCCGGGTACTGCGAGCCGCCAAGGCGGAATTCGTGCAGCAGCTCGGCGTCGAGGTGGTACTCGCGCGCGTCCTTGCCCTCGCGCAGCATGCGGGCCGAGAGCTGCATCGCGCGCACGTGGCCGCGGGCGCTGATCTGCGCGGCGCGGCGCATGATGTCCTGCTCGTGCGCGTCCTTGATCAGGCGCATCTCGTCGAGCGGGCCACACAGGTCGCGCTGTTCCTCGGGGCACAGCGCGCCGTAGCGCACGCGGGCGCGAACCGACTGCAGCCAGCCGTCGATGCGGGTCTCGAGGCCCTTGTGGATGGCGAACGGGAACCACACAGTCGAGCGGTTCTCGAGCAGCTTCGGCAGCCTGGCATCGAGGTCGGCGACCGAGAAGGCTTCGTCGACACCGAGTGCCGCGGGTGCCGCGTCGGGGCCGAGGCGGTAGCCGTCCCAGATCTCGCGCTCCAGGTCCTTCGGCGCGCAGAACAGCGTGGCGCGGCCATCGCCCGCCAGCACCAGCCAGGCATTGGGCTCGGTGAAGCCGGTCAGGTAATAGAAGTAGCTGTCGTGGCGGTAGAGGAAATCGGTGTCGCGGTTGCGCGGGCGTTCGGGCGCGGTCGGGATGATCGCGATGCCGTCCTTGCCCAGCTGCGAGGCGAGGCGCGCGCGGCGCTCGGCGTAGATCGTGGTGGTGGCTGCTGAAGTCATCTGCTTGGCGTGTTCAGTTGGGCGAGTCGTTCGGGGGTGCCCACATCGGTCCAGGGGCCGGTGTAGAGCTCGGCGCTCACGAGTTCATTGTCCATCGCGGCGCGCAGGATCGGTGCCAGCGGGGCTTTGCGGCCGGCCGGGTTGCCGCTCGGGATGTCGCAGTACGGTGGCGCGAAGAGCTCGGCGCGGTACAGGCCGATGGTCGAGAAGGTGAACTTCCGGTCGGCCGTGTTGAGCGCGAGGCCCCCGGCGGACAAGCCGAAATCGCCCTTGAGGTTGTGCGCGGGGTTCGGCACCAGCCACAGGTGCGCGAGCTTGCCGCTGGCGACGAAGCGGTCGACCGAGTCTTGCGTGAAGGCGAAGTCCGGCGCGAACACGTCGCCGGCCGCGACCCAGAACACCTCGCCGAGCAAAGGCAGCGCACGCACGATGCCGCCGGCCGTCTCCAGCGCGCCGCCGAAGTCGCGGCCCTCGTCGGAATATGAAATCGACAGTGCCGCTGGCCCCTGCAACAAGGGCTTGGCGCCGAACCGCTCGGAGATCTGCGTGCCCAGCCAGTCCGTGTTGACCACCAGCTCGGTGAACCCGCCCGCGGCCAGCGCTTCCATCGGCCACTGCATCAGCGGCTTGCCGCGCACTTCGAGCAGGGGCTTGGGAGTGATGTCGGTCAGCGGCCGCATGCGTTCGCCGCGCCCCGCGGCCAGGATCATGGCCCGCACGGAAATCGAAGCTGCGTTCGTCATCGGCTGATTCTTTCGGGAAACACCGAGGAGCCGGCTTTGCCGGGCCTCTGGTGTTGCCCCCGGCAGGGGGTGGGAGAAGCGACACGAAGTGCGCGAAGCCTGGGGGCGAGTGTCATTTCCGCCCGCGCTGCAGCTCGTTGCGTTCGCTGTGGAGGGGCTGGAACAGCGCCACCAGGCATTCCATCAGCGCATGCGCCTTGGCCGAGTGGTCGCCGCTGAAATTGCAGACGTACACGTCGAGCGTCACGCCGCGCTGCTCGGGCCAGGTGTGGATGCACAGATGCGATTCGGCCAGCAGCACCGTGGCCGTGACCCCGCCCGGGCCCTGCGGCGTGGCCGGAAAACCATGGACCAGCCTGCCCACCGCCTGCAGCCCGGCGGCGTCCACCGCCTTGAGGCAAACGGCGCCCAGGGCCTCCTGGTCGGTCAGCCATTGAAGGCCGCATTGGCAGTCGTGTAGGTCGGCGGTGAGGTGCAGCCCGTGCATGGGGCGCAACTCTAGCAGTCCGGCCGCTGCACAAGAGAGCATCGGGCGGGCGTTTGCCCTGTATCGGCGGGTGTCCGGGCTCGCCCGGTAAAATCGCGGGTTCCCCCTATCTCCTCCCACCCTTTTCCCCCGAAAGTCCACCGCAAATGGCAAACCACGCCCTGATGGCCAACGCAATCCGCGCTCTGGCCATGGATGCCGTCCAACAAGCAAATTCCGGACATCCGGGCGCACCGATGGGCATGGCCGACATGGCCGTCGCACTCTGGGGCGAACACCTGCGCTACAACCCCGCCAACCCGCACTGGTTCGACCGCGACCGCTTCGTGCTGTCGAATGGCCATGCCTCGATGCTGCTGTACTCGGTGCTGCACCTCACGGGCTACGACCTGCCGATGGAGGAAATCAAGCACTTCCGCCAGCTGCACAGCAAGACCGCCGGCCACCCCGAAGTCGACGTGACGCCGGGCGTCGAAACCACCACCGGCCCGTTGGGCCAGGGCATCACCAACGCCGTGGGCTTCGCGCTGGCCGAGAAGCTGCTCGCTGCCGAGTTCAACCGCAATAGCCACCACGTCGTCGACCACCACACCTACGCCTTTCTGGGCGACGGTTGCATGATGGAAGGCATCAGCCACGAAGCCTGCGCCCTCGCTGGCGCCTGGCACCTGAACAAGCTGATCGCGCTGTACGACGACAACGGCATCAGCATCGACGGCCAGGTCAAGCCCTGGTTCATCGACAACACCGAAGAGCGCTTCAAGGCTTACGGCTGGAACGTCATCGGTCCGATCGACGGCAACGACGCCAAGGACGTGTCCAAGGCCATCGCCAAGGCCAAGAAGGAAGAATCGAAGCCCACGCTGATCATCTGCAAGACGACCATCGGCAAGGGCAGCCCGAACCGCGCCGGTACCGCCAAGGCGCACGGCGAGGCGCTGGGCGCCGAAGAAATCAAGCTCACCCGCGACGCGATCGACTGGCACTACCCGCCCTTCGAGGTCCCGGCCGAGGTGTACGCCGACTGGGACCACAAGGCCGAAGGCGCGAAGACCGAAGCCGCCTGGAACGACAAGTTCGCCGCCTATGCCGCCGCGTACCCCGAACTGGCCGCCGAGTTCACCCGCCGCATGAAGGGCGAGCTGCCAAGGGACTTCCACCAGGTCGCGTTCGACACCGTGGTCGCCGCCCACACCAGGGGCGAGACCGTCGCCAGCCGTAAGGCCAGCCAGCTCGCGCTGGAAGCCTTCACCGCCGCGCTGCCCGAAATGCTCGGCGGCAGCGCCGACCTGACCGGCTCGAACCTCACCAACACCAAGAGCACCGCCGCGCTGCGCTTCGACGCCAAGACCGGCGCCGTCGTGCTGAACGCGCCCCCTGCGCCGCTGGTGCTCCAGGGCGCCGAAGACGAAGCCGCACAAGGCGCCGCCGTCGAGCCGCCGCACGGCGAGATCGGCCGCCACATCAACTACGGCGTGCGCGAGTTCGGCATGGCCGCCATCATGAACGGTGTGGCGCTGCACGGCGGCTACATCCCCTACGGCGGCACCTTCCTCACCTTCAGCGACTACAGCCGCAACGCCATCCGCATGGCCGCGCTGATGAAGCGCCGCGTGATCCACGTGTTCACGCACGACTCCATCGGCCTCGGCGAAGACGGCCCGACGCACCAGTCGATCGAGCACGCCGCGTCGCTGCGCCTGATTCCGAACCTCGACGTCTGGCGTCCGGGCGACACCGCCGAAACGGCCGTGGCCTGGGCCGTGGCGCTGCAAAACCAGTCGCGCCCGACAGCGCTGCTGCTGAGCCGCCAGAACATCGCCTACGCACCGAAGAGCGAGCTCGGCGACATCAGCCGCGGCGCCTACGTGCTGTCCGAGCCCGAAGTCGTCGGCCTCAAGAGCAAGAAGACGGCCGCCGTCATCATCGCCACCGGCTCCGAGGTGCCGCTCGCACTGGCGGCGCAGAAGCTGCTGGCCGAGAAGAAGATCGCCGTGCGCGTGGTGTCGATGCCCTCGACCACCACCTTCGACCGCCAGGACGTGGCCTACAAGAAGAGCGTGCTGCCGAAGAAGATTCCGCGCATCGCCGTCGAGATGGGCTGCACCGGCGGCTGGTGGAAGTACGGCTGCGCGGCCGTCGTCGGCATCGACACGTACGGCGAGTCGGCACCGGCGCCCGCGCTGTTCAAGCACTTCGGTTTCACGGCGGAGAACGTTGCCGCCACCGTGGAAGCGGCGCTGCGCGACTGACGTCGCACAGCCCGCTTTCCCGTCCGATCACGATTTTTCAACCTTTAGGAGCAAGTCAGATGGCTATCAAACTCGGTATCAACGGCTTCGGCCGCATCGGTCGCAACGTGCTGCGCGCAGCGGTGCAGAACTTCAAGAACGACATCGAGATCGTTGCCATCAACGACCTGCTCGAGCCGGACTACCTCGCCTACATGCTCCAGTACGACTCGGTGCATGGCCGCTTCAAGGGCGAAGTCACGGTCGAAGGCAACACGCTGATCGTCAACGGCAAGAAGATCCGCCTCACGCAGGAGCGCGACCCGTCGCAGCTCAAGTGGAACGAGGTCGGCGCCGACATCGTGCTCGAATCGACCGGCCTGTTCCTCACGAAGGAAACGGCGCAGAAGCACATCGACGCGGGCGCGAAGAAGGTCATTCTGTCGGCACCGTCGAAGGACGACACCCCCATGTTCGTCTACGGCGTGAACGACAAGAAGTACGCCGGTGAAGCCATCATCAGCAACGCCAGCTGCACCACCAACTGCCTGGCGCCGCTGGCCAAGGTGCTGAACGACAAGTGGGGCATCAAGCGCGGGCTGATGACCACCGTGCACGCTGCCACCGCCACGCAAAAGACCGTGGACGGCCCGAGCAACAAGGACTGGCGCGGCGGCCGCGGCATCCTGGAAAACATCATTCCCTCGAGCACCGGCGCCGCCAAGGCCGTGGGCGTGGTGATCCCCGAGCTCAACAAGAAGCTCACGGGCATGAGCTTCCGCGTGCCGACCTCCGACGTGTCGGTGGTCGACCTGACCGTGGAGCTGGTGAAGGAAGCCACGTACAAGGAAATCTGCGCCGAAATGAAGGCACAGAGCGAAGGCGCGCTCAAGGGCGTGCTGGGCTACACGGAAGACAAGGTGGTGGCCACCGACTTCCGCGGCGACCCGCGCACCTCGATCTTCGACGCCGAAGCCGGCATTGCGCTCGACGGCACCTTCGTGAAGCTCGTGAGCTGGTACGACAACGAGTGGGGCTACTCGAACAAGTGCCTGGAGATGGTGAAGGTTGTTTCGAAGTAAGGCTTCGAGGCTTCAATGAAGAACGCGCCTGCGGGCGCGTTTTTTCATGGTGCGTTCAACGCAGTTTCTCGTTCCTGCGAACCTCGCTGCTCAATTGCGACGTCAGCCGCGTCGCAGCCCTTCGCGCCGCCAGCCCGAAGTCGCCCTTGAATTCGCCGAACTCCGCCGTGCCGTTGCCCGCCGCGCGCACGCGCGTGACTTCGGCGCCTGCCGCATCGGTCACCACGCATGCCACCTCGGCGGTGAACGACGTCGGCGGCCAGCTGATCCACGACGACGAACTGGAGGCGGTGGTGATGCGCGGTGCGAACACCAACGACACGCCCGTCGCCTCGTTCGCCTTCGCGTCGGCCGCGGTGCGCAGAACCACCACGTCGCGGTACACCGCGCGCAATGCGTCGCGTATCGACTTCTCGAGGTCGCGGTACGGGTAGTAGCTCACGCGGTCGCCGCTGCCACCGGGCGTGATCACTTCCATGTCGCGGTCGGCGTCGGTCATCACATAGGCGACCTTCTTCGGGACCAGGTGCGCCTGCGAGCGCGGCGGCGCAGTCTCGGTGATCATGGTGATCGGGTGCACGCATCCCGCGAGCAGCAGGGCCGCGAACGCCGCGGTCGCGGCATGTCGAATCGCGGTCATTGGAAGGAAGAAGAACGGCATCATCGAAGCGCCTCCGGACCTTGGGGATGTCTGCCGTCAACGGCCGATGGCGGCCACGAACTGCGGATCGGCATACACCTCCCGCAGCAGGGCGCGCACGAGGCGCGGATACGCGGCCTGCCCCGCCGGCACGGCGACGATGTTCGCGTAGCTCGAATCGAAGGCGGTCTCCGCACGGTAGGTCTTGCGCAGGCGCTGCGTGGCGTCGCGCATGACGGTCACCTCCACGTCCATGCGGCCCGTGCCGTTGATGATGCCCAGGTCGATCTCGTTGGCCAGGATGCGCGCCGCGATGCGCGTCGGCGCCTTCGGGTCGTAGGCCGAGATTTCGGCGAGGTCGCGCATCAGCGCGTCCTGCAGGTACTGCGCGAAGCTGCCGCTGGGCGACACCAGCTTCGCGCCGCGCAGGCGCACCGTGTTGACCTTGTCTTCCGTATCGACGGGCTGCGCCTTCGCGACGGCCACCATGCCGGGGCGCGTGGCCTCGAGCCGGTCGAGCGTCTCGTAGTCGGCCGCATAGGGCGGCGCGAGAAGCGGCGCGCAGCCGGTCGTCAGAAGAACGGCTGCCAGCAACCCACCAGTTGCGATGGCGGCGCGCAAGCGGAAACCATGCGAACGAAAGATCGCCATGTCTTCGGTCCCTCTCTCCGTGGGGCATCGGTGATGCCTGCTCTCCCGCCGCGACGGTAGCACGCATCGCGGCGCGCGCGAAGCCGGGCTTGCGCCTGCGGCCTCAGGCAGGTTCGAGCACGTGGATCAGCTTGCTGTCGACGAATTCCTTGGTCTTCTCGCCGTGGGCTTTCATGTGCGGGGCCACGGCATGGGCCTGCAGGTGCGCCAGCGTTTCCCACTTCTCGACGACGACAAAGGTGTCGGGGCCGAAGCTGGCCTTGGACGTCGGAATGCCTTGCGCATCGACCGTGGCGGCGTATTCGATGCAGCCCGCTTCGGCCAGCACGGCCGCGCGGTTCCCGGCGAAGGCTTCGAGCAGTCTGGCGCGCTGGCCGGGCTTGGCGGTGATGACGGCGACGACGTGAATCATTGAAAGAGTCTCCAGTGGGTAAAAGATGCGACGGTCGAATCTAAGAGAAACGGTGCCGCCGTGCAGGTCCGGTCCGCGACAACGCCACGGCCTCGCTCCTGGCATCGCCTGCATGTTCTTCCCGCTGGCCGCGCGGTCTCGCCATGTGTCGGTCCGATTGTTGAACGCAGGTTAACGATGGATTGACTTCGAGTGCGAATCGTTGGGTGCACCCGCTCCTAAAGTGGCAGCTCCCCAGCAGCATTCCATGAAGGACATCGATGAGCA
>Ga0070664_100003419_pt1 | contig 12823 bp, 14 predicted proteins | sample KBSC73metaG_FD_65863 | JGI IMG/M metagenome (GOLD analysis project Ga0070664, IMG submission 65863) | Corn rhizosphere microbial communities from Kellogg Biological Station, Michigan, USA - KBS C7-3 metaG | ecosystem: Host-associated > Plants > Roots > Rhizosphere > Soil ... | reverse complement strand
CCGCTCGGCGATCCACGCCAGCAGGTCGCGGATCCGTTCGGTCCGCGGCGCGGGAACCGACAGCGGCACGCTGAACTGGCTCTGCCCACCCGGCCGGCGCAGGTACATGACGAGCCAGCGCGCGACGGTGCGGGCGTGCTCCTCGCCGTGGTCGTCGGCCACCAGGGCGAGGGCGAGGTCCATGCCGGCCGTGACGCCGGCGCTCGTCCAGATCGGACCGTCGCGGATGAAGATCGGATCGGGGTCGACGGTGACAGCCGGATACCGCCCAGCGAAGTCCTCGGCGGCGTACCAGTGTGTGGTGGCCCGCCGCCCGTCGAGCAGCCCCGCCTCGGCGAGCAGGTACGCGCCCGTGCACACGGACGCGATCCGGCGCCAGTGCGGCGCTCCCCGCGCCACCCAGCGCACGACGTCGGGCAGGTCCAGGGGCCGCGGACCGTCGCCGGTGATCTGGATCGCGCCGGGCAGCAGGACGGTGTCCGCGGTCGCCGCCACCTCGGCCAGGGTCGCGTCCGCCACGATCTGCACGCCCGTCGACGTGCGCACCGGTCCTTTCGCGCTCGCCGCGATGCGGATGCGGTAGCCGTTGCCGCGGCGGCCCAGCAGCTTGGACGCCGCCGAGAAGACCGACGCCGGCCCGGTGACGTCGAGCACCTCGACGCCGTCGAAGACCGCGATCACCACCTGCCTGACGTCCGACACGTGCTCAGCATGTCGACCGGCCAGCGTGGCGGCAATGACACAACTATGTCAGATTCCGCCATCGTCGGGCGGGTGGTCCCGGACCCAGTTCGTCGCGCCCTCGTACGCCTTCGCGAGGCTCAGCACCTCGGCGTCGGCCCGGGGTCGGCCGACGAGTTGGAGGCCGGCCGGCAGGCCCCGGTCGTCGAAGCCGGCCGGCATGCCCAGGATGGGCAGGCCGGTCATCGACCACGGCGCCACCGTCTCCATCCAGCGGTGGTAGCTGTCCATGGGGCGCCCGTCGATCTCGGCGGGCCAGTGCAGGGTGTGCGGGAACGGGAACACCTGGGTGCTCGGCGCGACCACGAAGTCGTAGGCGTCGAGGAAGCGGAGGACGGCGTCGTACCACTCGATGCGCTCCACCTCCACGCGGGCGACGTCGAGCGCGGTGAGTGTCAGGCCGCGCTCGATCTCCCAGACGACCTCGGGCTTCAACTCGGCCCGGGTGACCGGATCGGCGTAGAGGTCGTGCCGCTTCAGCACGCTCCACCAGCGCCAGGTGAGCACCGTCGACCAGATCCGCTCCGGCGGATGGTCGGGCAACGCCTCGTCGACCCGGCAGCCGAGGTGCTCGAAGACGGTCAGAGCCTTGCGGCACACGTCGAGCAGACCCGGTTCGGTGGCCAGGTGGCCGCCGAAGTCACCGACCCACGCGATCCGGGTGCCACGCCAGTCCCGTTCGGGCATCGGCGATGGTGGCGCGTCGAGGCCGAGCGGGGCGCCGTCGTCCGGCCCGGCGAGGACACCGAGCAGCGCGGCCACGTCGTCGACCGTGCGCCCCATCGGCCCGACCACCGACGGGTGCGCCACGAACCCCGGCACGGGAACGCGTCCGAACGACGGCCGGAACCCGAGCACGTTGCAGAACGCGGCCGGATTGCGCAGCGAGCCGAGGTAGTCGCTGCCGTCGGCCACCGGCAACAGGCGCAGGGCCAGAGCCGCGGCGGCACCGCCGCTGCTGCCGCCGGCCGTGCGGGCGGTGTCGTACGGCGTCGCCGTCGCGCCGTAGACCCGGTTGTAGGTCTGCGAGCCGAGGCCGAACTCGGGAACGTTCGTCTTGCCGACCACGATCGCACCGGCCGCCTTGATGCGCCGCACGAACAGCTCGTCGACGTCGGCGACCCGGTCCGCGTAGATCGGTGAGCCCTCCGTCCACAGTAGACCTGCGGCGGCGGCCAGATCCTTGACGGCGAACGGAAACCCGTGCAGCCACCCGAGATACTCCCCGCGGGCGAGCTGCTCGTCGCGTCCCGCCGCGGCGCCCATCAGCTCGTCGCGGTCGCGCATGGCGACGATCGCGTTCACCCGTGGGTTGAGCGCCTCGATCCGGCTGAGATACGCGCTCATCACCTCGACGCAGGACACCTGCCGGCGTCGGATGCTGTCGGCCAGTTCGACGGCGCTGAACCACGGCATGGCTATGCACGCTCCGCCGGCTCGTCGAAGGTGATGATCAGGGTGCTGCGGTAGCCGACGCTGTTCGGCTGCGGTTCGAGCCGCGTCAGGTCCGGTTCGACGCCGTCCGGCCACACCGTGATTGCCCGGTACCGGAAGCCGTCCTGGTTGGCCTCCTCGGCGAGGTACGACACCCGCTGCCCGGGCGCCAGCATCCGGCAGCCGTCCATCGCGATCGCCGAGAAGTGCACCCAGCACCCGCCGGGGACGTCGGGCCCGTCGACGACGCCCCACCCCGCCTCGGCATGGAACTCCCGCACGACACCCACGCTGACCATGCCGACAGTCTGGCGCAGCTTCGCGATCGGGGCCGCGAGGGGCGGCGGACGAACCGGACGAAAGCCCGACTACGCAGAGGAGTGGGAGGTTAGGAACATCAAAAGCGCTTGTTGATGTTCCTAACCTCCCACTCCTCTCCGTTATCAAGCCACGGCTTACGGTAAGTCGGCGTTTCCGCAGGTCACCTGGCGGCAACGGCGCCACCCTGCCGCGCTTGGCTCAGAGTGTCAGACCGTCGACCTTTGACCCGTACCAGTACAGCGAGAACGGTGTCCCCTTCGCGGGCACCACCGGGAAGATCGCGTAGCTGTCGCCGGAGTCGTTGGCGGCGAGCGGCACCGGTTTCCCGCCGGCCGCGTTCTTGGTGCACCATGTCTCCACCGGGAAGACGGCGCGCCCCTCGACCTTCAGGTAGGACGACTGGAGATCCTCGGCGGCCGACGGGCACACCAGCCCCCACGGCTCGGAGTCGCGGTTGACGTAGCGCAGGTTGACCCGCAGCCGGTTCGAGGTCACCTTGATGCCGGTCAACGTGATGCTGTGTTGGCCGTCCGCGAGCACCGAGCGGTTCATGTCCACCGTCTGCCCGTTGCGCAGGTAGGTGACGAGGGCGACCGCGCCGATCGCCACGACCAGCACCACCGCGGCAACGATCGCGATCAGGCGCGTGCGCCGCGGCCGCTCGGGCCGCTGCGGCGTCGCCGGCACTTGCGGCCCTGCCTGCGACGGCACCGGCGGCTGAACTGGCAGCGACGCCATCGGTTGATACGACGGCTGGGCCGGGGCCGACACCGGCTGGACCGGTGGTGTGCTCACCGGGAAAGGCACACTCGCGGCCGGCGGCGGCGAAACCGGCGGCGCGAACGCCGGCGGCGATGAAACCGGCGGCGGGACCGCGACGGACTCCACCGGCCCGCCGGCCGCCCGCAGGCCGCCCTCGGCGACCACCAGTTCCGGCTGCTCGGTGATCGTCGGCGGCCGGCCGAGCGCCTGCTGGAGCAGCGTCGCCACCAGCGGGATCCGGCTGCCACCACCGACGAGGAAGATGCCGGCGACGTCGCCCGGCGCCACCCGGGCACCGTTCAGCGCGGCCCGGGTAGCGTTGATCGTGGCGTCGAGGATGGGCCGGGCCAGGTGCTCGAACTGGGCTCGGCTGAGCGGCACGTCGACTCCGACCATCGGGACGTGGATGTGCGTGTGGTCGGCGCGCGACAGCAGTTCCTTCGCTTGGCGCACGTCCTCCCACAGCAGGCGGTTCGCGCGTCGCTCCTCCGACGTGGTCGGGTTCAGCAGCCGGGTCCACGCCGCGCCGTCGTGCCCGGCGCCCATCGCGCCGAGATAGCCGACGATCGCCGCGTCGATGTCCAGGCCGCCGCCCTGGCTCAGGCCCTCGGCCGCGACCACCTCGAACCCGTTCGGGCCGCGCCGGACGACCGACGCGTCGAACGTGCCGGCGCCGAGGTCGTAGACGACCACTCCGGAGCCGGCCGGAACGGTGCCGCCGGAGACCGCGAGGAACGTGTCGGCCGCCGCGGACGGCTCGGGCACCAGCGTCGTCGGCGGGATGCCGGCCCGCTCGGCCGCCTCCACGAGGATCTGCCGGCGGGTGTGCGCCCACGCCGCGGGATGGGTCAGCGTGACCGACGACAGGCCGCCACCGGCCACCCGGCGCGCCTCGGTCGCCACCCGCAGCAGGACCGCGGCGATGAGGTCGGTCACCGCCAGCTCGGTGCCGCCCAGCAGCACCGTGCGCTCGTCGATGCGCCGCTTCGGGTTCGGCTCGTACCGGTCCGGGGCGGTGCGGGCCGTGTGCTCGGCGTCGCGGCCGACGAGCAGACCGCCGGACGGGTCGAGGAACACCGCCGAGGGCAGCGTCGGTGAGCCGTCGAACAGCAACGTGCGGACCCGGCCGTCCGGGTACCCGAGCGCGGCGACGGTGTTGGACGTGCCGAAGTCGACGCTCAGCCGGACGGGTTGCTGGGACACGCCGTCAATATACGAATTCGCACCCCGTCTCCGGAGCGGCCGGCCGGTCCGGACCACCCGGCCGAGTGGTTGCCGCGGCTGTCAACAGGTCAGTGATATGTGTACCTCGGACATCGCGACGAGGGAGGCGGGATGAACACACGCGACGCGGCCCGGCGCTGGGCGGGCACGTGGGCCACGGGTTGGCCGGCCCAGGACGTCGAAGGGATCGTCGGCCTGCAGGCCGAAGACGGCGACCACTGGGCATCGATGTTCCGCCACTACCGCGGGCGAGCGGGGCTTCGCACCTATGTCAGCGAATGCTTTGCCGAAGAGACCCGCCCGGCCGAGGTCTGGTTCGGCGAACCGCGCGTCGACGGCGACACGGCGGCCGTCGAGTACTGGGCGGTCACCTATCCGAACAACGAGCCGCTCACGATCTCGGGCTGCACCGTGGTGCGGTTCGAGGAGCACGGCCTGGTCGCCGACGCGCGCGACTACTCGCACGTCAAGGAGGGGCGAATCCTGCCGCCCGCCGGCCTGTTCGAGTAGGACCGACGGCCCAGGTCCGGCCACCGGGCGGCGACCCGCGAACCTAGGACAGGGCCTTCTCCAACTGGGCCTTCGTCATGCTGGACCGGCCCTTGATGTTGCGCTTCTTGGCCTCGTTGTACAGCTGCTCCTTGGTACGGCCCTGGGCGCCGGTGTGCGAGCGCTTGCCGCCCCGGTGTCCGGACGACACGTCCTTGATCGACGAGCGGCTCGCCGTCTTCGACTCGCCGGCCCGGGCGCGCTCCTTGTTCACCGTGCGGGCCGCGATCTCCTCGGCCCGGTCGGTCGAGACGCCCCGCTTCTTGGCGCTGGCCTTGATGTGCTCGTACTGCCGTTCCCGTTTCGGGCTCGAACCTGCGGGCATGACGCTCCTCCAAAGATCCGTCCGACCCTGTCAACGTTCCCCGGCATGACGGCCCGAAACGGTGCTCAGTCGAGAAGATCCAGAACCTGCGCCTCCGGGTCGGGGGCGTCGGCATCGATGGTGCGGCCGCGTTCGTAGGCCTTGACGACCTGCGGGTCCACATAGGCACTGCGGGCCACGGACGGTGTGTTGCCGAGCAGGTCGGCGACCTCGCGCATGGCCTTCGCCTCGGCCCTGCGCCGCCCGGTCTTGGTCTTCTCGGGACCGGCTTCGGCGAGGGCCTCGGCCGCCTTGACGGTGCCGTGCCAGGTCCGGAAGTCCTTCGCCGTCATCTGCCGCCCGCTGATCTCGCGCAGGTAGTCGTTGATGTCAGCCGCGTCGACCTCGTGCCAGCGCCGCGCCGACGGGTCCCAGTAGGCGAACAGCCGCTCCTCGTGCCGGCGGCGGTTCTTGAGATCACGCAGGACCATGGACACGTCGCCGTCCTCGATGCAACCGGTGTGCTCGACCCCGGACTTGCCGGGAAACCGCAGGTCGACACAGCGGCCGCGGGCCGTCAGGTGGTCGGGGCGCAGCGTCGACAGCCCGAAGGACGGGTCGTCGTCGCGGTCGGCGTACTGGGCGCTGCCGATGCGGAACATGCCGGTGTCGAGCAGGTGGACGATCGTCGCGAGGACGCGGGCGCGGTTCAACCCGCGGCCGTGGGTGAGGTCGTGCTGCAGCCGGTCGCGGATGCGGGGCAGCCGCCTGGCCACCTCGCGGGCGTGGGCGAACTTGGCCCGGTCCCGGCGCACACGCCAGTCCGGGTGGTAGAGGTACTGGGTGCGGCCGGCCGCGTCCTTGCCGGTGGCCTGGATGTGCCCGTTGGGGTCGGTGCAGATCCAGACGTCCGTCCACGCCGGTGGGATCACCAACGCCTTGATCCGCTCCCGTTCGGCGGGATCGGTGAGCTTGCGGCCGTCCGGGCGGAGGTAGGTGAAACCTCGGCCGGCACCCCGGCGCCGGTAACCGGGCCGGTCGAGGTTGCTTCGCTTCAGCCGCATGGCGGGCGGGCGTCAGGAGGGCGGGTAGGGGGCGTCGGCCAGCAGCCGGGCCGCGTGGGCCGCGTTCGCCGCGAGCGTCCTGGTGGCCCTGCCGGTGGTGTCCGGCGGTGGGCCGGCGTCGACGTAGTCCTTGCCCTGCATGGCTTCCCCGACCCAGTAGGTGCTGCCCGACGCGGGCACCGTGAACCCGACGTCGTGAGCGCCTGCATCACCTCCGCGGCGACGTGGTGCGCGCCGTCCTCGTTGCCGACCACGGCGACCGTCGCGACCTTGCCGTAGGTCAGCATCCGGCCCCGATCGTCGGTCTCGGACAGCTCGGCGTCGAGGCGTTCCAGCACCATCTTGCACACCGACGACGGCTGGCCGAGCCAGATCGGCGTCGCCATCACGAGGATGTGCGAGTCGAGCAGCTTGCGGCGCCCAACTGCTCGGAACTCGACGGTGCACGCGGAGGGTAGCCATGGGTGTGACATGCCCTGGGGTGCCGAGATCAAACGCGAGGATTGGCGGATGCCGACGGGCGGGTATGTGCCGGCCCGTGAAGCGGTTTCTCGCTGTCGCGCTCGGGATCCTGACCGCGATCGGGGGCTTCGTCGACATCGGCGACATCGTCGCCAACGCCGAGGCCGGCGCACGCTTCGGCATCGCGCACGCCTGGGTGCTGCTGGTGGGCGTCATCGGGATCTGTTCGTACGCCGAGATGAGCGGGCGCGTCGCGGCCGTCAGCGGGCGTCCGGTGTTCGACCTCGTGCGCGAGCGCCTCGGGCCGCGGATGGCGCTGGCGAACCTGGCCGGCTCCCTGCTCGTCACCGTGCTCACGCTCGGCGCCGAGATCGGCGGCGTCGGCCTGGCCCTGCAACTGGCGACGAGCGTGGACTACCTGCTGTGGGTGCCGGTGATCGCGGTCGTCCTGTGGGTGGTGCTGTGGCGGGCCAAGTTCGACACGCTGGAGAACGTGTTCGGCCTGACCGGCCTCGTGCTCGTGGTGTTCGTCATCGCCGCGTTCCGGCTCGGCGGCGACTACGGCCAGCTCTGGCAGCAGGCCAGCCACCCCGGGCCGCCGCACGGCGAGGACTGGGGCACCTACTGGTTCATGGCGGTGGCCCTGTTCGCGTCGGCGATGACACCATACGAGGTGTTCTTCTTCTCCTCCGGCGCGGTCGAGGAACGGTGGACCACCAAGGACCTGCTGACCTCGCGGATCAACGTGTTCCTCGGCTTCCCGCTCGGCGGCCTGCTGGCGTTCGCCCTGATGGTCTGCTCGGCGCTGGTGTTCCACCCGCACGGCGTGTCGGTGGACTCGCTGTCCCAGGCGGCCATGCCGGCGGCGATCGCGCTGGGCAAGCTCGGCCTCGCCGCGGCGATCCTGGGCTTCTTCGCGGCCACGTTCGGCGCCGCCATGGAGACCGGGCTGTCCAGCGCCTACACCGTCGCGCAGTACTTCGGCTGGGCCTGGGGGAAGCTGCGCCGCCCGCGCGAGGCGGCCCGCTTCCACACGGTGCTCATCGTGTCGATCCTGGTAGGGATGCTGGTGCTCCTGACCACGATCGACCCGATCCAGCTCACCGAGTACACGCTTGTCTTCAGCGCCGTCGTGCTGCCGTTGACCTACCTGCCGATCCTCGTCGTCGCCAACGACCGCGGGTATCTCGGCAAGCGCGCCAACGGCCGGTTCGCCAACGCCGTCGGCGTGCTGTTCCTGCTGATCGTCGTGGCCGCCGCGGTGGCCGCGATCCCGTTGATGGCAACGACCCGGATGGGGGCCGGTTGACATGCTGATCGGCTACGACCTGCTGGACCGCCAGATCCTCGACCGCGACGGCGAACCCGTCGGCAAGGTCGACGACGTCGAACTGGACGCCGATGCCGACGGGGTGCCGTACGTGTCGGCCCTGCTCGTCGGCCAGCGGGCGCTCGGTGACCGGATCGGTGGCCGGCTCGGCCGGTGGATCGGCGGCGTCGCGCGGCGGCTGGCGCCGTCGGTCGAGGATCCCCCGACCCGCATCCCGTTCGATCTCGTCGGGGAGGTCGCCAGTGCGGTCACCCTGACCGTGTCCCGCGAGCGCCTGCCCGACCCGCCACTGGAGGCGTGGCTGCGCGAGCACGTCGTCGACCGCATCCCGGGAGCCGGCGATGCGGGCTGACCGCCTGGATGCGCCGCTGCGGGTCAGCGAGATCGTCCGTCGCGCGGTGACCGACCGCGACGGCCGCGACCTCGGCCGGGTCGCCGACATCGAGACCACTCGCGACGCCGACGGCCGCGAACGCGTGGTCGCGCTGGTGGTCACCGCCGGACGCTGGGGCCGCCTGCTCGGCTACGAACGCGACGAGTCCAACGGCCCCTGGATCCTGGAGGCACTCGCCCGCCGGGTGCTTCGCCGGCACACCGTCCGGGTCTCCTGGGAGGACCTCGCCGAGTTCCGCGACCGGTAAACCGGCGGGCAGCCCGCGGCGGCGTCGGTACAGTGCGGCCTCATGAGATCGCCGCTGGAGATGCCGGTCGTGGAGCTGGCACGGCGGATCGGCGCGCGCGAACTGTCCGCGCGCGAGGTCGTCGGGGCGCATCTGGACCGAATCGCCGAGGTCGATCCGGTCCTGAACGCGCTGGTGCAGGTCCGTGCGGAGGCCGCGCTGGCCGACGCGGACGCCGCCGACCGCGACCTGGCGCGCGGGCGGTCGCGGGGCCCGCTGCACGGGGTGCCGTTCACCGTCAAGGACTGGATCGACGCGACGGGTCTGCGCTGCGCCGGCGGGCAGAAGGCGCACCGCGACCGGGTACCGGCCCGCGACGCGACGGCGGTGGCCCGGCTGCGGGCCGCCGGCGGCATCCTGCTCGGCAAGACGACGGTTGGCCCGGACAACTCGCTCTACGGCCGCACGAACAACCCGTACGACGCCCGGTTCGGCCCGGCCGGCAGCTCCAGCGGCGAGGCCGCGATCGTCGGCGCCGGCGGGTCGCCGCTCGGGCTGGGCAGCGACTCCGGTGGCAGCATCCGGCAGCCCGCGCACTGCTGCGGCGTCGCCGGGCTCAAGCCCACCGCGGGTCGGGTCCCGCTGACCGGGCACTTCCCGTTCATCAGCCCGACCGCCGACCCGCGCACCGTCATCGGACCGCTGGCGCGCTACGTCGACGATCTGGCGCTTGCCTTGCGACTCATCGCCGGACCGGACGGCGCGGATCCCAGCGCGGTACCCGTGCCTCTCGGCGAACCGGCGGAGGCAGCGCTCGCCGGCGTGCGGGTGGCGTCCTATGTGGACCATCCCGGCACCGCGCCGGACCCGGCGATGGTGGCGGCCACCGAAGCGGCAGCCGCGGCGTTGCGCGATGCCGGCCTGGCGGTGGAGCCGGCGACCCCGCCCGGCCTGGACCGGGTGTACCCGCTGACGCTGGACTACTGGCGGCGGCCGGAGTCCGACTCGATGGACGAGTGGGTCAACGGCGGCAGCTACGACCCCGCGGGGCTCGGGCCGATGTCCGGCGAGGACGTCGAGCGCTCGCTGTTCGAGTGGGACCGGTTCCGCCGCCTGATGCTCCCGTTCATCCAGGCGTATCCGCTCGTGCTCTCCCCCGCCGCCGAGAAGCCGCCGGTCCGGCACGGGGAGGACGAGGGGCGCATTCCGTACACGCTGACGTGGAGCCTGGTTGGCTACCCGGCCGTCGTCGTGCGGGCCGGCGGCACCGCCGACGGCCTGCCGGTGGGCGTGCAGATCGCCGCCGGCCCCTGGCGGGAGGACCTCGCGCTGGCGGCGGCGTCCATCGTGGAGCGCGCGCTGGGCGGCTGGCGCCCGCCCGACTGAGATACAGATCGCAGCCCGTCCGGCGTCGACGTAATGTACGTTTGTACACATGGATCCGAGCCCGACCATGCGCGAGCGGATGCTCGCCGGCGAGCTGTACATCGCCGACGATCCCGACCTCGCCCGCGAGTCGGCCCGGGCCCAGCGGCTGAGCCATGAGATCAACACGATCGACCCGGCCGACCACGAGCGCCGCCACCAACTGCTGACCGAGCTGCTGGGCGCATTCGGCGAGGGCAGCGAGATCCGCCCTCCGCTGCACTGCGACTACGGGTACCGGACGGTTGTCGGCGCCCGGAGCTTCGCCAACTTCGGCCTGGTCATCCTCGACGTGGCCACGGTGACGATCGGCGACGACGTGCAGATCGGCCCGAACGTCCAGCTGCTCACCGCGTTCCACCCGCTCGAGGCGGGCCCGCGGCGCGACAAGTGGGAGGCCGCCGCCCCGATCGTCATCGGCGACAACGTGTGGCTCGGCGGCGGCGTCATCGTCTGCCCCGGCGTGACGATCGGCGCCGACACCGTGGTCGGCGCCGGCTCCGTCGTCCTGCGCGACCTGCCGGCGGGAGTGCTGGCGGTCGGGTCGCCGGCCCGCGTGGTCCGGACGCTGTGATGGGGGGCCGTGTGATGCGGCCCCGTCGCCATGACCCGGACCGCAAGAGCCGCATCGTCGACGCCGCCATCGACGTCATCGCGGAGCACGGCGTCGCCGGCACCACCCACCGGATGATCGCCGCCGCCGCCGACGTGCCACTCGGCTCCCTGACGTACCACTTCACCGGCCTCGAGGACCTGCGCGCGCAGGCGTTCCAGCGCTACGCCGAGCGCATGTCGGTCATCTACGCCGCGCACTTCGAGGCGGTGCGCACGCCCGAGCAGTTCGTCGACGCGGTCACCGACCTCATCCACGGCGACGCCGGCGCCGACACGCACGACTGGGCGATCGCCTACGAGCTCTACCTCGCCGCGCTGCGCGACCCGGCCCTGCGCACCGTCACCGAGCGGTGGATGCGCACCAGCCGCGCCGTGCTGGAGCGCTTCGTCGACCCGACCACCGCCCGGGGCGTCGACGCCCTGATCGAGGGCCTTGTCATGCACAAGAAGCTGTCGACGTCACCACTTCCGCGCGAGCAGATCCACAGCATCGTCGCACGCACGATTGGAAACCCATGACCGTCGCCACCGACCTGCAGCAGCGCCTGCCCGCCGCCACCCGGGCGACGTACATCGCGTTCATCGCGTGCGGGATCCCGATCGCGAGCTGGGCGTCGCGGCTCCCGCAGATCCGCGACCGGCTGCACCTCACGTCGGCCGACCTCGGCCTGGTGCTGCTGTCGATCGCGGCGGGTTCGATCGCGGCGCTGCTGCTGGCCGGCGTCATCGTGGGCCGGTTCCACTCCCGGCCGACGGTGACCGTCATGGCCGTGCTGCACGGCATCGCGGTCGTCGGCCTCGCGTTCGGGTACCTCGTCGGCGTCGTGCCGGTGGTGGCCGCGCTGTGCCTGTTCGGCTTCTCGGCGGGCGCCTGGGACGTCGCGATGAACGTGCAGGGAGCGGCGGTCGAGCGCAAGCTGGGCCGCGCGATCATGCCGCGGTTCCACGCCGGCTTCAGCATCGGGACGGTCGCCGGGGCGCTCGTCGGGGCGGCGATGGTGGCGCTGCACGTCCCGGTCACCGTGCACCTGCTCGTGGTCGGCATCGGCGTGGCGGTGGTGGTTCCGTTCGCGGTCCGGAGCTACATCCCCGACACCGACGCACCGGACGCCGACGCGCTGACCGCCGGCGGTGACCCGCCCGCCCCTGCCGGCGCGGCCAGCGCGTTGCGGCGGTGGCTCGAGCCGCGCACCCTGCTGGTCGGCCTGGTGGTCCTGGCGTTCGCGTTCGCCGAAGGGGCCGGCATCGACTGGATCAACCTGTCCCTCATCGACGGCTACGGGCAGACCGCGGTGGTCGGCACCCTCGGGTTCGCCGCGTTCCTCACCGCGATGACGATCGGCCGCTGGTTCGGCGACGACCTGCTGTCGCGCTACGGCCGGGTGGCGGTCATCCGCGGCCAGGCCGCCCTCGCCATCGCCGGCGTGCTGGTGTTCGTGTTCAGCCCGGTCACCGCCCTGGCGTTCGTCGGCGTGCTGATGTGGGGGCTCGGCGCGTCGCTCGGCTTCCCGGTCGGCATGAGCGCCGCCGCCGACGAGCCGGCCGCCGCGGCCGGGCGGGTCAGCGTGGTCGCCTCGATCGGATACTGCGCCTTCCTCGGCGGCCCACCGCTCGTCGGCTACCTGGGTGAACACGTGACGGTGCTGCGGGCGCTGATCGCGGTCGCCGTCGCCGTGGGCCTGGCCACGCTCGCGACCGGCGCGCTGCGCCCCCTCCGCCCGGCCACGAAATCCTGACGGGCAGCTAGCTCGGGGTCACGAGTCTCGTTTCGTAGGCGAGGACTGCCGCCTGCGTGCGGCTGCTGAGCCCGAGCTTCGTCAGGATGTGCGTCACGTGCGTCTTGACTGTCGCCTCGCTCAGGAACAGCTCCCTGGCGATCTCCCCGTTCGACCGGCCGCGGGCGAGGCGGCGCAGCACGTCGGTCTCGCGCGGGGTGAGCACGTTCAGCTCGGCCGGGTTGCGGCCGGCCGCG
>Ga0070664_100003417_pt1 | contig 12825 bp, 10 predicted proteins | sample KBSC73metaG_FD_65863 | JGI IMG/M metagenome (GOLD analysis project Ga0070664, IMG submission 65863) | Corn rhizosphere microbial communities from Kellogg Biological Station, Michigan, USA - KBS C7-3 metaG | ecosystem: Host-associated > Plants > Roots > Rhizosphere > Soil ... | reverse complement strand
GAGCTGGCAACGGCTCGTGCGGCGAAGGCGAAGAAGCATCTGCAGGTGCTCTCGACGGTCACGACGACATCGGTTGAAGACGTCAACGCCGCGCGCGGCGAGCCGGTGTGGTTCCAGTTGTATCAGCGCGACGATTGGGGCCAGACACGCGAGCTGCTCAAGCGCGTCGAGGCCGCCGGATGTCCGGCGCTCGTGTTCACCGTCGATCTGCTCGGCGGCCGCAACATGGAGCAATTCAATCGCGTGATGCAGCGCAACCGCCAGCAGTGCGTCGCGTGTCACCTGAATGGCCAGCCGCTGACCGATTTGCGCAACCGTCCGATGCTGAACGCGCTCAAGACGCCAGCGACGCCACAACCCGAGATCGGGTCGCCGACGTGGGACTACGTCAAGCGGCTGAAAGACACCATCGGCATGAAGCTGCTGGTGAAGGGGATCGTCACGCGGGAAGACGCGGAGCTCGCGATCCAGAACGGCGTCGACGGCGTCTACATCTCGAATCACGGTGGCCGGGCGGAGAACAGCCTGCGGCCAACGATTCAATGCGTGCCCGACGTCGCGGCCGGTGTTGCTGGCCGCGCGCCGATTCTTGTTGACGGCGGCGTGCGGCGTGGAACGGATATCTTCAAGGCGCTGGCGCTCGGCGCGACTGCCGTGGGCGTGGGCCGGCCGTACATGTGGGGTCTTGCGTCGTTCGGTCAGCAGGGGGTCGAGACGGTGCTCGACATCCTGCGTCGTGAGCTGCAGCTGATCATGCGTCAATCGGGCGTGACGAGCACTCGGAACATCGGTAAGAACTTCGTCGCCGATCGACAAATTTAGACGTCCGGCTTCCTTGGCCACCGAAGCACGAGTGCGAAGGTGGCAGCCGGACCGGAGTCTCAGATGAAACGAATCGGTCCCGTCATCATCCTCGCCGTGCTCGCGGCAGCGTCCCTCGTTCGAGCGCAGCAGCCGGCGTTTCCGCCGGTAACCGAAGAGATGCTGCTCAAGCCGAGCGCGAATGACTGGCTGATGTTCAGCCGGACGTACGACGCGCAGCGCTTCAGCCCGCTCAACCAGATCAACACGAAGAACGTCAGTCAGCTTCGCGAAGCGTTCAAGAAGGAACTGCCTGCCGGTCCGCACGAGAGCATCCCGATCGTCTATCGCGGCGTGATGTACATGCTGTTGCCCGGCAACACGGTCCAGGCCATCGATGCCACGAACGGCAAGGTGATCTGGGAGCACAAGCGGCCCACCGGTTCGTCGCGGGCCAAAACGATCGCCATCTACGACGACATGATCTTCAACAGCACGGCCGATGGATTCATCGAGGCGCTCGATGCGCGAACGGGCGCGCTGCGCTGGGAAACCAAATCTTCGGGCCGCCTGACGTCCGGCGTGATCGTCGTCGAAGGCAAGGTGCTCAGCGGCCGAGCGTGCGCGCCGAAACGCGAGGACTGCTATGTCGCCGCGCACGACGCGAAGACCGGCAAGGAAGTCTGGCGCTTCTACACCGCGGCTGCGTCCAACGAGCCCGGCGGCGACACGTGGGCCGGGGCCCCCGACGAGACGAGAGCCGCCTCGTCATGGGCGTTGCCCGGTGGCTACGATCCAGTGCGGCGGTTGGTCTACTGGGGCGTCGCCAACCCGACGCCGAACACCCGCGCAAACCGGCACGGCGGGAACAGCAACGCGATTCCCAGCGAATCGCCCGCCGATCTGTACAGCAACTCGACGATCGCACTGGACCCGGATACCGGCAAGCTGCGCTGGTACTACCAGCATCTGCCAGGCGACGATTGGGACGAGGACTACGCGAACGAGCGCACGCTGCTTCGCACGGCATTCAATCCCGATCCGAAGCTGGTGAAGTGGTTCAACCCGGACGTGAAGCGCGGCGAGCAGCGCGATGTCGCGGTGATGGTGGGCGAAGGCGGCGGCATCTTCGTGATCGATCGCGGCAACGGCCAGTTCCTGTGGGCCAATCCGTTTCCGTTCGACACGCCCGACTTTCTGATCTCGAATGTCGACGGGAAGACGGGGCGTGTCTCGCTGAACAAGAACAAGCTCTTCACCGGGCCGTCAGACCGCCGTGTGATCTGCTACTGGAATACGCGCAGCTACTGGCCGACCGCATATCATCCGGGCGTCAACTCGTTGTTTGTTCCATACGTCGAGAACTGCCTCGATATGACATCGGAAGGGCCCAACGGCGATCCGCGCGAGAAACGCAGCGGCATTCCGCGACCGGGATCGGATCCGAACACGTGGTCGGGCTTGATGAAGATCAACATGGCCACTGGCGAGATGAAGCCGATCTTCACGGGGCGGGCGCCCAGCAACGGGGCGGTGCTGACGACGGCGGGCAACGTCGTGTTCTGGGGCGATCTGGACCAGAAGTTCCGTGCGTTCGATGCCGCGAGCGGGAAGATGCTGTGGGAGCAGACACTGGGTGGACCGGTCCAGAACAGCACGATCACGTACTCGGTGAATGGAAAGCAGTATCTTGCGGTCCTCACCGGCAGCGGTGCGTTGAGCGGTGCGCTCATGGACCAGGCTGGGATCAAACCCAATCGCGGTTACAACTCGCTAGTCGTCTTCGCCCTCCCGTAGCGCTCTGCCATGACGCCGGGTGTGATTTCCACATGTCCGCGAGGAAATCACACCCGGTGTCTTTGTCGCAGCTCTTGATCGCATAGAGGCGAGCCTTTAGACTCGCCGCTACTATGACGAATCGCCGCCAGTTCCTCATCGCGTGCTCGTCTGGCGTCATCGCACTGTCGTGGCCACGTACCGTATTGCCGCAAGCGGGTGGTGCCACTCGCGCGGCCGCTGCCGATCCACTCATCGAGGATCTCGTCGCTGGGAATCGAATCCTCGCGAGCGACGGGGTGCTCGACGCGATGGGCCACATCAGCGTGCGCAGCACCGGCAGGGCAGATCGCTTCCTGCTCGCGCGCTCGATGGCGCCCGAATTGGTGACCGCCGCTGACATCCTCGAATACGACCTCGATGGGCAGGCAGTCGACGCCCGCGATCGCACGTCCTATCTCGAGCGTTTCATCCACAGCGAAATCTATCGTGCGCGACAGGACGTTCGTGCGGTCGTTCACTGCCACACCGCATCATTGATCCCGTTTGCCGATTCCGACGTACCGCTTCGCGCGATGTACCACATGGCTGCATTCGTAGCCGAAGGCGTACCGATCTTCGACATCCGCAAGGCGGCGGGACTTACCGACCTGCTGGTGAGAGACGGGAAGCTCGGGAAGGCGCTGGCGCAGAGCCTCGGTCAGAAGTCGGCAGCTCTGATGCGTGGCCATGGCGCGGTCGTCGTCGGGGCGTCGATTCCAACTGTGGTGGGGCGCAGCGTGTACCTGGACATCAATGCCAAGGCGCAGGCGCAGGCGATCGCGCTCGGCGGGAAGATCACCTACGTCGAGGCCGACGAGGCCAAGCTGCGCATGAGCGACACCGGCGAGTACGCGCGCGCCTGGGATCTCTGGAAACGCAAAGTCACGCCAGTGAAGTAAGTGACGTATGCGGGTCGCGGCCCTTTGCGACATCCACGCGAACTTGCCGGCGCTCGAGGCGGTACTCGCAGAGGTTCGTGAAGCGCGCGTCGACCGCATCGTCTTCGGCGGCGACATCGTCCCTGGTCCGATGATGCGTGAGACGCTCGAGCGCATCCTCACTCTTGATACTCCGGCGCACTTTGTACATGGCAACGGCGAACTGGGCATGCTGGCGCAGATCGATGCCCCCGATCCGAGCGCCGTTACCTACTGGGGAACGACGTCGGGCTCGCCGCTGCCGGAACCACTGAAGGAGGTGGTGCGGTGGAGTGCCGGCCAGTTGCTGCCGGATCACGCCCGCGTGATGGCCATCTGGCCGAGGACAGTGCGTCTAGGGATCCCCGGTGTCGGCAAAGTGCTCTTCTGTCACGCCACACCGCACAGTGAAACCGATGCCTTTACTCGCCTGACACCTGAAGAGGTCCTGCTGCCGGTTTTCGAAGGTCTCGACGCGGACGTCGTCGTCTGCGGACACACGCACATGCAGTTCGACCGGATGATTGGCGGCACGCGGGTGGTGAACGCCGGAAGTGTCGGGATGCCCTTCGGCCGGACCGGCGCCGACTGGTTGCTCCTCGGCCCCGGCGTCGAGCTGCGGAACACGTCCTACGATCTGTCGCGCGCGGGAGAACTGATTCGTCAGACGGAGTATCCGCAAGCCCGCGAACTTGCGGATTCTCTCGTGCAACCTCCGGCAGAAGACGACATCCTGAAGGTGTTCACACGGATTTCGTTCTGAGGCGGCAGGCACCCACTCATGTTTGTCATCGAACTGATCTACAACGTCGATCTCGCACAAATCGACGCGCACATGGCGGCGCATGTCAGGTTCCTGAAGAAGTACTACACGGCCGGCAACTTTCTGGTCTCGGGCCGTAAGATTCCGCGCGACGGCGGCATCATTCTGGCCGTCGGCGAAAGCCGCAGCCAGATTGAAGCAATCGTGGCCGAGGACCCCTTCCACGCCCATGGCCTCGCTGATTTCCGCATCATCGAGTTCCGCGCCAGCCAGCGTGCGGACGACATCCAGCAGCGCATCGCGAAGCACGATGTCAGCCGTCGCTGAGTCTGCTCTCACCGGAACCTTGGCCGAGCGTTGTCGTAAGTAGACGATATGGCTCCGATTCCGCCGGTTCTGCGACGATTCACCCGCGCCCCGATGTTCACGGCCATCGCGCTGATTACGCTGGCGATTGGCATTGGTGCCAACACAGCCGTTTTCAGCGTGGTGAACGGCGTCCTGATCAAGCCGTTGCCGTATCCCAACTCCGATGAACTAGTCGGGGTATGGCATTCGGCGCCAGGGGTGAACATTCCGAAGTTGAACGTCTCCCCGACGATGCACTTCACCTATCGCGAGGAGGGCCAAACATTCCGGGAATTCGGTCTGTGGTCGAACGGGGGCGTGACGATCACGGGGCAAGCCGAGCCAGAACAGGTGCGGAGTATCGACGTCACTGACGGCACGCTGCAGGCGCTTGGCGTGGCGCCCGCCTTCGGCCGGTGGTTTACCAAAGAGGACGATACACCCGGCACTCCTGAGACGGTCATGCTGATGCCAGGCTACTGGCATCGTCGATTTGGCGGTGACCAATCGGTCGTCGGGAGAACGCTGACGATCGATGCCAAGCCTCACACCGTGATCGGCGTCATGCCGGACACATTTCAGTTTCTCGACGAGCAGGCGGACGTTCTTCTGCCGATGCGGTTCGATCGCAGTCGTGTGTTCCTCGGCAACTTCAGCTATCAGGGCATCGCCAGGCTTCGTCCTGGTGTGACGCTGGAACAGGCCAATGCAGATGTTGGCCGCATGCTGCCCATCTGGCTGAAGGCGTGGCCGGCCCCGATGGGACTCGATCGCAAGGTATTCGAAAATGCGCACATCGGGCCCGGGCTCACACCACTCAAACAGGACATCGTCGGCGACATCAGAGAGACGCTATGGGTCCTGATGGGCACCATCGGCGTCGTGCTGCTGATCGCGTGTGCCAACGTGGCCAACCTCCTGCTCGTGCGCGTCGAGGGGCGACAGCAGGAGTTGGCGACGCGAGCGGCACTCGGCGCGGGTTGGCGGCGCATCGCCCGTGAGTTGCTGCACGAAAGCCTGTTGCTGGGCCTGATGGGCGGAGTGCTGGGGCTTGCCGTCGCGTACGGCGCACTCAAACTCCTCCTCGCCATTGGTCCGGAAACGCTGCCCCGTCTGCGCGACATCACGATCGATCCGGCCGTCCTCGGGTTCACCTTGCTCGCCTCGCTGCTGTCAGGCCTGTTCTTCGGCGCCATTCCCATCCTGAAGTACAGCGGTCCTCACCTGGTCACCGCGATTCGCAGTACTAGCCGCACGTCCAGTCACAGCCGGGAACGACATCATGCTCGCAGCGTGCTGGTGGTTGCTCAAGTGGCGCTCGCGCTGGTGCTGCTCGTGGCCTCTGGTCTCATGATTCGGACCTTCCAAACACTGCGAAACGTCCAGCCAGGCTTCACGCGCCCGGGCGAGGTGCAGATGTTGAGAGTATCGATACCGGAATCGGTTCAGGCCGATGCCGAACGCGTGGCGCGCACCTACAACGAAATTCTCGAAAAGGTCGCCGCCATCCCGGGTGTCAAAGCCGCGGCGATGGTCAGCTCCGCACCGCTCGAAGGATTCAACAGCAACGATCCTGTCGGGGCCGAGGACAAGACCTACGATCCAGGCAAGATTCCACCGATTCGCCGGTTCAAATTCATCTCGCCCGATTACTTCCGGACCGTCGGCACGCCACTCGTCGCTGGACGCGATATTACCTGGACCGACGTGTTCGACGATCGCCACGTGGTGGTGATCTCCGACAACATGGCGCGCGAAATGTGGGGCAGCTCACAGGCGGCCCTGGGCAAACGAATTCGCGTCGCGAATATCGATCACTGGCGTGAAATCGTCGGTGTCGTGGGCGACGTCTACGACGACGGCGTTCATGAGCCGGCGTCGACCATCGTTTACTGGCCGATGATGGTGTCGAAATTCTGGGGCAACGAACGTTTCGTGGCACGGTCGCTGACATACGTCGTGCGCAGCGAGCGGACGAGCACCGACGCTTTTCTGGCGCAGGTGCGTCAGGCGGTCTGGTCGGTGAACGGAAGCCTGCCTCTTGCGCTCGTGCGAACGTTGAAGGAGGTGTACGACCGATCGATGGCGCGCACGACGTTCGCGCTCGTGATGCTGGCCATCGCGGGCGGCATGGCACTGCTGCTCGGACTCATCGGGATCTACGGAGTGATCTCGTACGCGGTCTCACAACGCACGCGCGAGATCGGGATCCGCATGGCGCTGGGCGTCGATCACAAAGAAGTGAAGCGGATATTCATGCGGCACGGACTCGTGCTCGCAGGTATCGGCATCGCCATTGGTGTCGGGGTCGCCGCGGGTGTCACGAGACTGATGGCGTCACTGCTGTTTCACGTCAGTCCGCTCGATGGATGGACTTACGTTGCCGTGTCCCTGGTGCTCGCGACGGCGGCTGTACTGGCCAGCTATCTGCCGGCTCGGCGCGCCGCCGGGCTCGACCCGGTCGAAGCGCTGCGCGCGGAGTAAATGCCTGACCGCGGTAGCTTGACGGAGGCGGGGCATGGCCACCGTAGCTTTAGCGGAGGTGGGTGCCATCAGGTTGTCACGAACCAATCGGGTAGACCCACCGTCCAACAGACAGTGGAGGGGCAATGAACTTCGTTACTTTGGCGTTTGGGATTTTACTAATCGGAACCGGCTTCGTAACGCTGATCCACAAACTGCACGATCGGTCGATGCAGGAGTCGCTGGTAGTGCTGAGAAGTGCGCACAGCGACACAGGCCGCGCGGTTGCGGGGTTCGTCAGTCTGCTTGTGCCGATCGTCTCGGAGATTGCGACAGGCGTGGCGATTCTCGCAATTGCAGTGTTGCTTCGCTAATTCGCCTTCGCGCGACGATCGAGAACCTTCTTGATGAGTGGAATGGTGTCGGCGTTGGGCGCCGCCTGCGGGATCGATCGGATATACGCGTAGACGTCGCGCAAGTCCGCTTCGGGCTGCGCGACGAATGACGGCATCCCTTGCGTCGCGGGTTTGCGCACGTAGGCCAGAAAGACGTCTTCCGCGCGCGACATTGGTACCAGCCGCGGCGATCCGGTTTGAGCGTCGAAGCCGTGACACGCATAACAACGCAACGAGGTTTCGAACAGTACCTTGCCGCGCTGCGCGTTGCCAGTTGCCGCAGCGAGCGGAGCCGCCGCAGGAGTGCCCGCCTTCTCTTGCGCGAATGGCGACACCGTCATCGCCATCACTGCGAACGTCACAAACGCGGAACGAAAAATCATGAGTGCCTCTGTCAATCAATCGCCGGGTCTATCAAGCAAGACCAGACCTACGAGAGTGCGATTTCACCGTGGCTGTGAAATCACGTCGATGAGAGCCGGCTCTCCCGCCCTCACCTTCGCCAGCGCGCGCTGGTACGCACCTGCAAGATCCTTCGGGTTCTCGATCGGCCCTTCGCTGTACATCCCGTACGCTTTCGCCATCTGAGCGTAGTTGATGTTGGGATCGGTGATGACGTTCCCGATGTGAGCATTCTGGTTGCCACGTCCGCGTACGCCACACATGCGCTGGATGATCATCACTTCCGCCTGGTAGGCCCGATTGTTGTGGACGACGAAGAGCAGCGGAATCTTGTGATGTGCGGCCGTCCAGATCACACCCGGACTGAAATTGAGATCCCCATCGCCGACGATGGCCACGGATAGACGACCGAATTTCTTGTGCGCCAGCGCGCCGCCCACGGAGGCGGGGGAGTCGTAGCCGATGCCGAAGCCTCCGCAATCCCCGTTGTAGCGGTACGGTTTATCGTGATTCAGCAGCCGGCGCTGCCAGTCTCCTGTGAATTGGTGACCTGAGACAATCGCCCAGTCGTCGTTGGCGATCTGATCGCTGAGTTCGGCAACGAGACGAGGCACGCTCACCGGGCTCGCATCCCAGCCGTGCCTGGCGTCGCGGATGCCGTTGAGCTGAATCTCCTTGTGTGCCGCCGCCACCTGCGTGCCGCGCGCCTGTATCGCGCTCTTGCGTTCCGCCGTCGTCTGCTTCCGCACTTCGTCGATGAGTGATGGCAATGTGTCTTCGGCGTCTGCCGCGATGGCGAGGTCGACGTCCGAGTAGCGCCCGAAGTCGTGGATGTTGCTCCCCTGAAACAGATATTCGGCCGAGATGCTGATGGTCTTGCGGCCGTTCGCCCGCGCGGCACGTGCCTGTACCGACATGTCGGTGACCTCGAGACCGAGCGTGACGTCTGGCGTGTACCCGCGGCCGCCGGTCCCATACAACGGATGCCATGACGGGAACTTCTGCCATGACGAGTAGCCCATTACATCAACCGGCGCCTGCAGCGCTTCCGCCAACTCGATGAGCAGGTCCCACGCTTTCGGCGTCCGTCCGAGCTTCGCGATCTGAATCAGCGGCGTTTGCGCGTTGACCAGCATCCGGGCTGCTTCGCGAACGGCTGTCGCATCACCCTGCGGAGGAGCGGGAATCGTCAACTCTGGAATGCGCGGAACGTCGTTCACGATCGATTCCTGCAGTTCTGCGGCCACGGTGATCACGACCGGTCCCATTGGCGGTGTCACCGCGATCCGATACGCGCGCATCGCCGATTCCGCGAATCGCTCGAGCGTCGTCGCCTCGTCGTCGTACTTGACGAAGCTGCGCACCAGCAGGCCCATGTCCTGGGCGCTGTGAGGTCGATTGATCACGCCGGACGGATTGCGGTTGTGCCCGACGATGAGGAAGACAGGGACTCGATCAGCCCACGCCTGGAAGAGCGCCATCGACGAATGGAGCAGGCCAACGGTCCCGTGCACCACGACGAGCATTGGCTTTCCCGCCGCCTTGGCGTATCCATGTGCCATGGCGACTGCGGCTTCTTCGTGCAGGCACGTGAGCAACTCCGGGGCGGAGTTGTTGCCGTAGTTCAAGAGCGACTCATGCAGTCCCTGGAACGTCGAGCCGGGATTGATCGCGGCGTACTCGAAGCCGATCTTCTTGATGACATCCACCATGAAGTCGGATGCAGGTCGTCCCTGCGTCGCGGCACGCGCCGGGGGCGGGCCGCTTGCCTGCGCTGGCATCGCGTACGCAAGATCGTGGGCCAGCGTCGGCAATTCGACAGAAGGAAGCGGCTGGACCGGCGGTGCCTCAGCTGAAGCACTGGTGCCGCCCACCACCAGACCCGCGGCGCCGAGCGCTGCGCCCTTGAAGAAGTCGCGGCGGTCGAGCGATCCGTGTCCGGCTTCAGCCGGATCCCTCGGTCCTGAGCTGTCGTGTGTGTCTGCCACGATGGCCTCCTGAGCGGCTCCATCATAGCCGGGACTCGGGGATTCGGGATCCTGGATCCCGGATCCCGAGCCCCGAGATAGCGTGTTACCATCCCCGACCAAGCGAGGTACGTATGAAGCGTCTGATTTCTCCACGAATCATTCTGGCGCTCGGAGTTCTTGCCGCCCTCGGTGGCGCCATTGTCCAGGCGCAGCGAACTTCATCCTCGGCGGCGATGGCCACCGCAGCCGAAAAGTTTCTGTCGTCGTTGACGCCGGAGCAACGTCAGCAGGCAACATTCCCGTTTGATTCGCCCGAGCGACTCAGGTGGCACTTCGTGCCGCAGTTCGAGCGCAACGGACTGCAGATCAAGGCGATGACGGAGCCGCAGCGCAAGGCTGCCCACGAGTTGCTCAGAACCGGGCTGAGCGATCGCGGCTATACCACCTACACGCAGATCATGCAGCTCGAGAACATCCTGAAAGCCCAGGAGAAGGGCGGTGGGCCCGGGCGTGATCCGGAGGGATATCGCTTCTCGATCTTCGGCACGCCGTCGGCGAAGGGGACGTGGGGATGGCGCGTCGAATTCCACCACATATCGCTGCACTTCGACCTCGTGAACGGCACGGCGATTTCGAGCACGCCGTCATTTGCCGGCGCCAATCCTGCCGAGGTCAAAGACGGTCCGCAGAAGGGACAGCGGACACTCGGGATGCTGGAGGACACGGCGCGCACGCTCGTCACCGCGCTCGACGCGAATCAGCGGAAGACGGCGATCTTCAACACCGTCGCACTGGGCGACATCGTTACGGAGAACGCGCTCGACATCAATCCGCTGTCACCTGGCGGGTTGAAGGCGACGGAGATGACCGCGGCCCAGAAAGACATGCTCATGAAGGTGATCGATTCGTACGCCGGACTGATGGCGGCAGATATCGCTGCCGACCGATTGGCGAAGCTCAAGATCGCCGGAACCGACAACATCACGTTCGCGTGGGCGGGATCGATCGAGCGCGGCCAGAAACACTACTATCGCGTGCAGGGCCCGACCTTCCTGATTGAATTCGACAACACGCAGAACGACGCGAATCACGTTCACTCTGTGTGGCGCGATTTCAGGGGCGACTTCGGGCGCGATCTGCTCCGCGAGCACCTCAGGACGTCCCTGCATTAGCGACAATTCCCAACGTCCAACTCCCAACCCCCAACGGCCCGCTCCCTGCACATGGGAGTTGGGAATTGGGAGTTGGAGGTTGACGCCTTCATGCGAATCGAAACGAGGCCCAATCACATGAGAACGCTGGCCGCGCTTTCTCTGCTCTTGTTCACGGTCGTTCCGGTTGCCGGTGACGACAGCGAACGGATCCTGACTATCGATCACTTCGTGCGCGTGCAGTCGACGGTGCCGGCCATTGCAGGGCAACCTTCCCAGCTCTATGTGCGTGAACGTGTCCATGCCGGGACGCTTGCGCGCAGCGCGCGACAGGCCGATCGCGTCGTGCTGTTCGTGCACGGTGCCGGCACGCCCGCGGAAGTCGCGTTCGATGTCCCGTACCAGGACTACAGTTGGATGGGTTATCTGGCGCAGGCTGGATTCGACACGTTCTCGGTCGACATGACCGGATATGGGCGATCAACGCGGCCGCCCGCCATGAACGATCCCTGCAATCTCGCTCCCAATCAGCAGGCGGCGCTCGTGCCGCGTCTCATCCCGGCGCCGTGTGCCGCAACCTACGGCCAGGCGATGACGACGATCGCCTCTGACTGGGCAGACGTCGGGGCGGCCGTCGACTACATTCGGGCGCTGCGCGGGGTTGAACGGGTGAGCCTCGTCGCCTGGTCGCTTGGTGGTCCGCGCTCTGGAGGCTACGCGGCGAAGAATCCACAGAAGGTCCATCGCCTCGTGCTGCTTGCACCCGGCTACGGCCGCGAAGGCAGGGGAGAGGCCCCGGCCAAAGTTCCCGCCGATGGCGTGGTCTTCAACACACAGTCGCGCGCCGAGTTCGACGCGAACTGGGATCGACAGGTCGGGTGTGCCGCCCAGTACGACAAAGCCGCAGCGGATAGCGTGTGGTCGGCGATGCTGGCGTCCGATCCAGTCGGTTCCACGTGGGGGCCCGGAGTGCGTCGCGCTCCGCAGACGACGACGTGGGGGTGGAATGCAGCGGTGGTCACCAAAACCCAGACGCCGACGCTGATGGTCGCCGGCATCCATGACAAGCAGGTCGCGCCCGAGCGCGTGCGCGAGCTCTATGAAGATCTCGGCGCGCCGCAGAAGGTGATGATCGACCTCGCATGCTCCTCGCACAACGCCATGTGGGAAAAGAATCACACGATGTTGTTTCGCGCCTCGCTCGAGTGGCTCGAGAAAGGCACTGTGAACGGCTCGTCTACCGGCGTGCTGCGAATGGGATACTGAGCGCGTGCCGGTACGCGGACGGGACCATCGTAAGGCCGACCATCCGATCGATCCGCTGTTCATCGATCGATGGTCGCCGCGGGCGATGTCGGGCGAGTCGATTTCTCAGACCGAGCTCGATGTGCTCTTCGAGGCGGCGCGTTGGGCGCCTTCTTCCGGCAACTCGTACCCCTGTCGAATTCTCTACGCACACCGCGACACGGAACACTGGCCGCTGTTCTTCAACCTGCTCGTCGAGCGTAACCAGATCTGGTGCCGCAATGCGGCGGTGTTGCTCGTCTTCATCTCGCGCACAACGAACGAGCAGAGCGGACGCCCGCTTGTCACGCATAGCTACGACAGCGGCGCCGCGTGGGAGAACCTCGCACTGCAAGGGACACTCAGCGGACTGGTCGTTCACGGGATGGCTGGCTTCGACTACGCGCGCGCCAAGACCACGCTGAACGTTCCGGATGATTTTCGAGTGGAGGCCATGGCCGCGATCGGGAGGCCCGGACCCATCACAGTGCTCCCCGAAGACTTCCAGGCGCG
>Ga0070664_100003416_pt1 | contig 12825 bp, 15 predicted proteins | sample KBSC73metaG_FD_65863 | JGI IMG/M metagenome (GOLD analysis project Ga0070664, IMG submission 65863) | Corn rhizosphere microbial communities from Kellogg Biological Station, Michigan, USA - KBS C7-3 metaG | ecosystem: Host-associated > Plants > Roots > Rhizosphere > Soil ... | reverse complement strand
CCTCGATCTGCCACCAGATGCGATAGCGGTTTTCGGCCGACCAGATGGCGGTCATTTCGGGGCGGGAATAGCGGGGAACCATGGCCTGGGCGGCTAGCAGAGCGGCGGCGCAGCTTCAACGCGACGAAGACCGGTATTCTGGAAGTTAACGCGCTCATCATATTGTGATACGGGGGTGCGCATGCGGTCGGTCATCATTCTGCCGCTGTTGCTGGCTGGCTGCGCACCGACGTCGAGCGTCGTGCGGGACGGCGAGCCTTTCACCTTCCAGACCGGCAAGAGCTCGGCCCAGGTCGAAAAATGCCTGACCGACGGCCTCTCGAAGCTCGATGACGTGACCGCCGTGAACAGCGAGGGCGTGACGACCCTGATGTTCGGCGGGCGGACAAGCCCCCGGATGCTGATCGACATCGCGCCGCCACGAGTCGCAGTCACTACCAACTTCGCTTTCGGCACCCGCGAAATAATCGCCGCCTGCGTATAACCGGCTAGATCAGCCCCATCGCCCGCATGCTGGTGCGGCCCTGGGTGCCGACGATGACATGGTCGTGCACCGTTATCTTCATGTGCCGACCGGCTTCGACGAGGTCGCGGGTGAGCCGGATGTCCTGGCTCGAGGGAGTAGGGTCCCCGCTTGGGTGGTTGTGGACGATGATCAGTGCCGTCGCGCCGAGCGCGATGGCTCGAGCAATCACCTCGCGGACGTGGACCGAGGCTTCGTCGACCGAGCCCTGCCAGAGTGCCTCGTTCGCGAGCAGCATGTTCTTCGCGTTCAGGAACAGCACGCGCACCTGCTCGGTGCGACGGTGCGCCATCGCTGCGTACAGGTAATCGCCGAGAGCGTCTGAGCTAGACAGCACGGGTTGCTTCTCGATCCTTGTCTCCAGGAGGCGGCGCGCCGTGATTTCCGCGATCTTGAGCGCGGCGATGGTCGGGTCCGTTAGCCCTTCGCGCCGTAATGTGTCCGCGCTCGATCCGAGGAGCGGCCCAACTCCTCCGAAATCGTCGATCAGTCGCTTCGCCAGCGGCTTAGTATCGACCCGGGGGATCGTCAGCGTGAGCAAATATTCGACGAGCTCATAGTCATGGAATCCTTCAGGCCCCGCGTCGAGCAACCGCTTCCGCAATCGCGCACGGTGCCCGGCGGATTCTGCTTCATCCTGTCTGGTGGTTCGCGCGTCCATGCCGCCCCTTTGTGGCTTGGTCCGAGCAGTTGCGCTTGAAGCACAGGTTGACAGGCCTTGGGAAGCGGTCATGCCGCTTCTGGAACGGTCGTGCGCGGGAGGGGTTTGTTAAGCCCGATGGCGGAACGGCCAAACGAGAATGACGGAAGCGAGACGATCGTGGCGCGGCGCGGAACGAGATGGGGTCGCGTGGCCAGCCTTGCTGCGCTCGCCCTCCTGCTGTTCCTGATCGCCGCGGTCGCGACCCTTTGGATTCAGCGCCGGCCGATCGCGACGCACTATCTGAAGAGCGAGTTCGACCGGCGCGAGGTCACCGCCACTTACCATCTCGATCGCGTGGGCCTTCGGACTCAGGAGGTCAGCAACCTCGTCATCGGCGATCCTAAGCGGCCGGATCTGACCGCGCGCTATGCGCACATCGAGACGCGCCTGAAGTGGAATGGCGGTTTCGAGGTGTACAGGATCGTCGCGCGCGGGGTCCGCCTGCGTGGGCGGCTGGTCAATGGCCGGGTCAGCTGGGGCCAGATCGACAAGCTGTTGCCGCCGCCGAGCAACAAGCCGTTCGCATTGCCCGACTTCGTGCTCAATATCGCCGACAGCACCATCTCGCTATCGACGCCGTTCGGCCCGCTCGGCTTCGCCTTGCAGGGCAATGGCAAGCTCAGCGGCGGGTTCACCGGCCATGCGGCGCTCATCAGCCCGCGCCTGGCCCCCGGCCGCTGTGCGGCGACGAACATGCGCGCCAACCTTGCCGTAGCCGTCGTGGCCCGCCGTCCGCGCATCGATGGGCCGGTCGCCTTGGAGCGCTTCACCTGTCCCGCCAGCCGGTTCGATATCGCTGCGCCACGTTTCGACGCGAAGGCGAGCTTCAACGAATCCTTCACCAGCATCGACGGCAGCGGCCGGATGGCGATCCACACATTGGTCGCCGGTGCGAACGGGCTCGCCAATTTCCTCGGCGACATCACCTACAAAGGCTCGCTCGGGGAAGTGGACGGCCGTGTGAAGCTCTCCGCGCAGAAATCGCGGATGGGCACCATCTTCGCCGACCGGACCCGGCTCGACGGTGCCTATCACCTCGGCATCCGCGAGGGCAGGTTCGGCCTGGACGGCGATTATTCGGCCGACAGCGGCGCGCTCGACCCGAGCATGATCGCCGGGGTTACCCAACCTCTCGCCGCCGCCGCAAAGACGCCGATCGGGCCCGTCGCCAGCAGCATCTCCGGCGCCATCAACAGGACCGCCCGTGACTTCAATTCGGCGGGTCACATCAAGGTCGTCAACTTCCCAGGCGGCGGCGCTGCCCGGATCACGAACGCGAATGTCATCGGACCCAACGGGGCCCGAGCGCGGATCGCGGGCGGCAGCGGCGTTACTTATTACTGGCCGTCGGGCGGACTTCGCATCGACAGCGACATCCAGATGGCAGGCGGCGGGCTTCCGCAGGGGAGGGTGACCCTTCGCCAGGCCCGGGCGGACGGGCCCATGAGCGGCGTAGCCGACCTCGCGCCCTACAGCGCCAATGGCCAGCGGCTTGCGCTGACGCCTATCCACTTCGGTCCCGGGCCGGGCGGCTCGACCGCGATCAGCACGATCGCCCAGCTCGACGGTCCGTTCCCCAAGGGGCGGGTCCAGGCGTTGCGGTTGCCGATCAGCGGGCAGATCGGGCGCGGGGGAAGCTTCGCGTTCGGCACGTCCTGCGCGGTCGTGAGCTTCAATTATCTGAGGATGAGCGCCCTGCAGCTTGGCGCGACGCGGCTGCCGGTTTGTCCGATCGGTCCGGCGATCATCGCAAAGCGTCCGGGCGGACCCGTGCTCGCGAGCGCGCGCTTCCGGGGACCCGTGCTCGACGGCCGTCTCGGCAGGTCACCCCTTCATCTGCAAGCTGCGGGCGGGCAAATCATCGGCAAGGTCTTCGGCGTGAACGACCTGGCGATGCGGCTCGGCAAGCCTGCTTCACCGGTCAATTTCGACGCGGCGCGCCTGAACGGCACCTTTGTCGGCGCCGGCATCAACGGCACGTTCGGCGGTGCTAGGGCGACGATCGGCAACGTCCCGCTGCTGCTGAGCGACGGCCGCGGAAAATGGCGAATCCACAACAATGACCTGGCCGTCGACAGCGCGTTGACGGTATTGGATCGGACCGCGGACCCACGCTTCTACCCCCTTAAGAGCGATGATGTGCATTTCACGCTCGCCGGCGATTATGTCCGGGCGACCGGAGGGCTGCACCACCCCGCAAGCGGCACATTGGTCAGCAATGTGACGATCGAGCACCGGCTGTCGACGGGTGCCGGCCACGCCTTGCTCGACGTTCCCGGCCTCACATTCGGCGAAAATTTGCAACCGGAGGAGCTAACCCGCCTGACCGAAAGCGTGATCGCCCTCGTCCAGGGCACGATCAGCGGGCGCGGACGCGTCGACTGGAACTCTACGGGAAAGGTGACGTCGAGCGGCGACTTCTCGACCGCGAACCTCGACCTCGCGGCGCCGTTCGGTCCGGTCACGGGCATCAGCGGCAACATCCACTTCAACGACCTGCTCGGCCTGACGACGCCTCCCGGTCAGATTGCGACGGCCAAATCGATCAACCCGGGCATCCTCGTCGAGAACGGGGTCCTCCGTTATCAGCTGCTCCCCAACCAGCTGATCCGCATCGAGCGCGGCGAATGGCCGTTCATGGGCGGCCAGCTGATCCTCCGCGAAACCGTGCTCAATTTCGGCCGGCCGACGGCGAAGCGCCTGACCTTCGAGGTCGTCGGCCTCGACGCCCATACGTTCGTATCGACGCTCGGCTTCAAGGAGCTGGACGCGACCGGCACGTTCGACGGCGTGCTTCCGATGATCTTCGACGACAGCGGCGGCCGGATTGTCGGCGGGCGCCTGGACAGCCGGCCTGGGGGCGGCTCGCTCGCCTACAACGGAGTGGTCAACAAGGCCGATCTCGGGACGATGGGCAATATTGCCTTCAATGCGCTGAGGGACCTGCGCTTCAAGTCGATGATCATCCGCCTCGACGGCGACCTTGCGGGCGAGTTCACGACGCGCATGGCGATCGAAGGCGTCGGCCTTGGTCAGACCAGCACGCAGAAGATGATCCGGAGCCTGCTCAGCAAGATTCCGCTGAAGCTCAATGTCACCATCACGGGGCCGTTCCGCGCCCTGATCGCGACCGCCAAATCGTTCAACGATCCGCGTACGATCATTGCCGACGTTCTTCCGCGCCCGCTCCAGGACGTGCCCGGCATTGCGACCGAGGTTCGCCGTATCGAGGAAGAGCAGCAACAGACGCAGACGCCTGTGACCGAGCAGGTCAACAGGGCGCCACCCGACAACCCCACGAAACCGAAGTGAGAGGCATGATGAGCATCAGGATTGCACGACCCGGGCTTCTCGCCGCCGCGCTGCTTGGCACGCCGCTGTCGAGCTGTATTTCCGTCAAGGCGCCCGAGAAGCCGATCGAGATCAACCTCAACGTCACGATCCGGCAGGAGGTGCTCGTTCGCCTGCAGCGGGACGTCGAGCAGCTGATCAACCAGAATCCCCAGGCCTTCCCGCAAACGAAGAAACCATGAGGAAGCTGATCCTTCTTGCCCTGTTTGCCGCGGTCCCCGCAGCGGCGCAAACTCCGGCAGTCGACGCCGCTCGGGCGGCCGGGCTCGTCGGAGAGCGGTACGACGGCTACCTCGGCGTCGTCGGTGCAGTGTCCGGATCGGTGCGAAGCCAGGTCGCGACGATCAACATCCGCCGCCGTTCGCTCTATTCGAACCTCGCGTCGAGCAAGGGCGTGAGCCCGCAGGACGTTGGGGTCACTGCCGGATGCCAGCTTCTGGCGCGGATTGCGCCGGGCGAGGCCTATATGTGGTCAGACGGCGCCTGGCGCCGCCGTGCTGCCGGCCAGGCGACTGCCGCGCCTTCCTATTGCCATTGAGGTTCCGGGCCACGCCGCGCGGTTGACTATCGGCGGCACCGTTCATAAAGGGTCCGCGCCCTGGCGGTGTCGCTTTCCGCCATGTTTCTCGTCCCGCCTGGCCCTTGGATTTCAGCAGGGCGACGCACAGGAGAGATGCATGGCAGAGGACGAAGCCGACGAGGTTCCGAAGCTTCCACCAGACGCGCGGCTCGACTCGCTCGATGAGCGGCTCGATCGCTTGCAGCAGGCGGAAGCGAAGAGGACCGGAGTGCAGCAGCCGAGCCCGGGGACCCGGATCGCGCAGCAGGCCTTCGGCCATCTGATCGGGGCTCCGGTAGGCGGAGCGGTGATCGGATGGGGTCTGGATTCGCTGGCCGCCATGGCCGGCCGCCGGACTTTCCCATTGTTCTTGTTGTTGATGCTGTTCTTCGGGTTCGGCGTCGGCCTCAGGAACGTCATACGGATCACAAACACCCGGACCCCTCCGGGCAACTGAGGTAGAGGCAAGGCGAAGTGGCGGCCGAAGGCAAGATCGACCCGATGCATCAGTTCACGGTGGAGCCGCTGGTTCCGCTGCACATCGGCAATTACGACGTGAGCTTCACTACCAGCTCCGCCTGGCTGCTCGTGGCACTGGCGCTCATCATCGGCTTCATGGCGATGGGCATGAGGCGCGAGCTCGTTCCCGGCCGCTGGCAAATGGCCGTCGAGGGGCTGACCGGTTTCATCGACGACATGGTCAAGGTGAACATCGGCCCGGAAGGCAGGAAGTACGTTCCTTACATCTTCTCGCTATTCACCTTCATCCTGGTCTCGAACCTGCTCGGGCTGCTGCCCCTGGCGATCATTCCGGGCGTCCACACCTTCACCACGACCAGCCATTTCTCGATCACCGGCATCCTCGCCGTCCTCAGCTTCTCGATCGTGCTGATCGTCGGCTTCTGGCGCCACAAGCTGCACTTCTTCTCGCTGTTCGTGCCGCACGGCACGCCGAAGGTGATGGTGCCGCTCATCGCCGCCATCGAATTCATCTCGTTCATGGTCCGCCCGTTCAGCCTGGGCCTTCGACTGTTCGTGGCGATGATCGCCGGTCACATCCTCATGGAAGTGTTCGGAAGCTTCATCGTCAGCGGCTTCAACGGCGGCCCGATGGGCTGGGGCGTCGGAGTGCTCAGCTTCCTCTTCATCGTTGGCGTCGCGGCGCTGGAACTACTGGTCTGCGCCATTCAGGCCTACGTGTTTGCCCTATTGACGACACTATACCTCAACGACGCAATCAACCTTCACTAAGAATTACGCAAAAGGAGTAAGCTCAATGGATTTCGCTTCCGCTCAGGTCATCGGTGCCGGTCTTGCGGCAATTGGCGTCGGCGCTGCCGCCGTCGGCGTCGGCAACGTGTTCGGTTCGTTCCTCGAGAGCGCCCTGCGCAACCCGGCGGCTGCAGACAGCCAGCAGGGCCGCCTGTTCATCGGCTTCGCTGCTGCCGAGCTTCTCGGCCTCATCGCCTTCGCCGTGGCGATGATCATTCTCTACGCTCGTTAATCGCGAGAAGGCGTAGCCCGAGAATCCGATGCCTCAGATTACCCAGCTTCCGCTGATCTTCTTCTCGCAGCTGTTCTGGCTGCTGGTGGTGTTCGGCATCATTTTCTTCGGCATTGGCCGGGGAATGCTGCCGAAGATCCAGGGGACGGTCGACGCGCGCGAGAGGAAGATCGCCGAAGATCTCGAGCGCGCGCAGGCTGCGCGCGCGAGTGCCGACGAGACGGAAGCTGCGTGGCGGGCCCGGATGGACGCTGCCCGCGCCGAAGCCGCCCGGTTGGCGCAGGAAGCCAAGCAGGCGAGTGCGCTGGATACCGAAGCGCGGGTCAAGGCCGCGGCCGCCAAGATCAACCTCAGGGTCGAATCGTCGGAAGCGAAGATCCGCGAGGCGCTTGGTTCGGCACGTGCCGAGATCCAATCCGTCGCTGCGGGCGCCACAAGCGACATGATCCAGCGGTTGACCGGCATCCGGGTCGACGAGAACGAAGCCGCTGCCGCGGTGAAGGCGGAACTGAATGTCTGAGCCGCAGATCAAGACCGGGACCGAGACCCCGCTTCATGAGGCGGAGCCGACCGCCTTTGGGTTGACGCCTCCGGCGTGGATCGCAGTGGCGATTCTCGTCGTCATCGCGATCATGGTCTGGAAGAAGGTTCCGGGAGCGATCGCCGGTGCGCTCGACAGCAAGATCGCGCTGATCCGCGACCAGCTCGCCGAGGCGGAATCGCTCCGCAAGGAAGCCGAGGCGCTGAAGGCCGAATATCAAGCCAAGTCGGCTTCGGCCGATAAGGATCGCGCCGCCCTGCTCGAGCGAGCGAAGCATGAAGCGAACGAGATCGTCGCCAAGGCGAAGACCGACGCCGAGGCGCTGATCGAAAGGCGGACCCGAATGGCCGAAGACAAGATCGCCGCCGAAGAGCGGGCGGCGATCGAGCAGTTGCGCGCCGCCGCCGCCGAGGCCGCTTCCAGGGCAGCTGCCAGACTGATCGCGGAGCGCCACGACGCCAATACCGACGCGAAGCTCGTCGATCAGGCGATCAAGGAAATCGCCGGCCGCTGAGCTACTGACGGTGTTCGCCGCCCGGCTGGCTCACCCCTTCGAGCGCCTGCGTGGCGCAGTCACGGTCCGTCTCGCGGCTGAGGTCGCCAAGACTGACAATCCCGCATAGCCTTTCGTCCTGATCGATTACCGGCAGGCGGCGAACTTGGGCACTGCTCATCTTGCTTGCGGCATCCTCGACATCATCGTCGAATCTCAGCACGACGAGGTCGTTCGTCATCAACTCGCGGACGGGCGTGTCCGGGCCATAGCCTTTGGCGATGCCGCGCACGGCGATGTCGCGGTCGGTGATCATGCCGATCAGCCGATCGTTCTCGGTCACCGGTATCGAGCCGGCATCGGCGCTCAGCATGAAGCTCGCAGCTTCCTGCACGGGCTGGTCCGGACGCACCGTCTGGACGTTTTGCGTCATGACTTCGCTGACTTTCATCGTCGCTCTCCTATCGGGATTCTTCTCGGGACAACGAACGGGGTTGAAAGCTGTTGCCGATGTCAGGGCGTGTTTTCCGTCAGCAGGTCGTAGGTGGCGACCAGCTCATCCTTCTGGTTGAAGACCTCGACGGCCCAGCGGACCTGTCCCGTATCTTCCGATTTGATGGACTTGGCGCGGACCGTGAGCTCCACGCGGACAGAGTCGCCGGGATAGAGCGGGGTCAGGAAGCGCAGATTCTCGAGGCCGGTGTTGGCGAGGACCGGCCCGGGATCGGGATCGACAAACAGGCCTGCCGCGAAGCTCAGGATCAAATAGCCGTGGGCAACACGGCCTTCGAAGATCGGCGAGGCTTTCGCGGCTTCCTCATCCATGTGCGCGTAGAATTTGTCGCCGGTGAACTCGGCGAAATGCTCGATATCGTCCAGCGTGACGACCCGCGCCGGCGTCTTCCAGGTGTCGCCGATGTGAAGCTCGCTCATCTTCAGCCGGAACGGGTGGACGTCGATCATGTGCTTGGGCGCACCGGGCACATATTGCTCGGTGATCGCGGCGATCATCGAGGGCGATGACTGGATCGCGGTACGCTGCATGTAATGCTTGACGCCGCGCACGCCGCCCATCTCCTCGCTTCCGCCGGCGCGGCCAGGGCCACCGTGAACCAGCACCGGCAGCGGCGACCCGTGTCCGGTCGACTCCGCCGCATTGTCCCGGTTCAGGACCAGCATTCGGCCGTGATAGGCCGCCGCGTCTTGAATGAAGCCGCGGGCGTCGTCGGGCGAGTTCGTGAATAGCGACAGGGCCAGGCTACCCTTGCCGCGGTTCGCCAGTGCGATCGCATCCGTGAGGTCACGATAGGGCATGATGGTTGAGACCGGTCCAAACGGCTCGCAATCGTGGACGGCGTCGTTCTTCCAGGGGTCATCGGTGCGCAGGAGCACCGGCGGCAGGAAGGCGCCGCCGGCCACCGGCGGCTCCGCATTGGGGTCCCCGGCGACGATGCGGGCGCCAGCAGCTTCGAGCTGAGCAATCTTGTCGCGAACGTCGTCGCGCTGGCTGAGGCTCACCAGTGCGCCCATCCGCGTATCCTCGGAGCGGGGGTCACCCACCTTGGTCTTGGCGAGCCGGTCCCGCAGCGCCTGCTCAACAGCGTCCAGATATTCGGCGGGCGCCATTGCGCGCCGGATGGCCGTACACTTCTGACCTGCCTTGACCGTCATCTCGGTTGCGACTTCCTTGATGAATAGGTCGAACTCCGGCGTTCCGGGCGCAGCGTCCGGGCCGAGAAGCGAGGCATTGAGGCTGTCCTGCTCGGCGACAAACCGCACCGACTCCCGGACGACGGTTGGATGGGTCCGGAGCTTGAGCGCCGTCGAGGCCGAACCGGTGAAGCTCACCACGTCCTGCCCGGTGAAATGGTCGAACAAGTCGCCGACGCCTCCGACGATGAGCTGGATCGCGCCCGGGGGAAGGATGCCGGCCTCGACCATGATCTTGAAGGCGGCTTCGGCGAGGTAGGCGGTCGCCGACGCGGGCTTCACGATGGCGGGAACGCCCGCGAGGAGCGTGGGCGCGAGCTTTTCCAGCATACCCCAGACGGGGAAGTTGAATGCGTTGATGTGGACCGCGGCGCCCTGAAGCGGGGTGTAGATATGCTGGCCGACAAAGGTCCCGTTCTTCGACAGGCCCTCTAGCTGTCCATCGAGCAGCACGCGTGCATCCGGAAGCTCGCGCCGGCCTTTTGAGGAGAAGGAGAAGAGCGTGCCGGCACCGCCTTCGATATCGATCCAGCCATCCTTGCGGGTGGCGCCGGTCAGATAGTTGAGCTCGTACAGCTCCTCCTTGCGCGCCATGATCGCGAGGCCGAGCGCTTTGACCATCCGCGCGCGCTCATGGAACGTCAGTTTCCGAAGCGCCGGGCCACCGACCTCGCGCGCATGTCGCAGCATGCCGCCGAAATCCAGGCCTCCGGAACCGGTGGTGGCGACGGGCGCCCCATCGATTGCGCTTGGGATCTCCGACAGATTGCCATCGCCGGCGATCCAGCGATCGCGCTCATAATTTAAGAGCTTGAGAGTCTTCATGGCCGCCCCTTAGAGGAAGTTGGCGGCGAGCAGGAGAGGGTGAGCCATGATTGCACCGGTACGGCCGATCTCGATCGACGACATCGAGCAGGCGCGCGAGCGGATCAAGGGCACGGTCCTTAGGACGCCACTGGTGAAGCTCGACCTCGGCAGCGATGCGCCCGACATCCGCCTCAAGCTCGAGAACCTTCAGCCGACCAACGCCTACAAGATCCGTGGCGGCGCCAATGCAGTCGCCAGCCTGTCCGACGCAGACCGCGCCAAGGGCGTATGGACCATCAGCGCCGGCAATGCAGGGCAGGGAGTCGCTTATGCCGCGAGGCAGTTCGGCATTCCCTGCACGGTCGTCGCAATCGAAACCGCGCCGCAGACCAAGCTCGACCGTATGCGGGCGCTGGGCGCGTCGATCGTCCCGGTCTCCTACGATCGCGCATGGGTCGCTGCGGAGACGCATGAGTTCGAAGGGCTGGACAGCACGTTCGTGCATCCGTTCGACAACCACGACTTCATTTCCGGCCATGCAACGATGGGGCTGGAGATCGTCGAGGATTGTCCGGACGTCCGGACGGTCATCTGCGCGATCGGCGGCGGCGGGCTGATCACCGGCGTCGGAAGCGCGGTCAAGGCGCGCAAGCCCGACGCAAAGGTCCTCGGCGCCGAGCCGGAAACCGCAGCCCCCTACGAGCTGTCGCTGCGCGAGGGCAGCCCGCAGAAGTTCGAAGACTGGCAGGCCTCATTCGTCGACGGCGCCGGCGGCAAGAGCGTGACGGCCAGGATGTGGCAGCGGATGCGCCCGGTGACCGACGGCACGATCACCGTGACGCTCGATCAGACGCGCGACGCGATGCGGATCATCGCCGAGAAATCGCGTACGATCGCGGAAGGTGCAGGAGCCCTTGCCCTGGCCGCGGCGCTGAGCCGCAAGGACCTCGAGGGACCGATCGTCTGCGTTGTGTCCGGCGGCAACATCGACCTGGACAAGTTCGCAGAGCTAACTTCGCGTGCGGGCGAACCCGGCACGCGCGAGAGCGTGATCGAAGCGACGGCTTGAGCTCAGCAGTAATAGACTCCAGCCGCACAGCGCCGAGCAGTACGCCGGGCCACGCCGGCGACGCTCACCGGCGTCAACGGACGGCCGACCCTGGCCTCGGCTGCACTGGCCAGGCTGAACGAGTCGGTGCCGGTCACTTCATTGGCCGCTTCCGATCCCACGGCGATGATAAACGCCGTTGCGGCCAAGGCCCCCGCCTTCATCCAAACGCTCATTTCTCCGCTCCAATCCGGTAGTTCTCGGGCAGATCGCTGCTTTCCTTGAGGGTCTCGAGATCCTTTACATCGACCTTGGTCGCGCCGGCCGGCGGCGTGAAGGCGAAGTTGCCTTGTCCGGCGGCAGCGCTGGCCTTCCAGTCACGGACTGTGAGCGTGAATTGGGGGGCCTGATCGACATCCTTGCTCGTGATCACATAGCGGCACGGACGCGGGGTCGCGCCTTGCGCAATCCAGATCTGCCAGTCCGTGTCCTTGGCCCGGAAAGCGATATGGTCGCATTCCTGTCCGCCGATGACGCCGCTGCCGAGATCCTTCACGTCCGTGACGTCGGACATCAGCTCGTCATAGACATTGGACCCCAGAAGGTCGGCGCCAGGTAGCTGCCGATGGAACTTGTCGCGCAAGGCGGTGATCAATTGGTCGATGGTGCCGGGCGCCTCGGTTTGCACATAGGCGTTCTTGCCTTTGCCCAGGAAAGACAGGGTCTTTCCGTCAAAGAACATTTCCGTGTCGGAGAAGCCCGATTTGCGCGTGGTGTGGATCTTGTCCGGTCGACTCATATCCACGGTCCCGGAGGTGGCGACCTGAAGCTTCTGGTGCTGGTCGGTGACGACCTCGAAAACCGAGTCATAGCTGAGCGAAATCGCCTTCTGAGCCGCGAGATAGTCGGACATCGCCTTCAGCAGCGCCTTTGCGTTCTGCGTGCCGGCATCGTTCGCCGGCGCAGCTTGTTCGGTCGCGGCTGGGCCGCCGGGGGCCTCGGGGGCTTTCTCTCCCGCGGGTTTGGAGCAGGCCGACAAACCGGCACCGATGATCAAGGCTGATGCAGCAGCGGGAAGTAGGGCGCCACGGATCCCGATCCTCATCTCCAGATCCTTTCTGCTCCATTGTTGCTTTGAGCTCGGGCTTAGGCGGGCAGGCTTTTCGAACCATCGGTGGAACTACGGGGGATGTTGGGCGAAGAGCCTGATAGTCTTCTTGGTTGGAGAATTGCGGATAAACCCGAACCTCAGCGGAAGGGACTCTGCCGATGGCAGGTCCACTTATCGGCGGGCATCGGGCGTTGAATCTTTGCCCGCTGTGAGAAGAGGCCGCGGCGATCGTGATGAGGGGGGCCCGTATGCACGGACGCGAAGCGATGCGACTGGCAATGGGACTTGCTGCCCTTTGCGGATCTGCGCGGGCTGAAGCAGCCGTCAGGGGTAAATGGGTCAACCCATCCAAGAGCGTGATCATCGAGATCGCGCCATGCGGCCAGGTCCTGTGCGGCACAGTAGTCTGGGCGTCCGAGAAAGCGAAAAAGGATGCGCGCAAGGGCACGCAGCACCTCGTCGGAACCAAATTGCT
>Ga0070664_100003414_pt1 | contig 12827 bp, 9 predicted proteins | sample KBSC73metaG_FD_65863 | JGI IMG/M metagenome (GOLD analysis project Ga0070664, IMG submission 65863) | Corn rhizosphere microbial communities from Kellogg Biological Station, Michigan, USA - KBS C7-3 metaG | ecosystem: Host-associated > Plants > Roots > Rhizosphere > Soil ... | reverse complement strand
CGGCCTCCACCCCCGGCACCACCGGGTCGTTGGCGGTGAGCGAGGTGTCGAGCTCGATGACCACGCCGCGCTCTTGCGGCATGTCGCTCCAGCGGGCGCGGGTGAGCTCGATCACGTCCTGCGCCACCTGGTTCAAATTGACCGGGCTCAGCACCAGCTCCGCCTCGCGGGGGCGATAGAACTCGCGCATCCGCGCCACCGTCGCCGCCACGTCTTCGTTGGCCCGCTGAATCGTTTCCAGGTAGTCGCGTGCCCGCGGGCTGAGGCCGGTTTCGGTTTCGAGCAGCGACTCGGTATAGAGCGCCACCGGCGAGATGGCGTTGTTGATGTCGTGGGCGATGCCGCTCGCCATCTGGCCGAGCGCCTTCAGCCGCTCCTGCTGCATGACCGCCTGCTGGGTCTGATGCAGATCGTCGTAGGCGCGCTGCAGGGCGGTATGCAGCTGCGCCTGGTGCGCCGCGAGCGCCACATGCTCGCTGAGCTGCCGCAGGAACTCGCAGTCCGCGCTGCTGAATCCGGCGGGCACCTGCCGCGCGGCGATCAGCACGCCGAAGACGTCGTTCTCGATGACCAGCGGCGCGCCGACGAACGACCGGATGCCGCCGCGTGTCAGCCGCTGCGCGAACGCGGTCGGCGCCCCGGCGATGTCCGGCTCGTAGACGAGCAGCCCGCGCACGCACTTCGAGAGGCCGTTGGCGTCGAGGCGCACGTGCGCCTGTTCATCGAGATCGAGCGCGCCGGCCAGCGGCCGGCCCCGGTCGCCGACCGACGCCACGGTCAGCATGCGGTCGGCGGCGTCGTAGAGGCACACGCAGCAGTAGTCGAGCGGCAGGTGATCTTCGAGGCTGCTGACCACGACCTGCAGCACGCCCTGCAGGTCCTGCCGCTCGCCGATGGCGCGCGTGAGCCGGTCGAAGAGATCGAGCCGCTCCAGCTGCGCGCGCAGCCGCTGCTCGGACCGCTTGTAGTCCTCGACGTCGGTGTTCGACCCGAACCATCTCACCAGCGTGCCCGACGCATCGAGCAGCGGCACGCCGCGCGTGCGGAACCAGCGATAGGTGCCGTCGTGACGGCGCAGCCGGAACTCCTCGTCGTAGGTGTGTCCGCGCTGCACCGCCAGCCCCCACTCCTGGGCGACGCGGGCGCGGTCGTCGGGATGAATCGCGGCGGCCCATCCGCCGCCGAGCTGCTCTTCGGCCGGCCGTCCCGTGTAATCCACCCACTGGCGGCTCAGGTAGTCGCAGTAGCCGTCGGCCCGGCACGTCCACACCAGATGCGGCAGCGACTCCGCGAGCGCTTGATAGTAGCGGCGGCTTTCCACGAGCGCGCTCTCGATCCGCTTGCGCTCGGTGATGTCGGTGGACACGCCGAACACGGCGTACGGCCGGCCGGCCTCGTCCCAGAGCGGGCACTTCACCGAGAGGTAGGTGCGGTCGCCGTCGGGGAGCGGTACCACCTCCTCTTCGGTCAGCGCCACGTTCGCCTGCACGACGCGCCGGTCCATCTGCATGAACCGCTCGGCGATCGCCGCGCCGAACAGGTCGACGTCGGTGTGGCCGAGAATCTGTTCCTGCGTGACCTGGAAGAGTTCGAGGAAGCTCTGGTTCACGAAGAGGTACTTGCCCGCGAGATCCTTCACGTAGGTCACCGCGGGCATGCGGTCGCTCATCGCCTGCAGCAGGCCGCGGCTTCGCGTCAAGGCGCGGTGGGACTCGCGTTCACCCGACTGGTCGCGAAAGACGAGTACGACGCCGTCGATTTCACCCGCCGCGTTCCGCACCGGCGCCGCGCTGTCGGCAATCGGGTGCATCCGCCCCTGCTTGTGACGCAGCACCGTGTGACTCGTGAGCACCATCGGGTTGCCGTCGCGAAGTACCTGCGCCACCGGGCTCTCGATTGGCCGCGTGGTGTCCTCGTCCACGACCGTGAAGATGTCGTCGAGCCGGCCGTCGAGCACTTCGTTGAGCGTCCAGCCGGTGAGCCGCTCGGCCACCGGGTTCATGAAGCGGATGCGTCCGTGCCGATCGGTGACGATGACGGCATCGCCGATGCTCGCCAGGGTCGTGCGCCATTCGAGCGCCGACCGGCGCTCGGCTTCCTGCGCTCTCCGCATCGCACCGCTGAGGTAGGCGATCCCGATGGAGACGACCGCGAACAGCGCCAGCGCATTGAGATCCTGATTCGCCGGCAGCTTGACGAGCCCGGTGGGCTCGAGGAACCAGACGAACGACGCGGCGGCGGAGAGCACGGCCGTCGCGACGCCGGGGCCGAAGCCGCCGAACCAGGACGCGGCCAGAACCGCCGGGAAAAACAGCAGATAGTGGATGGTCGGTCCGAGCCAGGGCGCGAGCGCCAGCCTCAGCAGCAGAGCGGCAACGACCGCAGCGATGGCTGCGCTGTAGGCGACGACGGGAGTCGGGAAATCACGCTCGGTGTTCACCGTGGCCCGAACGGAGGAGGCGGCTAAGTCTACTCCAGCAGAGGTGCATTTAAGGCAAACATGCCGGCTGAGGCGAGCAGGCATTCTAAGATTCGTGAGAATGCGCCCCCGCCTCCTCGTGGTCGACGACGAATCGCGGCAGATGGAGGCCCTCTGCCGCACCCTGACCCCCGAAGGCTACGACGTCGCCGGCTTCTGCGTACCGGAGGAAGCGCTGGCGGCGCTTCGCGAGCAGGCCTTCGACGTGCTGCTCACCGACCTGATGATGCCAGGCATGGATGGGCTGGCGTTGCTCGCCGCGGCGCTCGAGATCGACCCCGACCTCGTGGGCATCATGATGACCGGCCAAGGCTCGGTCACGAGCGCCGTGGACGCGATGAAGATCGGGGCGCTCGACTACATCCTGAAACCGTTCAATCTCACCGCCATCCGTCCCGTGCTCGCCCGCGCCGTCGACGTACGCCGCCTGCGGCTCGACAACATCAGGCTGCGCGAGGCGGTCAGCCTGCACGAAGTGAGCACCGCCATCGCGCGGTCGCTCGACTCCGACACGGTGCTGGCGCGCGTGGCCGATGCGGCGCTCGACCAGAGCGGGGCGACCGAAGTGGGGGTCTACGTGGCCGGCGCTGGCGGATCCGAGCTCCGTCTCGTGGCGTCGCGCGGCAGCGACGTCTCGCGGCTCCCACCCTTCTTGTCCAAGGAAGAGGCGGCGTCACACGTCGCGATGATCGTGGATGGCCGTCTGGTTGGAAGCATCCTGTGCCTGGTGTCCCCGTCGCAGCGGCCGATGTCACCGGGGCGGATCAAGGGGCTGGGTCTGCTGGCTGGCACCGCCGCCGCCGCGATCGAGGCCGCGATGCTCCTGGAGCACCTGCGGCGGAGCAATGACGACCTGCGCAAGTTCGCCTGGGCCGCGTCGCACGATCTTCAGGAGCCGCTGCGCGACATCGCCCTGCAGACACAACTGCTCGAGCGCCGGCAGAGCGGGCTCGACGCGGAATCGACCACGCTGGCGCGCGCGGCCGCCGACAGCGCCCGGCGCATCCTGCGGCTCGTCCAGGAGCTGCGGACCTTCGTGGAAGCCGGGCACGTGACGATCGACGGCGCCGTCACGGCCGACGGCAACGTCGCGCTCGATCGCGCCCTGAGCGATCTGGGCAGCGCGATTGCGGAAACGCAGGCGTGCATCGGCCGCGGCCCCCTGCCGGCGGTGCGCATGCGCGAAGCGGACCTCGCCGAGGTGTTCCGCCGTCTGCTCGACAACGCCATCAAGTTCCGGCGTCCCGGCACCGCCCCGCGGATCGAGATTGGCGCCACGGAGGTTGACGGGCGCTGCGTGTTGTCGGTTGGCGACGCCGGCATCGGCATCGACCCGCCCGACCACGCGCAGATCTTCGAGCTCTTTCAGCGGGTGAACCGGCGCGAGGACTACGACGGCATCGGTATGGGGCTGCCGGTGTGTCGGCGGCTCGTCGAGGCCTATGGCGGCCGTGTGTGGGTGGAATCGCGCGCCGGCGAAGGCGCGCGCTTCTTCGTCTCGCTCCCCGGGGTTGCTAGCGCGTCAGCGCGATCTTGAGCGCCGCGGCGGCGTCGGCCAGTGCCGTCTTCCCACCGTCGATGATGCCGGACAGGCTGAAGAACGGGTGGATCATGCCGTCGTAGCGTTTCGAGGCCGTCTGCACCCCCGCGTGCTTCAGGCGCGCGGCGAACGCCTCGCCCTGGTCGCGCAGTGGATCGCACTCCGCGGTGAGCACGAAGGCGGGCGGCAGCCCGGTAACGTTGGCGTAGAGCGGCGAGACCCACGCCTGGCGGCGATCGACGCCCCGCGGCAGGTAGTGGTCTGCGAAGTAGTCCATGATGGGCCTGGTGAGGAAGTGCCCCTCGTCGTACTCCCGCATCGAGCCAGAGTCGTGGTCCGTGAAGTCCACGAGCGGGTAGACGAGCAGCTGAAACGCCAGGGGCGGTGCGCCCGCGTCGCGAGCGCGCAGCGCCACCACTGCGGCCAGGTTGCCGCCGGCGCTGTCACCACCCACAGCCAGCAGCGTCGGATCGATGCCGAAGTCCGCGGCGTGGTCGGCCACGTACTGAGTGACGGCAAAGGCATCGTCGGCGGCGGCGGGGAAGGGATGCTCCGGCGCCAGGCGGTAGTCCACCGAAATCACGACGCAGCCGCTGGCGTTGGCCAGGGCCCGGCACGTCCGATCCCAGCCGTCGAGGGTGCCGATCACGAAACCGCCGCCGTGGAAGTACACCAGTCCCGGCAGCTCCGGCGCCTCGCGCGGGGAGTACACGCGCACCGGAATGAGCCCGCCGTCGCCGGGGATGCGCCGGTTCTCCACGCGGTAGACCGGCTGCTCGGGACCTCCCAGGTCGGCCGGCATGGCGTTCGCGCGCGCCTCCACCGGCGTCAGTTCCTGCAGCGGCCGTCCGCCGCTGGCGGCGATCATGTCGAGAAACGTCTTGCACTGCGGATGAAGCGGCATACGAATCCTTGTGCCCCTAGCCCTTGGCCTTCAGCCTCTCACGGCTTGATGTAGTGCTTCGATGACCGTTCGTTCTCGTTGCAGACGAACTCGATCAGCTGCTGATCGGGCACGAGCCGGTAGTTGACGCGCACCGTCCACGGGCGCGTGTAGGCCTTGGCGTCCTCGACGGTGATGTCGAGCTCGAGACGACCGTAATTCACGCGGCGGAACCGCTCGGTCACTTTGGTGGTGCTGCCGAAATAGCTGCCGTCGACGTCGAGCCAGCCGCCGTCGCGGAAGCCGCTGGAGTCGACGACCAGCGTGTCGCCGTCCCACCGCCCCACCGAATAGCCCTGCCACCACGGTTGCGGGTCGCTGGCGGGGAGCGCCCGGCCGTCGAGGAAGATGTGCCGCAGCCCGCCATTGGCCTCGTAGGCGATCAGCATCTCGTCCTTCGTCTGCACGATCGAGCGGGGCTGCGAGTGCGTGTGCTGCTGCATCAAGCCGACGGGCAGACAGTTGGCGTCGGGGTTGTCCTGCGAGAAGGTGGACATCCGCTGCTGGCGCAGCTCGGCCGCCCAAGGCGTGTAGGGCAGCCCGCCTTGCATGTTGCGCCCGGCGTTGACGAAGGTGGCCACCGGCGGACCGTCGCCGATGTTGGGGATCATCGGCCCGCCCAGCCGGCCGCTCGGCGGGATCCGGCTTTCCCACACGCCGGAGAAATCGGGCTTGCCCGCCGCCTGTCGCGGCGCCGGCGCGCTGAGGTTGGGGGTGCCGTCGACGTTGCGAGGGACGTCGGAACGCACGAACCCCGGCCACTGCGCCGCCAGCGAGACAGACAGCGCAACACAGCCCGCCAGGGTGATCGCCAATCGCATTGGCAAAACTCTATCGCCAAAGCCATTCTTGCGTGAGCCTTGAGCCCTGAGCCCTGCGCCGACCATAATCAGCGCCCATGAAACGTCGACTCGCTTTCGTCCTGACCGGCCTGCTGGCGCTGGCGCCGGTCACTGCCTCGGCGCAGCTGCTTGCCGCCAAGGACGGCCCGATCGTCTACGGGCATCACCACCTGAACACCACCAACACCGAGACCGCGCGCAAGTTCTGGATCGACGCGCTCGGCGGCGTGCTGGTGAAGTTCGGGACCAACAACACCGAGATCATCAAGTTCCCCAACGCGCTGTTGTTCATGCGCGAGGCGAACAAGCCGGCGCCCTCGGGCGGCAGCAAGGGCACGACGGTCGATCACATCGCCTTCTCCGTCCAGAACCTGCGGCAGGTCGTGGACCGGGTGAAGGCCGGCGGATTCCGCGTGGTCACCTCCGCCGAGGCGCCGCCCAACGTGAAGGTCGAAAACGACATCGGCATCGTCACCGGCGGCCCCGTGAGCGGCATCGCCTACGTGATGGCGCCCGACGACATGAAGGTGGAGCTGCTCGAGGTCAAGGCGCAGGCGGCACCGATCGCCTCGCACCACGTGCACTTTGCCGGCATGAACAAGGAGATGCAGGCCTGGTACATGCAGACGTTCGGCGCCAAGGAGCAGGCGTCCGCCAACCCGGCGGCGTTCATCAGCGCGACCTTGCCGGGCGTGCTCCTGAACTTCACGCCCGCCGCGTCGGTCGTCGGGACCGAAGGGCGCGTCATCGATCACATCGGGTTCGAGGTGAAAGGGCTCGAGGCGTTCCTGAAAGGGCTCGAGGCCAAGGGCATCAAGCCGACGGTCACCTACCGGAAGATCGACGCGCTCGGCATTGCCATCGCGTTCGTCACCGACCCGTGGGGCACGCGCATCGAGCTGACCGAAGGCTTGGACAAGGTGAATTAGGGTGGTCTAAAGACCGCCCTCTACATACGTAGAGGCGGGCCTGCGGGCCCGCCTGCGGAGAACTCATGGTCACGATTCCTCGACGCGCCGCGCTCATCGTGTCGGCGCTCGCCCTGGGCGTGTCGGTCGCTGCGCAGCAGGCGAGCACGCTCAAGGTTCCGATGTTTCAGGTGGACGCCGCCTGGCCGACCATTCCCAACAACTGGGTGCTCGGCGAAGTGACGTCAATCTCCGTCGACCGCAAGGATCACATCTGGGTGCTGCATGTCCCGCAGTCGATTCCCGAGGCGCAGCGCGCGAACGCGGCGCCGCCGGTGCTCGAGTTCGACGCCGCGGGAAAGCTGCTGGCCAGCTGGGGCGGTCCCGGCGATGGCTACGAATGGCCCGGGCGCGAGCACGGCATCTTCGTGGACGCGAATGATTTCGTCTGGATTGGCGGGCGCGCGGGATGGCCCCGGGCGACCACGCCAGGCCAAAGCGACGACATGATTGTGAAGTTCACGACGACCGGCAAGTTCGTGATGCAGATCGGCCATCGCGGCCAGAGCAAGGGCAACACCGACACCGAGAACGTGCACCAGGCCACCGATGTCTTCGTCGACACGCGGGCGAAGGAGGTCTACGTTGCCGATGGCTACGGCAACAAGCGTGTCATCGTGTTCGACTCCGAGACCGGGAAATTCAAACGGATGTGGGGTGCGTTCGGCAATCCGCCGCCGCCGACGTTCGCGCCCAACGCCGCCGTGCCGCAGCCGCAGACGACGCCAGAGGGCCCGCCGGAGTTCGGGTTGCCGCACTCGGTCAAGGTCTCGACCGACGGGATCGTCTACCTCGCCGACCGGATCAACAACCGCATCCAGCTGTTCACGACCGAGGGAAAGTTTCTGCGGCAGGTGCGCCTGGCCGCTGTCAACAACGTGACGCCGGTGCCGGCGGGGTTCGCGTTCTCGCCCGACAAGAAGCAGCAGTATCTCTACGTGGTTGATTCGGGGCCGATGCAGATCATCATCTACGACCGCGAGAAGATGGTGGAGATCGGACGCGTCGGCATGCGGGGCCCGAAGACCGGCGAGTTCGACATCATCCACCACATGGCGGCCGACTCGAAGGGCAACCTGTACGGCGCGGAGATTGTGACCAACCGCCGCGCCCAGCGCTTCGTTTTGCAGAAGTAGAGGGCGGTCTTCAGACCGCCCTGCGTTAGCCGAAGCCTAGCTCGCGATCGACTCGATGTCCTCGCGCGCCTGCGAGCTGGCGTGTTTGGCCTCAGCCGCGGCGTCTGCCTCCGGTTTCGACTCGCGAATCGCCTGTGCGAGCGACTTGCCTTCGTCGAGCACCCGATGCTTCAGGAGGAGGAACGGCACCGCGGTATTGCGGGCCGCATGCGCGACCATCGCGAACTGCTCCGCGCTGCGGAAGCCTTCGGCCGCGACGCTCATGTCCGCGCCCTTGTTCAGCACCGGCTTGAGCCGGTCGTGCAGCGCCGGCGCCGAGATGTCGACGCGCGCCGTGCTCGCCGCCGGAGCCGGAGTGCGGCGGACCGTTCGCGGCTCGACCGCCTTGGTTGTGTCGGCTGGCGTCGCCGGCACAGTGACCGTCTCGTGCACCGCGCTTGCCGCGCTGTCGGCACGCTGCGTGATGTGCGGCCCCGTCCAGACGCCAAGCGCAAATCCGCCGACGAGTCCGAGTGCGAGCGCCGTTACTTTGCCCATTGCCATCACACCACCTCCAGGTCGACGCGAAGTTCAAGACCTGTGCCGACCGATCTGTTCGTTGGGGCGCGCCCTGTGCACTGGAATCGCGCAATTGCCGCGAATTTGCTGCAAGACTTACAGCGGAGGTTGTAGATTGCGCGGCCGCCGACTCGGCCGCTGGAGTACAGTCGCCCGCCATGATCCGTACGAGCGCCCACGCGACGCTGCTTGCCGTGCTGCTGCTCGTCGCCGCGCGCGCGTCGGCCCAGTCGGCCGATGGCGCCGCGGTGTTCAAACAAAGCTGCGCGAGCTGCCACAACGGCGCGGCCGAGTCCCGCGCGCCCGCGCCCGACGCACTGCGGCCCCGATCGCCGCAGGCGATCGTCGAGAGCCTGGTCAACGGCGCCATGCGCGCGCAGGGTGCGCGCCTGTCGGGCGTCGAGCGTCGCGCGGTGGCGGAGTTTCTCACCGGCAGGCCGATCGCCGGCGACGTGCGCGGCGCCGACACCGGCCGCTGTGCGGCCGCGGATATACCGGCCGCCGATCGCGCCGGTGCACCGCGCTGGTCCGGCTGGAGCGCCGCGGTCACGAATACACGCGAGCAGACCGCAGCCGGCGCGGGGCTGAGCGCCGCGGACGTGCCCCGGCTCACGCTGAAGTGGGCCTTCGGATTCCCCGACGCGTCGGTGGCATGGTCGCAGCCCACCGTCGCGGCCGGCCGCGTGTTCGTCGGCAGCCAGAACGGCACCGTCTACGCGCTCGACGCACGCACCGGCTGCATCCGCTGGACCTACGCCGCGCGGGGCGGGGTGCGCACGGCGATCGCGATCGGCGCGGCCGCCGGATCGACGCCAGCCATCGCCTACTTTGGCGACACCGCAGCCAACGTCTACGGCGTCGAGGCCGAGACCGGGCGCGAGATGTGGGTGCGGAAGGCAGAGGATCATCCGTTGGCGCGCGTCACCGGGTCGCCCACGTTGTATGAAGGCCGGGTGTACGTCGGCGTTTCCTCCTACGAAGAATCGCAGGGGGCCGATCCGCAGTACGCCTGCTGCACCTTCCGCGGCAGCGTCATCGCCTTCGACGCCGCCACCGGCACCGTCGTCTGGCGAACCTCGCTCATCAGCGATCCGCTGCAGCGCCGCGGCACCAGCACGGCGGGCGTGCCGCTGTGGGGACCGTCGGGCGCCGGCATCTGGTCCGCGCCGACCATCGACGCCGCGCGGCGACGGGTCTACGTGGCCACCGGCAACGCCTATAGCGGACCGCCGCCGTCGTCGAGCAACGCCGTCGTCGCGCTCGATCTCGCGAGCGGTGCGGTGCGATGGACGCGACAGGTCACGCCCGGCGACATCTACGTGTCGAACTGCCGCCCGGGCAATCCGAATTGCCCCGAGGTCAACGGTCCCGACGTGGACTTCGGCAGCCCGCCGATGCTGACGCATACGGCAGCGGGGCGCGACCTGCTGGTGATCGGGCAGAAGTCCGGCGTCGGCTACGCGCTCGATCCGGATCGCGAAGGCGCGATCGTCTGGCAGTACCGGGCCGGACGCGGCGGCCTGCTCGGCGGCATCGAATGGGGGTCCGCGGTGGACGGCGAGCGCGCGTACTTTGCGGTGTCGGACGTCACCACGCCGCAGCCGGGCGGCTTGCACGCCGTCACGCTGGCCACCGGGGTGGCGGCGTGGACTGCAGCACCTCCGCCAGTCGCCTGCGCGGCGGGGCGCGGCTGTACTGCGGCGCAATCGGCCGCGCTCACGGTCATCCCCGGCGTGGTGTTCTCGGGTTCGTTCGACGGCGCCCTGCGCGCCTATTCGACGGCGAGCGGCGAGGTGCTGTGGTCGTTCGATTCGAACAAGACGTTCACGGCCGTCAACGGCGTGCCCGCCACCGGTGCGTCGATCGGCGGGCCAGGCCCCGCCGTGGCCGGCGGCATGCTGTTCGTGAACTCCGGCTACGGCGCGTTCCAGGGCCGGCCGGGGAATGTGTTGCTGGGCTTCGGACTCGACGCCGCGAAGTAGGATCCCTGGTGGTGGGGGAGGCGCCGGCAACATGCGAAAGCTCGCGCTCATGTTGGGTCTCGCCGCGGTCGCGACCATCGTCGTGCCGGCGCAGCAGAAGGACGCGACGTTCGAAGTCGCGAGCGTCAAGGCGAACAGGTCTGGCGACACCAACGGCAATTTGCAGCTGCAGCCCGGCGGCCGTGTCAACGCCTCGAACATGCCGGTGCGGCCGATCATCACGTTCGCGTACCAGCTGGCGCAGTATCAGCTGATTGGCGGACCCGGCTGGCTCAACACCGACCGCTACGACCTCGTCGCCAAAATGGATCAGGATGTGTCGCCAGCCACCATCATTCCGGGCGCGAGCACACCGAGTCCCATGCAGGTTGCGCTGCGGAACCTGCTCGAGGAGCGCTTCAAGCTGAAGGTCCATCGCGAGACGCGCGACATGGACATCTACGCGCTCGTGATGGCGAGGCCGGGCGGCGCGCCTGGCCCGGGGTTGAAACCGACCACGCAGGACTGCGCGGCGGCGGCCGCCGCGGCGCGCCGGGGTGGACCGCCGCCGACGGGCAAACCGGGCGAGCCGTTCTGCGGCATTCAAGGTGGGCCTGGCCGATTGAGATTTGGAGGATTGCCGGCGACGTCGCTGGCGGCGGCGTTCTCCGGCGCTGCCGGGCGCATGGTCGTCGACCGCACGGGGCTGACCGGCAGCTGGGACTTCGAGTTGACCTATGCGATGGAAGGGCGCGGCGGAGCAGACGCGCCGCCGGTCGATCCCAACGCGCCGTCGTTCTTCACTGCCATCCAGGAGCAGCTCGGGCTGAAGCTCGAGCCCACCAAGGGCCCCGTGGACGTGCTCGTCATCGACAGCATCGACAAGCCCGTCGAGGACTGAGCCTGAGGCGGGTCTCGAGACCCGCCTCAGGCGGGTCTAAAGACCCGCAACTACGTCCATCACCGCTCTGCGGCGCGCGAAGCACTCAGGATATTCCGCATCGAGTTGTTGCCCTCGTGGCACGCGTACTCGAACAGCGGCTCGGGCTGCGCCGCCATGTCGAGCGCGGCGGTCCACGGCCTGGTCCAGGTGTGCGGGTCATCCACCGACACCTCATAGCGCAGGCCGTTCGGGGTGCGGGTGAAGCGCTCCACGAGGTGCAGCGTCGCGCCGGCGCCGCGATAGTCGGTCTTCGGCGAGAAGTTGGTCACGTCCACGACGAGCGTGTCGCCTTCCCAGCGGCCGCGTGAGTCGCCGTGGTAGCCGCGAATCGATCCGCCCACGTGCGTGCGGCCGTCGGTGTAGACCAGCCGCGTGTCGTGGATCATCTCGTAGGTAATCGCCACCACGCCGGGCGCCTGCACGATCTGCGTGTTGGCGTTGTAGACGGTGGGGAAGATGGCCGACGGCACGCCGCGCGTGATGCAGCGTTCCCACAGGCTGAGATCTTCCGGTCCCTTGAAGACGGCGCCGGCGTTGAAGTTGCCGCCGGCGAACGTCCCGGCGCGGAGCTGGCGGAGGCGCTGGCGCCCTTCGTCGGTCATGGCCGGCACCCGCCCATCGGCCGGCTCGATGACCATCGATGTACGGCGTGAGGCCTTGCCACGTTCGAGCCAGTGCGGCGGCGGCGACGTGGCCGAGCCCACGGCGCCGGCGTTCGAGCGGTCCGCCGTTTCGAGATCGAAGTCGGCGTTGTCCGAGGCGCTCTGCTTTTGCAGCGTTGCCCGCCGCGCGGCGAGCTCCGCCTCGGTCAGCAGTTGCCGATCGCCGTACTCGCGCGGGCGCTCGAACGGCACGCTCAGTTCCGATTCGCTGGTCCAGGTGCCCTGGAGATCCGGATCGCCCCAGGGCGTGCGCGGCGCCTGCGCGAGCGCCGCCGATGTCGAAGCCACGAGGACGAGAGCAGCCAATCCCGCCGTCGTGTGCACGTACGTGCCTCCCATGTCTGAGCCTCGGCAGGAGTATGCGCCAGCCCGCCGTCAAAGCCGGGGCAAATTCATGGCAGAATCGCCGCCATGACTCGACGGGCAGTCGCGGGACTTCTGGTATTTCTTCTGTGGGCCGCGTCCACCGCGTGGGCGCAATCGCCGCTGGCCGGCAACTGGAACTCGCTGCGGCACGAAGACGAGCAGGATCGGGGACCGGGTCCGGACCTCGGCGACTACTCCGGGCTGCCGATCAACAGCGCGGCGCGCCTGTTTGCCGACAGCTGGGACGCTTCGCGGCTGACGCTGCAGGAGCATCAGTGCCGCGTGCACGTGGCGCCCTACATCTATCATGGCCCTCTCAACCTGCGAATCTGGGTCGAGAAGGATCCCGAGACGCAGCAAGTGCTCGCCGTCAAGCAGTACATCAGCACCTACGAGCAGACGCGCACGATCTGGATGGACGGCCGGCCG
>Ga0070664_100003411_pt1 | contig 12829 bp, 13 predicted proteins | sample KBSC73metaG_FD_65863 | JGI IMG/M metagenome (GOLD analysis project Ga0070664, IMG submission 65863) | Corn rhizosphere microbial communities from Kellogg Biological Station, Michigan, USA - KBS C7-3 metaG | ecosystem: Host-associated > Plants > Roots > Rhizosphere > Soil ... | reverse complement strand
TGGACCGTACAAAAAATATTTCTTCAGCACTCCACTTTTATCACTGTCGCGGGGATCATCCTTGGTGCTGTTTTTGGTCTCGGTCTTTGCTGGTTACAGCAATCCACAGGTTTTATAAAATTGAACGAAGAGGCATATTACATGACTGAGGCCGCTGTGAAAATTGTCTGGTGGCAGATCGTCCTGATCTGTTGCTGCACGTTAGCAATTTGCTTTCTTGTGTTAATGATACCTTCAATTATTGTCCGAAAAGTTAGACCTGTTAAAGCCATTCAATTCAGATAGCAGTCCAAAAACCGTTCGCTGAAATAATTTCTAACCGCTAACTTCGCTCAAAATTTTTTTAGATGAATTTACATGAATACCAGGCAAAGGAACTGCTGAAAAAGTACAACGTACCCGTGCAGGAAGGCATTGCGTGCGGCGCTGTTCACGAAGTAGAAGAAGCTTACAGGCAGATCAAAACCCAGTTTGGAAGCAGCTTCGCTGTCGTAAAGGCACAAATACATGCTGGCGGTCGCGGCAAGGGAAAGATCAAAGAAACCGGGGTTAATGGAGTGAAGGTCGGAAAAAGCCTGGAGGAGATCAGTGACTACGCAAGAAAGATCCTTGGTGGCACTTTAGTGACCTTGCAGACAGGGCCGGCAGGAAGAGTTGTCCATAAAGTTTTAGTGGCGCAGGACATGTATTATGAAGGACCGAGCGAAAGAAAAGAATTTTATTTATCTGTTCTGCTCGACAGAGCGAGGGGGCAAAACGTGATCATGTACAGTACCGAAGGAGGAGTGAATATTGAAGAGGTAGCTCATAATACCCCCGAAAAGATTTTTAAAGAATGGGTACATCCTTCCGGTGGATTGCAGGCGTTCCAGGCCAGGAAGATCGCTTTTAATTTAGGATTGACAGGAAATGCATTTAAGAATTGCGTGCGGTTCGTTACGAATTTATACAATGCCTATGTTGGCTTGGATTGTTCAATGCTGGAGATCAACCCACTCTTCAAAGCAGCAGACGAAAAGATAGTGGCAGTAGATTGCAAAATGAACCTGGACGAGAATGCATTGATGCGTCATCCGGATCTTTCAGCTATGAGGGATGTAACGGAAGAAGATCCTACAGAGGTAGAAGCTGGCCAATACAATTTAAATTTCGTAAAGCTTGATGGAAATGTCGGTTGTATGGTAAATGGCGCCGGCCTGGCAATGGCAACGATGGATATGATCAAACTAAGCGGAGGAGAACCTGCAAACTTCCTTGATGTAGGGGGTACAGCCAACGCACAGACTGTGGAGGCGGGATTTAAAATTATTTTAAAAGACGCCAATGTAAAGGCGATACTGATCAATATTTTTGGTGGCATTGTCCGTTGTGACCGTGTAGCGCAGGGCGTGATCGATGCGTATAAAAACCTTGGTAATATTCATATTCCCATCATTGTTCGCCTCCAGGGAACCAATGCTGAAGAAGCAAAAAAATTAATTGATGAAAGCGGCTTGAAAGTTCAATCAGCAATTTTATTGAGTGAAGCTGCAGAGCTGGTGAAGAAGGCGGTAGCGTAGATGATAACTGATAGTGGATAGATGATAGTGAATAACCATCGTTATTGATTATTACTGATTACTGATTATTGATTACTCATTACTCATTACTCATTATACAGCTTCTACCTCATAAACAGGGCTAAATAGATATATCCTTCCTGTATTGACTTCTATACATTTGAAACGCTTTCTCATCTTCTCCCCTTTTTTAAAAACTCTTCCATCATCACAACGAAATATGCCGTTTTCGGGTATTTCCTCAACCAAACGGTGGTGACTTTTTTTGTCATCATATCGTCTTAGCACTCTGAGTAGTCCATCCTCGGCGCAACTGGTAGCAGCCGGATTTTTTAAAGAACGCAGAAGCTCGTGTTCAATGTCAGCCGGGAAAATTTTATTCTGAAGAAATTGCTCCAGCAACTTCCCATAGATCGTTTTCCATTCTCTTCCATGCGATGGCACTTTATTACCAAACTCTTCAAATGTTAGCAAATGAGCAAGCTCGTGAAGCAGTGTTATCAAAAAAGAAAATTTATTCAGGTTGCCATTGACGCTAATACGGTGATTGGAAAAATGTGTGCTATGGCGGTAGTCTCCCAATATACTCTTCCTTTCGGCCGCCACGGTAAGATGTACTTTATAAAATTGAAGATATTGCAGGACCGCCTCATAGGTTTCGGGCGGAAGAAATCTTTGCAAGTGATCAATAGGCGCTTCCTTTTTAGGCATTTTTCTTTTCCTTCAACATCTTTGTAAGAACGGACACTTCAATGAAAGTGTAAATAAGATATAAACCCATGCATGTGAAAAGAGCAGCCCTGTTTACATCTTTCCTGAACAGGAAGATATAGATCAAGGCAGCTATTACACAAATAAAAAGTTTGATCATGATACTCGTGTACACACTGCGTACAAATGCCTGCGGGTTTTCAGATCTCAGCCCCTGCCTGGCAAATACAAACGATACGAGTGTCGCAGCAAAAAGGATCAAATTCCCAATGATGAGGACCCCCTGGTCGAATCCCGACCGCTCTAAAAAATTTTTTCCGGTGAGAAATAACGCGTTCAGCAGGATAAAAAAAATAATGATGGGGAGCAGTGGACTCCTATTTCTTCGCATCGCTGTCCTTTTGTTTCGATGTTTCTTTTACAATTTTATAAATGATACCCACCAGCACGATCACCGGTAATATCAATACCAGCAAAGGTGCAGAAATTTTTAACCACCTATCGACTTTTAATCCAACGAAAACAGCCAGCCCGAGCGCCACAAATATTTGCGTGCCCATGCTGGCGTAGCGAAGAAGATCACTGTAACCTTTATTGGACCGCTGCTTTGATTCCATTGGTGTTGCTCACCCTGTCAGCTACATTCAAACTGGATTTCTCGACACTGGGCTTATCGTTGTTTCCCATGTGGCACTGTCCATTGAATATAGCAGTGGGTTCTACCTGCAATTTACCGGCATAAACGTTTCCGTTCACAACGCAATCGGCACGCAACTGTAAGAGGTCTTTTGTTTTAATGTTACCAGTAACCTTTCCGACAATATCAGCCTGGTTACCGGAAATGTCACCTTCGACACTTCCACTGGCACCAATTACAATTTTAGCGGAGCTGCTTACATTGCCAACAATTGCTCCATCGATCCTGAGATCGCTATTACTGCTAATATCGCCTTTTACTGTTGTGCCGGCACTGATTAAGGTAGCGCCGCTACTACCATTGGTTTTTTCATTACTCATAATCATGATTGGTTTTTTGAACATAGGTATTTATTAAAGTTTTTCTATACAGGATTTGGCTGGCAACTAGTGGCTCAGGATAAACGACAACGATCAGTAAAACCATTAACTCATCAGTCGTTTGAATAATCTTCTTTGGGTAATTTGATCTTGGTGGTATCCAGCTTTACTGAAACATCCCCTTTCAAAACTTTCTTTAATCCGTCTATATAACGCGCCTGGTAGTTTACTTGTTGTTCCAAAGAGTCAGTTCTGTATTTCAATTCCCTGTAATCACGCCCGATTTTCAGGTCATCATAGCCGGGTATATAGTACTTCAAAGGGGTAAACACGATCAGTGCGACGGTAAGTCCTATCAGAACGACAAAAATAGTACTCATCAATACGTACACGCTAAACCTGGACAATTTAAATGTTACCACTTCCTCGTAAGTATCATCATTCATTACTACCAACCGATAACGATTACGCAGCCTTTTAAAAGTGCTGTTGGTATCAAATTTTACCATAAACTAAGAATGAGAGTTAAAGATAATAAAACAGGAAGAGAAATTTTAGTGGCCGATCTATCGTATTTCTATGAAGCATCGTCCCTTCGGGACACACTTACATTTTCAGTAATTCTACGGAGTTTGACTGGCATTGTTTTGGAAGTCTGGTATACTATTAAATAATCAAAAACTTCATTTATGAAAAAGCTAATAGGAGTTGTTGTCTGTCTAGTCTGCCTCGGCCTGTCTTATTCGACTAGTGCGCAGGCCGTAAAAAAGACGACACATGCCGTTGAAAATGGGGCAAAGAAAGCCGGCAATAAAACCGCCGAGGTGGCGTCAAAGGGTAAGGCAACTGTTACTGACAAGGTATATAAAGACAAAGTAGGTCCAGGCGGCCAAACGATCTACATTGATGATCATTCCAGGTATTACTGGATAGACAAAAAGGGTCACAAAAATCATGTTACGGAAGCCGAACTGAAACCCAAAAACAAATAAGACGCTTTGTCAAAACAAAGAACTGTCTCAAACTTGTTTATCATCATTGCGAGGGAGGAATGACCAAAGCCTGCCGGTAGGCAGGCTTCGCTACTCCCGATAACTATGGAAGCGCAATGACGACTTATAAGAGTTCCTTTGATTTTAGACTTTTTCTAAGTACTGCCCGCCAGAAGGATAATCGTCCTTCAATAAATTTTTTTTCTTCATCTTTGTCCCATTCATAATTTCATAAACTCAATAATGATCGACCTTTCTAACGAACTTGCCATCGGGATTGACATTGGTGGTACCAACACAAAATATGGCATTGTTAACCATCGTGGAGATATCCTGGAAAAAGGCGATTTAAGAACGGATGCTTATCCAAAAGTGGAAGAATTTGTAGATGCTTTGTATAAGGCCGTAAAGCCCATTATTAAAAAAAATAGCAACGAAACATCGATCAAAGGGATTGGCATTGGTGCACCCAATGGAAATCCTTTTACTGGCACCATTGAATATGCCCCGAACTTAAGATGGAAAGGAGTCATTCCCTTGTGTGAATTGGTAACCGCAAAATTCAAATTGCCTTCCGTCATCAACAACGATGCAAAATCGGCAGCTATAGGCGAAATGACCTATGGGGCAGCAAGGGGAATGAAAGATTTTATTATGATCACTTTAGGAACCGGCGTGGGAAGTGGCATTGTTGTCAATGGCCAGGTTGTCTATGGCCATGATGGATTTGCCGGGGAATTGGGACACACCACCATTCGTCCAGGAGGTCGCAAACATCATGGCACAGGAATGCACGGGACCCTTGAAACGTATGCCTCTGCTACAGGAATTGCGATCACGGCCAATCAGTTGCTGGATGAAGACCCCGACCAGGAAAGCCTCATGCGCAAATACCGCAGGGAAGAGATCACCGCGAAAGTGGTGGCTGAGGCTGCTGAAAAGGGAGACAAAATTGCCCAGGATGTCTATAGTTTTACCGGCCAAATATTGGGCGAGGCTCTCGCAAACTTTGTAATGTTCTCTTCACCCGAAGCAATCATCCTTTTTGGAGGCGTTATTAAAGCGGGCGATTTGATACTAAAACCCACGAGAGAGCACTTGGAGAAAAACCTGCTGCCAATCTTCCAAAACAAGGTGAAACTTGTGTTTAGTGAATTGAAGGAAGCTGATGCTGCAATATTAGGTGCAAGCGCACTTGTCTGGGAAATGAAGGAGGCCGTCACAGGTTAATATCTCTTTAGGGGTTATAGGCGGCTGCTCCTGTAATTTTCAGATCATCTTTGCGTTGCGTATAAATGATCAGTTGCCAGTTCTGCTTATCAGTGGATAACTTGTCATCAGCCAATTCAACGGGAACGGGAACCTGGAAATCCATTTTTTCTTTTGCCTGCAATTTCAAAAATGATCTGACCACATTGGTGTGAGATAGTTTTGCTCCAAGGTTCTCCCCTGCCTTTACGTCCACTTCGGCATGTTTCTGTACAATGGCAGCCAACAGATTACAGTTTTGAAAATCACCTTCCAAATGACAACTGACCGATAGTTTATCGCTTTCTCTCTTTACATCATCTATGTTGATCTGTAATGGAGCCTTTTCCCTCAATGATTTGCTGATATCTTTTTCAGCCGACACCTTGTCACTTCCGACCAGTTCATATTGACCATTGATGACCAGCTGGGGAGTATAGACACTCTCCAGCTTAAACTGTTTTGCATACTCACCCTGGCGGCCGGTAAATAACGGGTTACTAAATGGATCTTTCCAGCCATAGCGATCCCAATAGTCGACATGAAATGACAATGGAATTATGCTGGCATCCGTTGAAGAAAGTTGGGGGAGCAACCGGTCAGCGGGTGGACAGCTTGAACAACCTTCGGAAGTAAATAATTCGAGTAGTGCAAAGGACTTGTAAGATTTTTTTAAATGATGCCCCCTGCTTCCGGAGTTTATTTTTTTGTCCACCTCGAAAACGGTAAACCCCAGGAAAAACATGATCAATACCCATTTCACGATTGCAAGCTACAAATAAGGCGGGACAAAATTCTAACCCGCCAGTTTAAGAAGCTGACGATGAAGAATGATGCGGCAGCTAATCGGATTCTTTGAAGTTTTGCTCTTCCTCCATTATGCCGTTGTAGAATCTCACATTGATCAATTTTGATTTTCCCGATAAATGGACAATATAATTCACTGGATGAAGAGGTTGTTCGATCTCCTGTACCTGGTAAATAGTGTACTCATGATAGGAACTTTGAACACTTTGTTTTAGATCGGCGGACATCTTTGCTTCGCTGTATGTTCGAAACGTCTCGATCCAGTTTCCGTTCCTGACATTATAGTCGACCCTGTAATCAATATCCCGAAAATGAAAAAATGCAACGACCAGGTCTCGTGTTGCATACCATCTTTCAGTTGACGCCTCGTTAAAATTTTTCATAAAATGCCTGAGCGCTTTTATGTTTACGTCGTTACGAGTAACATTCACTGCACGATTGAGTTCCCTAATCTTACGGATCTCATCCTGTCCCGCCGAGGTAATGCTCTGGAGGAGAAATATCGCTGATAAGCTGATGGAAAAAATTTTCTTCATGCGCACCAATTTTCAAACGAAAAATCTTGTTTACGATAAGAGATAGTTTCAGGATTGTTGTTGTCGGGGGTGTCATAAAGATACTGGGATTAATCAGTTTAAATAAGTGGAGGTTAAAAAATAATTATCAACCTTATACCACGGGCCACAATAAGAAGCCTTCTTAGAAAAGAAGGCTGTTTGACGTTCGCATGTGTCCTATTGAAATTCTTGAATTGTTGTTCGCTCATTTGTTCATTCAATTACGACCGTTATAGCCACCCTGGGTGGTACGGTTTCTGAGTTACCGCGATAAGTTATTGCCACATCTGTCTGTGTGTTTGTGGCCCACAACACACCGTCCATAAACGGTACCCGTTCATGGATCTCCTTGCCATTCAAGTAAACATTTACGGATTGATTTGCTTTTAAAGAGATAACGTTCGGGAAAATGTTGACGAATATGCCGCCCCCCTTCGCCTCCCAATTGTTCGTTGTCAGGTCTATTGCATTTGAGTTATTAGATGAACTTGTACCTGTACCGGTACTTTGAATGGGAAGAGAATCGTCCTTGTTGCAGGAGGAAAACGAAATGATCATTGCACCGGCAACAACCACCGTGAATAATAAGCGTTTCATATTTAAAGGTTTTTAGGTTGATTGATGTTTCGATTGACAACCCAAAAATAGTTTGATGAATTACCGCTTAATAGCGCGAAGGAGTAACACGCAGAAAAGAGACGTATTTAGCTGGAGCCGGTACGTAGATGAACTTCCGGAATCTTAGACCCATGGGGTAAGAGAAGGAATACAAAGCGCTAAAACCACTTCATCAGGGCATCCTTGCGACTGCGGGAGACGTTCACAGTGGAATCATCGCTCATAACAAGGTAACCCCCTTCGCCACGGATATATTTTGTCACCTCGTTGAGGTTTACAATATAGGAATGATGAACCCGGACAAAAAATGAGAAATCCTGGAGTTGTTCTTCCATTTCCTTCAATGTCCGACAGGCCACGATCTTGGTGCCATTTTTCAAAAAAAGATAGGTGTAATTGTCATCCGCTTCGCACCGCATCACATCGGCTGCTGGTATTAACTCAAACCCTTCTGCAGTAGGAATGGCAATCTTGGTAAATCCATTTTCTTTATGCTTGACCTGGTTCATCAGCATTTCGAACTGTTCGGGGTCAGGCAATTTTTTTTGTGTTTGCACTTTATGCACCGCAGCAACGAGCTCTTTAGGATCTATGGGTTTCAACAAATAATCCAGTGCGCTGAAACGTATCGCCTTGATGGCGTATTGATCATAGCTGGTTGTAAAAATTATGGCAAAGTTGATCTCCTTCAACTGCTCCAAAAATTCAAAACCATTCATCACCGGCATCTCGATATCAAGAAATATAATGGCGGGATGATACTTTGCGACAGCGTCCAGCCCCTGCTTTGCCGAGCGACATTGCTCCATCACCTCCACTTCAGGGCAAAAATCAGCAATGAGCATACTAAGTGTATCCAGGCAGTGAACCTCATCGTCAATTAATATGGCTTTGATCATAAAAGACGCTTTGCTGGAGTAATAAGTTAACTATTTTTTTCAATAAGTATTTCAATTTTCTTTTCTCGAAGAAAAAAGATTTTGCATCCATCCAAACGATGATTTTGATTTCAATTTTCCATCAAGGTTATTGCGTTCGGGAACAACAAGACCCTGGTTGGCCAGTGCAAAGACTGTAACCGGCTTATCCACATTTTTGAAACTGACACGACCAAGAGAAACCGGTTTGAACTCGTTAATGTTTTTGATCTTGTCATGCATCTCCTCAGAAAAAACAATACTGTTGCCCTTACCGACAGATTGAATGCGCGATGCAACATTGACACCATCTCCCATGATCTTTCCATTCTCAAAAAATATTTCGCCAATATGAAGACCTACTCTCAATGGAACTCTCGGCTCTGCCTGCAGTTCCATTTGCATCGCCAGTGCACAATGCATGGCTTGTGACGCACTTGAAAAAACACAAAGATTCCCGTCCCCGTAATCATTCAATATTTCCCCGCCGTGATCTGCTACAGTTTGTTTCAGTACAACAGTATACCGGCGTATAATCGTCAGGGCCTGCACTTCACTTTTCTGCATCACAGCCGTGTACCCGACGATATCGGTGAAGAGGATGGCGGCAAGCCGTCGTTGCTGCGACTGTGATAGGGAAACATTTTGCAAGGAGGCATTGTTGTTTAAAATAGCCGTCAGTTTTGCCAATTCATTTTCTTTGCCCTTTATGTGGTCCATGAGCATGCGTAGCTGATCGGTTGACGGCGGTGCTTTTTGCAACTGAACTTTATGTACCGCGGCGATCAATTCCTTCGGATCGACCGGTTTTAATAAATAATCCAGGGCACTGAAGCGAATGGCCTTGATCGCATATTGATCATAGCTTGTGGTGAATACCACCGAAAAAGGAATTTGTTTGAATTGCTCTAATAATTCAAATCCATTCATCATTGGCATTTCAATATCAAGAAACACAAGTTCCGGCTTCAATCTTTCTATGGCCTCCAGTCCCTTTTTTGGTGATAAACATTTCTCCATCACTTCTACTTCGGGGCAATAGTCAGCCAGTAAAATGCTTAGCGTGTCTACGCAATGCACTTCGTCGTCTATTATAATTGCTTTAATCATATAATAAAGGCATTTTAATAATTACTTCAGTACCGGCAGACACACCATTGCTGTCTACGAGGTCACGGATAGTGACAGGTGATTCTGTTGATCCATTTTTTTGGAGAATGGCAATGCGGTTTGCAGTGATGCGCAGGCCCATCGATTTATGTTTAGTGGCGGTTTTGCTTGCAAGTTCTTTAGATTTTTGTCGACCAATGCCATTGTCTTCAATACTGAAATAAAGTTGATCATCTTTTTCCAATACTTCAATATTTAAATGACCTCTTTCTTCTTTATGCATGAGTCCGTGCCAAATGGCATTTTCCACGTAAGGTTGCAAAATGAGCGGAGGAACCTGTAGGACCTCAATATCCAGGTCCTTTGACGTCGTGATCTTATAATCGAAATGATAATTAAAGCGAAGAGCTTCCATTTCCAGGTAAAGATCGAGCGCTTCAAGTTCTGCTTCAAGACTGATGAGCGAAGCCTGTGAATTTTGCAGGATCATCCTCACCAGTTTTGAGAATTTGGTAAGATATTCTGAGGCCTGCGCCTTGTTATTTTGAAGGATGAAACGGTTAATGGAATTTAGTGAATTAAAAATAAAATGTGGGTTCATTTGTGCTCGCAGCGCCTGCATTTCTAATTCCGTGGCTTTTCGTCTTACGTCAGCAATTTGTTTTTCCTTTTCAGAACGTTCCAATTGTAGTTTGTATTTCTGCTTAAATCTCCAGCGAATAAATGTATAGATCAGGTCAATCAGAAAAGCCAGGGCAATCAGGCGAAACCACCATGTATTCCAAACGGCGGGACTGATATTGATCATTAAAGTTTTTACAGGGCCATTGAATTCATTCGATGAATTGGAAGCCTGAAGCTGCAATGTATATTCTCCGGGAGGCAGCTCTTCATAACGTATCGTATAATAATAAGGAGCGTATTGCCAGGATGTATCTAATTTGTCCATCCTGTAGCGAATGCGGCTTCTGCCCTTTATATAATGATTGATTATGCCGGTTTCAATACTGATCTTGTTTTCAAAATAACGGAGTGATAGCTTTTCTGTATTGTTTATTCCCAGAAAAAGAGGCTTTTGATTTATTTTCAGGGATTTGAAATAAACTCTTGAAATATGACCACTGGCAAATTTAGCAGGGCTTATCCTGTCAAGTCCGATATTATTTGCAAGCGGGTTACCCGTGAAATAAAGCTCACCTCCTGAAATTTTCCCTCTCGGGGTTGTCCAGTCATATGATTGCCTTTGATAACCGTCTTGTTCTGTGAGGGTTGTTATGATTCCTGTTTTACTATTGAGGCTGGAAATATTCTTACGATCATTATTGAACCAGATATTACCCAGGCCATCAGGAAGAATAGTAAATGGGTTGCTAATTAAACCGTCTTCATTAGTGTAAACCCGGACCATTTGAAAGTTGTTGTCATAGTGTATTATTTCATTTTGCATACCTACCCAATAGGTATCGTCTGTTTTGTCATAATAGATATCGCTCCAACTCAAACTATCTAAGAGGCTGTGTATTTTCTGCCATTTACCATTTTTATATTGATAAGTCAGGGAATGAAAACCGTGAATAAATAGTTTATTATCTTTTCCAATTACCAGGTTGTCAAACACTCCTGTGATCGGTATTATGAGTTTTGCCTCTGCGCTCTCAGCCGGTACTTCAAAAATGCCGTGAACAGCATCATAAAACAGCATACCCTTATTAAATGCGACTGAAACAAAATTGATAATGTTTCCAGGCTCAATAACGCGGCCTGCAGTGTCTTTGAAAATTACATGTTTGCATTTACGAGTCTTCATATCCATTTCATACACCCTATCCGGGCGGCCTCCATTGAGCCATGCCTTTTGTTGTATTGTGTCTATTACCATTGGTATGATATTGTTGCCTATAATACCATGCAGAGATTTTCCTTCAAGAACGCTAAATGATTTGGCGACCGGGTTGTAGATGTTTAGCCCGTATCGAGTACCTATCCATAGCTCACCATGGGGGCCTGGTACCATATTTTGAATAAAGAGGGAGTTTAGAGAATCAGTCTTAAGATGATTCGCGCAATAGCGATAAACCGCCTTTGAAAACGGGATTAACTGATAAATGCCTTTTACACTCCAATACGAAGCCCAAACAATGCCGTCCCTGTCGCAATAGATCTTTAAATTGCCATCTGCAACTTCAGTTTGTAAAGTGCTATCTTCAATTGGTTCGGTTATGGCCTGAGTGGCAGGGTCGTATATAATAATGCCTTTCGGTATTGTGGCAAACCATATTCTTCCCTGGCGGTCCATATCTATTCCCACATACCGCTCATAGTGCCTTCTTGCGATTAAAAAATTCAATGCGTCAATATGATGAAACTGTTCATCGCTTAATGTAAACTGTGTAAGGCCATCATGGCTGTTTATCCAAAGGCAGTTTCTCTTGCGGTCATATATCATTGCTTCAGCATCTTTGTGAAAATCCGTTTTTTTATAAGGCTTTCTTGTATAGTAAACAACACCACCGGTGGTAATAGAAATCTTTGCAAGCGCGTCCTCATCATCGCATAACATCCAGACATTGTTTGCGGCTGCATCAAAAAAAATATAGCCAGCAGCCGGTTGGCCTGTTTTTATTTTACCGGATTTCAATATTTGCTCGATATTCAACAATTTTTTCCGCACAAAAGAATGGACATTGACTTCCGTTATCCATCCACCTGCCTCCAGGCACAGAACGCGGTCACGGCCAGCCCAAAAAGGAACGACAAAGCGATCCTCAGTTGCGGTATCTATACTGCTTTTGAAGTTTGTAAAAGTGTCTGCTTTAATATCATAACGGGCTAACCCTTTAATTAAACCAATCCATATATTGTGCATACTGTCTTCTACAAAATTTTGACAATTATTACCATGGATCATTCCGGGTTTCTTAGCATCAGGTGCATATTGCTGAAAACTATTTCCGTCGAACCGGCTTAATTCTCCATAGTTACTGCCCACCCATAAAAATCCATTCACGTCTTTCAGAAAGCATGTATGCCAGCGTTCTTTTCCCAATCCATCGTCCACACTCCAAAGGACGGCCCGATAGCTGTCATTATTCCTCCCTTCTTGCTTTTGAGCTGTACAGATACTGGCAGCAAAACTGGCAACTAAAAGGAGTCGTATGTATTTATTTTTATTCGCCATAACTTTTCATCAATTGGCACATCTTGGTTCAGCCACCTGCATTAATCCGGGTTTCGCGTTCAAACATGAAAGCAACAAAACGATCATTCCAGCTAAACGATTTTTCTTAAGTTGA
>Ga0070664_100003410_pt1 | contig 12830 bp, 9 predicted proteins | sample KBSC73metaG_FD_65863 | JGI IMG/M metagenome (GOLD analysis project Ga0070664, IMG submission 65863) | Corn rhizosphere microbial communities from Kellogg Biological Station, Michigan, USA - KBS C7-3 metaG | ecosystem: Host-associated > Plants > Roots > Rhizosphere > Soil ... | reverse complement strand
TTCAGCGCGTTGTAGAGATCGAGTCCGATCATCGTCCGTTTGCCACCAAATCGAAACAGCTTGGCGACGCGGAAATCGAGCTGGTTGATCCGATCGCCGTAGCGGCTTCCTGGCTCGAGCAGATTCACCGTCACGTTGGTCACGTTGCCCGCGGGCGGCCGTCCCAGCTCCTGGGCGATTACCGAAGCGGGCACCGCGTAATTCGCCGAGAGCAGCGCGCCCGGCTTGCTCTGCATCACGCCACTGAGCTGAACGTCGACGCGAGGAATGGTGTAGGTCGCGAGCGCGCGGAACTGCGTCAGCACGCCGTACGCGACATGACAGTACGGGCTCGTCGTGCTGACAGTGGAGCCCACGAGCCCGCCGCCGATATTGGCGTTCAGCTCGGGCAGGTTGGCCCTGACGTCACACGCGTCAGCGACGTTCTGCCCGGTGCTGGTGCCCCCCTGGAACGTCAAGCCACTCTGCGTGCGAACGTTGAGCGTGACGTCGAGTCCATTGAAGTACTGGTACCACTCGCCGTAATCGCGCGCCAGCGCTGTCAGGTTATTGATGCGCCCAAAGAGGGAAGGATCGATGTCGAAGAGTCCCTCGATTCGATAGCCGCCTCCGTCGGGCAAACGCGGATCGGACGGCGCCGTGATCCCGTACTTCGTGTAGTTGGCCGAAGTGGCGAACAAGTTGTCATTTAGCGTGAAGCCACTGAACCAGCGCCGGTGATAGGCGATCTCGATCGACGCGCGTGCCATCAACTGCTGCTGCACCGAAGCGCTGAGGCCCCAGTCATTCGAGCGCACGCCCCACCCGTTCAGCACGTTGGGCGCGAACGAATTCGTCAGCGTGTCCGTGCCGAACGCGAGGTTCGAGATTTGCCCGCAGAAGTCGCCACCACTGCCGCGGAGATCCTGGGCGAGCGGATTCTGCAGATCGCAGTCAGCCTGGAAATTTCCGTTGGCGTCCGTCCACGTGCGCTGGACGCCTTGCGGACCAAACGGAGGATTCGTGTTCGGCATCCGCAGGGTCGGGTTGGTGTTGTAGAACGCCACCGGGTTGCCCGTACTCGCGCCTTCCAGATACTTGCCGAGAGTGAATTTCGCCGCCGTGCGCCCGTTGCCGAAGACGTCATAGGCGAGACCCATTCTGGGTGTGATGTCCTTGTAGCTGTCGACGCCGTCGGTTTTCGGGAATGACACCGGGTTGGGCATGAATCGCGATGGCCCGACCTGCTGCGGTGGGAACCAGCCGCGCGCCCGGTCGAAGCGAAGCGCGCCCTGGAGTGTCAGACGTCCCAGCGTCCATTGCTCCTGCGCATAGAACGCCGCGATCCCCGCACGCGCGCTCTGCGTGAACGGCACCGCCATCGTCAACTGATTCGGCACGCCGTTGTTGACCCGATACATCAACTGCTGGCTGTTCGTGAAGCTCGTACGTTCGTCGTAGAAGTAAGTGCCTTGGTACCCGAGTTTCATGCTGTGTGCCCCGGTCACGAATGCGCCTGACGCACGCCACGTGTACGCGCCGGTGTAGTTGTCGTTCCAGTCCTGCGAGCGATAGACGAGACTCGGGATCCCGCCGTTGTTGGCGCAACCGCCCGCGCACTGCTCCTGTACGCGAATCAAGTCGCGAGTGGGGTTTCCCTCGCGCTCGAAGTTGCCCCACCCGTAGTAGGTGACGCCGAAACCTGCATCGAACAGCAGGCGGTTGGTAAACGGCGACGACCAGGTCGACTGCACCACGCGCAGCGGTTTCGTGGCGCCGACGCCGTCGGCTTCCGGCGCGACGATTTGCGCCGGCGACGCGAGGCCCGTCGTGGTTCCCTCGCACTTTCGACACACCGACTGTTCGTCCCAGAAGCCGCCAATCTTGTTGCGCGGTGACACTTGCCATGTGGCGCGGCCGCTGACGTTTTCCCACGTTCGATCGGAGAAGCCCGGACGGCTGAGATCCGGAACGTAGTTCCACTTGGTGGGATCACCCTCGTTCACGTTGTAGTACTGATTCGCGGTGATGCGAGTGCTGCCCTGCGTGCGGGCGTTGATGAAGAACCACAGCCGATCTCTCTTGATCGGACCGCCAAATGCGCCGTTGATGTCGTAGACCTTACTGATGGGCGTGGCCTGCGCGAGCCCGGCGGCGCGGAGTTCGTCGGTGTAGTTGCTGGACTGGAAATGTTCCCCGGTGCCGCTGAAGTAGAAGGCGCCCTCATACCGGTTGCCACCGGTTTTGGGGACGATGTTCATGACCAGGCCGGCCGTCTCCGACTCGCCGAGGCCTCCGGAGGTGGTGAATGTCACTTCCTGCGAGTTGCCCACGTCGGCGACGTAGGTGGGCGGCTGATTACCTCCGGGTGGATTACCGACGTTGAGGCCGTCTACGGTCAGCCGGCTCTCGTTGGCGCGGCCGCCGTGAATTGGAAACTGATTGATGAGCGGTCCCGTCGCCACATCGTTCGCGTTGGTGATCACGCCCGGCACCAGTACGACCATCGAGTTGTAGTTGCGGACAGTGGGGATCGACCTGATGACGTCGGTGCTGAGTGTGGTTTGTCGCCGCGCGCTCTGCACGTCGACGATGGGGCTGGCGCCGGTGACGACGACCGTCTCTTCGAGCGTTCCGACTTTGAGGTCGGCGTTGATCGTCGCGATGAAGGATCCGGTCAATTCAACGTCTTCGCGCCTGAACGTCGTGAAGCCAGGCAGCGTGAAGGTGATGGTGTAGGTGCCGGGCCGAAGATCCTCGATGCGGTACTGTCCCGCGGCATCGGTGATGCTGGAGCGGACCTTTTCGATGAGTACAGGACTCGCCGCTTCGACGCTCACCCCGGGAAGGACGGCGCCGGACGTGTCCTTGACCGAACCTGTGATGACCGCCTGAGCCAGAGCGGCTGACGGCAGTACGAGCGACAGCGCGGAGACGGAGACGCAGAGACCGATGAGACGGCGCATACCCACCTCACATTCGACAGTGCAGCAACGGGGGCCCCATTGGAGATGAATGCGAAACGGCGCGGGCTCGTTGCGTCGGCCGACGAGATGGTGAGGAGAATCGGAACCGTTTTGCGCTCCGCGAAACTCCCTTCGTTAGAGGTGGCTGAGATATACGCCTCGGCGTACCGGCTGTCAATTCCGTCCCGAGGGTAGGCAGTTACGCGGCCGGGAAACTTTCGGTGTCAGGCACCGAAACGGTGAATTCACGTTTCGGTGCCTGACACCAAAACGGTGAACGTCAATGCGTCATCGCATAGAGCACCACGTTGATGCCCACCGCATACGCATCCGGCGAGAACCTGTAGAAGTACTGGGGATCTTCCGCCTCGCGCTCCCAGCCATCTGGGATGTCACTGTTATGGATCATCACGACCATCAATCTTCCGTGCGCATCGGCAATGCCCCGTGTCTCGACGATCGAGCTGTCTTCGCCGCGCTCGGAGATGCCGCCACCGCTGCGCCGCCAGAACTGGATGGACGCCATCTGCCGCACTTCTTTCACGTTGAACATCAACTGCCAGATCTGATGCTCCGGCGGCAGATCGATGATGGGGAACTGCTCGGGCGGGAGGACGCGACCGATTTCTTCATCCCACTGTTCGCCTGCGCGCGTACCCCAGTAGTCCGAGGAGAAGATAAAGCCGCCCTTCTCGAGATACTCGCGCAGCCTGATCACTTCCTCGTCAGAGAAGCGGGCAGAGCCGCCGTCCTCGACGAGGATGTACGGGCACTGGAAGAGTGCGGGGTCGGTGGCCGACACGGTCACGTATTCCGGGTCGCCGCTCTTCTGTTTCGTGACGCGTGTACGCGTGAGCTCGCCGAGCCGTACGCTGAAGTTGATGTCCGCGCCCGGGTAGTCCGTGCTCCAGCCGCGCTTCTCGCGGTGGTCACTCGTGAACATCAGGCGGCAGTGATTGAAGGCGCCGGCGAAGGTGTCGGCAGTCGGATGTCGCGGCGGATCGTTGAAGCCGAATCCACCTCGCCAGATCTGCGCGTGCGCCACACCAGCGGTGAGCGCGACGACCAGCACGCTCCACGTCAGACGTGTGCGTCCCTTCATGAGTATTCTCCGCCTGCGTCCAGCATACTTCGTCTCATCGTGTCTCGCGTTAATCTCTCCTGAGGCTTAGAATTCGCCGGGGAGAAACTGACATGCGTATGCCACACATTCTCACGGCGCTCGTGGTCGTGCTTAGCGCGTCAGCAGCGCACGGGCAAAATCGCGCCGCCGCTTCCAGTACCTGCGATCTGCCTCATGGACCAGGCGTGTCGTCACAGCAGCTCATGTCAGGGCAGCGACAGCGAGCATACAGATTGTTCGTCCCGCCCGGCTATGACGGGCATGCCCGTTTGCCGCTCGTTCTCGATCTGCACGGCAGCGGAGGGTCGTCCGAGGGACAAGCCAGAAACAGCGGCCTCGAGGCCCTGAGCGCCAGTGAGCGGTTCATCGTGGCGACGCTGGATGCGGATGGCGGACGCTGGAACGTTCCGGTTCAGAGCAGCCGTGCCGATGACGTCACATACGTTGGCGATGTCATCGCTCATGTCGCCGCGCACGTGTGCACGGATGAAACGCGCGTCTATGCGACCGGGTTTTCCGGCGGTGGACGAATGTCCTCGTTGCTCGGATGTCAGCTCGGTTCGCGTCTTGCGGCAATCGCGCCGGTGTCCGGGCTTCGCTTCCCCGCCCCGTGCACCGGTCGCCCGCTTCCAGTACTGACATTCCACGGCCTGGCGGATCCGCAGAACCCCTATGACGGACATGCAGCCGGGCGTGGCGAGGAGTGGTCAGAGAGCGTTCCCGATGCGCTTGCCAGCTGGGCGCGTCACAACTCCTGCAAGGGGGATGCGATCCTCGACGATCCTCCCGGTCCGCTGTCCACGATGCGCTACGAGGAATGCGCAGGCGATGCCGAGGTCCGCATGATTCGCATCGATGGTCTCGGTCACACCTGGACGAAGAAGGAGGTCGATACGACCGCGGTCATGTGGCAGTTCTTCAAAAGCCATCGGTTGAATCGTTAATCCCGATCGCAGCTATGCTCGAGCGCCAACCTCAGCTAGCATGGGGCGTGATTGTGGCAGAGGCAGTGAGCCCGCGAACTGTGCGCTCCCAACAACTGTTCGGTCGCCGACTACTCGCGTTGCCTCTCCTTGCAACGATAACGGCGCTCGGTGCCATCGGTTGTGACTCTAGCTCGACAATGGTGTCAGAGCCGTCCCCGACGAAGTGCGAGGTGACGATATCGACAGCGAGCATATCCGCCAGTGGAGGCAACGGCACACTTTCCATCGCAACGCGGCAGGAATGCGGGTGGACCGCATCAAGCGCGGCGGGTTGGATCTCCGGGATCACGCCGACCTCTGGGCAAGGCAATGGACAGATCGCATTCACGGCGACTGCCAATCCGACCCGCGCCGAGCGGCTTGGCGAAATTGTCGTCAACGACGCGCACGCTCAGATTCGACAGGAACCAGCGACGTGCCAATTCACGCTCACGTCCGCGAACCAGGGCTTCGGTAACGCTGGGGGTACCGGCACCGTGATGGTGGCCGGGATCCAGAGCTGTCCGTGGACTGCCAGGAGCAATTCGTCATGGATCGCGATTACGTCGTCGGCCAGTGGCGACGGAAGCGGCTCGCTGGAGTTCCGAGTCGCGCCGAATTCCCAGGGCGCGAGAACGGGAACCCTGACGATTGCCAATCAGCAGTTCACGATTACTCAGTCGGCAGGAGACGCACCGTCACCACCCTCGCCGTCACCCGGGCCCCCGGCGCCCCCGGCGCCACCAGGGTCCCCGGCGCCACCCACTCCCCCGCCACAGCCGCCAACAACGCCGGCGTGCACATATAGCGTAAACGCGCAGTCTTCCTCGTTCCCGTTTGGAGGGGGCGCGGGAGGACCGATATCGGTGTCGGCCGCCGGCGGTTGTGCATGGACTGCGCAGAGCAACGCGTCGTGGATCACGATTACATCTGGCGCGAGCGGCAGCGGCAACGGCACGGCAACGTTCAGTGTCGCCGCGAACACCAATGGCCTCGCGCGTACCGGCGCTATCACGGTTGCTTCGACGACGGTGACGGTGACGCAGCTGCGCGATCCAGCCACTTGCCGTTACACGCTGAATCCCAGTGGCGGCGCTTTCGCCTACACGGGAGGCGCGCTCTCGATGAGCGTGGCGACCGACAGTGATTGTTCGTGGACGTCCTCCGCGAGTGCGCCTTGGATCGCGATCACATCGGGCACGGGCGGCAGTGGCAACGGCTCGGTCGCGTTCAGCGTGGCTGCCAATAGCGGTGGACTCGCACGCAGCGGCAGCGTCACCGTCGGTTTCACGACTGTCTCGGTGACGCAGGTGCGCGACCCGGCGACGTGCCGCTACAGCATCGATCCGGCCGGGGCCTCGCTTCCGTCCGGAGGAGGCGGCGGGTCGATCACGGTGTCTACGGCGAGCGACTGTCGCTGGGCCGTCAGCGCGACGTCATCATGGCTCGTGATCACGTCAGGCAGCGGCGGTGCCTTTGGATCCGGTTCAATCTCCTGGAGCGCGGGCTCGAACACCGGTCCGCCCCGAACCGCGGAAATCCTCGTGAGCGGTCAGTCCTTCGAGGTCACGCAAGCCGGGTCATAGGACTGAAGACACTCGCAACTCCCAAGAACCAACTCCCAAGCATCGTTGGGAATCGGAAGTTGGGAGTTGATCGTGTGTTTGCTTCAGGCGAAACGCTGGTCGTCTGCTGAAGGCCCGTAGACTGCCGGAACCGTCGCGCCAAGGAGACGCAAGTAGACCGTCAACTGGCCGCGATGGTGTGCCAGGTGATTGAGCATGTCGCGCAGCGCGACGTTTCGTGGCGCCTCGGATACCACCTGCCCTCCGGCACGCAGCCTCCAGTTGGTCGTCATGAGCGTGCCGTCGTCGGTCCCTTGCAGTGCCGCGCGGGCGTCGGCCACGCTCTTCTCATGCGACGCGATCAACTCGCGTTGCGAGGGAAGTTTCCACTCACCGCCGGCAGCCGGTGTGAGATCCAATTCATCCTGTTTGACGATGAACGTGACCCACGCCGGCATCGTGGCAATCATGCCCGCGAGCCGGCCGAGAGCCATTGACTTCTCGTGCGGTTTCCAGTCGTCGCGTCCTGGCGGAACGTGTTCGAGCACTCGCTTCGTGCGCGCCGCTTCGCGGTCGAGTTCGCCGAGCAATTGTTCTGTAAGCGTCATGCACCCATGGTGGATCGAGTCGCAGCCGTTGAAAAGACCGGCCTCCGATCTGATCCATATCGCCGGCGCGACGCCTCTACCGCTTGGGCGAGTGTGGAAGATGCAGCGACATCAACACCACCGTTCCGTCGATCGCACTGAACCAATGTGGTGTCCCCTCCGGCACCATGATGAAATCTCCCTTCGCAACACGCCGTGACATCCCGCCTTCGATTCCACTACCCGTCAGGTTCTCGGCGTTGGTCCGGTTCGAGTTGGTCAGCTTGCCGCCGGTGACGAGCGTCGCCGAGCCATCGACGACGTAGAACAATTCCGCTTCGGTTTCGTGCACGGCTGCATTGGCGACGGCCGCGCGATATTCCAGACTGACGTTGTACGGCGCCAGCTGAATCATCGATTGCGCGAGCAGTGCCTGGTCGCCCTTGCGCTCGGCTTTAGCCTTGGCGATAAGGGCCGTTACATCAGCCGCCGACACGTAGGTGCGCGCGGCGGCGGCGGACGCTGCCGGTGCGGCAGGCTGCTGCGCAGAGATCGCAGACGAGAGAGTCAGAACGAGAGCGGGAATCACAGCGCGCATGTTTTCCTCCAGCGGGCGCCATTGTAGCCGTTCGCGCCTGCGGCCGGCGCATGCTCGCCCGGCCGCCTGCGGCCGGCGCATGCTCGCACCGGGCGATATACTCTGCACGTTCTGCAGGTCGAAGGAGGCGGATACCATGCGCTCGACAGTCTCGATCGGCGTACTGCTCGCGATGCTCTTGACCGCTTCCGGCGGCGCGCGACAACAGCCCGCGACGGCGACGAGTGGCGACTGGCCGATGTATCGCCACGACCTGGCTGGAACCGGGTTCTCGCCACTGGCACAGATCACAGCGGCGAACGTCGCGACGCTTACGCAGGCATGGACCTACTCGCTCCAGGGCGATGCGAGCACGGCTCCTGCAGGACGCGGTGGGGCAGGCACCGGCGTGAATTCTCAGGCCACACCGATCGTCGTCAATGGCGTGATGTACCTCCCGGCTGCCAATCGCATCGTCGCGCTCGACACGGACACCGGCAAAGAGTTGTGGCAGTCGCCGGTGAGTGGAGGAGCGCCATCCCGTCGCGGCGTCGCGTACTGGGCAGGTGAAGCTGGTGCTTCTCCACCGCGCGCGGGCGCGCGCATCTTCTTCATGACCGGCCGTCGCCTGGTCGCCTTGGACGCGCGAAGCGGCGCCGCCGTCTCCAGCTTCGGGAAGAACGGCGAAGTCGATATCGACGTGCCCTACAACTCGGTGCCCGGAGTCTTCAAGAATGTCGTCATTGTCGGTGCGAACACGCCGCCCGGGAGCATCGGTGGCATCGGCAATGCCCGCGCCTTCGACGCGCGCACGGGCGCCAGGCTGTGGGAGTTCAGTTCCGTCGCGCAGCCGGGCACTAAGGGTCACGATACCTGGGAAGGTGACAGCTGGAAAGGCAGGCTCGGCGCCAACGCGTGGCCGTTCTACTTCACGATCGACGAACAGCGCAGCCTTCTGTTCCTGCCACTGGCCTCACCGATCCCTGGCGCGTACGGCGGCGATCGCAAAGGCGCAAACCTGTTTGGAAATTCCGTCGTCGCGATCAACGCGCAGACGGGGAAGTACGTGTGGCACTTTCAAACGATCCATCACGACCTCTGGGATCATGATCCACCAGCTCCGCCCGGTCTCATCGACATCGTGCAGAATGGACGAACGATTCCCGCATTGGGTGTCACGACCAAGTCCGGGTATCTCTACATCCTGAATCGCGAAACCGGCCGGCCGGTGTTCGGGGTCAATGAACGGCCGGTTCCGAAGAGCGATGTGCCCGGTGAGTTTGCGTCTGCAACACAGCCCATTCCAGTGAAGCCGCCACCGCTGGCGCGCGTCGCGTACCAGCCCGCTGATCTCGTCACCGCTGACGACACAACGCCGGAGCACGCCCGCGCGTGCGCCGAGCTCGTCGAAAAGATCGGCGGTGTCCACAACGCCGGACCGTTTACGCCGTGGCGTTATCGGGCGGAAGGCGCGGCGCCGGCAGTCACGCTCGGATTTCCGGGTGGGCTGGGAGGAGCGAACTGGGGTGGTACCGCATTCGATCCCGCGTCACGACTGCTACTGGTGGCGACGCAGGATGTGGGCGCTCTGGGGTCGATTGAGAAGGCGAAGGCCGGGTCGCCTCTGCCCTACGAAAAAACCACTCCAGGGCGCGCCACGTTCGACGTCAGGATCGGCGACACGAACTTGCCGTGCCAGAAACCACCATGGGGCCGTCTCAGTGCGATCAACACGTCGACGGGCGACTTCGCGTGGCAGGTTCCGCTCGGTATCACCGAACAACTGCCTCCGGAGAAGCAGAACACCGGGCGTCCCGTGCTGGCAGGTCCAATCATCACGGCGAGCGGCCTCGTCTTCATCGCCTCGACCGACGACAACCGCTTCCGCGCACTCGACCTGAAGACCGGACGAGAGATGTGGGTCGCGAAGCTTCCACGGAGAGGGAACGCCGATCCGATCACGTATCAAGGCAAGGACGGCAAGCAGTACGTGGCGGTCGTTGCGACCGACACGCTGATGGTCTACCGGATTCAGTAACGCAACCGGCAACGTATGACACCAACAACACTGTCGGGGAGAGTTGCGCTCGTGACCGGCGGTGGTCGCGGCATTGGAAAGGCGATCTCGCTTGCGCTGGCCGACGCGGGCTGCGACGTGGCGGTGAACTACGTCAGCCGTGAAGCCGATGCGCGTGCGACGGTTGACGCGATCACGACAAAGGGCAGGCGCGCACTCGCCGCCGCGGGTGATGTCTCGAAAAGCGCGCACGTCACCGCGCTGGTTGCCGCCGTCGAGACCGGGCTCGGTCCCGTGGACATCCTCGTGAACAATGCCGGCCGCGTCGCGTTCGAGAGCATCGACCAGATGTCGGAGGCGAGCTGGAACGAAATCATCCAGGTCAATCTCTCGTCGGTGTTCCTGATGACGCAGGCCGTGTTGCCAGGAATGCGCGCGCGCAAGTGGGGACGCATCATCAACCTGACGTCGGTGGCTGCACAGGCGGGGAGCATGATGGCCGTGCACTACTCCGCAGCAAAGGCGGGCGTCATCGCGGCGACCAAGAGCTACGCGCGAATGCTGGCGAAAGAAGGCGTCACCGTCAACGCGATCTCGCCGGCACTCATCGCGACAGAGATGGTGGCGTCGAATCCACACGTGAAGCCCGACATGATTCCGGTCGGCCGCTTCGGGCAGGTGGACGAGTGCGGTGACGTCGCGGTGCTCCTTGCCAGTAACGCCTACATCACGGGACAGACGATCGGGGTCAACGGCGGGATGTATCTCGGGTCGTGATCCGTGGGCCTCTATCGACTCATGATCGGCGGCGTTTCCGCCGATAACAATCGATATGGCCCGAATGACATTACGTGCAGTTGTGTTGCTCGCCTGTGTCATCGCGATGAATTGCAGCGGCGGCAATTCGAATCCGACCAATCCGGACAACCCGTCATCGGGCGGAGGCGGGGGAAGCACCGGCGGCGGTGGCGGGGGTGGGGGCGGTGGTACCGGCGCAACCGCGATTTCTTCTGACGACATCTTTGACGACAACAACTGGGATTCCGAGTTGCAGGTCTTTGGCAACGGGGGAACCGGTGGCGCGAGCCACGTGCGCTTCAACGGTCAGGAAGGTGCCGACTATCGCCGCGTTGATCTCACCGCGAACAGCGCGGAAGGCAGCGGGGTTGCCGCTCAGGTGGCGATCTTTTCCATCAAACGGGGAACGGCGTACTTCCCGTCGAGCGACGGAGCGATTGTCACGATCAACTACTCCGAGGACTCGATTCTGATCTCCGGCGGTGGCAACGGTCAGTACAGCGCGCCGGCGCTTCGGCAGGACGGCAAGCTCTACACCTTGGTTCCCGGTGGCGGCGCATTCGCAACACCGGAACCAGCCTGGACGCCGCACTCGTTGTCGAACCTGAGGCAGAACGATTTCCGGACGCTCGCGTCCGCGTCGGACCACCCGGACTTCTCTCGTACCGGTACCCGGATCGAGGTTGGATTCATGCGCCTGCATACCGTCCCGGCCGGCAGCCCCGGTGGCAAACGACTCGGCGGCATTGACAACTGGAGGGTGACCTTCGTTCGGTAGACCGGTTCGAAGTTCTCCCACTTCGCGATCAGTATCATTTGAACCCGCCCAGGTCCTCGGCGGCGACGGGCCGCTTCATGTCCTTCTCGAAATACTGTTCCCAGATGCGCGCCCACGGGCGATCGTACAGATCACGCACGGTGTAGTTGATCGTCGTTCCAGGCGGGACCTGCGTCCCCCGGCCGTCCTCGCCGACGAAGATGGTCTGGTTGCAATGATCATGATGGATGGGGGGAGCGTCCCTGAAATCGCCCCGCCGCGAGAAGAAGCGGATGTCGCGCACGGGTTGTACGAACGCTTCGGGGTCGTAAAAGATCGTCTCGTGTTCGAGACCTGCGAACTTGCCGTCGGCGAATCGCCGCGGCGTCCAGATCTCGATCAGTTGCATCTGGTTGCTGTACTCCCAGCTGCTGTGTGTGAACCAGCCCTGGACGTTCGATGTCCACGTGATGAGCGTGTCACCGTCCCAGAACCCGATCGTCTCGCCCAGCCAGCTCGGTACTTCCGCACCCAGATGCGGGACCTTGCCTTTGAGATCGAACGAACGGCCGATTTGCACGTGACGCAGCGCATTGTCGGTGCCGCCAAGGAACTGCACGCGCCCGGGGACGGCCATGACATCGAGCTGACTCGGGCCGCCCGGTCCTGACCACCAGCGTAAGAGTCCTTCGGGGCGGCAATACATCAACGAGAACTGCGCCGCGTTGCTGTTGACCTTGTGATACATCTGTTGCACGTAGCGCTGCTGATACTCCGGTGTGAGCAGCGACAGGATCGTCGGCATCTGGTTGGCCCACCCGACGACCCACTGCGGTGGCTCCGCGAATTCCTGCGGCAGTGGATCTCCCGCGCCGCCTTTTCTACCGCGGCCGAACACGAGATTCAGGTTCCGGGTATAGCGACCGTTCCAGTCGGGCAGTGTGTCCTTGGTATGCTCGGTCGGTCCACCACGCATCTGTGTTTCTGCGAGCAGCGCTTCGTAGTGTTCACGCGCCGTCTTGAACGGGTAAGGACTGACGATTGCTTCGCGTGGGTAGTCGCGCTCGCAGTGACCCCAGGCTGCCGTCTTCGGGTCGTCGTTGTCGAGCGCCCTGGGGCCGCTCGCATAGTCGCCCCAGATCGAGTCGAGGGCGATCGGGCTGTTGCAGCGGTAGTACCGCTTGTCCATCCAGAGGTCGCGATCGGAGTAGAAGTCCTTCGAGGTGAAGATGTCGCGCGGCAGCGGCTGGACGCTGTCCGGCGCCTTCCCGCCGGTGGCCGTCGCGCTGGTCGTGTAGTACCACGGCGTCACAGCGCCGACGAAGTCGTCTCCCGGGTAACCGGTGAATGGTTTGAGCGGCACGGGTACCGGCCACCCGCGTCCCACGCTTTTCTGCGCCCTCGTTGCTTGCGCGGTCTGCGGTGCCGTCGCTCGTAGCGACGCCGCGACACACACAGCGAGGACGAGAGCCGTGACGGCAACGCTGATCTTGCGG
>Ga0070664_100003408_pt1 | contig 12833 bp, 12 predicted proteins | sample KBSC73metaG_FD_65863 | JGI IMG/M metagenome (GOLD analysis project Ga0070664, IMG submission 65863) | Corn rhizosphere microbial communities from Kellogg Biological Station, Michigan, USA - KBS C7-3 metaG | ecosystem: Host-associated > Plants > Roots > Rhizosphere > Soil ... | reverse complement strand
CCCTCGGCAGCAACCTCGGCGATGTTGGCCAGGTGCGAGACGTCGATCGCCGGCGCTGGCTCTCGCACCACATCCACGTCCTCGGCGACGGACGGTCCCTTCTCGTGCGCATCGGCCGCGATCGCGGCCGAGGGCGTCGGCACCGGCGTGGTGGTCGTGATCGGCATTTTCTCTTTCATATCCATCACCAGCGGCGCTCGAAGCGATTGCGAAGGTAGATTGCGAGCCCGTTCATGACGAGCATGAACAGCAGAAGGACGATGATGGCCGCGCTGGTCTTTTCCACAAAGCCGCGGTCGACCTCGTCCGACCAGAGGAAGATCTGGACCGGCAGGACGGTGGCCGGGTCGGCGATCCCGCCCGGCGGGGCCGCGACGAAGGCGCGCATCCCGATCATCAGCAGGGGCGCGGTTTCGCCGAGCGCGCGAGCCATACCGATGATCGTGCCGGTCAGGATTCCGGGTAGCGCGAGCGGCAGGACGTGGTGAAATGTCACCTGCATCTTCGACGCGCCGACCCCGAGCGCTGCATCGCGGATCGACGGCGGCACCGTCTTGATCGCGTTGCGGCCGGCGATGACGATCACCGGCATGGTCATGAGCGCGAGCGTCATTCCCCCGACCAGCGGCGCCGAGCGCGGCAGGTTCATCGTATTGAGGAACATCGCCAGGCCGAGCAGGCCGAAAATGATCGACGGCACCGCGGCGAGGTTGTTGATCGAGACCTCGATCATGTCGGTCCAGCGGTTCCGCGGAGCGAACTCCTCGAGATAGACGGCGGCCAGAACTCCGATCGGGAAGGCGAGTGCCATCGTTACGAGGATCGTGAAGAAGGTGCCCTTTAGCGCCCCCCAGACGCCAACCGACGAAGAGTCGGTCGAATCGGATGCGGTCAGGAACCGCCCATTGAAGCTGCGCTTCAGCGCATCCTTCTGCTGGAGCGCGCTCACCAGCTGCTCGCTCGCAGAATCGCTTTGATCCTTCGCGGCAATATCGACCTTGCTCGATACCGGCAGCCAAAACATCGCCTGGCCCTTGAGGACGTCGGGGTTGGCTACGATCTCCTCGCTCAGCCGCGCCACCGCAGCATCGCCGAACATGCGCTCGGCGGACGGGCCATAGGCGGCCGTGGCTGCTTTCGAGATCGTTCCTTCGAGGTCGGCGCCCGCGACGGTCTGCGCGGCATCGGACCCACGCAGGGTTGCCGGGTCGAGAAACAGGTCGCTGCGCGCGAAATCGATCGGGAGCCGAGCTTGGTAGTGGCTGAAACCGCCGATGCCCTTCGACGCCATCGCGTACAGAAGGAAGGCGAGGAACAATACGGAAAGGGCAACCGCGGCAAGGCCGAGGCCGCGGAACCATCGTTCCGACGAATAGCGGCGCCGCACGCGCTTGCGCATGGCGGCATCGGTCCAGCGAGTGGGGGCGACGCTATTCATATTGTTCCCGGTAACGCCGGACGATCCGCAGCGCGATGAGGTTGAGAAGTAGCGTGATCAGGAACAGCGCAAGGCCGAGCGCGAATGCGGCCAGCGTCTTCGCGCTGTCGAATTCCTGGTCGCCGGTCAGCAGCTGCACGATCTGCGTCGTCACGGTCGTGACGCTCGCGAACGGGTTCAGCGTCAGGTTGGCGGCAAGCCCAGCCGCCATGACGACGATCATCGTCTCACCGATGGCGCGGCTGACGGCGAGAAGGATGCCGCCCATCACGCCGGGAAGCGCAGCCGGAAGAAGCACTTTGCGGATGGTTTCGGACGTCGTCGCTCCCAATGCCAGGCTGCCGTCGCGCATGGCTTGCGGAACGGCGGCGATCGAATCGTCCGCCATCGAGCTGGTGAAGGGGATGATCATGATGCCCATGACGAGGCCGGCGGCGAGCGCGCTTTCGCTGCTCGCCGAGGTAATGCCGAGCGACAGACCAAAATCGCGCACCGCGGGAGCGACCGTGAGCGCGGCGAAATAACCGTAAACCACGGTCGGAACGCCGGCGAGAATCTCGAGGATCGGCTTCAGCCATGAACGCATTCGCGCAGGCGCATATTGCGTGAGGTAGATCGCGCTCATCAGTCCGAAGGGGACCGCGACCAGCATCGCGATGATCGCGCCGATGAAGAAGGTACCCCACATCAGCGGTACGGATCCGAACGCCCCTGAGGATCCGGCCTGGTCGGCGCGCAGGGCGGTCTGCGGGCTCCACTCCAGTCCGAACAGGAAGGAATGGACGGGGTAGAGCCGGAAGAAGCGCAGGCTCTCGAACATCAACGACAACAGGATCCCGAGGGTCGTCAGGATCGCGATCAGCGAAGCCGCGACCAGCATGATCAGGACCCAGCGCTCGACGCCGGTGCGGGCGCGGAAGTCCGGCCTGACCCGTCGAAGCGCGAGCGCAGCAGCGGCGATGGCGGCCAGAAGGGCAAGGGCGCCGCCGATCGTCGCATATTTTCGTTCCGCGCTACGAATGCGCGGAGCGATCGACGAGGATTCCGGATTGAAGCCCTGCTCGCGGTCGCCATGTGCGATCTCCCGGGCCTCAGAGAGGATCGAATCGCGCTGCATCTCGAACGCCGGCAGCGCCTTGCCTTCTGGGCTCGACAGCACGGCCTGATTGACCATGCGCGACTGGATGGGCGCCCAGGCCGCCAGGATCAGCAGCGCCGGAATGGCCGCCCACAAGGCGGCATAGGAGGCGTGGTAGATCGGGAGCGAATGAAGGCGCCCCGCAGCGCGCAGGCGACGCGCGCGGGCACGGCCGATCCATCCCGCCGCGGCTGCAGCGATCAGAACCGCGACAAACGCGAGTCCGAGGCTCATGTCGGCGCCGCTCGCCTTACTTCAGGCCGGCCGGATCAAGCGGCGCAAGGGCGGTCGACTGCTGGGTCGCAGCGGTTGAGTCGGCGCCGGCGAATGGCACAAGCCCGCGACGTTCGAGCGGTCCGCCCTTGGCCCACATCTTCGCATATTGGGCGACGAAATCACGGAGCTTGGGCTTGGCGGCCATGTGCTCGCCCTTGACGTAGATGTAGAGCTTGCGCGCGCCCGGATAGCTGAGGTCGGCGATCGTCGCCTCGGTCGGCGAGACGCCGGCGATCTTCACCGCGCGAATCTTGTCCGCATTCTGCTCGAGGTAGGAATAGCCGAGCACGCCGAGCGTGCCGGCGTCGCTGGATACCTTCTGGACGAGGAGATTGTCGTTCTCGCCGGCTTCGACGAAAGCGCCGTCCTCGCGGATCTTGGTGCAGATCTGCTTGTGCTGATCCTCGTTCGTCTTGGCGAGCGCCTTCATCGCGGGATCGGTATCGCAGCCCTTGGTGAGATAGAGGTCGGCGAGGCTGTCGCGCGTGCCGGAGGTCGGCGGCGGACCGAGAACGCGGATCTTCACCGCCGGGAGGGACGGGTTCACGTCCTTCCAGGTCTGGGCCGTGTTCTGCCCCTTTCCGAACGGATTGGCGGCGAGCGCCTTGTAGATGTCGGCCTGCGTGAGGTTCATCGCCGGGCCATTGCTGGCCTCGATGATCGTCAGGCCGTCGATGCCGACAGGCACCTCGATGATCGTCTTCACGCCATTCTTGACGCAGGTCTCATACTCGCTCTTCTTGATCTCACGCGAGGCGTCCTCCACGTCGGGGTGCTGGGCTCCGACACCGGCACAGAAGAGCTTCATACCCGCGCCCGTGCCGGTCGATTCAACCGTGACGTTGATTCCAGCGTTCGACCGCATGAAGTCCTCGGCCACTGCCTTGGTGAACGGATATACGGTCGAGGAGCCGACGATCCGGATGTCGCTCGTCGAGCGTCCTCCGGCGCCGCCGCCATTCGATCCGCACGCAGCGACGAGCGCCACGAGCGGCGCCGCGTAGATAATCCTGTTCACGAGGCTGAGCTCCCGTTGATTTGAAATGACCCCTAGGTGTCGCCCTAGCCACCCTTGCGCGTACGCTCTGTGACGATCTCGTTGCACTTTTATGACAGCGGCCGTCGATTGCCTGCGGGAGTGATTTGCGCCTAGTGCGCGCTCATGGCGAGCAAGTACGAGACTTTTGCCGCGCTTCACGTGCCCGGCGACCCCGTGATTCTCTACAATATCTGGGACGTCGGCAGTGCACTTGCCGTCATTGCGGCCGGAGCGAAGGCGCTGGCCACGGGCAGCCATCCCGTAGCGGACGCCCACGGCTTTCCGGACGGCCAGAAGGTACCGCTCGACTTCGCACTCGCCAACGCGAAGCGCATTGTCGACGCGGTTGAACTGCCCCTCACGGTCGACTTCGAAAGCGCTTATTCGGCCGATCCTGAAGAAGGTGCGGCCAATGTCGGGCGCCTCAAGGAAACCGGCGCCGTCGGCTGCAATTTCGAGGACCAGGTCATCGGCGGAGAGGGTCTTCACCCGCTCGATCTGCAGGCGCGCCGAATCTCGGCAATCCGGCAGGCGGTCGCCGCGGATTTCTACATCAACGCCCGGACTGACCTCTTCCTGAAGACGCAGACCTACGATGACGCGCTGATCGACCAGGTGGTTGAGCGCGGCAAGGCTTTCGCGGACGCGGGCGCTAGCGGCTTCTTCGTGCCTCGGCTCGCCGATCCAAGCCAGATCGAGCGCGTCGTGCGCGAGGTTCCGCTGCCCCTCAACGTCATCGCCTTTCCCGGTGCGCCGGACAAGAAGGTCTGGGCCGACGCCGGCGTCGCGCGGATCAGCCACGGTCCCTTCCCGCACCGCGCCCTCATGGCGAAGCTCACCGATATGGCGCGCGAAGCCATAAGCTGAGCTTGGGTGTTGAACGCAAGAATCCAGAAGCTCCGATGGCTGGGCTCGGGCAATGCATTTCTCCAAAAGGAGAACGCCCCGTCATGAGCAAGTTCGACGACTTCGTGAAGCTTCACGTTCCCGGCAATCCGCTGGTGCTGTTCAACGCCTGGGATCCCGGCAGCGCCGCCGCTGTCGCCAAGTCCGGGGCGAAGGCAATCGCCACCGGCAGCGCCTCGGTCTCGATGGCAAACGGCTTTGGAGACGGCCAAGAGGTTCCGCTCGATCTCGCGCTCGCGAATGCGGAGAGGATAGTCAGGTCTGTGGAACTTCCGGTCACCGTCGACTTCGAGGGCGGGTACGCGGAGGAGGTCGAGATTCTCGCCGAAAACGGCAGCCGCCTTGCGACTACCGGTGCGATTGGATGCAATTTCGAGGATCAGGTCGTCGGGACCGACCGGCTTTACGCGATCGAGGATCAAGCGGCGCGGTTGGCGGCGCTGCGGAAGGGTGTCGGTGACACCTTCTTCATCAACTTGCGCACCGACCTGTTCCTGAAGGCGCCCGCCGAGAGCCATGATGCAGCGCTCGCGGACCAAGCGATCGAGCGCGGCAAGGCCTATGCGGATGCCGGCGCAAATGGATATTTCATCCCTGGGCTCGCGGACCTGTCGCTGGTCGAGAAGATCTGCGGCCTGGTCAGACTGCCCGTCAACGCCATGCACCTGCCCGGCGGGCCAACACGCGCCCAATGGGCAAACGCCGGCATCGCCCGGGTCAGCCACGGGCCATTTCCGTTCATGGCCATGCAGGACTGGCTGACAGGCGAAGCCAAGGCCGCGCTCGACTAGGCTCGGCCGAACCTCCACCAGGGCATGCGCGGGCCCGACTTGAGCACCGTCTTGCGGAAGAGCTTGGCGCCGAGCCGAAGGATCAGCGCCACCCAGGCTGCCTGCCACAGGATTGCCGCGACGTGTGGCCATATTTCGGGCAACTCTGCCGCTCGCGCCAGCATCACCATGGGCGAGGACAAGGGGAAGACCGCCCCGCCCAGAGCCTGCGTCGAATCCGGCGAGCCGATCGATTTGGCGGCAAAACCGAAGATCAGCACCTGCGCAAACGTGACCGGCATCGAAAGGGTCTGGACTTCGCGCGCAGTTGAAGCCTGCGCACCGATCGTCAGGAATGCCGCACCCAGCAGCAGGTAGTTCATGCCGAAATAGACGACGGCGAGCGTCAGGAACATCGGCCAGCCGACCGCGGGGGGCGGCAGCGTCTGCACCCCGCCGGTCTTCATGAACTGGATGAGCAGCGCCCCGGAACTGATCCACACGACGATCCCGAGCACGGAAGCGGCGAGCATGGCGAACAGCTTGCCGACAAACATCGCATCGATCGGGATTGCGGCGGCAATGACCTCGATGATCTTGTTCGATTTCTCCTCGATCAGCTGCGACAGGACCATGCCGGAGAGAAGGATCGTCAGGAAAAAGAGCAGCATTTGGCCATAGAGGGCGGTTTCGGCGCGATCCTTGGCAAGTGAGCCGCTGCCGCCATGCACCGTCGTGACGCCGATGTCCGGCGAGCCTGAATTACCTTCCTGCCGCGCGGAGCTAAGCAGCAAGCGAATCTGGCCGAAGGTCGGGTCGTCCTCGCTCGGGCCGAAGATCCGCGGATGATCGAGGCCGCCGCTGAGCACGGCGCGGACCGGCGGCTTCACCGTTCCGAGCAGGCGCCTCTGCTGGCCGGCAAGATCAGGTTCGGGCGCATAGCCGACCAGTGGAACGACCGCTCCCTCGCCCATCGCCTGCGCCATTTCATCGCGGGCGTTCTTCAGCCGCTGGAAGTCGGCGTGCGAACCGATCACCGCCACGACGGGCTGCTCGGCCTCGCTCGCCACCTTCGCGCCAATCGTTCCGAACACGCCGCCGAGCAGCAGCGGGAAAAGGGGGCCGAGCAGGAAGAAAATGAAGGCCTTCGACAGGACCGTCGCCGAGAAATCGCGCCGAGCAATGACGAAAGAGGACCGGAGGAAGCGCATCATTCCGGCTTCTCCCGACCCATGGCCTCAGCTGCCGCATTGCCCGCGATGGAGACGAAGGCCTCGTGCAGCCCGGGGCGTTCGATCGCCAGCGTCTCGATCCCGGCGCCGCCGTCGATGAGCGCCTTCAGCAAGGGTTCGGGGCCGCCTTCAGGCAGTTCGAACACCCATTCGTCACCTTCGCGGCGAGCCTTCGCCGGAATTACGTCGCGCCAGCCTCCGTCGCTTGCCCGCGTGCGGAGCCGGACGATCGGCCGCAGGCGCGCCCGCGCTTCATCGACCCGGCCGTCAAAGGCGACCTTGCCTTTGGCGACGATCGCGATCTGCTCGCACAATCGTTCGGCGTGGGCGATGACATGGGTCGAGAAAATGATCGTGACGCCAGAGCGCGCCTCGCGGCGAATCATCTCTTCCAGCCGCGCCTGGTTGATCGCATCCAGGCCGCTGAACGGCTCATCGAGGACCAGGAGACGCGGCTTGTGGACCGTCGTCCCCAGCAATTGAACGGTCTGCGCCATACCCTTCGACAATGTCCGGATCGGCTTCTTCGCCCACTCGCCGAGATTGTGCTCGGTAAGGAGCGCATCTGCGCGCCGCCGGCCCTCGGCTATGGGAAGCCCGCGCAGCGCGCCCATGAAGGCGATGGCGTCGCGGGCATGCATTGCGGGGTAAAGGCCGCGCTCCTCGGGGAGGTAGCCGATGTCCGGCGCAGCCTCGAGCGGCCGTTCGCGGCCGAGCACGTTACGTTGCCCGCTGGAGGGATCGATGATCCCGAGCAGCATGCGCAAGGTCGTGGTCTTGCCGGCCCCATTGGGCCCGAGGAGACCGTAAATTGCGCCCGTTGGGACCCTAAGAGTGACGCCGTCGACCGCGCGCGTCTCGCCGAAGTCTTTCACCAGGTCGACGGCTTCAACAGCAAAGCGTTGGTCGATAGTGGAGTTTTGAGCCTGTCGAAGCACTGAAATTCCTACGAAAATTGACGCGGCCGATGTACAGGCCGCCCGTGCATAAGAGCCAAAGCCTTGAGGAAGCAATAAGAAGGGAAGCAGCCCGGCTCGGCTTCGCCGCCTGCGGCTTTACCCGCGCGAACGCCGCGGACGCTTCCGGCCTGGACCTCAAGCGCTGGCTCGAAGCGGGCCATCACGGCACCATGGGCTGGATGGAGGAGCGTGCGCATCATCGCGTCTCGCCGCTCGCGCTCTGGCCCGACGCCAGGTCCGCCATCGCCTTGGGTATGAGCTACGCGCCGGCCACCGATCCGCTTTCGCTGGAAGCGCACCCTGAGATCGGGAGAATTTCGGCCTATGCGCAGGGCGGCGATTATCACAAGACGGTCAAGAAGGGCCTCAAGGCTCTCGCGCGCTTCATCGTTGAACAGGCGCCCTCCGATCTGAAGGTCTTCGTCGACACGGCGCCGATTATGGAAAAGCCGCTCGCTCAGGCCGCCGGGATAGGCTGGCAGGGCAAACATACCAACCTCATCAGCCGCGAGCATGGCAGCTGGATGTTCCTGGGAGTGATCCTGACCAGCCTGGAACTCGAGCCCGACGGTTCTGCCGATCACGGACAGCATTGCGGGACCTGCACCCGGTGCCTCTCCGCCTGCCCGACACAGGCCTTCATCGGCCCGCACCGGATCGATGCCCGCAAATGCATTTCCTACCTCACGATCGAGCACGACGGGCCGATCCCGATCGAACTGCGGCCGATGATGGGGAATCGGATTTACGGCTGCGACGATTGCCTTGCAGTGTGCCCTTGGAACCGCTTCGCGGATTCGGCTGCGGCCAATCGCGCATTCCTGCCGCGGGCGGAACTGGCGGCGCCCCGGCTGGGCGACCTGCTCGCGCTCGACGACGCGGCGTTCAGGGAGATGTTCGCAGGCTCGCCGATCAAGCGGGTCGGGCGCAACAGGATGATCCGCAACTGCCTGATCGCAGCAGGCAATAGCGGCGACGGCGCCTTGATCGAGTCAGTCGAGCCTCATCTGTCCGACCCCGATCCCATGATCGCCGAGGCAGCGCGCTGGGCGCTCGATCAGATCGGCCTGTTGCGCAGCGCGAAGATGCAGGCCGCCTGATCGAAATCGCCGCCCGTCGGCGTCCGTGTATCGACGTGCGTGACTTTAAGCGTCCCGGCGCTTCCCGACGGATAGAGATAGGCGTCCATGACGCAGCGCGGGCCGCGGAACTGCAGCTTCAGACTATTGCCTTCGCGGACCTGCAGGGTTGGTGTGCCGAAGCGGCCCACCAGTTCCTGGGCCGTAAGTCCGGTGAGACTGGTCGGTTCCTCGGGCAGCGTCTTTACCGGCTGCGGCGGCGGTGCGCTCACCTGTTGCGGCCGCGGCGCACAGCCGGCGGCGAGAAGCGACAAGGCGAATATGGTTGAACGGCGCATAAGCTCAGGATGCATGGCCTTGCTCGCCGAGGCAATGTTGCCCCGCGGTGAACTGGCCGCTAGGCGCGCCGTTTCCACAGATTTTTCGGAGACTTGAATGCCCGAGCCGCGCCTCGACGTCCTGTGCATCGGCAATGCCATCGTCGACGTCATCGCCAATGCCGAAGACGGTTTCCTGGTTCAGGAGGGGCTCGTCAAAGGATCGATGCGGCTGATCGACGCCGAAGAAGCCGAGCGGCTCTATTCGCACATGGGGCCCGCGCACCAGGTTAGCGGTGGCTCCGCCGGCAACACGGCGGCGGGCATTGCGGCCCTTGGCGGGCGGGCGGGCTTCATCGGCCAGGTTGCCCCGGACCAGCTGGGTGAATTCTACCGGCACGACCTGACGGCCACCGGCGTCGAATTCATTACGGAGGCCGCCGACATTGGCCAGCCGACGGCCCGGTCGATGATCCTCGTCACGCCGGACGGGCACCGAACCATGAACACCTTCCTTGGCGCCGCTCAGCACCTTCCCAGGGAAGCGCTCGACGAAGAACAGATCCGTGACTCAGCGATCCTCTACCTCGAAGGCTATTTGTGGGATCCGGAAACACCGCGTTACGCGATGGTCCGGGCGATCGAGGTCGCGAGAGAGGCGAACCGCAAGGTCGCGTTCACTTTGTCGGACACTTTCTGCGTCGACCGACACCGCGACGGATTCAACCAGCTGATCGACGGCGGTCGGATCGACATATTGTTCGCCAACCAGGCCGAGGTCGAAGCGTTGGCCGGCATCGCGCATCTCGAGAGTGCTGTCGCCGCAATCGCGCCAAAGGTGGAGACCCTGGTCGTCACGCGCAGCGAGGACGGAGCTCTCGCTGTTCGGAACGGGGAGCGCGCCGATGTCCCCGCGGAGCCGATCGACGCGCTTGTCGATACGACGGGCGCCGGCGACCTGTTCGCCGCCGGCTTCCTGCTGGGCACCGCCCGAGGCAAGACCCTGGAGCAGTCGCTAAGGCTGGGCGCGATCTGTGCAGCCGAGGTGATCCAGCATTATGGCGCGCGCCCCGAGGCGGACCTCAGGGCGCTCACCGGAGAGCTGGTCGTCTAGTCGCGATCCTGCGGCGGAACCGGGGCGCCAGGAAGCGGCGCAATTCCAATCGACTGCGGCGCGTCCGGCGAAAGCTCTGGCACATCGAACATGCCGCGACCGACATGGCTGCGGCTACGCGAATAAACGAAGTAGATCAGCAGCCCGATCGCACCCCAGATCGGCAGGACCGCAATCGCGATCGGCGGCAGCATCACGTAGAGCGCGATGCAGCCCACAATGGCGATAGGCGCAATGATTCCGACCGCCGGCGTCCTGAACGGACGCTTCCGGCCAGGGTCGGTGCGGCGAAGGACGAGCACCGAAAGGGCGACCATCATGAAGGCGAACAGCGTTCCCGAGTTGGAATAATCGGCGAGCTTGCCGACCGGAAGGAACGCCGCGGCAAGCATCACGCCGACGCCGGTAACGGCGGTTACGACGTGCGGCGTACGAAAGCGCGGATGCACCGAGGCGAGCTTGTCGGGAAGCAGGCCGTCGCGAGCCATGACGAAGAAGATGCGAGTCTGGCCGAACATCATCATGAGGACGACCGACGGCAACGCGATGAACGCCGCAATGCCCATGAGGTCACCGATGCGCTGATAGCCGACCGTGCGGAGTACGTGTGCCAACGCTTCGCGTGAGCAGACCAGAGGTTGAGTGACGCCTTGCGCGAGGATCGCGCTACACTGGTTGGTCAGCTCGATGCTGCCGGGCGGGTAGGGATGGCCGAGCGCGTCGCGGACCGGCTGGGCGCCGATGGCGCCGATCGCCCCGGCGGCGACGAGCAGGTAGAAGATGGTGCAGATGCCGAGCGAGCCGATGAGGCCGATGGGCACGTTGCGCTGCGGATTCTTGGTTTCCTCCGCCGCGGTCGACACCGCGTCGAAGCCGACATAGGCGAAGAAGATCGAGGCGGCGGCGCCGACGACGCCATAGGTCCCCCAGCCGTTGGGGATGAAGGGAGAGAAGTGCTCGCCCTTGAGGATCGGCAGGGTCAGGATGCAGAAGATGGTAAGCGCCGTGACTTTGACGAGCACCAGGACCGCGTTGAAGCGCGCGCTTTCCTTGGTCCCGACGATCAGGAGGATCGTCACCAGTCCCGCAATGATCGCGGCAGGGAGGTTGAATACGCCCCCGCCAAAGGGGCCGGCGGCTAGCGACGGCGGAATGATCACGCCCCAGCTTTTCATCAGGCCGACGAAATAGCCCGACCAGCCGACCGCGACGGCGCTTGCCCCAATCGCATACTCGAGGATCAGCGCCCAGCCGACCATCCACGCGAACAACTCGCCCATGACCGCATAGGTGTAGGTGTAGGCAGAGCCGGCGACCGGAACCATCGAGGCGAGCTCCGAATAGCAGAGGGCCGCAACCGCGCAGACAAACCCGGCAATCACGAAGCTGATCATCATCGCCGGGCCGGCCTTTTGCGCGGCTTCGGCCGTCAGCACGAAGATGCCGGTCCCGATGACGGCGCCGATACCGAGAAGCGTCAGCTGGAACGCGCCGAGCGAGCGATGAAGGCCCTTCTTCTCCGCCGTCGCGAGAATCGCGTCCAGCGGCTTCACGCGACCGAGCAGACCCCCTCGCGGTGCTATCGTTGCCATTTGTCTCCCCTATGCAACTGGTTCGTGACGCGACCCTAACGGCTGGGTCTCAGAGGGCAATCCCCTGTCGACCAGTAACCCCATAGCGCGCTGAACGGGCGATGAAGGTCAGCGAGCCAGCATCGGGCCGAGCGGCCGGCCAGCGAAAATATGCACATGCAGGTGCGGGACTTCCTGCCCTGAGTTCGGTCCGGTGTTGGCGAGCAGGCGATAACCGCTGTCGACAGCGCCCGCGTCGCGAGCGACCTTGCCGACTGCGCGTACGAAGCCGGCGATTTCCGCATCGGAGGCCCGGGCCGAGAAATCGTCCCAAGACACGTACGCTCCCTTCGGAATCACCAGCACGTGCGTCGGAGCGGCCGGATTGATGTCCGGAAACGCATAAGCGAATTCGTCCTCGTAAATCCCGGTCGAGGGAATTTCGCCGCGAAGGATTTTCGCGAAGATATTATTGTCGTCATAGGGTTGGGTCGCATCGATGGGCATTGCGGACTCCGCTTGACCAAGCCTCGCCGCCCGCTACCACAAAGCCATGACCGACGAGACCCCCGAGAGCCTGATCCCGTACGACGAGATCGTACAGGACGCTCTGCGCGCCGTGGTGGGTCGCGTCCTCGGCGAAGTCGAGCGGTCGGGCGGGCTTCCCGGCGAGCATCATTTCTACATCACGTTCAAGACTCGCGCGCCCGGCGTGGCGATTCCCAAGCATTTGCTCGAACGTTTTCCCGACGAAATGACCATCGTCATCCAGCATCGCTTCTGGGATCTGAAGGTCGAAGAGGATGACTTCACCGTCGGCCTGTCCTTCGGAGGCGTGCCCGCCACGCTCCACGTGCCGTTCGCGGCGGTCACCCAGTTCCACGATCCGGCGGTCGAATTCGCTCTCACCTTCCAGGCCAATGCCGAGGAGGCCCCTCGTGAAGAGCATGAGGAAGCCGGGAACGATGCGCCGGAGGCGGCCGACGCCGAGCCC
>Ga0070664_100003398_pt1 | contig 12850 bp, 11 predicted proteins | sample KBSC73metaG_FD_65863 | JGI IMG/M metagenome (GOLD analysis project Ga0070664, IMG submission 65863) | Corn rhizosphere microbial communities from Kellogg Biological Station, Michigan, USA - KBS C7-3 metaG | ecosystem: Host-associated > Plants > Roots > Rhizosphere > Soil ... | reverse complement strand
TCGGACATGGGCAAGCTCTACGCGGCGCTCGCGCACGCGATCGACAAGCGCCGGTAAACTGGCCCGCTAGCTCGGGTGATAGAAATCAAGGTCGGCTGGCGTGATCCAGCCGTAGGTCCAATTCACGTAATAAAGCCCGAACAGGAGCATAGCTAGAACGACCGCCTTCAGCAGGTGCCGCTTGATATTGAACCTGTTCGGCGCGCTCTCGGCCTGGCCGGGTACCCTTGGGGTTCCAGCCTCTTCATCCGTCCGCACCCCGAACGGCAGCAGCACGAAGGCGCTGAAGGCGAAGAACAAGAAGTAGATAGCGACGATCGACGTGAATAACATGAGGTCAGGCGACCTGGAGGAGCATGACTTCGACGAGCGGCTTCTTGCCGGTCCACAGGGTCGCGCAACGGCGGACTGCCAGGCGCACCGATTCCCGGACCGCATCCTCCGCCACGTTAGGACTGTAGGCCCGCGTCGCGGCGTCGGTTGCATCGGCGATGAAATCGTCGCGGTCTTCCTCGACAGGAACTCCGAAAGGACGGATCAATGGCTTGCCGGCAAGCGCTCCATCCGCCCCGATCGGAAGCGCAACGGTAATCAGCCCTCCATAGCCGATCCGCCGCCGCTCATTCACGGTCGCTCCGTCAGCCGGCAGGATCACGTCGCCATCGAGCACCAGCCGGCCGACCCGGACCTCGTCGATCTTCCTGGGCTCGCCTGGCGCGAGCCGGATCACGTCCCCATTCTCCTGGACGACGGCGTGTCGTACGCCGTGGCCGATGGCCAGCCGGGCATGTTCGGCGAGGTGGCGGGCTTCGCCGTGAACCGGCACCACGATCTCGGGGCGAACCCAATTGTACATCTCGATCAGCTCGGGGCGGCCCGGATGGCCGGACACGTGTACGTGCGCCTGGCGCTCAGTGACGATCCGGACGCCGAGGTCCGACAGTTGGTTCATGATCCGGCCGATCGCGACTTCGTTGCCCGGGATGATCCGCGACGAGAAGATCACGGTGTCGCCCTCGCTTAGCTTGAGGTCGTGTGTCCCGCCGGCAATGCGTCCAAGCGCCGCGCGCGGCTCGCCCTGGCCGCCGGTGGCGATGACCAGCACTTCATGTTTCGAAAGGCGCATCGCCTCGTCAAACGAAATCGGCGGCGGGAAGTCCTTCAAATAGCCGGTCGACTGGGCGACACGCAGGATCCGGTCGAGCGAGCGGCCGGCAATGCACACCTTGCGGCCCGTTTCGAGCCCCACGCGACCAATCGTCTGCAGCCGGGCCGCATTGGACGCGAAGGTGGTGACCAGAACCCGGCCCTTCGCTTCGGCGACCTTGGCGAGCAAGCCGGCGTGGACGCTCTCCTCCGATCCCGACGGCTTGTCCTGGAAGACGTTGGTCGAATCGCACACCAGCGCCAGCACGCCGCTATCGCCGATTGCGGTCAGCGCGCCGGGGCTGGGCGCCTCGCCGAGCACCGGCGTCTCGTCGATCTTCCAATCGCCGGTGTGGAAAATGTTGCCGAACGGCGTCTCGATCAGAAGCCCGTTCCCCTCCGGGATCGAGTGGGAGAGCGCGACGAAGCTGATCCGGAACGGTCCCAGCTCGATGCTTCCGCCGCGCTCGACGATGTTGAGCCTGACCTGGCCGGTGAGCCCTTCCTCCTCGAGCTTCCCGGCAATCAGGCCGGCGGTGAACGGCGTTGCGAACAGTGGCGCTTTAAGCTCTTCGGCAAGATAGGGCAGCGCGCCGATGTGATCCTCATGCCCGTGGGTCAGGACGATGCCCGCGAGCCGCTCCTGCTGGTTCTCGATGAATTCAAGATCAGGAAGGATCAGCTCGACGCCGGGATAAGTGGAATCGGCGAAGGTGAGACCAAGGTCGACCATGATCCACTGGCCTCGGCAGCCGTAGAGATTGACGTTCATGCCGATCTCGCCGGAGCCGCCAAGGGCGACGAACAACAGCTCTTCTCCGGGAATCATTTCGTGCCGCGGGTCGTCATGTCGTACAGCAAGCTCAACCCCTGGATGGTGAGATCGGGTTCAATCGCGTCGAAGGCGTTGGTGTGCTTGTCGAACAGGGTCGCCAAACCTCCAGTCGCCACCACCGTCAACGGCTTGGCCACCTCGCGCTTGATGCGCTCCGTCAGCCCTTCGATCATCGCAAGATAGCCCCAATAGATGCCGATGATCATCTGGCTCTCGGTGGTTCGGCCGATGACGCTGTCGGTCTCCGGCGCCTCGATTGCAATTCGCGGCAGCTTGGCGGCGGCAGTGACAAGTGCGTCGAGCGAGAGATTGATCCCGGGCGCGATGATTCCCCCGGTGTAGGCGCCGGATGCGCTGATCACATCGAAGGTTGTCGCGGTTCCGAAGTCGATGACCAGGAGCTCGCCCTTATGTTTGGCGTGCGCCGCCATTGCGTCGAGGGCCCGGTCGGCGCCGACATTGTGCGGTTCGTCGACGTCGAGCTGGAGCGGCCATTCCGCCTTGCCTTGGCCCGCAACCAGGGCCGTCTTCCGAAAATATTTTTCGGAAAGGACTTCGAGGTTGTGGAGCGCGCGCGGAACGACGCTGCCGATAATCACGCCCTCGATTTGGTTCCGTGCGAAACCTTCCAGCTCGAACAACTGATGGAGCCAGACCGAATATTGGTCGGCGGTACGGCGCGGATCGGTTGCGATCCGCCAGCGCGCCTTGATCTCACCGGCCTGCCCCGGACCCGCCCCCGGCTCGACCAGCGCGAAGACGACGTTGGTATTGCCGACATCCACCGCCACGATCATGGCCGCGCCCTAGCTATGTCGGCTGTTGTTCACAACTCGACGTCGGCGGCGCGGACGATGTCGAGTTCGCCGTCGTCGCGGCGCAAGCGCAGCGCTCCGTCCGCCTCGATCCCGTCGAAGCGCCCCGAGATCATTTCTACGCCGCCGGCGTGAACGGTGAGGCGCATCCCGACCGGATGAGCGCGAGCCGTCCACGCCTCTGCGATCAGCCCGGGCGCGCTTTGCCGCCACAGATCGAGCAACCGAGCGAAGCTCGCGGCGAGCAGCGGGGCAAAGGCTTGTGGCGACACGCGACGGCCGAGCGAAGCCGACTGGCGGTCGGTGAGTTGGGGGGCGGTGCCGAGATTGACCCCAAAGCCGACCGCAACCCGCTCGCCGTTGCGTTCGAGCAGGATTCCCGCGAGCTTCTTGCCGAGGAGCATCACGTCATTGGGCCATTTGAGCATCAGCGGCTGCCCCGGCACCGCGACATCGATGGCCTCGGCCAGTGCCAATCCGGCCGCCAACGACAAAGTCTGGGCGGGGGGATCGCAAGCGCCCAGTCGAACCAGGGTGCTGCCGTAAAAATTGCCAGCGGCCGACACCCAGGTCCGGCCCTGCCGGCCCCTGCCCGCCCCCTGCTCGAGCGCGACCAACCACTCTCCTTCGATGGCGTTGTTGTCGGAAATCAGGTCGGCATTGGTCGAGCCGGTGCGCTCGACGATGCGGATGCGGGTCAGAACAGGCTCCCAGCCGCTCGATCGGTCAACGATCCCAGCGGGCCGATCAGCAGATAGCCGAGGGGCGATACGAACAAGGCAGCGAGCAGGACCAGCAGGCCCTGAAGCGGCTCCCTTACACGGGCGTAGGGCGCCGCCGGTTCGTCCATGTACATGACCTTGACGATCTTCAGATAATAATAAGCGCCGATGACCGCACCGAGGATGCCGGCGACCGCAAGGGCGACATAGCCGGCATGCACTGCGGCGTTGAACACCAGAAGCTTGGGCCAGAAGCCGAACAGGGGCGGCACTCCGGCGAGGCTGAACATGAAGATCGCGAGCGCCGCCGCGAACCCCGGCTGACGTTGCGCCAATCCGGACAGGCTGGCGATGCTCTCGACCGGCTCGCCGTCTTCGCCCCGCATCCACAGGACGCACAGGAAAGCCCCGACCGTCATCACGACGTAAACGGTCATGTAGAACAGCACCGACGACGCACCCTGGCGGTCGCCGGCAGCAAGGCCGATCAGCGCGAAGCCGACGTTGTTGATCGAGGAATAGGCCAGAAGCCGCTTGATGTTGGTCTGTCCGTAGGCGGCGACCGCGCCAAGGAAGATCGAGGCCAGCGCCGCGAAGATCACGATCTGGCGCCAGGCATCGGTTGCTGGGCCCATGCCCTCGATGCACAGCCGTACTGCAAGCAGCACTGAGGCGACCTTCGGGGCCGAGGCAAAGAAAGTGGTGACCGGCGTCGGCGCGCCTTCGTAAACGTCCGGCGTCCACATGTGGAAGGGCACGGCGCTCGCCTTGAATGCCAATCCGGCGAGCACGAACACCAGACCGAACAGCAGGCCGAGCGACGGCGCTTCGCGGCCGAACGCGGCGGCAACGCCGGTGAAGCTGGTGGTGCCGGTGAAGCCGTAAAGCAGCGATATGCCGTAAAGCAGGATGCCGCTCGCAAGCGCGCCGAGCACGAAATATTTTAGCCCGGCTTCGGCCGAGCGTTCATCCCGGCGCTGATAGGATGCAAGGACATAGCCAGCGAGGCTGTTGAGCTCGAGCCCGACGTAGAGCGAGACGAGACTCGTCGACGACACCATCACCGCCATTCCAACGGCAGCGAAGACGATCAGGACCGAATATTCCGACGGATGTTCCGTGTCCTGGTCGAACCAACCTCGAGCGGCGATGATTGCGACCGCGGCCGACGGGAAGATCACCGCCTTGCCGAAGCTGGCGAACAGATCGGCGGACACCATGCCGTCGAACAGCGGACCGGCGTGCGACGGCGGGCCGATCAGCGCGACCGTGGCCGCAATCAGCAAGGCCACTGCAAACCAGCTGACGAGCGTCGTTCCGCGCCGGCCGGTGAATGCTGCAAGCATCATCAGCACCAGGCCGCCCACAGCCAAAATGATCTCAGGGAGCAGAGGCGCGAACCGGCTCATCAGTGTCCCGCACCCGAATGATCGTGATCGCCCAAATGACTCGCGCCTTTTCCAAGCGTCAGCCGGGAGTCGCCGGCGGGCGCGACGCGCTCGAGCCGGATGATCAGCCGGCCCACATCGTTGCGCATCGGCCTCAGGAAGCTTTCCGGGTAAATACCCATCCACATTACCGCGAGCGCGATCGGTGCAAGCAGCCACCATTCGCGCAACGACAGGTCTGGCATCGCCGCGGCATCAGCGTTGCGTTGCGTGCCGAAGCAGATTCGCCAATAGAGCCACAACATGTAGGCCGCGCCGAGGATGATTCCGGTGGTGCCGGCGATCGCCGCCCAGCTCGACGCATGATAGGTGCCCACCAGGCTCAGGAACTCACCGACGAAATTGCTCGTTCCCGGAAGGCCGATGCTGGCCATGGTGAAGACCATGAACAGCAAGGCGTAGCCGGGCATGTTGTCGGCAAGGCCGCCGTAGCGCGCGATCTCGCGGGTGTGCAGCCGGTCGTAGATCACGCCGACGCACAGGAAGAGCGCGCCGGACACGAGGCCGTGGCCGAGCATCACCATCATCGCGCCTTCTATGCCCTGCCGGTTCATCGCGAACAGGCCGAAGGTAACAAAGGCCATGTGGGCGACCGATGAGTAAGCGATCAATTTCTTCATGTCGCGCTGAACCAGCGCAACGAGGCTGGTGTAGACGACCGCGATTCCCGAGAGGACGAACATGAAGGGGATGAACTCGGCCGAGCCCTCCGGGAACATCGGCAGCGAGAAGCGGATGAAGCCGTAGCCGCCGAGCTTCAGGAGCACACCCGCAAGGATGACGGAACCGGCGGTCGGCGCCTGGACGTGCGCGTCGGGCAACCAGGTGTGGACCGGCCACATCGGCAACTTGACCGCAAAGCTCGCGAAGAAGGCGAGGAACAGCCACGTCTGCGCCGAACTCGAGAAATCATACGCCATGAGCGCCGGGATCGACGTCGTCCCCGCCGTGCCCACCATGTAAAGCATGGCGATCAGCATCAGCACCGAGCCGAAAAAGGTATAGAGGAAGAATTTGTAGCTGGCCTTGATGCGCTCGGCGCCGCCCCAGATGCCGATGATCAGGTACATCGGGATCAGGCCGCCCTCGAAGAAAATATAGAAAAGGAACAGGTCCTGCGCCGCGAAAGCGCCCATGATGAGCGCCTCCATCAGCAGGAAATAGGCCATGTATTCCGGCACGCGCTTCTCGATCGAGCGCCAGCTGGCGCCAATGGAGATCGCCATCAGGAACGCGGTCAACACGATCAGCAGCAGCGCGATGCCGTCGATGCCGAGCGCCCAATCGACCTGGCCGCCGAGCGGCATTTTCTCGACGAACTGCCATTGCGGTCCCTCGGGATCGAACAACAGCCACAAGTCGATGCTGATCTCGAGGCACGCCAGCGTCGCGACCAGCGCAACCCAGCGCGCCGCCCGCGCACTGACGAACAGACACAGCACGCCACCGATCAGGGGGACGAGGACCAGCAGGCTGAGCAAGGGAAGCCCGATCACCTGGCTGCCCACCACAGCGCCCAGCTTGCCGCGCCGATGAGGCCGAGCAACATCACCAGCGCATAGGAATACAGATAGCCCGACTGGAACCGGTACGTAACGCGGTTGCCGACATCCACAGCATAGGCGGCGCCATGCGGACCGAAGCGATCGATCGTGCCTTCGTCGCCGCCCTTCCAGAACAGCCGGCCCAACCACAGCGCCGGCCGCACGAACAGGAATTCGAACAACTCGTCGAAATACCATTTGTTCGATACGAACCGGTACACGCCGGGGAAATTGCGAACGAAGATAAGCGGCGCTTCGGGCGTGCGGATGTAATTGTTCCAGGCGGTCCACAGGCCGATCAGCATGACGATCATCGGCGTAAGCTTCACCCACTGCGGGGATCCGTGCGCGGCGTGGGCGAGATGCTCGCTGAAGGCCACGGTCCCGCGCCAGAACTCCGGGGCTCGCTCGGCGCCGACGAAAATCTCGTGGAAGATCTGCCCCGCAAGCAGCGCACCGAGCGCGAGCAGCGCGATCGGAACCAGCATGGTCAGCGGGCTCTCATGCGGATGATAGCCGGCAGTCCCGGCTGGAGGCAGCCCGGCTTCGTGGGCGCTGTCGCCATGCTCCTCGTCGGGAGATTCGTGGACGTGGTGGACCGCGTGCTGGATATGCTCGGAGGCACCCCAGCGGGCCTCTCCGAAGAAGGTGAGGAACATGAGCCGCCAGCTGTAGAAGCTGGTCAGCAGCGCGGCGAGCGCGCCGAGCCAGAACGCCATGGTTCCGGACACCGAGCCGCTCGCCCAGGCGCTCTCGAGGATCGCGTCCTTCGACCAGAAACCGGCAAAACCGATTGGGCCCAGCCCGACGCCGGTAATCGCCAGCGTACCCACCACCATCACCCAGAAAGTGATCGGGATCTCTTTCCGGAGCGCGCCATAGTAGCGCATGTCCTGCTCGTGGTGCATCGCGTGGATGACCGACCCGGCGCCGAGGAACAGCAGGGCCTTGAAGAAGGCGTGGGTGAACAGGTGGAACATCGCCGCGCCATAAGCGCCGACGCCCGCCGCAAAGAACATGTAGCCGAGCTGCGAACAGGTCGAATAGGCGATCACCCGCTTGATGTCGTTTTGGGCGCAGCCGACCGTCGCCGCGAAGATGCAGGTGAGCGCGCCGACCCAGGTCACCACGTGCATGGCGGTCGCGGTCGTCTCGAACATCGGTGACAGGCGGCAAACCATGAACACGCCGGCGGTGACCATCGTCGCTGCGTGGATCAGCGCGCTGACCGGCGTCGGGCCTTCCATCGCGTCGGGAAGCCAGGTGTGCAGCCCGAGCTGCGCCGACTTGCCCATCGCGCCGACGAACAGCAGCAGGCAGAGAACCGTCATGGTGTCGAGGCGCATCCCGGCAAAGCCGATGGTCGATCCGGCCATGCCCGGCGCCGCTGCAAGGATCGCCGGAAGCGAGACCGTGCCGAACACCAGGAACGTGCCGAAGATGCCGAGCATGAATCCGAAATCGCCGATTCGGTTGACGATGAACGCCTTGAGCGCCGCCGCATTGGCCGAGGGCTTGTGGTACCAGAAGCCAATCAGCAGGTAGGACGCGAGGCCGACGCCTTCCCAGCCGAAGAACATCTGCACCAGGCTGTCGGCCGTCACGAGCATCAGCATGGCGAAGCTGAACAGCGACAGATAGGCGAAGAACCGCGGCTGGCTCGGATCCTCCTCCATATAGCCCCAGCTGTAGAGGTGCACGAGCGACGAGACGGTCGTCACCACCACCAGCATCACGGCGGTCAGCGCGTCGACACGCAGCGCCCAGTCGACCGCCAGCGTGCCGGAATCGATCCAGGTCCCGACTGGCACCAACGCGGGACCGGCATGGCCTCCCACATAATCGAAGAACAGCGGCCAACTGAGGAATGCGCCGATGAACAAGGCGCCGGTCGTCAGGACCTTGGCGGCGGTGTTCCCGATCCATCGTCCGAACAGCCCGGCGACGATTGCTGCGATGAGCGGCAAAAAGACGATAAAGACTACCGGGTGCATCAGCCGTGCATCCGGTTAACGTCGTCGACCGCGATCGAGCCGCGGCGGCGGAAGAAGATGACCAGGATCGCCAGGCCGATGGCGGCCTCTGCGGCGGCGACGGTGAGGACGAACATCGCCAGCACTTGGCCGGTGAGGTCGCCGAGGTAAGCCGAGAAGGCGACCAGGTTGATGTTCACCGCGAGCAGGATCAGCTCGATCGCCATCAGCAGCAGGATGACATTGCGGCGGTTGAGGAAGATGCCGAGGACGCCGATCGTGAACAGGATCGCGGCAACTGCGAGATAGTGATTGAGGCCGATCACAGCTTCATCCCCTCCCCCACGCCCGGGTCGATCATTTTGATGGCCTGGTGCGGCCGCCGCCGGTTCTGCTTCCAGGCCCTCGGAGTGCGAAGGTCGCCGCGCCTGCGGTGAGTCAGCACGATCGCGCCGACCATCGCCACCAGCAGGATCAGCCCGGCGAGCTCGAACGCGAACAGGTAGCGGCTGTAGAGCAACTGGCCGAGCGCGACGATGTTCGGGATCTTCGCCGCCGGAATCTCACGGCCGCTGAGGGCCGGCCCGGCTTCCCATGCACTCAGCGCAATGACGATTTCCGCGAGCAGGACCAGCGCGATGATGACCCCGAACGGCAGGTTGCGGGTGAAGCCCGAGCGCAAGGACGCGAAGTCGATGTCGAGCATCATCACGACGAACAGGAACAGCACCGCGACCGCGCCGACATAGACGATCACCACCAGCATCGCGATGAACTCGGCGCCCACCAGCAGCATCAGCCCCGCCGCGTTGAAGAAGGCGACGATCAGCCACAGCACGCTGTGCACCGGGTTGCGGGCGAAAATCACCGCGATCGCGGGAGCGATGGTGAGCGTCGCGAACAGGTAGAAGGCGATGGCGCCGATCAAGCCGTTGCTCCTCCTCTCCCCGGCGGGGAGAGGATTGAGGAGAGGGGATTCGGCGCTCCAGAATTTGCGTCGATGTCGAACACCCTCACCCTACCCTCTCTCTCCGGGGAGAGGGAATTTCTGGCCAATTCGAGCATGTCGCGCCGCCTAGCGATACGGCGCATCGGCGGCAAGGTTGGCGGCAATCGCCTGTTCCCACTTGTCGCCGTTCGCCAGCAACTTCGCCTTGTCGTAGAGCAATTCCTCGCGCGTCTCGGTCGCAAATTCGAGGTTCGGCCCCTCGACGATGGCATCGACGGGACAGGCTTCCTGGCAGAGGCCGCAGTAGATGCATTTGACCATGTCGATGTCGTAGCGCGTGGTGCGGCGGCTGCCGTCCTCGCGCGGCTCGGCTTCGATCGTGATCGCGAGCGCCGGGCAGATCGCCTCGCACAATTTGCAGGCGATGCAGCGTTCCTCGCCGTTTGGATAGCGGCGCAGCGCATGCTCACCGCGGAAGCGCGGAGAGGTCGGCGCCTTCTCGTAGGGGTAGTTGATCGTCGCCTTGGGCTTGAAGAAATACTTCAGCGTCAGCCAGTGGGCCTGGATGAAATCCCACAAAGCGAAGGCCTTGATCGTGCGAACAATCATGCCGCCGGCCCTCCATAGCGTGTGAGCATCAGCCATCCCGACACCAAAACGACGAACAGGAGCGACAGCGGCAGGAAGATTTTCCACCCCAGCCGCATCAGCTGGTCGTAGCGGTAGCGGGGCACGGTGGCCTTCACCCAGCCGAAGCAGAAAAAGAAAAAGCCCATCTTGAGGAACAGCCAGAACAGCCCGGTGAGCTCGGGGGTGAAGAAGAAGCCATAGAGCGGCGCCCAATCGACCGGAGGCAGCCAGCCGCCCCAGAACAGGATGGCGTTGAGCGCGCACATCAGGATGACATTGGCATATTCGCCGAGCCAGAACAGCGCGAAGCTCATCGAGCTATATTCGGTCTGGTGCCCGGCAACGAGCTCGCTCTCGGCCTCGACCAGGTCGAAGGGGGTTCGGAACGTCTCGGCCATCGAGCTGATGAAGAACACCACCCACATCGGGAACAGCAACAGGTTGAAGGCGTAGGCGTTGACGATCCCGAGCCCGTGGCCCTTCTGGTCGAGCACGATCGCGCTGAGGTTGAAGGTATTCGCGTAGAGCACGACGCTGATCAGCACGAAGCCGATCGAGACTTCGTAGCTCACCATCTGCGCGGCCGCCCGAAGCGCCGAGAAGAACGGATATTTGGAGTTGGACGCCCAGCCGGCGACGATCACTCCGTAGACTCCGAGCGAGCTAGCAGCGAGGACGTAGAGCAGGCCGACGTTGACGTCGGCGAGCACCACACCGGGAGCGAACGGCACGACCGCCCAGACGATCAGTGCCACGGTGAAGGTGACGATCGGCGCGATCAGGAACAGACCCTTGTTCGCGCTCGTCGGGATGATCGTCTCCTTGAGGAAGACCTTGAGACCGTCCGCAAAGCTTTGCAGCAGTCCCCACGGCCCGACCACGTTCGGCCCGCGCCGAAGCGCCATCGCGGCCCAGATCTTGCGCTCGGCATAGATGATCATCGCCACCGCCAGCAGCAGCGGCAGGGCGATGACGAGGATGCCGATGAGCATCGACCAGAACCACGCCCATTCGTAGCTCGCGCCCCACTGCTGGAAGAGGGCGGTCATAGCCTCTCTCCCCTTGCGGGAGAGAGCGACTCGCCGAAGGCGAGCGGAGAGAGGGGTAGCGAAGCAAACCTTCGCGCAGTGCACCGCACCGCTCCCCCTCTCCGAGCTGACGCTGCGACAACCCTCACTCCGCCGCCTCCTTGAAGGCGACGCCGCGCACCAGCTCCTCGGAGCAGCGCTCCATCGTCGGGCTGTTGCGGCATATCGCGTTGGTCAGGAAGAAGTCGCCGATCGGGTAGCGGATCGGCCCTTCGGCCTTGGCCGACAGCTTCGGCGGCGCCCACGGCAGGTCGATCAGGCCGGTGCGGCCGAGTTGCGGGGATTCCCTGACCATCGCCGCGTGAAGCTGGCCAAAGCTGTCGAATGGCAGCTGCTTGCCGGCGAGCTCGGAAACCGCGCGCAGGATCGTCCAGTCCTCGCGCGCCTGCCCCGGCGGGAAGACCGCCTTCTCGGCCCGCTGCACCCGCCCTTCGGTATTGACGTAAGTGCCGTGCTTCTCGGCGTAGGCCCCGCCGGGCAGCACGAGGTCCGCCTGCTTCGCGCCATTGTCCCCGTGGTGGCCGATATAAACCTTGAAGGCCCCCTTGAAGCGATCCGCCGACATTTCGTCCGCGCCGAGCATCAGCACCAGCTCGGGAGAAGCGGCCTCGAGGTCGGCGATTCCGCCGGGTTGCGCATAGCCGAGAATCAGCGAGGCCATGCGCGAAGCCGAGGTGTGAAGGACGTTGAAGCCGTTCCACCCGTCCCTGATCAGGCCGAGCGGCTCGACCAGCGCGAGCGTTGCGCCCAAGCCACCGGCGGCGAGTGCTCCCGGCCCGACGATAACTGCCGGGCGCTGCGCGGCCGCAAAAGCGTCGGTCACGGGCTTCGGCAGTTTCCCAAGCAGCTTGAGATCGTCGTCCAGCCATTCGACCTTCATGTCGAGGTCTATCCGCGGCCCGATCGCGAAGACCTTGCCTCCCTTGCGCACGACCTTGCGGATGCGGGTCGCGATCAGCGGCGCTTCCCAGCGGATGTTCGAACCGACCAGCAGCACCACATCGGCATTCTCGATCCCGGCAATGGTCGAGTTGAAGGCGACCGCGCTCAGCGAACTGGTGTCGTAGGTGAGGCCAGTCTGACGGCCTTCGAGCAGGTTCGACCCTAAGCCCTCGAGCAGCTTCTTCGCCGCATACATCGTCTCGGCGTCGAGCAGGTCGCCTGCGATCGCGGCGACCTTGGCGCCGGCTTTCTTCAGCCGCCCGGCGAATATCCCCAGCGCTTCCTGCCAGCTCGCTTCGCGGAGCTTGCCCTTTTCACGCACCCACGGCCGGTCGAGCCGGTTGCGGACCAGGGCGTCGACATGATGGCGGGTCTTGTCGCTGATCCACTCCTCGTTCACGTCCTCGTTGATGCGCGGCAGGATCCGCATCACCTGGCGCTGGCGGACGTCGAGGCGGATGTTCGATCCGACCGCGTCCATCACGTCGATACCCGGCACCCGGCGAAGCTCCCACGGCCGGGTCTCGAAGCTCTGCGGCTTTTGCAGCAGCGCGCCAACCGGGCAGACGTCGGCGAGGTTGCCGGACAGCTCGCCGCTCACGGTGCGCTCCAGATAGGAGGTGATCTGGCTGTCCTCGCCGCGGTAGAGCATGCCGATCTCATCGACCCCCGCGACTTCGCTGCTGAAGCGGATGCAGCGGGTGCACTGGATGCAGCGGGTCATCGAGGTCTTGATGACCGGGCCCATATATTTGTCG
>Ga0070664_100003394_pt1 | contig 12857 bp, 14 predicted proteins | sample KBSC73metaG_FD_65863 | JGI IMG/M metagenome (GOLD analysis project Ga0070664, IMG submission 65863) | Corn rhizosphere microbial communities from Kellogg Biological Station, Michigan, USA - KBS C7-3 metaG | ecosystem: Host-associated > Plants > Roots > Rhizosphere > Soil ... | reverse complement strand
CGGGCGTTTTCCTGCGGCGACCCGCCGGCAATCGATTCCACCGGCATCCGCTCCAGCCCCGCCTGCTCCGGCGTGATTTCGATCTCTTCGATCCGGCTGCCGGTGAGGCGGACCGCGCGGGTGAAACCGTGAAGGGCGACCTCGTCCAGGCCCGAGCCATGAACCACCAGGGCGCGTTCGACGTCGAGCGCCTTGAGCGTTTCGGCAATCGGCCGAAGCAGCTTCGGGTCGGCCACGCCAAGCAGCTGCACTTTCGGCCGGGCCGGGTTCAGGCAGGGCCCGAGCAGATTCATGATCGTCCGCACCTTGAGCGCGCGCCGCACCGGTCCCGCATGCGCAATGCCGGGATGATATTTTGGGGCGAGGAGGAAGCAGAAGCCTGTCTGATCGAGAATCTCGCGCGATTCGAGCGGATCGAGGTCGAGCCGGGCTCCGAGCGCCTCGAGCACGTCTGCCGAGCCGCACCTTGAGGTGAAGGATCGATTGCCGTGCTTGACGACGGGCAGGCCGCAAGCCGCTGCAACGATGCCGGCGGCGGTCGAGACGTTGATGGATCCGGAGAAGTCTCCGCCGGTTCCGCAACTGTCCGCGAATAGTCCGGCCGGTGACGGAAATGGGCACGAGGCGGCCCGGAGCGCCTGCGCGGCACCAATCAATTCGTCCGCTGTCTCGCCCTTTACGCGCAAGGCCACGAAGGCTGCGGCCATCAACGGTTCGCTTAGCGTGCCTTCAACGATGCGGCCGAACAGGCTTTGCGCGCCTTCGCGGTCGAGGTCTTCGCCTTCAAGTAGCCGGGCGATCGCCAGTTCGGAGGTGGGGTCGGTCGAAGCAGGGGCTGCGACCGCATCGCGCGGGAAGGTTAGAACTTGGCTCATGATACTTACCTGAAACAAAAAAGCCCGCCGGTGGCGGGCGGGCAGTCGATGATCGTGTTTAGCCGATCAGTCGCGCCATCGCGCCGCAAGAGTCGCACCGCGCCACCAGCAAAGGTGGGCAGTCGAAGAAGCGGCGATGGCGATCAGGTTCGTCATGCGAATCGCGTGGTAGGGGAAGGACTTGGGCGTCGTCAACCGGGAGCCAGGCGGTTGACGCCCTCGCCGAGGCAATGGCATGGCGCGTTCGCGGGCGGGTGTAGCTCAATGGTAGAGCAGAAGCCTTCCAAGCTTACGACGAGGGTTCGATTCCCTTCACCCGCTCCAGATTTCGACAGTCCGCGACCCTCAAAATCTGGAGCATCCGAAGCGCAGCCGAGGGGCGACAACCCTTCTTCGATACGCGCGTTGACACATCCTCGGTGCGCCGTCACATGGCGCGCCTGCCTGGACCTCGTGGAGAGGTGGCCGAGTGGTTAAAGGCAGCAGACTGTAAATCTGCCCGCGCAAGCGTACGCTGGTTCGAATCCAGCCCTCTCCACCATTCCGTGGATCCCGATCAAAAGCCGCCTGATCGGCGATCAGGCTCGCAATTACGTTCGAATTGGCTGCGACTTGCGCCAGAATGGCCTGAAATCGGCGAAAAACTGGCTAAACAACCTGAGATAACATAAAGCGTGCGTCGTGGACTCGGCTCGGAGAGTACCGCCATGTTCCGCGGGGTGGGTGTTGCATTGGATGATTCAGACGGAGCGCACGATGCGCCTCGTAAGGTACCCGAACGGGGTGAGCCGCCGCTGATGGCGGAGCGCGTCGCACGCCTGACGCCCGGTCAGCTCGATTGCCTGCGCCTTGTCGATCAGCACCTCAGCTCCAAGGAAATCGCGACCGAGCTTCATATCTCGCCGCACACGGTCGATCAGCGAATTCGGCAGGCCCTCGGAATCCTTGGAGTAGAGCGCCGCACGCAAGCTGCGCGGATCGTCGCCAGCCACCAGGGGCCATATCAGCGATTGATACATCAATCGCCGTACATTGAGCGGGACACCGGTGCAGGCCAACCAGGAGCCGCGGTCAGTCATCAGATTCGGCACGCTGACCGCGCAGGGGGGACTGGGGGAGCTGGTTTCCTAACCGAGCAGAGGCCCGTCTCATCCTGGTCTTCCCTGCAACTGCCGTTCGCAACGAGGAGCAACCCACGGAATGAGATGAGTGTCGGCCAGCGGCTGTTCTGGATCGCTAGCATTGCGATCGGAGCGGCTTTCTCGGCGGGCATCTATCTCGCCGGTCTGGAGAGCCTCGCGAGGCTCCTGAAAAGCTAGCCGAAACTAGTTTTCTTCTCATTTCGGAAACGAAGACCGCGCGATGCTGATCGCGCGGAAAGGAGCCAGTCATGCGCAAGCAACAGATTGAAAACGCCGCATACGAAGTCGCAACTCAGGTTCGCGCCGTGGAGGAAAGCATCGAAGCTGCGCTCGCTGAGCTGGCCGAGCTGCAAACACGAATGATCCACGCACGCGGAGTCACTGGGGCCGGTTTCGTCGCAAGCCATGCTGCCTTCGAGCAACTCGCTGCGACGACCACGGGTCTGGTTGCGGCGCGTGGTGGCATCGCCAACTGCCATGCGGCCCTGGTCGAGACACGGAAGACCATTCCGGGACTGCGCACCGTCGGCTTCGGCGACGGCGACGAGTGCCCGAAGACCGCGTTCGGCAATCTTCAAGCCGTCGCATAGGGAATAGTTGACCGGGCCGTCCTCCGGATGGTCCGGTCAACCCGACTATGAGCCCGATTCTCTACTGGACGCTGCTGATCCTGACCTGCGGCTACGCCTTGTACCGCGGGGGTCGGCATGAACGCCTCATCGCTGTCGTCTGCATCGTCGGAACCATCGCGACCGTCGCGGTCAATTCGCCGCTGAATAAAATGTATGTCCATGTTGAAGGTGGCGCACTGCTCGTCGACGTGGCGGTCCTGCTTGCCTTTGTCGTCATCGCCCTGCTTTCGGACCGGTTCTGGCCCCTGTGGGTCGCCGGGCTGCAGCTGACGACGAGCGCGGCGCACTTCTTGAAGGCGATCGACCCGCATCTCGTCCCGCTCGCCTACGGCGCGGCCGTCCGCTTCTGGAGCTATCCTATCCTGCTCATCCTCGCGGCCGGCGTATGGCGTCACCGAAAACGCCTTGTTCAAGAGGCGGACGCGAAGCTCATCTGATCCCGAACCAGTAGACAGCCGCGCCGATCGGGCTAAGCGGCTTGGCAATGTCCCGGCGCAAGAAGTCCCATCAGAGCCACGGAACGGCGAACCGTCCCCGCTTATGGGGAAAGCATGCTGTCACGGCGGCGCTCGACAATCCACGGCGCAAGGTGCTGCGGGCCTGGGCGACGCGAGAAGCGGCCGCACTCATGCAATTCCCGAAAGAGGTTGCGGTGACGATGGCCGAAGCACCGGACCTCGGCCGATTGGTCCCTAGCGACGCGCCGCATCAGGGCGTCGTCATCGAAGTTGAGCCTCTCGAGGATGTGTGGATCGACGATCTGCTGGCGCAGGCGGGAGAGCGCTCGCTCCTTCTGATACTTGACCAGGTCACTGACCCCCACAACGTGGGCGCCATCCTGCGGTCTGCCGCCGCCTTCGGGGCGATCGGGATCGTCACCCAGGACCGGCACTCGCCGCCGGAAAGCGGCGTAGTGGCCAAAGCCGCGTCAGGTGCGCTGGAGCGCATGCCCTGGGTTCGCGTGGTCAATCTGGCGCGCGCGCTGGAGGAGATTGGCGAGGCCGGTTTCTGGCGCATCGGGCTGACGGGCCATTCAGACACGGCGCTGAAGGAAGCCCTTGGGCCGCCGCGTGTCGCATTGGTGCTCGGCGCTGAAGGGCCCGGCCTCAGGCCCAATACGCGTGAGCATTGCGATGCATTGGCGCGGCTACCGATCAGCGAGGCGGTCGAGAGCCTCAACGTCTCCAACGCCGCGGCCGTCGCCCTCTATGCAGCGAGCATCGCCTGATGGTCCGCACGAGCCACAGCATTCGTGAACATGTCGAGGAGCTCGCGAGCCGCGAAAAGGCGTTCGCACAGGTCATCGAGCGGCATGGTGTGCCGGAGCCTCGCAGCAGCGAACCGGGCGCCCATACGCTGCTGAGGACGATTGTCGGCCAGCAGGTGAGCGTCGCCGCCGCGCGCTCGATGTGGGCGAAGCTCGAGGCGGCGTTCGGATCCCCTCCCGACCTTCATCGCCTGCTGACGGCCAGCGATGACGAGATGCGCGGCGCCGGCATGTCGCGTCAGAAGTCCGGCTATATTCGCAGCCTCGCTCAGCTGGTGACGTCGGGCGAGCTCGATCTAGGCAAGCTGCCGGAAGACGACGAGGAAGCGATCGCGCTGCTCACCAGGATCAAGGGCATCGGCCGCTGGTCAGCCGAAATCTACCTGTTGTTCGCCGAGGGCCGAGCAGACGTGTTTCCCGCCGGCGACCTGGCTGTGATGATCGAACTTGGAAAGCTGATGGGCCTCGCTGAAAAGCCAAGCGAGAAGCAGCTGCGCGAGCTCGCCGAGCAGTGGCGGCCTTATCGCGGTGCGGCGGCTGTGCTCGCCTGGCACAGCTACAACAGCAGCGTCCTTTAGGTCCTGATGGCGCTCGGCAGCGAGCGCGCCGCAAGGCCGCGCACGTCGCGAGGCCCGAGATCAAGTCGCAGCGGACCGACCTTTTCGCCGCCGGTTTCACGACCGACAAGGAAAGCGGCCGACGTCTGCCCCTTCCCGCCGCCCCATTCATAACGGGCATTGAAGGCGATCACGGGTACGAAGGATTTGCGACCGGCGAGCTCATATTCCTGGATCGCCGCACGAGGCGCGACGACCTGGCTGGTCAGCGTAAGCCGCTTCAGCGGTGGGATCGCATCGATCCCGTTTCCTGTTCCGACCGGATTGGCGAAGAAGGCCGCGAGCTCCTGCTCCTGATTAGCTCCAGCGTTGAATAGGCTGGCTTCGGCAAGGACCGCCCGGGCAGGCGCCGTGCCGGCATTGTACAGATCCACCTCGAACTCGATCGCCACCTGATCGTCCTGGACGACACAGCGGAGTGGTTGGATGCCAATCTCCAGCGAGGGCCGGAGCCGCGAGGCGACGATGCCGCCAGCCACGGGCGAAGGCCGCGCGGGCGCAGCAGCCGGCCGGGGCGCTGGCCTTGGCTCCGGCACAGGTGCAGCGCGCGGTGCGGGACGAGGCGCCGGCGGCTGCGGTGTCGGCTCGGGCGCCGCGAACAAATCGAATTCGGTCCCGCCCGCGACCGCCTCGCGCGCGCGGCGGCGCCAAAATAAAAAGATCGCACCACCGGCAAGCGCCAGCGCCGCCAGCAGCCAGGGGAGGATGGGCGGCTTGCTATCGGGCGCGAGAGGCCCTGCGGGTCCGACCGGCTGAGGAGCTGCCGTCGCAAGCGCCGGAGGGCCGACAAGCGTCGACGCCGGCTCGGGCGCGGGAGCGGATGCCGCCATTTGCGGCTCCGGCGCTGATGTGCTCGGCGCGAGTTGGGGCGCAGGTCCCGGTTTCGAGCGGGCGATGACGGGTTTCGCAGCGGCCGCCGCGGGTGCCGGCGCGCGCTCCGTCGCGTCGGTCGCTGGCGCGGAGGCGCCGGGAGTCTGCGGCGGCTGCTCCACCGGCTTCGTCGTCGTTCCGGGAAGGCTGAAGTTCTGCAGCTCGCGCGGGCCGATCGCATCGGTCGCGGGCGTATTGGTCGTTGCAGGCGGCGCCGCTTCCTGGGCGAGCGCGGTCACCGGCGCGAGCCACAGCCCACCCGCCAGCAATATCGATCCGAAGCGCAAACCCGCCCTCATCCAGCTCCCGCTCTGTCTCTGAGTCGCCGTCATTGTCACGCGGCGCCCAGCGTCCATGCCCGCGCCAAGCCGCCACTTCAAGCACAGCTTCGATGAACCGCACCGGACTCAAGGGGTTAGGAGATTATCGCGTGTCGACCAGCACCAGCTCGCTATCGTCATCCGCGGCAATCTCGATTCTGCTTTCGCCGGTGATCGCGACCCCGTCGCGCTTTTTCGCTTCAACGCCGTTCACGCGCACCCGTCCGCTTGGCACCAGATAAAGGTGCCGGTCAGGCTCGACGTCGATCATGATCGATTCTCCAGCCTTCACCGTCGCGCCGAGCACCTTCGCGTCGGCGTTGATGGTCAGCGCACCGTCATCCGGATCGCCGCTCGCCAGCAGCTGGAACGCGCCGTTGCGCGATTCCTTCGGGAAGGGCATTGCGCCCCAGCTCGGGCTTGCGGACGGCTTGTCAGTCTCGATCCAGATCTGGAACAAGGTCGTCTGTTCGTCCTCAAGATTATATTCGGCGTGCTGAACCCCGGAGCCTGCGCTCATCACCTGGACATCGCCGGCGCCGGTACGGCCCTTGTTGCCCATCGAATCCTGGTGAGTGATCGCACCCGTGCGGACATAGGTCACGATCTCCATGTCGCGGTGAGGGTGTGGCGGGAAACCACTCTTCGCTGCGATCTGGTCATCATTCCAGACGCGGATCCGGCCCCAGCCCATGCGGGCCGGGTCGTAATAATTGGCAAACGAGAAATGGTGGCGGGCATTCAGCCAGCCATGGTCGGCGTGGCCGAGGCTATTGAAGGGGCGAATATCGATCATGGGCCTGATTTGGACCGTCGCTGCAGAGCATCAAGTGTCAGCGGTGTGACCTGCGTCATTCATCTCGCGGCTTTCGCGATCACCCGATAAGCCTCACTCACAGATTGCTCAGCACTCGCTCATGACCATCACGGCGGGCGCGTGCAGGCTTGCCGGGCAAAAAGGGAGATGAACGTGCTCAGGAGCGGCGGCGAACGGACACCGGGTTTTAAGCTTGCGCTGGCGATCATCGTCGGTCTCGTACTGACCATTCCGCTCTTTTCGGTCTGGCTACTCGTCTATGACCGGCAGACGCAGTCGGAGGAGGCGACAGCGTCGATTACTGCGGGGTGGGGTGGTCCGCAGGCGGTGGCCGGTCCGGTGCTGGTCATTCCCTATCGGGCGACGGCAACGGAGACGGTTGTGGAGAACGGCCAAAGCGTGACACGCAGCCGCGACGTAATGCGCGAGCTGACCTTGGCGCCCGAAACAGTCCAGCTGACGACTGCAGTCCGTCCGCAAGTTCGCAAGCGTTCGATCTACGAAGCGGTCGTCTACGACGCGCACGTAAAGGGCAACGCAAGCTTCGCCTTTCCTCCCGATCTTGCCCGCACGGGGGTCGATCCGGCGCAGATGGACATGACCCGCGCCGAACTGAGATTCGGCCTGAGCGATCCGCGGGGCCTGGGCTCTAATCCGCAGGTGATCGCGGACGGGCGGCCCTTGCGGCTCCAGCCTGGTGGCGGAAGCAACGGCGGGCGCGGCTTCTTCGCATGGATCGACGCGACGGGTCTCGTCGCCAAGCCGGTTGCCATCGACTTCGCGTTCGACTTCCGGGGCAATGAGGCGTTGAGCCTCGCACCACAGGCAGGCGACACGCGCTGGACGGTCCAATCCGCCTGGCCGAGCCCGAGCTTCGGCGGCGACTTCCTGCCGTCAGACCGGCACGTGGACACCAAGGGCTTCAATGCGGTCTACAGGATAGGCAATCTGGCGCTCGGACGGTCGTTGGTGAGCACGAGCGACGCTGGCTCGTCCAACCTCGTCGAGCGAGTGTCCCCACCGACACGCGCTGCAGCAGCCGGCATTGCACCGGCCGCCGACGCCGGGCCGGTGCAGACAGCGCAGGTCAGCCTGATCCAGCCCGTCGACCCCTATTCCCAGGTCAATCGCGCAACCAAGTACGGCTTTCTCTTCATCGGCTTCACCTTCCTCGCCTTGCTCATGTTCGACGTCATCGGCGGCGTGCGCGTTTCGGCGGTCGAATATCTGCTGATGGGAGCGGCGCTGGTCCTCTTCTTCGTACTGCTGCTCGCCTTCGCTGAAGTGATCGGCTTTACACCGGCCTACATCGTCGCATCGGCCGCGATCGCCGGGTTGAACACGGCTTATTCGGCGGCGGTGCTGTCGAGCTGGCGACGGGCGACGTTCATCGGTGGATTGCTCGCCGGCCTTTATGCCGTGCTTTACATCCTCCTCAGCCTCGAGGCCTTCTCGCTGCTGATCGGCTCGATGCTGCTCTTTGCGGCGCTTGCCGCTGTGATGTACGCAACACGCCGCATCGATTGGGGCGCAAGGCGTGAAGCTGCGGAGGCGTGACGGTAACGAAGTTTGTCGCTAACCGGCGTCGATGACTTCTCAGCCACTACCACCGAAACGTATCTTTCCGAGCTCCAAGGTTGACGCACGGGCGGCCGAACATGTGCCGTCGGTGCCTCAAACCGAAAGCTCCGCGTACAAGCTTGCCTTCCAGGACAGCGAGTTCCTGCTCCGGGAGGATCTTCGCCCCGTTCGGTTTCAGCTTGAGCTTCTGAAGCCGGAGCTCTTGCTAAACGAGGCGAATATCGGGTCGACCTTCGTCTTCTACGGATCGGCCCGCATCCCTTCCCCGGAAATGGCCGATGCGCTGGTGGCGGCGGCGACCAACGACCAGCAGCAGAAGATTGCCGAGCGGTTGAAGGCCAAGTCACATTATTACGAGATCGCGCGCGAGCTGGCGCGGCTGGCGAGCCGTTGCGGTTGCGACGATGAAGGCAAGAAGCATTTCGTCGTCTGCTCGGGCGGGGGGCCATCCATCATGGAAGCGGCGAACCGCGGAGCGACCGATGAGGGACAAGAATCGATCGGACTGAACATCGTGCTTCCGCACGAACAGATGCCGAACCGCTACGTGACACCGGATCTCAGCTTCCAGTTCCACTATTTCGCGCTGCGCAAGATGCACTTCCTTTTACGCGCCCGGGCGGTCGCGGTGTTCCCGGGCGGCTACGGCACGTTCGACGAAATGTTCGAGCTCCTAACCCTGATCCAGACCGGCAAGGTCCGGCCGTTGCCGATCCTGCTGTTCGGCAAGGATTATTGGAACCGCGTCGTCAACTTCGACGCGATGGTGGAAGAAGGCGTGATCGCGCCGCACGACCTCGACCTCATCCACTGGACCGAGGATGCCAACGAGGCTTGGGAGTTCGTGTCGAACTATTATGCCGACCATCCTGCTGGCCCGCCGCCGCAGCAGTCGGGCCCTCCGGAATGAGCGCGGCGCGTTAAGGCTTCTTGGTGTCGGCCGGCGCGGTGGGCGCCGGTTCCTTTTCGGCCTTCTGCGGGCCGTTGTCTGGCCCGGTACCGGGCTTCGCCGCAGAGGCGTCAGCCGTCGCGGCGGGTGCCGCCGGCATCGGCTTGGGCGCATCGCTGTGTGCATTAAGGAAGGCGATCACGTCGGCGCGATCCTGCGGGTTGCTCAATCCCGCGAAGCTCATCTTGGTGCCGGGCGCGAAGGCCTTCGGGCTGTTGAGCCACGCATCGAGGCTGTGCCAATCCCAGTTGCCACCCTTCTTCGCCAATGCATCGGTGAAGGCGAAGCCCTTCCCCTGACCGATCGGCTCTCCAATCACGGCCCAAAGGTTTGGACCGACCTGGTTTGCGCCGCCCTTGTCGGCATTGTGACAGGCCGCGCACTTGTTGAAGATCTGCTGGCCCTTGGCCGGATCCGCCTTGGCGAGGAAGACCTCGATCGGCTGGGCCGCGGCCGCGCCCTCGCCACCTTCCTGCTCGACGCCCTGGATCGGGTTGCCGCCCGCCTCCGGCCGCTCCGAATGAAACATCTCGCCCGCGACAATCGATGATCCAAGCGCGACGATCCCTGCGAACAGCACCCAGCCGGCAATGGTGTTGAAGCGATCGTCCATTGAGTTTCCCTGATTTTCGCGGTGACGCGAGAGACGTGATTTGCGCCGCCCTTTAAGGGCGACTTTTGCCTAACTCAAGCGGCCTGCGCAGAGCCAAGGGTGGCCTCGACTGCCCGGCGATAGAGGGTCGGCAGCCCCGCCTCGTCAAGGTGATCGAGAGGCTGCCACCACCCGTCCCCTTGCGGCTGGGGGCAGAGGACGATGTGCAGGTCGAGCGAGAAGTGCGTGAAGACATGCCGCACGGTCGCAACGGCTTTCGCCTCGTCGAGCGCAACATCGGCCCAGTCGGTGCCCGGCAGCGCCGCCATTCCCCCCAACAGACCTTTCGCCGGGCGGCGCACGAGCCAGAGCGCTCCTTTCCGCTCCGTCCAGAAGGCGATTCCTTGCCGATGCGGCCGAACTGCGCGCTGGCGCCGTCGCGGGTAATTGTCGGGCGCTCCCGTCACACGGGCAGCGCAATCATGTGCAAGCGGGCAATCGCCGCATCGCGGCTGCTTCGGGCGGCAAATCGCAGCGCCGAGATCCATCATCGCCTGAATGAGGTCGCCCGGCCTTTCGTCCGCCATCATCTCGAGAAGAGCATCCTCGATCTCCCGGCGGGTCGGCAGCTCAAGGCCGCGAAGCCGGGCGACGACTCGCTTCACATTAGTGTCGACGGCCGCAGCCTTTTCGCCGAACGCGATCGCGGCAATCGCAGCCGAGGTGTAAGCGCCGATGCCCGGCAGCTCTCGGAGCGCATTGGCGTGACTCGGGAAACCACCTCGCTCCGTGACCTGCCTTGCGCAGGCGATCAGGTTGCGCGCGCGGGCATAATAGCCGAGCCCCGCCCATTCGGAGAGGATGTCCTCGTCGCTGGCAGCGGCAAGCGCGCCGACCGTCGGCCAGCGCGCGATGAACCGATCGAACCGCGGCTTCACGGTTGCTACGGTCGTCTGCTGAAGCATCACTTCGCTCAGCCAAACGCGATAGGGGTCAGGTGATCCTTCTCCAGGCGGCGAACGCCACGGTAAGCGTCTGAAGTTATCCACATAATGTTGGATCAGTCGCTTTGCGGCATTGGCGGTCACCTTTTCGCTATGGCATGGTCAAGGCCCATGTCGAAGAGGAAGGATTCCCGCGAGGATTCGCCGCGCAGCTGCCGCCCCAGGGCGGCGGGCGAGCTCCTCGGCGAGGCGGGTGGCCAGTCCTTCCGCCGCTTCGGCTTCGTCCAGCATGCGATCGTCAGCCGCTGGGCGGAGATCGTTGGCGAGCGTTACGCCAAGGCGTCCTGCCCCGAATCCATTAAATTCCCCGCGGGGAAAAAAGCCGGCGGCGTTCTGACCCTCATGGTCGACGGCGCGCACGCCCCCCTCATCCAGCATTTGACACCGATAATCGTGGACAGGGTCAATCGCTTCTTCGGTTATGGCGCGATCAATCGCATCGTCTTCAGGCAGGGCAGACCCCCGGCAACCGCGCCGAAACCCGAGCGCCCGCAGCTGCGGCCCGTCCCGAGACAGCTGGGAGAGGGGCTGCGTGAAATCGCCGATCCCGAGCTACGCCATTGCCTGGAGTCGCTTGCCGCGCAAATTGCAGCTAGCAGCGGGCCGCCGTCATTGTCTGCGGAGGATGACGACCCGATACCCGTGATAGACCGGAGCAATTGAATGAAGCCCTCAATTTTCCTTGCAAGCGCCGTCGCACTGGTCGCGATCGCCGGCTGCAATTCCAAGCCGGGCGATGCCAAGACCAATGCCGAAGCGCCAGTGAAGTGGGAGATGACGACGCCTCCGAAGGGCGGCGACTGGACCATGGTGATCAACACGACGCCGGCCGGCGGCTTCATGATGGGTAATCCCAACGCGAAGGTGAAGCTGGTCGAATTCGGGTCGCTGACCTGCCCGCACTGCCGCGAGTTCGACGAACAGGGCGTTGAGACCCTGATCGGCAATTATGTGAAGTCAGGGAAGGTGAGCTGGGAATTCCGCAACTACGTTCGCGATCCCTTCGACCTGACCGCAACGCTCGTCGCGCGTTGCAACGGCGCCAAAGGCTTCTTCCCGCTCGTTCGGGCGCTTTACAAGGACCAGGCCGATTGGGTCGGCAAGATCCAGGCGACTCCGCAGGCGCAGCTCGAAGGACTGCAGAACCTGCCGCCCAACCAGGAATTCGTGCAGGCCGCCAAGTTTGCCGGTTTCCCGGAATGGGCCGCGGCGCGTGGCATTCCGGCAGCCAAGACGAACCAATGCCTGTCCAATGAGGCCAGCATCAACCAACTCGTCCAGATGACCAGTGACGCGACGACCCAATACCCCGATTTCCCGGGTACGCCGACCTTCATCCTCAATGGCAAGATGGTTGAGAATACGGCGACCTGGGCAGCGCTCGAGCCTCATCTCAAGAAGGCAGCCGGCGGGTAAGCAGGTCGAGGGGGAGGGTGAGACAGGTTGCGGATTAGGCGGCTCAAGCTCAGCGGCTTCAAGAGCTTCGTCGAACCGGCCGAACTTCGGATCGAGCCCGGACTGACCGGAGTCGTCGGCCCGAATGGCTGCGGTAAGTCGAACCTGCTCGAAGCCATCCGCTGGACCATGGGCGAGTCCAGCCCCAAGTCGCTTCGCGGCGGGGGCATGGACGACGTCATTTTCGCCGGGACGGCCTCGCGTCCGCCGCGGGATTTCGCGGAAGTCTCTATCCTTCTCGAACGGGGTCCCGGCGATGAGGACGGATCGAGCGAAAGCGAGATCACTCGGCGGATCGAGCGCGGTGCGGGGTCGGCCTACCGTATCGACGGCCGAGACGTCCGCGCCAAGGATGTCGCCTTGCTCTTCGCCGACGCAGCGACTGGCGCCCACTCGCCTGCCCTCGTCAGCCAGGGCAAGATCGGCGCCGTGATTGCCGCGAAGCCGGTCGAACGGCGGCAATTGCTCGAGGAAGCGGCAGGCATCTCCGGATTGCACGCACGCCGCAAGGACGCCGAACAGAAGCTTCGGGCGGCGGAAGCGAACCTCGCACGGCTGGGGGAGATCCTTGGCGACCAGGAGCAGCGCGCCGCCCAGCTTCGGCGCCAGGCGCGCGCGGCGGAGCGCTATCGGAAGCTCACCGATCAGATTCGCGGGGTCGAAGCCCGGCTGCTCCATGCTCGCTGGGTTGAAGCCGAGCACGCAGCTGATGCCGCGACGGCCGAGGCGCGAGCCG
>Ga0070664_100003393_pt1 | contig 12861 bp, 10 predicted proteins | sample KBSC73metaG_FD_65863 | JGI IMG/M metagenome (GOLD analysis project Ga0070664, IMG submission 65863) | Corn rhizosphere microbial communities from Kellogg Biological Station, Michigan, USA - KBS C7-3 metaG | ecosystem: Host-associated > Plants > Roots > Rhizosphere > Soil ... | reverse complement strand
GATGCATATCGCGCGCGTTCGTGACGAGCAAGATTCATGAGTCGGCTTCTCGATTATTTTTCGGCAGGACTTCCCGACGAGATGCTGCAGAGCCGTAACCCGGGCCTTCGCCATGGTTTTGCAACAACCTCAGGCGGTGAACAGTTATGGCAGGACTCTGTCATCTCCGGTAATGCGTCTGATAGCTCATGTCTATATGGCGGTGACCATTTTTCATCCGATGGCACCGCACCATGCGACGAGGTGCTGGATGCGTCTGTGCTTACCGGCTGGCGTGCGAGGCCACGCTTTGCCGATGTTCCTCCACTAGGCGCAGCACAGCCTGGGACTGGTAGCTTTTGGCCAGCGCACTCAAGTTGTCGGTAAAGGGGCGATAGCACTCATCCTGGCTCGCCAAGCGGTCCGCATACGCCATGATGTCGCGCATGTTGCCCAGCCGGGCCAACCGGTACAGTACCTCCATCTCTTTCACCGGCGGAATCACCAGAGGCAGCGCATCGCGTTCCGACCTTGCTTTTGTTGGCGCATAGATCCATTCCAGCCGCAACAACCTGGCCATCTGGTCCAGCAGCTTGTCCGCGTCGAGCGGTTTGGGCAGGAAGGCGTTCATCCCGGCAGCCAGGCTTTGCTCACTGTCGCTGGCCGACACGCTGGCCGACGTCGCAATGATCGGCACTTCCCGGAACGCTTCCTGTTGGCGCAACAGACGGGTGGCTTCCAGTCCATCCAACTCCGGCATGGCGACGTCCATCAGGATCAGATCCGGCCGCACGCGCTGCGCCAACTCCACTCCTTCGCAGCCATTGGCCGCCTCGGTCACATCGAAGCCGAGCGGGGTTAGCAGATCGGCCACCACCGCCCGATTCTCGGCGATATCGTCCACCAGCAGCACCTTTTTGCGCGGTCCCGCATAACCGGTCACAGTCTTGGATGCCGTCACTGCCGTTACCGCCTGCACCGGCTGCGCCTGTATCTCGAAGCGGAACGTGCTGCCCTGGCCGACTTGGCTCTCGACCTGGACATCGCCGCCCATCAGGCGTACATATTGCCGGCTGATGGTCAAGCCCAGGCCTGTACCGGCTAGACGCCGCTGCATGTCACCGGCTTGCTCGAACGGCTCGAAGATGGACTTCAACTGCTCTGCGGTAATGCCGATGCCAGTGTCCTGCACTTCAAAACATAACCAAGCAGGAGGTGTAAAGCGTACCCGCAGCGTGACCCGACCGCGCTCGGTGAACTTGACGGCGTTGGACAACAGGTTGAGCAGGATCTGGCGCAGCCGCTTTTCGTCGGCCCGGATGCTCTGCGGCAGGCCGGGAGCAAGGTCACATGCCAGCTCCAGCCCCTTTTGCGCCGCATTCACATCGATGATTTCGGTAATGGCCTGCACGAAGCGAACAAGCGGGAGCTCGACCGGGTAGAGTTCCATCTTGCCGGCTTCGATCTTGGCCAGGTCCAGGATATCGTTGATAAGGGTGAGCAGATGCTCGCCGCTCTTCTTGATCACGTTCACCCCGGCCAGCTCTCGTTCGCCCAGAGTGGAGGTGCGTTCCAGGATTTGGGCATAGCCGAGGATGCCATTCAAGGGGGTGCGCAGTTCGTGGCTCATGTTGGCCAGGAAGGTGCTCTTGGCGCGGTTGGCCGCTTCGGCGGCATGGCGCGCTTCCCGTTCGGCCTCGGCCTGCTTGCGCTCGGTGAGGTCCAGCACAAACGCCACGCCATGGTCCGGCGAATCGTCGAAGAGGACGGCGCCGACCAGCACCGGGACACGGCTGCCGTCCTTGCGCCGAAATTCCTTCTCATAGGGAGTGCACGTCCTGGTTGTGCTTACCTCCCCCACTTTTCGCTCATCGAGCGCCTTGTATTCCGGCAGCGTCATGCGTTCCCAGTTCACTTCGCCGGACAGCAAGTCTTTCCGCGAGTAACCGACCATCTCCAGAAACGCCTCGTTGGCGTCGGTAATGCTGCCGCTTAAATCCCAGAAGACGATACCGATGATGTTGGACTCGACCAAGCGCTGGATGCGGGCATGGCTGTCGCGCACGTCGGCATAGAGCCGGGCATTGTCAAGCGAGATGGCGGCCTGGGTCGCCAGCAGCTCCAGCACCTGGACGCGGTCCGAGGTGAAGGCATGGGTGACCAGGCGGTTTTCCAGGTAAAGGATGCCAACTAGTGCCGATTGGCGCAGGATCGGTAGGCACAGAACGGATTGTGGATGCCGTTGGGAGAAGTACGGGTCGTTCGAAAAAGGATGAGGGGCGGTCGCCTCCATCAGCAGCACCGGCTCGTGGCTGCGCCGAACATACTGGAGTATGGCCAGGGGCAGGTGCGCCTGCGGCAGCGGTTGCCCATCGTGCCGGTACACTTGCACCGCCTGCTGCTCGACCCTGGCCTCGGCCACCAGCACCAACTCGTCGTCCCGGGGCAGCAGCAGGCAGCCGGTTTGCGCAGCAGCGTTTTCGAGCACGAGACGCAGGAGGGTATCGATCAGCTCGTCGAGCACAATGCTGCCGGAAATGGCTTGCGAGGCTTTAGCCACCGACAGCAGGTCGAGCCGGGCCTCGCCTTCAGCTGGGGCAGCCGCCCCATGTTCCGTGCGTGCACACAGTTGTGGATAGCGCTCCTCGAGCTGCCGGACCTTGCCTGTCGCTTCCCACTGCGCATAGCAGTTGCGTGCCCGTTCCAGATGGGCATGGCCGGCGGTCGGCAGGTCAAATGACAGATAGAATTGAGCGGCGAGTTCGTGGGCGATGCCCTCGTTGTGCACGAAACCATTCTTGCGAGCTGAGCGGATCGCCTTTTCATACAAACGCCCGGCGTCGAACTCACGGCCTTCGATCCGGGCGATTTCGGCACCGACCAGGGCGGCCCGGTTTTCAAAGTTCTCTGGACAGTTCGCTGCCCAGACCTCGAGCTGCCGGTAGTGGGTGGCCAGTACCTCGACATGCTGTTGCCGTTGATCGGCTGCCGTGGTGTCGCATGATGCTGCTAGGGATAGCGCGCTGTAAAAATGATATTCCGCTGTTTCGAGCAATGATATCGAAGTCCACAACAGCGGTTGCGCCCGCGATGCCGCCTCAATGGCTGCGGCAAGATCGCCAGCCAGGAAGCGTGCCTGCAGCTTGCGGATCCAGTAACAGCACGCGGCAATCGCCAAATTCGGGTTGCTGGAGAACAGGCACTCCATCTGACGCTCGTCAAATTGCTCATCGTCCAAGCAGCCAAATATCGGCGTCAAGCCGCGCAGCGTCCGCACGAGCCCGAGCTGAGCAGTGATGACGTTGATGACGAGACCGAACCGCGTCTTTTGCGCGAAAGCAAGGTAATGCTCAACTTCGCGCTGTACCTCACCGAGTGGATTGCCACCCAGAAGAAAGTTTGTGGGTAACCGGGAGTAGTTATACCCTGCAGCGGTAAGATCGCCAATGCGGTTTGCGACCTCGAACCCGCGATGCAGTACATCATTGGCAGCACTGGCATGACGAGTCCAAGGGAGAATGACACTTCCAAAGACGCTATAAGTCACGGCCTGAAAACGCTTCAATCCGCGTTGTTCGATCAGGTCGACGCCAAGTCGGCTGAAGCGATAGGCGGCCTGGTAGTTGCCGAACCGCGCGATGGCGAACCTGCCAAAATATGCATAGCCGAAGCATGAGCTTTCACTATTGCCATATTCGATGCTGAGATTGACGATCTTGCAGGTTGCCAGGGAACACAAGGCCATATCTGTAAACGCGGCAGGCGGCGCGATCTTGGTAAGGACATCGAGCGTCGCGAGAGATGCCGGGTCGGTCATCAAGGGCAGATCGATGAGTTCCTCGATCGCCCGGCCGCCCAGTTGCGACCAGATCCGCTCATATTCGTCGCGCACCTCCGCTTCCGTCGGGTGCGCCGACCAGTCGATGCCTAGATGCCGCAGATAGTCGAGACCGACGGCGATCGCACGGTCGGCCTGATCGAGGAGCGTATACAGATCTATGTGCAAGCATGCCACGGTTGCCTGTTCGACTGTATCGGCAGCGCGCGCAGAAAGCGTCGTCAAGCGCTCATCCGCGCTAGTCAATGCGCCGGTCAGGAGCTCGCATTCGGCCCGGTGCAGTTCCAGCGCGAAGGCAAGTTCGTGTCGGCGTTCCCAGCAATCCGCCGCCAGCAAATCTGCACCGGTGACGAGATATGTCAGCGCCGATGCATAGGCTGTGGATCCCTTGGCGCGCTTGCCAGCGAGCAGGTTGAACTCGGCCAATTGCTCCCGCTCGTCTTTATCAGCGATCAAGGCGATGCCACAGTTGAGCTGATTGACGATCTCGAAGATTCGCTCCGCGATCGCCTCGGGTGCCAGGCGTGAGGCCAGGAGGCGGCCAGTGGACAGATGCATCCCGGCCCGCGCTGTCTCGGGGATCAGCGAATAAGCCGCTTCCTGCACCCGGTCGTGGAGGAAGACGTAGGTGTTTTCCTGGCAGAACACTAGGCCCGCCCGCTCGGCTTCGCGCAACAAGGAGCAGACGGTCTCCGCGGATTGCTCGAGAACGATACTGAGCGTAGCGACGTCGGCGGCATTGCCCAGACAGGCGAACTGGGCCAAGGCGTCTTGCGACTCCTGCGGCAGGCGGGCGAGCTTACCCACCATCAGGTCCACCACGTTGTCGGTATAGCCCTTGGCATGGATGCGTGGCATGTCCCAACGCCAAGCGCCGTGGCTGGCATCGAATTGCAACAGTTTCTCCTCGGCCAAGGCGGTCAGAAACTGGCGGGTGAAAAAGGGATTGCCGCCGGTCTTGTCCCACACTAGCTGCGCCAGCGGCTGCGCCTCGCTAGGCGGACAATGCAGCGATTCGGCCACGAGCCGCGCCACATCATCTGGCGTCAGGGGCGCGAGCACGACCGTTCGCACGGCCGTGCCCGCTTCGCGGATCGCCTTCAGACTGTGCATGAGCGGGTGGTGGCTGTCGACTTCGCTATCGCGGTAAGCCCCGACCAGCAACAGGTAATGCACATCCGGATGGGTGGCCAGATCAGCCAGCACGGCTAGCGTTCCCGTGTCCACCCATTGCAAGTCGTCGAGGAACAACACCAGCGGATATTCTTGCCGAGCGAATACTCCGAGAAAGCGCCGGAACACCAGCTGGAAGCGTCCTTGCGCTTCTAGCGGCGGCAGGTCGGGCACGGGCGGCTGCGGACCGATGATGAGTTCGAGTTGAGGGATGAGATTGATTATGAGCTGGCCGCTGGGCCCCAGCGCTTCGCACAAGGCTTGCCGCCATTGGCCGATGGCAGCATTGCTCTCGCCCAGCAGTTGGCGCACCAAGCGGTCAAAGGCTTGCGCCAAGGTGGCGTAGGGAATGTCGCGCTTGTACTGATCGAATTTGCCGGCGATGAAGTAACCCCGTTTTTCCATGATCGGCTGTTGCAGCTCGTTGACCAGAGCAGACTTGCCAACCCCCGAATAGCCGGCCACCGTCACCAGCATCGGGACACCTGTCGTGGCCACCGTCTCGAACGCGGCCAAGATCGCCGCTCTTTCCTGTTCACGTCCATACAGCTTGGGAGGAATCTGGAACCGATCGGACACATCCCGCATGCCGAGCGCAAACGGCGCAATCTCTCCGGACGCCTGCCATTGGGCCAGGCAATGCTCCAGGTCGGCCAGAAGACCATTGGCACTCTGGTAGCGCTCCTCCGGCACCTTGGTCAACAGCTTCAGCACGAGGTCCGAGACGACCCGGGGCAGATCTGGCACCAGTTCGTGAGGCGGAACAGGCATGTGGGCGAGATGGCAATGCACCCATTCCAGCGGATCGTCCGCCTGGAACGGCAGTTGCCCGGTCAGCAGGCGATACAGCAGGATACCTAGCGAATAGTAATCGGTGCGGTAATCAGCCTGACGGTTCATGCGCCCAGTTTGCTCGGGTGAGACATACGCCCAGTCGCCGACGGCAGCGGGACGGGAAGGCATTGCGCCCTCGCGTGCAGTCGCCCGGCTCAGGTCCGCCAGCTTCACTTGCACCGCATCGTGCCCACATGCAAGCAGGAAGTTGGCAGGCCGGATGTCGTAATGCACAATGCCGGCGGCATGGAGCGCTGCCAGGGCGCGAGCCATCTGGAGAGCCATGGCGAGCGCCACCGGCAGAGCCCAGCGCAGCTGGCGCTCCAGCACCGCGTCCAGACTCTCGCCGGCGAAGGATTCCAGAACTAGGGTTAGGCGTACCCCCTCCTCATGCAGGGCGATCGGTTTGAGGATTTCGGGGACATCAAGGGATTGCAGCAAGGCATATTCATGCCGCAGGCCATCGGCAGCGCTCTCGCGTATGGGGAGCTTGAGCAGAGCGGTAGTGCCGTCCTGAACATGCCGGGCGAGATGGAGGGTGCCGTCGGCTGTCACACCTATCTGTTCAATGAGCTGATAGTTGCCCATATTTCTCTGACTTCCCTGCGTTGGGGAAAGTGCCGACAGTGGTAGTTTTATCTTTGCTTCTTCCCGTCCGGCATTACCATACGATCCGCTATCGTCCCTGACTAACGAATCCCCTCGGCAGCCAGCGCGGCCGGGGTAAAATCACTTTCCGGCCACTGCATGACCGCTTGGTATTGCCGTTGTTGCTCATTGAACAGGTCGGAAGCCGTATATCCGCCTTTCAACAGATCATAGATGACGTACGGTAAAACGATCGTCCCTGGCAGTTCGGGGGCCAGCAAAGGAATGACTTGCCCGACATGCCAAAGCTGCCCCTTGGCATCCCAGCCATCGGACAATAGTGCGTTCCACGTATCTTCATCCAAATAAAAGCGCCGCTTCGGCATCGCATGGCGTTTTCCTGACGCCAGGATGGCCTCCACCACCCATACCCGATGCAACTCCCATCGCATATGATCCGGATTGAGATGCAGTGGCCCTAGCACTTGATCCACCTTCTTGGTGTGAAAGCGTTGGGTGTTATAGGGTACAAACATCTCTTTCTTGCCCACCAGTTTCCATTCGTATCGATCCAGGTTGCCGGTGAATAAACGAGTCTCGTCAATAAAGCTGAACCCGGAGGTGACAAAGCTGGGCGTGTCATATTGTACGTTGGGAGCGCGTCGTACCCGGCGTTGTCCCACCAGGTATTGCCATACCTGAACACCTGTTTCGGCAGAGTCAATCCCCAAGGTTTTTTCTCCAGCCCTGAAAGGCGGGCCAGTGGTAGTAAGTTTTATCGCCCAATGATTTCCGTTAAAGCTAGTGAGCGTCCCGTTCTGATCATAGTAGGGGTCTTGCCATTCCACCGTTCCCGCCGTTGCCAGCACAGGCCGATGGTTGGCTGCTACAACATAAGTGCTGAGGTCGTAGATGAAAGATTGCCCACGCCAGGCAAGCAAATGATTCCACATGACTTCCGCCCCATTGCGGGGAATCGGAAACGGGATACCCCCATAGGCGCCTTCCACTCGCGGACCAATAGAGGCATTGGGGACGAGCTTGCCACGGGTGGCGTTCTGGAAGGTGTTGTCGTAGGCCCATTGCGGAGCGGCCGCCGTGCGATGGGTGGGGTAGACATCGAGCCGGTAGGAGGGAAACTGCTGGAGCAACGCTTGCACCCCCTCCGAAAGCTGGTCGGCATATTTCTGCATGTTCTGGGCCGTAATCGTCAGGCGCGGCTTTTCGGCCTCGAACGGATCGGGCCTGGGTTGGCCGGAGCGATAGTCGGGCCATACCGTGGTGTAGCCCCCCTCCCAAGCCGGGACCGTGCCGTCCTTGTTGCCGGCTTTTTCGGCGCCCAACGGGGTGAGTTCCGACTTGAGTCTGGCCGCTTCTTCAGGCGTGACTGCGGCACCCGCAAAGGTATGGGTGATAGCAAGCAGCAGAATCGCCATGACTACCCGCTGGAATTTCATCTGCTCCTCCTGTTTCAGTACTGTCCGCTGGCTTTCTCTTATTGCCATATTCAATACTAAGATTAACGACCTTGCAGGTTGTTCCAGCGCGAAGGCAAGTTCGTGTTGGCATTCCCAGCAATCCGCCGTCAGCAAATCTGCACCGGTGACGAGATATGTCAGCGCCGATACATAGGCGGTCGATCCCTTGGCGCGCTTGCCAGCGAGCAGGTTGAACTCGGCCAATTGCTCCCGCTCTCTCGAAGATTCGCTCTGCGTTCGCTTCGGGTGCTAGGCGTGAGGCCAGGAGGCGGCCAGTGGACAGATGCATCCCGGCCCGCGCTGTCTCGGGAATCAGCGAATAAGCCGCTTCTTGCACACGGTCGTGGAGGAAGACGTAGGTGTTTTCCTGGCAGAACACTAGGCCTGCTCGCTCGGCTTCGCGCAACAAGGAGCAGACGGTCTCCGCAGAGTGTTCGAGAATGATACTGAGCGTACCGACGTCGGCGGTATTACCCAGATCGGCGAACTGGGCCAAGGTGGCCAGAAACTGGCGGGTGAAAAAGGGATTGCCGCCGGTCTTGTGTAAGCGTCCGATGGCTCCACGTAGACGCGAACGTGGTCAGGTGGGAGTGGATGCGCGCAGCGGCAGCAATTCGTCGAGCCGACTGTTCGGCCAGGCCGGCAATTTCTCCAGCGTGTTCTTGAGCCAGGTATAGGGGGCGAGACCGTTGAGCCTGGCCGTGCCGAGCAAGCTCTGGATCGCTGCGGCGCGGCGGCCGGCACGCTCGGAACCGGCGAACAGCCAATTCTTTTTTCCAATGGCAATCGGGCGGATCGCATTTTCGATCGGGTTGTTGTCGATCGGCAGAATGCCGCTCGTGGCGTAGCGCGCCAGCGCCGGCCAGCGTTTCAAACTGTAGTCGATCGCCTTGGCCATCCCGCTGCCTTCAGCCGCCGTCCTGCGCGTAGCGCACAACCAGGCATGCAACTCGTCCAGTAACGGCAGCGCCTGCTCGCGGCGCAAACGAGCGCGTGCCTCGGCCCCGAGATCGTGGCCCGCACGCTCAATCGCATACAGCTCCCCGATGCGGCGCAATGCCTCTTCGGCAATCGGACTCTTGTGGGCCGCATGCAGCTCGAAGAATTTCCGGCGCGCGTGCGCGAAGCACCCCAGCTCCGTGATGCCGGAGGCGAACAGTGCCTTGTAGCCGCTGTAGTCGTCCACCATCAATTGCCCGCGCCACTGTCGCAGGAAGTCCTGCGCGTGGCTGCCCGCGCGACTCGGCTGATACTCGAATACGATGACTGGCGGCCCGGTATCCAGATCATTGCTGCGATACGCCCACAGATACGCCCGCTTGGTCTTGCCGGCGCCGGGATCGAGCTGCGGCACCGGCGTCTCGTCGGCATGCAGAATTGATCGCTGTCGCAGCAGTTCGGCCAGCCGCTCGGCCAGCGGCTGCAAGGCCACGCCGATTCTCCCGACCCAGTCGGCCAGCGTCGCTCGCGATCGGTGCGCCGTGGCGCGCGCTGATGTGCTCGATGCGGTAGAGCGGCAGATGATCGAGGAATTTCTGCGTCACGATCCAGGCGTGCAGGCCGGGCGCGCCCAGCCCGCCATCGATTACCGCCGCCGGAACTGGCTCGGCCGTGACGGTGTCGCACGCGCGGCACGCGTACTGCGGGCGGATATGGCGGTGCACGAAGAAGCGCGCCGGCTCGACGTCGAGCTGCTCGGAGATATCCTCACCGATCTTGACGAGCGCATGGCCGCACTGGCTGCAAGCGCACGAGGCGGGCTCGTGGCGGTGCTCGATGCGCGGCAGGTGCGCCGGCAAAGGTTGCCGACCGGTCGGCTTCTTCGGTTTGCGCTGCGCAGCAATCTCGCTGGCCAGATGATCGAGTTCCGCTTCCAGGGCGGCCAGATCGGTGTTCCAGCACTCCTGGAACAATTCGCGCTGCTCGGGCGAGAAGGCTTCGCTCTTGTTGGCGAAACGGATGCGCTTGTGGTGCGCCAGCTCCAGCGTGAGTACGGCGATCTTGATGTCGGCGGTGCGGATGCGCTCGGCATCGCGGGCAGCTTGCTCGGTCAGTTGCTCAACCAGCTTCGCATCATGCCGCGCACGGGCCAGCGCCGCCGACAGCGATTGCGCCAGCGCGGGTTCCAGGTTCAGGGCAGCCAGTTTGTTGAGCAAATCCATGGGCGCCCAGTCTACCGACTGCGCTCAACGTTTACAAGCAAAACCGTGGACACCGGTGCTACAGCTTCCATTGTGCGGGCGCCGGGGCCGACAGGCGCTGCCAGTCCACGCCAGCGGTCAGCCATTGCCATTGCTCGGCGCTGAGCTGCCAACTCGAAGCACCCGCGGCGGGCCAGATGAATTGGCCGCGGTGTAGCCGGCGCAGGCATAGCCATACACCATTGCCGTCCCAGCACACCACCTTCAGGCGCGTGCGGCGCCGGTTGCAGAACACATAGGCTGTGCCGTCACACGGGGCGCGGCCCAGTGCCTGCTGCACCAGCAGCGACAAGCGGTCCACGCCGGCGCGCATGTCGACCGCTTCGGTCGCCAGCCAGACCGATGCGACGCGCAGCTCCATCACAGGCTGCGCAGCAGCTCGGCCAGCCAGGTGGCAGAGGCATCGCCCGGAAGTTGCAAGGTAAAGCCGCGCGGGTTGGACAGCGTGATCGGCGCAGGTGTCGCCACGACGTTCTTGATCTCGACTGGGATCAGCGGCGTAGCACAGGATACCTGCTCAAGCCGCTTCTTCCAGTACCCCATCTGGCGCGGCCGCCAGCCGCTCTGCAGCGCAAAGCTGCGCAGCGATTGGCCACTTGCCTTCCATGCCGAAATCCGCTCCCGCCACAACGCTTCCTTGTTGTTCACTCCGCCCTCCATGCAAAGGGCACGAGTATCGGACAAACACTTCGACATTCACAGGTGGAGCGGCTGGACGCATACGGTCTTGTCCCACACCAGCTGTGCCAGCGGCTGCGCCTCAATGCCTGTCGTATCGAAAAGGTTCAATTGGTAGCAGTGGGACGCTTGTCGCGAATCAACAAAAATTCTTGACCGATTGTCCCTCAACTCAAGGACGATGACGATTACAGAACACAGGGATATCGTGATTGGGGCGTTACTGAGTTGACTACTTGATAGCTACAAAATACACGATGTCGCTAAAGAAATTCATGGACATAATTCCAAATTCCTACTCGGATTCTGTTGCACACCGTATTCGAGGTCGCCAGGGAACATATTCCTCTTCACGTTCGATTTCTGTGGCAGATTTTTTTATTTTGTGGCTAACAATATTATTTTGTGGCTGACTTTATTATTGGTCGACATAAGCGTCAATGTAACGATTTAGTATTTGATCCAAGCTCATGGTTTTCCTCGACTAAAACAGCGGAATATCGACCACGCGATATTTCGACTTCGGACCGGGTTGGACTACAGCGGAATAAGCACGACGTTCCTTCTTCATCACGCGGTCGTGCATCAATTCCTCCCGCTCGCCTACGACCAAGCACACGAAGGAATCATCCGTCGCCATCTGCGCATTCGCCTTGATTGCATCGAACCGGACTTTCATGCCAAGTTGCGATTCTTTGCCAACCTCCTCGCTTACGGCTGCTACGCAACCTTTAAGCATCAACTCCTGACTCCATTCCGGTTTACTCGACTGAGCCGAGGCCGAAGCCGCAACACACATACCTATAAGTGCAACAATTATTTTCATTTTCTCCCTTTCAGGGCCTACGCCGCTGTTCCTTTTCGTCCCGCGCAGTTTTCCTTGGTTACGCTGAGGTCCCTATGGGCGCAGCACCATTCTCTGCACAAATCAGATTGATACGTGCCTCACAAGCATAAACAAGCCCCTCATCGCCAGTCACACCGGCAAATAGCGCAATGGCGTTAAGCAGATTACTGCGGTAATGCGCTGGTTGATTCTCGTGGTAGCCGAGCAGGCCAATCGCCTGTTCTAGTCTTTCATTGGGGTTCGTGATCATTTTGGTTTCCTATGAAAATATCTTGTAAAGGAGTACGGAAGCGGACAACGCTGATACCACAAAAGAGGCAGCTTTTGACGCATTGGTTCTAGAATGCAACGGTGAGAACACGACCATGCACGCGCCGATAACGAAAAATACCTGCATTGCCACATTGGCGACATTATTTTTGGCGTCTCCAAAAGTCAGCGCAATTGATGTCAAAACCATTGCCCACAGGCCGTTTATCCAAAGCCTGTTTTCCCAAAAAAGTTTCAGCAATTTGTCCTGCATGGAGTTTTTCCTATTCGGCTCGGTCGTTCACAACAACTCGCATCCTGTTCCTGATAAAACCAGCGAAGATCGAATCGAGCTTTCCGGTCAAAATTTTGATCGCAGACCACGCCCCAGCAGTGGGAAGCAAAATCATCATTACTGCGATCGACATGCGCCACAGGCCGGAATCAATCCAGTCCACTGCCGCCATCAACAAAAATCCTGTCGCTACCACACTGATGCCCACGCCGACCAAGGCAAACACGCGATGACGGATGATTTCTTTTCTCCTGTGTTTTCCTATCCGGTTATTCGCCTTCGGCCCATTTGCCGAAGTCGTCTACGATGCGCTTGGCTTCGTCAAGTTGAGCGCTTTCGTATTCGCTTTCGGGCGACAGGCTTTGGAGTAACAGCATTTGTCCGCTAGTCATTTTTTTGAAGCCCTCGAACAACTGCCTTCGGTTCTGTGTGAAATATTCCTGCAAGCCCGGTGCGACCGGGATCTTGTTTTCCAAAGCGCTTCGATAGATATCGAGCATGCCTTGGATGCCGTCAACGTCGATCTTCATGTTTTCCTTGGTGACTTACCCTACCTTCTACCGTTTCTCATATACCATCAAGCTTGATGCTCGCAATGCTTTGGCGATAACTGGCGTATCTTCTCCCGCATACCGGACAAGCTGCACTTCGTGTGGAATACCTACCTCAAGCTCATTTGTCCAGCCTTGTTTCTCGCAAAT
>Ga0070664_100003392_pt1 | contig 12864 bp, 8 predicted proteins | sample KBSC73metaG_FD_65863 | JGI IMG/M metagenome (GOLD analysis project Ga0070664, IMG submission 65863) | Corn rhizosphere microbial communities from Kellogg Biological Station, Michigan, USA - KBS C7-3 metaG | ecosystem: Host-associated > Plants > Roots > Rhizosphere > Soil ... | reverse complement strand
AACTCCCCGGTGCGGGTGTGATCGATGACCGCCCGGACGATGTCGTCGACGCGGTCGTCTGACACGATGATGTCGATCATGCTCATCGCCAGGAACCGCTCGTACTCGATGCCGCGGAAATCACCGATGGGTCTGGTCCGTCGCCCGCGTCCGCGCACGTCGGTTACCGTGATCCCCGAGATCCCCATTTTCTCGAGCGCGGACGTGGCCCCGGTAACGAGATCCGGACGCACGATACATTTGACCAGCTTCATGGCTTCCCTCGACGCCGAGAATCGCGGGGCCGGCGCTGCCGGCCCCGCGGAGTGCACCATCAGCCAATGTCGTTGCGAGCCGGCTTGAGCGCCGGGGCTCCAGCGGCCGCGGACGACATCATCGAAACGTCGCTGCCGAGGGGAGTGCCGGGCCCGAGCACGAAGTCGGGATACGCCAGCGCGCCCATCTCGGGGATATCGAGGCCCTCGAGTTCGACCGACGCCGCGACCCGGTTCCCCATGATCGCGTCGACAACCTTGAAGAAGGCGTAGAAGCTGACGAACACGAAGACGAAGCAGGTGAGCGTGCCGACGCACTGCGCGAAGAACTGGGTAGCATCGCCGTAGAAGAGCCCTTTGACGGTGCCGCTGACCCCATTCCACCCGTCGCCATAGGCGCCGTCCGCGAACAGGCCGAGGGACAGCACGCCCCAGGCACCGTTGACGCCGTGCACCGAGATCGCGCCAACCGGATCGTCGATCTTCAGCACCCGGTCGAAGAACAACACCGATTCCACGACCAGGAACCCTGCGATGACGCCGATGAGAACCGCCGACACGCTGTTGACGAACGCGCATGGCGCGGTGATCGCGACGAGCCCGGCGAGCATGCCGTTGGCGAGCATGCTGGGGTCGGGCTTGCCGAGCCGCTTCCATACGTAGAACATCGCGAAGATCGCGCCGCCGGCGCCGGCCAGCATCGTGTTGGTCGCGACGACGGCGATCCGCAAGTCGCCGCCCGCCAGCGTCGAGCCGGGGTTGAAGCCGAACCAGCCGAACGCAAGGATGAAGGTCCCGGCCAGCGCCATCGGGATGTCATGCCCAGGCATGGCCACTGATTCGCCGCTCTTCGTGTACTTGCCGAGGCGCGGGCCGATGACGATCGCCCCAGCCAGCGCCGCCACGCCGCCCACCATGTGGACGACTGACGATCCGGCGAAGTCCACGTGGCCGTGTCCGAGCCCGAATTCCTTTCCAAGCGTCGCGAGCCAGCCGCCGCCCCACACCCAGTTGCCAAAGAGCGGATACACCACCATCGACATGAAGAACCCGAAGACGATGAACGCAGAAAACTTCCAGCGCTCCGCCATCGCGCCGGTCGGGATGGTGCCTGCCGTGTCCATGAACACCATCTGGAAGAGGAACAGCGCGAAGACGCCGACGTCATACGTATTGCCGCTCAGGAAGAAGCCCTTCGTGCCGAAGAGCCCGAAGGAGTGCCCGAACAAGCTGAGTGTGAATTCGCCGTTCAGGGGAGGGGTGCCGCCGAGCGCAGCCACCGCGCCCACGCCACCCATGTGGAGCGCGTAGCCGCAGATCCAGTACCCGAGCAGGCCGATCGGGTAGATCATGAAGTTCATCGACATGGTGTGTGCGGCGTTCTTGGCGCGCGTGAAGCCGGTCTCCACCATGGCGAATCCCGCCTGCATGAACATCACGAGGAAGCCGGCGAGCAGCGTCCACACGAAGTTGATGGCGATCTTGTTGTGGCCGACGGTGTCCATCACTTCGGTCAGGGTGGGATTTTTGGGATCCTTCACCGTGACGTCTGCCGCCGTGCCAGTCGTGGCCCCAGTCGGATCGCCCGCGGGCTGCTGCCCGATGGCACCCTGGGCCTGCACGGTGTACGGCGTGGTCGTCACGTGGCTGAACCACAGCGTCAGCACCGCCGCCGCTAACACTTTTGCCAGAATCATCGCGCGTCTCTTCATCTCCGGTCCTTTCATGCGCGTTCACTGATCGCGTTCGAGCTACGACGCGCACCGCGAGAACGACTCCCCGGTGACACGGGTAGTAATGTGACAAGGGGCTCCGGTCCACACCGGCACCAATGAGTCAACGGACACGCCACACGCCCGGACGCGAGCGTGCACGTACGACGGAAGATCGAGTGGAGGGGTTTAGAGCCTGAGGATCGTGCGCTGACCGTGATGCGAGCCGGCGACCATCGACGGCGCGATCGGACGATCGACGACAACGAAGGCGTCCATGCTCACGAACACCAGGAGCGGCGTCACGAGGGCGTCCTGCGTAGCTGCCTTGTCTTTTGATGCGCTGCCCGCAACATCGACGGCGCCCGCGCCGCCCATGTCGGTGCCGTGAATCGTGGCGAACGGCTCGGTATACGGCGACACCACGAGCACCACGATCAACACGGCCATAAGCCGAGTCAGAAGGCGGCGGTAAAGAGTGGTGAGCACCATCCGGCTGGCGAAGCGCGATTCAAAATCAGCGCCACATCACTGCGCGATTCGTCGAGAAAAATCGAGGGTTCTGCACCGCTCCGGTCGCGAGGCCACGGCCTGAAGCAACGGCGATGTCGGTTGCACCATTGATGGCGACAGGTCTGTAGGTCGTGACGATCGAGTGAAGCACCTGACCCGAGCCCAGGTCAGCGACGACCGGCCGAGGCCGTGCGGATCGTCAGACAATAATGTCGACCACACACTGACCGTCGACGTCAATGTAGCCAGCGCCTGTGAGCCATGGGTCCGCCGTGGTCGATCGGCTGATGCGTCCCCTTGCGTTGCGGCACTGAGGCGAGATAGCGTCCGGCCACCGCATGAACAACCGGGTCAGGCTGCTCCTCGGGCGTGTCGTCACCATGCACCAGGGCGACGGCGTCATCGCGCTGCTGATGTTCGCCTACTCGTTCCTGGCGATGGCCTCCTACAACATCCTCAAGCCGCTGACCCGTTCACGGTTCATTTCCGATCTCGGCGCGGACAACCTCCCATATGTGCTGCTGGCCAGCGGTTTCGTCATTGGCCTGCTGATGCACGGGTACACCACGGCGGCAGGACGTCTTCAGCGCCGGCACGTGATTCCGGCCACTCAGGTGGCCATCATCGTGCTGCTCGTTGTCTTTTCGGCGCTGCTGCGGACGCGCGCCGAATGGGTAACCGTTGCCTTCTACCTGTTCGGCCAGATCCTCGGCGTGCTCCTTATCAGCCAGTTCTGGACACTGGCGAACGATCTGTACGACGCGCGTCAGGCCAAGCGCCTGTTCGGCTTCATCGGCGCCGGCGCCAGCCTGGGCGGCGCCGCCGGGGCTGCCATTGTCGCCACCATCGTCCGCGAGGTCGGCTCGGACAGCCTGCTGCTGGTGAGTGCGGCTACCCTCGGTGGATGCCTGGCGATTGTCGTGATGATCGGCCGACGCCTGGCCATCGGCACCACGCCACAGCCGGTGGACGGCGCTGGCGTCAGCGGACGCGAAGCGATCCAACTGCTGCTGCAGTCTCGACATGTACGCGTCGTTGCCCTTGTCGTCGCCTGCGCCTCGGCCGGCGCCGCGATTGTGGACCAGCAGCTGAACATGGCGGCCGAGGCGCTCAAGGGCCACGAGGGCGATGCCGGCATCGCCGAATTCCTCGCGCAGGTGATCGTCTACACCTCGATCGTTGGATTCGTCCTGCAGGTGGTGGCCACCAGCCGGATTCACCGGTCGTTCGGGCTGGCGTTTGCCCTGGTGCTGCTGCCGGTGACGCTCGGTTCGATGTCGGTACTCATCCTGGTGACCGGCGCCTTCTGGGCGCCGCAGGCCGCCCGGGTCTTCGACTCGACGCTTCGGTACACCGTTGACAGGACGTCGCGCGAACTGCTGTTCCTGCCGCTGTCGGAAGAGCTGAAGTACCGGGCGAAGCCGTTCACCGATGTGACGATGGACCGGTTTGCGAAGGGCGCGGCGGCCGTCGTCATCCTGGTGCTGATTCAGCCGTGGGGACTCGGGCTCGATTGGCGTCGTCTGAGCTACGCGAGCATCGTTGTCATGGTGTTGTGGATCGTGAGTGCGCTGGCCGCCCGGCGGCAGTACCTCAACGCGTTCCGCGAGAGCATCGGCTCGCGCACGCTCGAGGTCGACTCGGTCCGCGTCGACGTTGGCGACCCGGCAACCATCGAGGCGCTCGTCGAAGAACTCTCCCATCCTGATCCGACCACGGTGTTGTATGCGATCGGCATGCTGGAGACTCTGGACAAGAGAAACCTCGTGTCCCCGTTGCTGCTGCATCACGAATCACCGCAGGTGCGCGCCCGCGTGCTGCGGGCGCTCGGTGCCGTGCGCTCGCACATTGCGCTGCGCTGGCGGCCGGCGGTCGAGCGGCTCGTGCACGATCCGGACGTCGGAGTCCGCGCCGCGGCACTGCGGGCGCTGGCTGAGTTCTCGCACGAGGATGCCGCGCTCCTGCTGCGGCGTCACCTCGGCGATCCCGAGCCGCAGGTGGTGGTGTCCGCTGCCATGATGCTGGCCCAGTCCGGGGTGCCCGACGACGTCGACCTGGCGGAGCGGGCGTTCGAACGCCTCACTGCGGACTCGCGCGACGCCGGAGCCGTCGGCCGGCGCGAGGTCGCCGTTGCGCTCGCGCACATCAGCGCCCCACGATTCAGGCCGCTGCTCGTTCCTCTCATTTATGACCACGACACCCGCGTCGTCGAGGCAGCCATCGACAGTGCCCGGAGACTGGGAGCCGCTGACGGACTGTTCCTGCCGGCGTTGATCTCGCTGCTCGGGCACCGTGTCCTGAAGACGGCCGCGCGTGCCGCGCTCGTCGGATATGGCGAGGTGACCGTTGGCGCGCTGGCGCATGCGCTGGGCGATCGGCGCGAGGACCGGTGGGTCCGGCGGCACGTGCCCGCCACGCTGGCGTTGATTCCGACGCAGACGGCCATGGACGCGCTGATCCGCGCCCTCGAGGATCCCGATCGATTCGTGCGATTCAAATCGATCATGGCCATCGAACACCTGCACCGGCGCCATCGTGTGCTGACCTTCCCGGCCGCCGTGATCGAGAGGCTGGTCCTGCAGGAGGCCTTGCGCTATTACGACTACCTCTGCGAACGGCACGACCTGTCGCGTGACGGGCGGGCACAGGGGACGCTGCTCGTCCGGGCGCTCGACGAGAAGCTGGAACGCGCCAAGGATGCCCTCTACCGGCTGCTCGGCCTGCTCTACGACAGTGACCACGTGGCGGCGGCGCGCTACACGATCGAGCAGGGCGACGCGCGGAGCCGCGCGGCCGCGGTGGAGTACCTGGACCAGATGCTGAAGGGTGCCGTGCGAAAGCGGGTGCTGCCGATCCTGGAAGAGACCTCGGAGGCCAGAAGACTGGCTCATGCCTACGTGGCCCTGAGGACACGCCCTCGTGAGCTGGAGGACACACTGGCACGTGTGCTCCACGAAGACGATCCGGTGCTGTCGTCCGCGGCGATTCACTTCATTGGACAACATCGCCTGTGGGCGCTCGCCGGCGATCTGGAATACCTGCTGCACGGGTCCGCGGACGCCCACGTGTGCGAAGCGGCCGACTGGGCGCTGAGGATCCGTTCGAACGGTCATCTCCCGGAGAGCGAGCCGCTGACGATCGTGGAGCTGGCCCACCGGGTGCGGATGAGCCCGTTGTTCGAGTTCGTGTCGGTCGACGAGTTGTTCCGCATCGCCGCTGCAGGCGAGGAATCCCGTCATCCTGCGGGCCGCGAGTTGTTTCATCCCGGCGTCGCGCCGGATCACATGGAGTTCCTGATCGAGGGCGCGGTGCGGATCGTCCAGGCCTCCGGAACGACCAGCGAGATCGAAGCGCCTGCCGTCCTCGGGCTCGAAGACGTCCTTCAGGGCGCCCCTCCAACGGTCACTATTCGCGCGGCCGAGCCGGTCGTCTGCTTCCGGATCGGCGCCGCGGAGCTCATGACGATGGTGTCCGGCAACGCGCTTCTTGCGCAGAGCCTCTTCAAGATGCTGCTCGCCCGAGTGACCTGGCAGGATGCCGCGCGCTCGGCGTTCCACCCGACGGCGCCGGGCTCGCTCCTCCGGCCGGTCGATCAGGCGCTCATGCTCCGCGAGCACCCCCTCATGGCCCGCGCAACACCGGCACAGCTCCTCGCCCTGATCGAGATGGCCGCGGAGGTTCCTCTGACGGCTGGCACAGTGCTCATCGAGCGCTCCGGCCCGCCGGCGATGTTCCAGGTGGTCGAAGGAGAGTTGCGGCTGGAAACGGCAAACGGGGCAGCGGTCGTTCTGCCGGGTATGACCGTGGGGCTGGCCGAAACGCTGTCGGGCAGCGCGGCGTCGGCCCGCGCCGTCGTGACGCGCTCCGGGCGAGCCTTACGGCTCGATCGTGACGACCTGTTCGCCGTTCTGACCGACCATGTCGATTTAATGCAGGGCGTCTTCAGCGAAGTCCTGGCCTTGCCCCGAAAAGAGCTACCGGCGATCACAGCTCAGGCGTAGAATCCGCCTCACTAAGGGGGAAGCGACATGTCCGCCTCTCGTCCTGTCCTGTTGGCGTTGGTCCTGGTCTTCGTTCTCGCTCCTCGCATGGCGGCGCCGCAGGGCGTCGCGATCACTCCTGAGCAGATGGCGGTCTTCCTCGCCAAGGCTGCGATTGTCCGGGAGAGGACGACCAGCGATGGAATAACGCGGCCCGTTCGGGCCACGCTCTCGGATGGCGTGCTCACCCACGACGCGCAATTTCAGACCGTTGACCAGGCCAGGGCGGTGTTCGAGGCCGGCAAAGCCTCCGAGGTCGATTTCAAAGACACCTACCGGTACAACATCGCGGGCTATCGCCTCGCCCAGATGGTCGGCCTCGAGACCGTCCCGATGTCCGTGGAGCGCACCTACAAAGGCAAGAGCGCAGCCGTCACCTGGTGGATCGACGACGTGATGTTCGACGAGGTCGGCCGCCAGAAGCTGCAGGACAAGAAGCTCGGCCCGGAGCCGGAGCGGACGCAGAAGCAGATTTACAACATGTATGTCTGGGACGAGCTGATTCAGAACCGCGACCGAAACGGCGGGAACATCCTGTGGACGAAGGACTGGACGATGTGGCTGATCGATCACACGCGCGCGTTCCGCTCGGGTGGGTCGCTGCTGAAACCGGAACGGCTGCTCCGGATTGAACGCACGTTGTTCGCCAGGATGAAAGAGCTCACCGAGCAGTCGGTATCGCAGGCCATGAAGGGGAGCCTGACCAAGGGCGAAATCGAGGCGATGATGAAGCGGCGCGATGTGCTTGTCCGCCACTTCGAAAAGCTGATCGCCGAGCGCGGCGAGGTCGCGGTGTTCTTTACCTTGTCGCCAGCGGCGGCGCCGTGATCGTCACGCGGCGGCCGTCCTCGTAGATGGCCGCAAGCGCTCCGTCGCGCATCTCGAGCGCGGACGGCGCTCCCTGCGGATAGAACTCCCCGCCGAGCATTCCGGTATCGATCACGACGACGCGACCGTCGAACCGAGGTGTAATCCGCCCACTCGCCATCGGCGTGTGGCCGATCACCACTGCCCGGGCGTCGAGGCGCTTCAGAATGTTGTCCAGCGTCGGCTCGAACGTGGCTTCAGGTTCCGACGCCATCCCGCGGTACCAGAGCGGGCCGTCCTCAGTCGCCGACAGTAGCGACGTGATCTTGTCGGCCGGCACCGGCACCGCGGCGAGATCGCGCTGCACTTCCGCGTTCAGCCCTTCACAGCCGAGGTTTGCCACTTTGTCGCTGACACCACCGTGGATAAAGAGCACCTTATTGATCTTGATGGCGGGGACGAGACTCCGCACCCACTTGCCGTACTCGCCATCCTTGCTGAAGGCGCGCTGCATCTCGAAATACCCGAGCGGAAAGTCCTTGTAGAACTCCGTTCGGTATTGGCGCTCATTGAACTCGCGGTTCTCCGCGCGCGCGCGGCGGGCCGCCTGCTCGGCGTTCAAGTCGCGGACCCGGTCGCGCAGCTCGGCGGAATCAGCGTCCTGAAAGGCCTTGTACTCTCCGGGACTGACGTAGCGCCAATCGCCGACGAGGCGCATGAATTCGTGGTTACCGAGCAGCACGTGCACGCGGCCGCCCGCAGCTGCCGCGTCGCGCTCGAGTTTGCGGAGCAAGTCGATTATCTTCCGTGAGTCGGCTCCTCGATCGAGGACGTCGCCCGTCTGCACCAGCCGCGTGCGGCCTCCGGTCCATCGCTGGCGTCCGTCGATGACTCCGGCTGTGCGAAGCATGGCGACGAATCGGTCGTAGGCACCGTGGACGTCTCCGATGGCCACGACCCGCTCAGTGGTCGTAATGTCACACGGACGCTCTGGAGTGATCGTCTGAGCGCGCGGCGGCTGCGCGCGCGCCGAAAGCAGAATGGCGAACACGACCGCGAGTGCACTGGCCGTCAGGAGGCGGCGGTGGCTGCTTGCGCTCACTCGGCGAGTATAACGTGCGTCCGGATTCAAGCGGACAAAGCCTGAAGGCGCGCCGTTTGACAGCTGCGTAATCGGGCGCGATGATCGCGACGCAGGATCCTCCTATGGGCCATTTCGTCTACGCGAGCCGCTTCAACTGAAAGATCAGACCGCGTCGTCCAGCATGCGGACCTGGATCTTCGGCGTCGCGACGCTCGTCGTGGCCACACTCCTCGCCCTCGCCGGTGCCGAGGCCATCGCCCGCACCGCACTCGCCGTCAGGCAGACACGGCCGCCGCTCGACGATGGCCTGCCCGTGCTTCAGGAGCCGGATGAAGTTCTCGGCTGGCGGAACAAGGCCGGCAGCGTCGTGTGGCCGGGGCGCGGCGAGGATGGCGGCAAAGACATCCGCATGACCTTCTGGGCTGATGGCCTGCGCGCGACCGCGCCTGCGCCGGAACTCGATCGCCCTCAGGTCGTCGTGATCGGCTGTTCGTACACGCAGGGATGGGCAGTCACCGACGCGGAAACGTACCCCTGGCGACTGCAGGCGGAGTTTCCGTCACACGCGTTCCTGAATTACGGCACTGCCGGGTATGGCACGTATCAGTCGCTGCTCGCCCTCGAGCGGTACTTTGCGGCTGGTCACGATTCGCCCGCCCTCGTCATTTACGGATTCATCGATTACCACGAGGAACGCAACGTGGCGCCCGCCGGGTGGTTGAAAGCGCTGGCGACCGCCTCGCGCGCCGGGACGCTCTCGGTCCCGTTCGTGTCGATCGGCGCTGATGGAAACCTGGAACGTCATCGGCTCGACCGCGCGAACAGCTGGCCACTGCGGTCGCATCTGGCCAGTGTGGCTGCGATCGAAGACCGCGTACTCGAATTCCGAACGCGGGGACGTCTCGAGCAACGTCGTCAGGCTACGGACCGGCTGCTGCTTGAGCTGCAGCGTGTGACGCGCGACCATGGTTCCGATCTGCTCGTCGCGATCCTCGAATCTCGTGACGAAGCCAAGGAGCACGTGGTGACGTTCGCGGCGCAGAAGGGAATCGAGGCCGTCGACTGCACGGTCCCGAATCAGGACGAACTGCAGGTGCCGGGCTACTCGCACCCCGATCGCCGTATCAACGCGCACTGGGCGCAATGTATCGGGGACCGTGTGAGAGGCCACCTGTCACCTTCGACCGGCGATGCGAAATAGCCATCGTAGCGTCCGGCGTTAGCCGGACCCGCAACGCAAAGGGGTCACACCATTTCGCGCAAACGACAGCCTGGTCCCGCTCGGCCGCGGGATTCGAGAGCGACGGATACAACACCCGGGATCGGCTGGGGCTGGATTGCTCTGCTCTGTGTCGTGGTCGTCGTACCTTACCTGAACAGTCTCAATAACCCTTTCATCTGGGACGACAGCAACGCGATCGTCGACAATCCAACCATTCGCTCGCTCTGGCCCCTGTGGGGGCCGTTACAACCACCCCGCGAGACGCCGGTATCCACGCGGCCTCTCGTGAACCTCTCCTTTGCCCTGAATTACTCCGTGCACGGCCTGCGCGTGCAGGGCTACCACCTGGTGAATCTCGGGCTGCATCTGCTCACCGCCTGTCTCCTGTTTGCCATCGTCCACCGCGCACTGACGACAGGCATATCGAATACGCGGTCGCACGTTCACGCGTCCCTGACCGCGCTGCTGGCGACGCTGGTGTGGGCCGTCCATCCGATGCTGAGCGAGGTCGTGAACTACACCACCCAGCGCTCTGATGCGCTCGGCGGGCTGTTTCTGATTGCGACTGTGTTTGCGGCGCAACGCGCGCTCGGCGCAATGCACCGGACACGCTGGCACGTGGTTGCCGTGATCGCCTGTGTGTGCGGTGTGCTGTCGAAGGAATTCGTCGCTGTCACGCCGCTGATCGTGATTCTGTACGATCGCGTCTTCGCGTTTCGCTCCTATCGCGAGGCGTTCGCCGTTCGAAGGAACCTGTACGGAGCGCTCGCGGCGACGTGGCTTGTCCTTGGCGCGATCCTGGTGCTGCGGCCTCATTCGACCATCGGCTTTTCCGCTGGTGTCGATCCCTGGACGTACGCGCTGAACCAGGCGGAGATCATCGTCCGCTATCTGCGCCTGGCTGTCTGGCCAGACGCTCTGGTACTCGACTATGGCGTGCCGCGCCCACTCTCGCTGGGCACCGTGTGGATGAGCGCGGTCTCGATCGCGATCCTCTTCGCCGCGTCCGTGGTCGCCCTGTTCCGCTGGCCACGCGTCGGCTTCCTGTGCGTCGTGTTCTTCATCCTGCTCGCTCCGACCTCGAGCTTCATCCCGATTACGACTGAAGTCGGGACGGAACGGCGGATGTACCTGGCCCTGGCAGCGCTCACTATCCTCGCCGTCGCGGGTGGTGCATGGCTGATCGACCGCGTGGGTCCGCGTCTCCCGGGTCGCATGGGGAAGGTGTTGCCAGTCGCCGCGGTGGTCGCGGCCTTTACATGGGTCGGGACGCTCGGCGTTCTGACGACTCACCGCAACGGCGAGTTCGCGACACCGGTCACGCTCTGGCGGGGTTCCGTCGAGCGATGGCCGTCGGCGCGTGCGCGGATCCTGTACGCCGGCGCGCTGGCCGAGGCGGGCGATCACACGTCGGCCGTCGACCAGCTGCAACTGGCGGTGACCGCCTTCCCGAAGTCACGATCGACACTCGGACGCGAGCTCGCGGCAGCAGGCCGCCCTGACGAGGCTCTTCGCGAGCTTTCAGCGTTCATTGCCGCCGAACCGCGGGCGGAGGATCAATTGCCGGCCCGGATGCTGCGCGCCAGCATCTTTGTTGAGGCTCGCCGATTCGACGAGGCGACTGCCGAGTTTCGCCAGCTGGTCGAACTCTTTCCAACGAACCCTGGTGTGCGCGAACGTCTGGCCGGTGTCCTCGTCGCTCATGGGAGTGCGGCAGACGCTGCCGTGCAGTACCGGGAGCTCCTTCGGCACGAACCGGGCAACGCCAACTGGCAGGTCGGGCTCGCGAAGGCGCTCGCGTTGAGCGGGCGCTTCGATGACGCCGCGGCGGCCTATCGACAGGCACTGACGGTCGATCCACAAGCGGCCGCGGCGCACACCGGACTTGCCGCCGTGTTGCTCGAGACCGGGCACGTCGACGAGGCGGCCGTGGAGGCGGAGGCTGCGCTCGCGCGCGAGCCCAACGACGCACCGTCACACAACATCCTCGGTGCCGCCCGCGCCATACAGGGACGCCTCGACGAGGCGATTGCGCACTTCAAGCAGGCGATTGCCATCGACTCCAACTACACAGAAGCCCGCAATAATCTGGCTCGAGCAGAACGTCAGCTCCAGGTGCCACGGTCAATTCAATGGCGATGATCCGGGTGCCAAGGGCCGGGCAGGACGCCCGTGTTCGGTCCGGTCAATCCGGTCGTTCCTTAGGTTATGGTGCGTCTTGGCCTTCACCCGCGCTCAGCTAGCCCGTATGATACGGCCCGGCTACTCGCGCTCGTATCCTTGGGCGCCGCACCAGTAATGAACGAACCTCCTCCCGGCGGGAGTGTCGACTCGACGTTTGAGCTGCTCCGGCGCGCCAAGGCCGGCGATTCCGCCGCGCTCGAGCGCCTGTTCACCCGCTATCTGCCGGCCCTCCGGCGTTGGTCGAGCGGCCGCCTCCCACGATGGTCGCGCGACCTCCTGGACACCGATGACATCGTCCAGGAAACGGTGATCCGTGTTGTTAAACGGATCGACACGTTTGAATCGCGGCGCGAGGGCGCGCTTCTCGCCTATCTGCGGCAGGCGGTCATGAACCGGATCCGGGACGAACTGCGGCGAAGTCATCGTGCGCCGGGCATCGACGAACTTGATGAGAACCAGCGCGATCGCGGTGCTTCTCCATTGGAGATAACGATCGGGCGGGAGGCAGTCGAACGATACGAAACCGCGCTGGCGCGCCTGCGTCCGGAGGAGCGTGAAGCGATCGTGGCGCGTATCGAGCTGGACGGCACGTATGAGGACGTCGCACAGGCACTCGGGAAGGCTTCACCCGACGCGGCGCGAATGGCCGTGAGCCGCGCGCTGCTCCGGCTGGCGGAAGAGATGGACCATGGCAACGCCTGAATCCAACGCGCTCTTACAGTCGGTTGCCGATTCGATTGCCGACGGGCTGCCCGTCGACTGGCAGACGGTAGAGGCACAGGTCGACGGACAGCCCCTCCGACTGCTCAAGCAGCTGCGGATCCTTTCGGATCTGGCGACGTTGCACAGGACGCAGCCGACGGCGTCCTCAGGTACGACTCCGGCACTCACGGCGCGCCCAAAGCCGGCGACCGTCATTGGAAAGTGGGGACACCTCGAGCTGATCGAGCGCCTCGGCGGTGGTGCCTCGAGCGAGGTCTATCGCGCATGGGATCCGCAGCTCGAATGCGAGGTGGCGCTGAAGCTTCTTCGCGTTGACGACTGGTCG
>Ga0070664_100003391_pt1 | contig 12867 bp, 13 predicted proteins | sample KBSC73metaG_FD_65863 | JGI IMG/M metagenome (GOLD analysis project Ga0070664, IMG submission 65863) | Corn rhizosphere microbial communities from Kellogg Biological Station, Michigan, USA - KBS C7-3 metaG | ecosystem: Host-associated > Plants > Roots > Rhizosphere > Soil ... | reverse complement strand
GCTCTACGCCTCGCGGTTCGCGCCGGACGGCCAGACCGTCATCTACGCGGCCGCCTGGGACGGCAAGCCCGTCGAGATCTTCGCGACGCGCACGGACCGGCCCGAGTCGCGCGTGTTCGGGCTGGCGGGCGCGGAGGTGGCGTCGATCTCGAAAGCCGGCGAGATGCTGGTCCTGCTCGACCGACACATGGAGGAGCCGTTCATCCGCGCCGGCACGCTCGCGCAGGTCAGCGTCTCCGGCGGCGTCGCGCCGCGCGCGATCCTCGACGGCGTCGAGTGGGCGGACTGGGGGCCCGACGGCGCCAGCTACGCCCTGGTCCGCGAGATCAACTCGCGCAAGCAGCTCGAGTACCCGGCCGGGAAGGTCCTGTACCAGACGACCGGCTGGATCAGCCATCCGCGCGTCTCGCCGAAGGGCGATCTCGTCGCGTTCGTCGACCACCCGATCCGGCGCGACGACGGCGGCTCCGTGATGGTGGTCGACGGCGGCGGAAAGCGGCGCACCCTCGCCGGAATCTTCTCGTCGCTCGAGGGCCTCGCCTGGGCGCCGAACGGCGAGATCTGGTTCACGGGCACCCGGACGGGCGGCAACCGCGCGATTCACTCGGTCACGCTCACCGGCAGGGAGCGGCTGCTGGCGCGAGTCACGGAGAGCCTGACGATGCAGGACATCGCCTCCGACGGCCGCACGCTGGTCTCGCACGACGTCATCCGCATCGGCGTCCTGGGCAAGGCGGCGGGGGAGACGACGGAGCGGGATCTCTCGTGGCTCGACTGGTCGGCGGCGTTCGATCTCTCGAAGGACGGCAAGACGCTCCTGTTCAACGAGACGGGCGAGGGATCGGGCCCGGCTTACTCCTGCTTCATCCGAGGGACGGACGGCTCGCCGCCCGTTCGCCTCGGCGACGGCAGCGCGACGTCGCTCTCGCCCGACGGCCACTGGGTGACGGCGTCGACGTCGCGCGCGGATCCGCCGCAGCTCTACGTCTATCCGACGGGAGCCGGGGAGAAGAAGCTCCTGCCGACGGGCAAGCTGAACGTCGAGACTTCCGCGGACTGGCTGCCCGACGGCAAGACGATCCTCTTCACCGCGGCGGAGCCGGGGCATGGGGTCCGGGTGTTCGTGATCGGAGCGAACGGCGGGGCGCCCCGGGCGTTGACGCCCGAGGGCTACCGTCTCGTGCCGCGTTCGCCGACTCCGGACGGCAAGGCGATGATCGTGATCGGTCCGGATCGGCGTCGCTATCTTTTCCCTGTTTCGGGCGGCGAGCCGCAGCCGATCAACGGCCTGGCCGACGACGAGACGCCGATCGGCTGGAGCGCGGACGGCCGGTACCTCTACGTGTACCGCCGGCGCGATGTCCCGGTGAAGGTTTCCAAGCTCGACGTGACGACCGGCAAGCGCGAGCTCTGGAAGGAGCTGTCGCCGCGGGACGGCGCCGGGATCCAGGACATCGCGCCCGTCATTCCGACGCCCGACGGGACGGCCTACGTGTACGGATACTCGCGGACGCTGTCGGACATGTACGTGGCCGAGGGGCTGAAGTGACTCGGACCTCTAGCGGTCCGCTTCGCGGACCGTGTAAATGAGAGGGGAAAGTCTCTCCTTGAAGGTCTCCCCACAAATATTCTTCTAGCGCTGAGACCATGAGCACCGCGACCGGCCGCCGCCTCGGCCCCTACGAGATCGTCTCCCCGATCGGGGCCGGCGGCATGGGCGAGGTCTACCGCGCGCGCGACGACCGCCTCAAGCGCGACGTCGCGATCAAGGTCCTGCCGGCCGAGCTCGCCGCGGATCCCGAGCGCCGCGCCCGCTTCGAGCGCGAGGCGCGCGCCGCGTCCGCGTTGTCGCACCCGAACATCCTGACGATCTACGACGTCGGCTCCCACGACTCGACCGTGTACATCGCGATGGAGCTCGTCGAGGGCGGCACGCTCAAGGACCTGGTCGCGTCGGGCGCGGTGCCGGTCAAGAAGCTCCTCGATCTCTCGGTCCAGATCGCGGACGGGCTCGCCGCCGCCCACGCAGCGGGCATCGTCCACCGCGACCTGAAGCCGGCGAACGTCATGGTGTCCAAGCACGGGTACGTGAAGATCCTCGACTTCGGCCTCGCGAAGCTGGTCACGCCGGAGGACCAGGAGGTGTCGGCGCTCCAGACCGCCGCCGGCGATCCGACGCGCCCGGGCCTCGTCATGGGAACCGTCGGGTACATGTCGCCGGAGCAGGCCGCCGGCCGCCCGATCGACTTCCGCTCCGACCAGTTCGCGTTCGGCTCGATCGTCTACGAGATGGCGACCGGCAAGCGCGCGTTCGAACGCGGCACGACCGCCGAGACGCTGACCGCGATCATCCGCGAGGAGCCGGCGCCCGTCTCGCAGCTCAACCCGAAGGTGCCGGCGCCCGTGCGCTGGCTCGTCGAGCGCTGCCTGCAGAAGGACCCCGAGGACCGCTTCGGCACGACGAAGGACATGGCGCGCGACCTCGCCGACGTGCGCGACCACCTCTCGGAGGCGTCGATCTCGTCGACGACGGACAACCGGGAGGTCGCCGCCGCGGCGTTGCGCGCCGACCGGCGCCGGTGGCTTCCCTGGGTCGCCGCGGTCGCGCTCGCCGCCCTCGTCGGCGCGGGCGCGTATCTCGCCGGCCGGCGCGGCGCCGCGCCGCCGCCGCCGACCTTCCGCCAGCTGACGTTCCAGCGCGGCGAGATCTACACGGCGCGCTTCGCGCCCGACGGCCAGACGCTCCTCTACGCGGCGTCGTGGGAGGGAAGGCCGGTCGAGATCTTCGTCTCGCGTCTCGACAGCCCCGAGGCGCGGCCGTTCGGGCTGAAGGGCGCCGACCTCCTCGCGATCTCCGGATCGGGCGAGATGGCGATTTCGCTCGGCCGCACTCCCGCGACCGCGTTCCAGAGGACGGGCACGCTGGCGCGAATCGGGATGACCGGCGGAGGGACGCCGCGCGAGGTGCAGGAGGACGTGCAGTGGGCGGACTGGTCGCCCGACGGCCGCGTCCTCGCCGTCGTTCGAACCGTCGGTCCCCAGATGCAGCTCGAGTATCCCGCCGGCAAGGTGCTCTTCAAGACGGGCGGCTGGATCTCGAATCCGAGGGTCTCGCCCGACGGGAAGAACGTCGCGTTCCTTCATCATCCGGTCACGGGCGACGACGGCGGAACCGCCGACGTCGTCGACGCCGGCGGAGCGCACCGGAAGCTCGCGGGCGACTTCTCGACGGAGGGCGGCCTCGCCTGGTCGCCGGACGGCACGGAGGTCTGGTTCTCCGCGGCCGAGACCGGAGGAAATCGCGGGCTGTACGCGGTGTCGCTCTCGGGCAAACGCCGCGTTCTCATGCGCGTCACCGGCAATCTCACGCTCCAGGACGTCTCGCGCGAGGGCCGGGTGCTCGTCGCGCACGACTCGCTGCGCTCCGGAATCCTCGCGTTCGTGCCGGGGGACGCTCGCGAGAGGGACCTCTCGTGGCTCGACTGGTCCTCCGTGCGCGACATCGCCGCCGACGGCTCCGTCTTCGTCTTCAGCGAGTCCGGCGAGGGCGGAGGACCGAACTACTCCGCGTACTCGCGCCGCCTGGACGGCTCGCCGCCCGTGCGGTTGAGCGACGGGACGCCGATGTCGATCTCGCCGGACGCCCGATGGACTCTGTCCATCAGCAATCTCTCGACCAAGCCGTCGTTGGAGCTGCTCCCGATCGGCGCGGGCGAGGCGCGCACGATCGCGACGGCGGGCCTCGCGCCCGAGGGGGCGGTGTGGTTCCCGGACGGGAAGCGGATCCTGGTGACGGCGCGCGAGCCGGGCCGGGGCTCCCGCCTCTACGTGCTCGACGCCGCGGGCGGGGCCCCTCGGCCGATCAGCCCGGAGGGCTATCGGGCGGGTCTGCGGTCCGTCTCACCGGATTCGCGCGTCGCCTTCGTCACGGGACCCGATCAGCGCTGGTACCTGTATCCGCTCGGCGGAGGCGAGCCCCAGCCGCTCGCGTCGACGGCTTCGGACGATTCGGTCATGGGCTGGACGCCCGACGGGAAGGCCGTCTACGTGGGCAAGCGCGGCCGCTATCCGCTCAGCATCTTCCGCATGGACGTCGCGACCGGCAAGCGCGAGGTCTGGAAGGAGCTGACGCCTCCCGATCCCGCGGGCATCTCGAACGTCGCGCCGCCCGCCATCGCGGCGGACGGCAAGACCTACGCGTACTCGTACAACCGAATCCTGTCGGACCTCTTCCTCGCCGACGACGTGAAGTAAAAAATGGCGATCCCGGTCCCCGCGAACGTCCTGCTCGTCGGCAATGATCTCGTGATCGTCTGGGCCGACGGCCGCGAGGACTACCTTCCGCTCGAGAGGCTGCGGCGCGCGTGCCCGTGCGCCGGCTGCAAGGGAGAGAAGGACCTGCTCGGCAACCTCTACAAGGGCCACGACCGGCCGCTCACGCCCCGCGCGTTCCAGGCCGTGTCGCATCGCCGCGTCGGCGGGTACGCGCTGCAGATCGACTGGGCAGACGGGCACAACGACGGGATCTACAGCTTCGAGACGCTGAGGCGCCTCGGCGCGGAGCTGGTCTCCTAGCCGCGCGTGTCCGCGGAGACGACGCTGGATGCGGTTCCCGCGGCGTGGGCCGCCGCTCTCATCGAGAGCGACCGGAGGTACTTCGAGGCCGGCGCCGAGGTCCTCGCGTTTCCCGGCGCCTCCATCGCTGTGCTCCGCGGCGCCGAGTCGCTCGCCGCGGGGTGCGTCGCGCAGCGGATCGACGTCGGGTGCGCGGCTGCCGCGCCGGACTCGTGGCTCGCGGAGCTCGAAGGCCGGTTTCGTGATCTCGGGGCGTCGCGCGTCCGCCTCTACCTCGAAGGAGCACACGGCACGCTCGACGCGGCGCTCGCTCGCCGCGGTTACCGGCGGCGCGTCGAGCATGGCTTCGTTCGAGAGTGCGGAGGTCCGGCGGAAGATTCCGGCGTCGAGCTCGTGTCCTCCGACGACGATGACGGCTGGATCGTCCGGCGTGAGCTCCTCCGTCGCTCGGGCAGCGCCCCGGACGGGTTCGCCGCCGATCCAGACCTGTGGATCGACATGGAGCGGCGCCGAACGCGTGCCGGGTACATGCGGCCGTATCTGGTGCGCCGGGGAGGCGACGTCGTGGGCGCGGCGTGCGCCGCGTCCGCGGGCCCGCTCCTGCGGATCAAGAACGTGTGCGTCGATCCCGCTCATCGCCGCAGCGGCGTCGCCACCGCGCTGGCCGTGCGGTTCGCGGACCTGGCCGCGTCGCAGGGATTCGCCGCCGCGGGCTGCTTCGCCATCGAGGGGGAAGCGGGGATGGGGATCTACGGCCGCGCCGGCTATCGCGACCTGACGAGCCAGCTCGAGTGGGTGTCGAATCTCGGAAGCCGAACCTGATGGGGCCGCCGTGGACGGCCGACGAGATCGCCCGCTACCGGCGCGACGGCTACCTCATGCGTGCCGACCTCTTCACCGCACGCGAGACGGAACGGTGGACGGTCGAGTGCGACCGCCTCTGGGAGGCGGTCTCCGGCAGGTTGGAAGACCCCCGCGTACAGTGGCGCGGCCGAGTCGGCGGCGGGCGGATCGCCGATCGCCTCGATCCCGTGCTCGACATCTCTCCGGAGTACACGCGGCTCGCGGCGGATCCCAGGGTGTTCACAGCCGCCGCGAGCCTCCTCGATGGAACCGCGACCGTGTTCAAGGCAAAGCTGATCACGAAGCGCCCCGGCACGGAGGGCTACGGCCTGCACCAGGACTTTCCGTACTGGGAGATGCTCGGGCTGCCGGCGGACGACTACGTCAATGTGCTCGTGGCGTTCGACCGATTCGACACGGAGTCGGGCGCGACCGAGGTGTTCCCGGGTCTCCACCGCGAAAAGGCGCCGGCGCCGGCCGGCGCGCCGCTCGACGTGGACGACTCGTGGATCGCGGATCGGCGCGGAGTGCGGTTCGACCTCGAGCCCGGCGGCGTCGTCTTCTTCCACAGTCTGCTGCCGCACCGCAGCGCGCCGAATCGCGGAGAGCATCCGCGGCGTGGTCTGTTCCTCACGTACGTCCCGGCGCGGCACGCCGGATTAAACGAGCCCTACGAGCGCGTGCGGCTGGACAAGAAGCGGTGACATATTAGCGACGGCTAATATGTTGTCCGTTACACGTCATCCCGAGCGATAGCGAGGGATCCCGTCACCGGCAGGCTTCGAGCCGACACGATCTTCGGCTCGTCGACCCCGGGATCCCTCGTGCTGCGCTCCTCGGGATGACCGCTCTCGCGCCCTTGGCCGGGCGCTTCGCGGTCACAGCCGCTGTCTCTTCCGGAACGCCCTCACCTTCATGAGGTTTCCGCACGACGCCATGGCGCACCACTGGCGGCGGTGGTTGCGCGTCGCGTCATAGAAGAAGAGCACGCAGTCCGGGTTGCCGCAGCGGCGGATCAGGCGCGGGTTGCGCGTCGTGAGCAGCTCCGCCGCGGCCTCCGCGACCGTACCGAGCAGCGCTACCGGCTGCGTCGGCCGCGCCGCGAACCGCGTGCGGAAGCCTCCGTCCTGGCGCTCGAGCCGCAGCGTTCCGTCGTTCTCCGCGAGGATCGAGTTGATCGCCGCGAATCCCTCCGTCGAGACGCCGCGGCCGCGGACGATCCCGTCGATCATCTGCCGCAGCGTCTCGCGGAAGGCGCGGGCGCGCTCGATGACGGTCACGCCGTCGGGCGCCTCTCCCCAGCGCTTCACCGCCTCCGCCGCGGAGCGCGCGTCCATCCGCCCCGCGCGCGTCAGCCAGCGCACGAAGTCCTCGTAGGTCATGAGGAGGTCCGCCGTCCGTCCCTTGACGATCGGCCGCGTGTTGACGAAGTCGAGGCACGCGTCGCCCGCGAGGAAGACGAAGTCCGGGTGCTCGGCGGCCGGGACGGACATCGGGCGAGTGTAACCCCTGTCCGGGTCGAACACCCGGTAACGGGGCGCACAACGCGTGCCCCGTCACGATCGACGACTGTTCACTCGAACTGCAGCCCGAGCGCCTTGGCGAGGAAGACCGCCATCTGTCCGCGCGTGACCGGATTGTCGGGGCAGTAGTTGCCGTTGCCGCAGCCTCCGGTGATCCCCGACGCGGCCAGGGCCTCGACGAACTGGAAGAACGGATGGCTCGCCGGAACGTCGCCGAAGGTGGCGGCGCCTGGAGCGGGCGAGACCTGGAGCTGATAGCCCACGACGACGCCGGCGAGGCCGACGAGCGGCGCGCCGGCGTTCGTGAGGCTCGCGACGACGTAGTAGTGCTTCGCGTTGTTGTCGACCGTGAGCGCGAGGCCGGTCAGGTCCGTCGTCATCGAATCGCACCCCGACCCGTCGCTCGTCATCGTCGCCGAGGTCGTCTGGACGTTGCCGAGAGCGTCGGCGACGACGAGCGTCGCGGCGACGTTGCCGATACCGCTGTTGTCGCATTCGTCGAGCCGCAGGCTCTTCAGCAGCGCTCCGGAGGGAACCTGGACCGGCGCGGTGAAGTACTGGATGCCCGAGCCGCCGACGACGCGGAGCGCCTGGCCCGACAGTCCGTTGTTCAAGACGGCGAGCACGGAGTTGGAGTTCTGCGCGACGAACGCGCCGCCCGGGATCTGCACGTACGTGACGTGGGCGGTGCCGTAGTCGGGGACCTCCTGCGCGAGAGTGGCGGCCGAGACGCCGAACGCGAGACCGAAGATGGCGAGGGACTTCATTCGAAGACTCCTTTTTTCATTGGGATCGACTGTGACCGGGAGTCTATGAAGAGGGAAAACCGGCAGAGAAGGGAAATCCTGTGCACGAGCGAATCGCGACGGGGTGGCGACGCGTGGCGGAGAGGGGGGGATGGCCGCCGCGCCGCGGCGATGCGCCGCGAGCGCGACGGCGCCTACTGCCGTGGGTCTGCCTTCGGTGGCCGGCTCGAACCCCCGAAATCGCAGGGACCCGGTCGCCGCGCTCGGTTGGCGGACGCACTCCTGAGGTAGCATTCCGGGCCCCCGGAGAGGTGTCCGAGTGGCTTAAGGAGCACGCTTGGAAAGCGTGTGTACGCAAAACGTACCGGGGGTTCGAATCCCCCCCTCTCCGCCAGTCGTCTCTCCCCGGGCCGGCGGCTTAACCATCAATAGATACACTCAGGAAATGACGCGGGAAATGACTGAATCGGCCGCGCGGTTAGGGGCGTAGATCCTCATGGCAGAAGATCAAAACGCCTCGGACCTCGAGCTCGTCCGGAAGATCAAGGGAGGCGACGATCAAGCCTTTCGAGAGATGGTCGAGCGCTATCACGCACGCGTTTATTCGCTGAGCTACGGAGTCCTTCACAACGCGGAGGACGCCGAGGAGGCCACCCAGGACGCCTTCCTGACCCTCTACCGGAAGATCGACACCTTCGACGAGTCGAGGAAGTTCTTCTCCTGGTTCTACCGGGTGGCTCTGAATGCCGCGTACAGCCGGGCTCGCCGCCGGCGCCCGGGCGTGACGGTTCCGATCGACGACTTCGTGCCGCGCCTGAAGGGCGGCGACGGACAGGGATCGCCGGAGTTCGCGGCGTGGGTGGACGGCATCGAGGACGAGACGATTTCGCGGGAGCTCGCGCAGCGCGCGGAGGACTTCATCCAGGAGCTGCCGCCCGCATACAGGGACGTGATCTGGATGGTGGACGTGGAGGAGATGAAACCCGCGGACGTGGCCGAGACGCTCGAGATCTCGCTGGCGGCGCTCAAGTCGCGACTGCACCGCGCCCGCCTCGCCGTGCGCGAGCGCCTGGCGGAGGTCGCGTCGGCGCGCAACCCCGCCGGCGCGGCGGAAGGGGAGCGGAGGGCGGCGCCGTGAGCCACGACGAGTTCAGCTGCCGCCAGATCATCCTCGAGTCGCTCGTCGAGTACGAGGACGGCTCGATGCCCGAGACGGAGCGAATGCGGCTCGAGGCCCACCTCTCCCACTGCCCGCCCTGCGTCGTCTTCATCAAGAGCTACCGCGCCACCGGCCGCACCCTCCGCATGCTCAAGCCGAAGGACATCCCGTGCAACCTCGCCGAGGCCGTCATGAACTTCGTGCGGGAGCGCTGCAAGAAATCGTCGTGACCGGCGCGCGCGCCGCCGGCGTCCCCGCTCAGCCCGGCCGCCTCGCGTTCGCCGCGGCGGCGTCGCTCGCCGCGTTCGCCGCTCTCTTCACCGCGGGATCGGCGCTCGGGGTCTGGCCGCAGCCGCCGTCGGGCGCGTTCGCGGGCTGGGACCTGTGGGTCGGAACGGCGGTCGGGGTAGGCCTCCTCATCCGTCTGCTCCTGCCATAGGGCGGCCTCACGGCCGCGGGCGGGGGCGAGCCCCGCTGCCGCGGCGGTGCATTAGAATCCCCCCTCCGCCGGCCGAGGATGAGCTCGGGCCCTGTGCGACGGAAGCCTCCGAACCTCGTCAGGTCCGGAAGGAAGCAGCGATCAGGAGGCGCCACCGTGCGCCGCAGGCAAACCTGAGCTCATCTTCGGCCGGCGGAATTCATTCTGGTTTCCACAAATAGAATGCCCCCAGTGCACATCGCCCTCGCCCGGAAGTGGCGTCCGAAACTCTTCGACGACCTCGTCGGGCAGGAGTCCGTCGCTCGCACCCTCGCCAACGCCATCTCCGAGGGCCGCGTCGCACCGGCCTACCTGCTGACGGGGCCCCGCGGCGTCGGCAAGACCTCCACGGCGCGGATGCTCGCGCGAGCGCTCAACTGCGACAAGGGCCCCACGGTGCGGCCGTGCGGCGAGTGCGCGTCCTGCCGCGAGATCCTGGAGCGCGGCGAGTCCCTGGACGTCCACGAGATGGACGGCGCCTCCAACCGCAAGATCGAAAACGCACGCGAGCTCATCGAGACGGTCCGGTACGCACCGCAGCGCGACCGCTACCGGATCGCGATCATCGACGAAGTCCACATGTTCACCATGGAGGCGTTCAACGCGCTCCTGAAGACGCTCGAGGAGCCGCCGCCGCACGCGCGGTTCATCCTCGCGTCCACCGAGCTCCACAAGATCCCGGCGACGATCGTTTCGCGCTGCCAGCGTTTCGCGTTCCGGGCGCTGGCCGTGCCCGAGATCGCGGCCCAGCTCTCGAAGGTCGCGAAGGCGGAGAAGATCCCCGCGACGCCCGGCGCTCTGAGGCTGCTGGCCGAGGCGGCCGAGGGCAGCATGCGCGACGCGCTCTCGCTGCTCGACCAGGCCGCCACGGTCTCCGGCGGACAGGTCGACGAGGCGCGCTGCGCCGAGATCCTCGCGCTGGTCGACCGCGGGCTGCTCGAGGCGCTCTACTCCGCGGCGGCCTCCGGCGATCGAGCCGCCGCGATCGCGACGCTGCACCGTCTCACCGAGGCGGGCGCGGATCCCCGCCACGTCCTGAAAGAGCTCGCGGCCTTGCTGCGGCGCCTTCTCCTCTCCGCCGCCGGCTCGCCGCCCGAGGCGGAGCCCGCCGAGCGCGAGCGCCTGACGACGCTGGCCAAGGCGATGCCGTACGAGAACCTGCTGCGCGCGGTGTCGCTCATCCTCTCGACCGAGGAGCTCGTGCGGAAGGTGGACGACCCGACGCTCGCCGTGCAGATGCTGGTGCTCAAGATCGCCGAGCTGCCGCGCCTGCGCGACATCGAGGGGGCGATCGCCGGTCTCCCGCAGTCCGCCGGGCCGGCCGCGTCCGTGCCCCGCCCCGAGCCGTCACGGGCCCGCCAGGAGGGGCCGCGCATCGTCTCGCTCGTCCCCGTCGAGCCGGAGCGCGAGGAGGAGCCCGCCGTCCCGGCCGCGCCCCCCGGGGGCGATCCGGTCGCTCGCTTCCACGACATCCTCGACTCGCGCCGTCGGGTGACCGCGGCCCAGGTCAGCCTCGCGGAGTCCGTCTTCGCGCAGAACGACGACCTCGTGCTGCGCTTCGGCATCGACCGCGCGGCCGCGAAGGAGGCGCTCGAGGACCACGCCGCCAAGCGCCTGCTCACCGAGGTGGCGCGCGAAGCGTTCGGCCGGCCGATGAAGATCGTGCTGCGGACCGGACCTCCGGCGGACGGCGACCTCGGCAAGGCGGCCCGCGACCTGCCGGGCGCGACGATCTCGCGCGAGCGCGCGAGCTCGAAGGCGGAGTCGGACCCGATGGTGCGCTCCGCGATGGAGCTGTTTCACGGAGAGCTGACAGAGGTCAAGGAAGAGGAGTGAAGCGCTTCGAGCCGCCAGTTGCTAGTTTCGAGTTACTAGTTTCTAGTTAGCGCAACTAGTAACTAGCAACTAGTAACTAGAAACTTTGTCGCTTTCGCGCCGGAGCACTTAATGAACATCCAGAAAATGATGCAGCAAGCCCAGGCCATGCAGTCCCGCATGGAGCAGGAGCTCGCGGCCATGAAGGTCGAGGCGAGCTCCGGCGGCGGCATGGTGAAGATCGAGATGTCCGGCAAGAAGGAGGTCCTCTCGGTCGTCATCGACAAGGCCGCCGTGGATCCGAACGACGTCGAGACGCTGCAGGACCTCGTCCTCGCCGCTCTGCGCGACGCGACCCGCCGGGTCGACGAGGAGGTGCAGAAGAAGACCGCCTCGATGCTCGGCGGGATGATGGGCGGACGTTGAGACGTTCGTCGGCCCGCTGATGCCGGGAACTCCGAAGTCCCTCGAGCGTCTCGCCGCCGAGTTCCAGCGCCTCCCGGGCATCGGCGCCAAGAGCGCGGCCCGTCTCGCGTACCACCTGCTGCGTGGCCACGAGGAGGACGCGGAGCGCCTCGCGCGCGCGATCTCCGAGTCCCGCGCGGCGGTGCGCCGCTGCTCGGTCTGCAACACGCTGACCGAGGAGGATCCGTGCGAGATCTGCTCGGATCCCCGGCGCGACCCCTCGATCCTCTGCGTCGTGGAGGAGCCGGGCAACCTCGCGGCGATCGAGAAGACCCGCGAGTTCCGCGGCCGCTACCACGTGCTCTGGGGAGCCCTGTCGCCGCTGCGAGGCATCGGACCCGACGAGATCGACGTCGCCGGCCTGGTGTCGCGGATCACACCCGAGGTGAGCGAGGTCGTCATCGCGACCAACCCGAACGTCGAGGGCGAGGCGACCGCGCTCTATCTCGCGCGGCGGCTGAAGGGCAGCGGCGTTCGCGTGACCCGCATCGCGTTCGGCCTGCCGGTCGGCGGCGACATCGAGTACGCGGACGAGGTGACGATGGCCCGCTCGCTCGAGAACCGGCGCGAGCTGTGAGGCGCGCGCGCGACGCGCGCACCGTCGAGGCGCGCCGACCTGCTAGAATAACCTCAGTCAGGAGAACCCTTTACTAATGACACTCCCGGACCTCGTCCTGTACGACGAGGAGTTTCGAAAGATCAAGGAGTCGCTGCAGCGGCTCGCGTCGGACGCCAACGCCAACGTCGTGTTCCTGGTCGACAAGAACGGCCAGCAGATCGCGGCGGTCGGCGATCTGACGACCCTCGACACGACCTCGCTCGCGTCGCTCACCGCCGGCAACGTCGCCGCGACGGACGGACTCGCGCGGCTGATCGGCGAACGCGAGTTCTCGATCCTGTTCCACGAGGGCGAGCGCGACAACATCCACATCTCGATCGTCGCGCAGCGGGTGATCCTCGTCGTCATCTTCGACGAGCGCACGTCGCTCGGTCTCGTCCGCCTGCGCGTGCGGCGCGCGATGGCGGAGCTCGAGAAGATCTTCGCGGACATCGCGCAGAAGGCAGAGCGCGAGAAGCAATCCCTTCAGGCGGACTTCGACTCACCGTTCGCCGAGATCACGGACGAGGACATCGACCGCCTGTTCTCGGAGTAGCGGGCTCGGAGCGCCGACGGCGGTTTCGCGATGACGTTCATCAACTATGCGGCCCGGGAGATCAACTGCAAGATCGTCTATTACGGTCCCGGTCTGTGCGGGAAGACGA